>Ga0210383_10000235_pt1 | contig 54472 bp, 52 predicted proteins | sample IncBWC14OmetaG_FD_160072 | JGI IMG/M metagenome (GOLD analysis project Ga0210383, IMG submission 160072) | Forest soil microbial communities from Barre Woods Harvard Forest LTER site, Petersham, Massachusetts, United States - Inc-BW-C-14-O ...
TCGGCCGCTGACACGATAGCCGCCGTCGATCACCTCGGCCTGTCCGCGCGGCGCGAAGGCTCCCGCGATTATCACGTCCGGAGAGTTGGCGTACAGGCCGTCGAAGTGCTTGCGCGAGAGCAGCGCCAGCAGCATCGGCGTTTCGCATCCGATCATCACGACCCACCCGGTGGAGCCGTCGGCGGTCGCAAGCGTCTCGATGATTTCCATGCTGGTCGGGAAATCGACGTCGAGTCCGCCGTGACTTTTCGGCACGAACATCCGGAAGCATCCGGCGTCGATCAGTTGCGCGAGCAGGTCGGGCGGGAGCCGGCGGGCAGCGTCGATATCCGGGCTGCGCTTGCTGATCGACGGCGAGAGATCGCGAATCGAATCGAGCAGGGTCTTCGCTTCCGGAGTCATGCGCTTCTCTGTAGCACATATCCAGAAAACAAAAACGGCCGAGTCTTACAACCCGGCCGTTCCAAAACATGAGATCGTTCTCGCTATGCGCTCTTCTCGGCCTTTTCGCCAATCGAGTCGCTATTGCGTTCAGCGCGCTCGCCACGTGCGGGACGCTCGGGCTTGTCGCCCGTCTTGTCGCCTCGCGCGCGAGGCACGATGTTGCTGGTCGTGAGCACCTCGATAAACTTGCGCACGGCGGGCGAAAGTTCACGGCCGCGCTTGTAGATGATCGCGAGCGGACGCAGGAAAGTGCCTTCCTGAAATTCGAGCATCCGCAAAGTGCCGCGCGCAACTTCGTTCTCGACCGTCATTCGCGGCACGATCGCGCATCCGAGACCAATCTCGACCGCGCGCTTGATGGTCTCAATGTTGTCGAACTCGAGCGCGTAGGTCGGTTTGACGCCGTGTTCGCGCAGAATTCGATCCGAGGCCTTGCGCGTAGGAATGTCGCGTTCGTAGCCGACAAACTTCTGACCCGCCAACTGCCCGACATTCACCTTCGAGTGCTTGGCGAGCGGATTGTCGGGCGGCACGGCAAGCACGAGTTCGTCATGACGAAACGGGACGGAGACCACCTGGCTGCGCTTGGCCGGATAGGCGACGACGCCGAGATCGACTTTGCCCTCGATCAGATCCTCGTAAATTTTGTTCGAGCGCAAATATTCGAGATGCACATTGACCGCAGGATAGTTGCGCAGAAATTCCGTCAGGTACGGCGGCAACTCGTGCAACCCGACGCTGTAAACGGTGCCGACGCGAATCGAGCCCGCGACCACCGAACCAATCTCGCGCAAACGGTTTTCCAACTCGAGGAATCGACGGACGATTTCCTTGCTCGAGGTGTAGAGAATCTGTCCGGCCGGGGTGGGTTTGACTCCGGCTCGTCCGCGTTCTATCAATCGGCAGTCGTACTTCTCTTCCAGGCTTCGGACCTGCTGACTGACCGCCGATTGAGTGACGAAGTTTTGCGATGCGGCATAAGAAAAGCTTCCACTTTCGATTATGTCGCAGAAGACCTTTAGCGTTTCTATGTGCATGTTGCTGGCTTGATGTATAAGGCTACGTGATACCGAAACCTGAGGCAACTAGTAGCTGTGATAAGACAATTTCCGGCCTCAAATGAGCCTGCGCAACGAACGCGCGCGGGTCAAGAGGGGACCGTACTGACCGCTTTGTTTCGGTCATCCAAAGAACAATCTCGTTCGACGGAATCTTGGGCGGCTGACGCCCCCGATTTCGGATTAAAATATCGTTCAGAAAGCCCACGGAGCCCAAGATGTCGGATTTATTGAGAGACCTTGACTTTTTTCATCTCGACGACCTGCTGACCGACGAAGAGCGGATGGCCCGCGACACGGCGAAGCGCTTCGTCGATCGCGAGATTCTGCCGCTGATCGAGCGCAGTTTTGCGAGTGAAACCTTCCCAATGCATCTCGTACCGCAAATGGCCGAGCTTGGGATGTTTGGAGCTAATCTGAAGGGGTACGGTTGCGCGGGCATGAACAACGTAGCCTACGGCCTAATCATGCAGGAACTGGAGGCAGGCGACTCGGGACTGCGGTCGTTCGCGTCGGTGCAAAGTGCGCTTTCGATGTACGCGATTTATGCAAATGGCAGCGAGGAACAGAAGCAGCGCTACTTGCCCGAGATGGCGAAGGGAAAATTGATCGGATGCTTCGGGCTGACCGAGCCCGACCACGGCTCGGATCCCGGCGGGATGGAAACGAAGGCGCGGCGCGATGGCGACGGCTGGATTCTCAACGGGACCAAGCGATGGATCACGAACGGCTCGATCGCCGACGTCGCGATCGTGTGGGCGAAGATCGAAGAAGGCATCACGGGGTTCGTTGTCGAAAAAGGGACGCCGGGATTCTCGACGCGCGACATCCACGGGAAATTTTCGATGCGATCGTCGATCACGTCGGAGCTGATTCTCGAAGACGTGCGAATTCCGAAGACGGCGCACCTCGAGAAGGCGCGCGGACTCAAAGGTCCGCTCGGATGCCTGACGCAAGCGCGCTACGGAATCGCGTGGGGTGCGATCGGCGCGGCGCGATCGTGTTTCCATTGCGCGCTCGATTACACCAAGTCGCGCAAACAATTCTCGCGTCCGCTCGCGGGCTATCAACTGGTCCAGGCGAAGCTGGTGAAGATGCTGACCGAGATCACCAAGGCTCAGATGATTTGCATGCGCCTGGCGCATCTGAAGGATCAGGGCAAGATGCGGCCGGAGCACGTGTCGTTTGCCAAACGGAACAACGTCAACGAGGCGTTGAAAATTGCGCGCGATTCTCGCGACATGCTGGGCGCCAACGGAATCGTGAACGAGTACCCGGTGATTCGCCACATGCTGAACCTCGAGACGGTGAATACCTACGAGGGCACCTTCGACGTGCATACATTGATCCTCGGGCGCGACATCACGGGCGAGAACGCGTTCGAGTAAGCGCTTGACGTAAGGTGCTCAGTTTCGAATTTGTCGTCCTTGACGCCTCTCGCAACCAATGTTGACTACGCCAAGCTGGTGAACCTGTCATAGCGAGCCGACGGGTGCACCGGGCCGAGATGCGGTGCAGATTCGGATGACTCCGTTTCGAATGAGATGAACCGTGCACGGACAAAAGAAGAGGCGTAAGCGCTCAATAGAAGGCTCCGTCGCGCTAGATGGGGTAAACCTTACTTGGCAGCTGACCAGCGAGCCGCAGTGGCTAGCGGAAGGGCTGAGGGGAATGCGCATCTCCGTTCACGTACTGGGTGGGCACAATCGCGAACTGATTCTTGAATATCCTTTCCCGAAAAAACGAAATTCTGTGGGGCTACCGCAGATCCCTCAACGGCCAAAATTTTCTCCGAAGACGGTGGAAGTCGACGTTCGTAAGGCTGTGGCGGCTGGATGGGATCCAGCCTCGCGTGGCAAAGCTTTTATCTTCAAGGTTCCTGAAATTTCAAACTGATGACGCTGCTGGCGCTTACCACGGTCATCGTTGGTCGTGCTAGAGAGAATCGATGGAGCTGAAGGGCAAGAACGCGATCGTTACGGGCGCGGCGCGCGGAATCGGGCGTGGAATCGCGCTCAAGCTGGCGGCAGCGGGCGCGAATCTAGTGCTCGTCGATCTCGGCAATCCAGCTGACGCTGCGCTCACATACAATCTCGGCGCGCAGACCGAACTGAGTCGCACGGTCGAAGAAGTAAAATCACTGGGCGTCAAGGCGATTCCGGTACTCGCCGACGTCACGCGGTTCGCCGATCTCGAGCGGATGGCGTCGGAGGCCGTCGCGAAACTTGGTGCGATCGACATCCTCGTGAACAACGCGGGAATAATCGCAGTCGGGCCGGTGAGCGATTTCGCCGAAGACGCGTGGGATCGAGTGATGGCGGTGAATGCGAAAGGCCCGTTCCTCTGCGCCAAGGCATGCATCCCGCACATGGCGAAGAATCGCGAGGGCGCAATCGTGAATATCGCGTCTGTCGCGGGCAAGACCGGCCACGGCGGCGCGTCGGCCTACTGCGCAAGCAAGTTCGCGGTGGTCGGCTTCACGCAGGCACTCGCAGAGGAGCTTGGCCCGTTGAACATTCGCGTGAACGCCGTATGCCCGGGGTTTCTGCGCACTGCGATGTGGACCGACGTACTCGATCCGATAGTCGGCGTTCAATATGGCGTGAATCGCGAGGCGGCTTTCGACGAATATATCGCACGCAACACGTACTTGAAGCGCGAGCAGACGCCGGCCGACATCGGCGAGGCAGTCGTCTACTTGTGCCGCGCCGAAAACATTACCGGCGAAACGATCAACGTCGCAGGTGGCGGCGAAGTGCATTAGAAATCTCAGGCGATGGAGAACTCACCATGATCAAGTTGAAGGCGTTCAATCATGCGGCGTTTCGAGTCAGCGATGTCGAGAAGGCGACTGCCTTTTACGAAAATGTGGTCGGACTGAAAAGAATTCCGCGTCCGAATTTCGGCTTCGGCGGTGCGTGGTACGGGATCGGAAATAACGCACTGCATATCATTTCGAGTGAGAATCGCGGCCAGAAGCCCGATCCGCTCGGCGCGCACGTCGCCTTCGACGTCGAGGACTTCGACGAAACCAAGCGCTCGCTCAAGGAAATGGGCATCGAGTTCCTCGAAGGGCCAAACATGGGCGCGGGCCGTCAACTGTGGATTCTCGATCCTGACGGTAACACCGTCGAGTTGCGGACCGAAAGGTAAGCCCTCTCTTCACGGAGATCGATTCATGAGCCCGCTTCGTTTCGGCCCCGACTATCCGGATACGACCTATGTCGCTCACGCGTTCGCTGAAAAAGCCGTCGACACAGGAGACGCCGTCATCAACTACGCTGTTGCCGGAAAGCCCGACAAGCCGGCGTTGTTGCTGATCCCCGGACAGACGGAATCGTGGTGGGGCTATGAAGAGGCGATGCGCCTGCTGCAGGATCATTTCCAGGCTTTCGCCGTCGACCTTCGCGGGCAGGGAAGATCGAGCAGGACGCCGGGTCGCTACACCCTCGACAACTTCGGCAACGACATGGTGCGGTTCATCGCGCTCGCAATCGGGCGTCCGGTGATCGTCAGCGGGCTCTCGTCGGGCGGCGTGATTTCCGCGTGGCTCTCAGCGTACGCGATGCCCGGCACGATTCGTGGCGCAGTCTACGAAGATCCGCCACTGTTCAGCTCGGAGGTCAACACCTCATGCGGGCCGCCGATGCCTCAGACCATCGGGCCGGTCTTCAAGTTGATGAGCAAGTACCTTGGCGACCACTGGAGCGTCGGCAACTGGGATGGAATGCTCGAAGCTGCGAAGACGGAACTTCCCGGCTGGTTGGCGAACGCGATCGTACCGATGATGTTCAGTAGCGACGGCCAGGTCCCGCAGCGAATGAAGGAATACGATCCTGAGTGGGCGCGCGCATTCTGGGAGGGCAAGGTGTACGCGAGCTGCGACCATGCGCGGATGCTCGCGAGCGTCAAACGCCCGGTGCTGTACACGCATCATTTCCGCCGCGTCGACGACAATGACGGTCACCTGATGGGCGCCGCATCGGATCAGCAGGCAAAGCGCGTATGCGAACTGGTCAAGCTCGCGGGCCAACCGATCGACTACAGATCGTTCCCGACAATGCCGCATTCGATGCATGGTGAAGCGCCCAAGCAATTCGCCGACCTGGTCATCGAGTTCGCGGCGAAGCTGAAAGCGTAGCGGCTAAGACGCGCCTCAAATTCCTGCGAGCTTGCGCGCGTATGCGGCGACCGTCTTGAAGTCGTACTCCCTGTACGCCTGCAGCTTCTCCGCTTCGAAGCCGCCTTCGGCGTGCACCGCCAGAACTTCCTGGTAGCCGCCGAAATCCGACGACGTCAGGTCGCTGATCAGGTTCAGCAGCCGCAGTCGCTTCTCGGAGTCGAAGCCCTTTGCGCCGCCCATGTATTTCAGCACGTATGCACGCGTCGCCTCGCTCGTGAGATCTTCGGCCGCCGGCCCCGTCACCAGCAGGCCGCCCGCGAGGTCCTGCACGATTTGCACTGCCTGATGGTAGTTGTGCGCGAAGTGATACTTGGCGACGTTGGTGAGCAGCGTGTTCGGCACCGCGACGCCATCCTCGAGCGTGCAGGTGCGCGCCGCATGTTCGATAAGACCGCGCACGGTTGTGTGATACGCCGCAAGATGCGTGAGCTTGTCGCGCACGTGACCTGCGCGGGAGATACCGTTGGCCTCTGCGATCGCGTGACCCGCGCCCGCCATCAATTCGAGCAGCGGCAACTTGTACGACACGGCGGTGAAACGATGGAATCGCACGAAAGTCAGCGCGAGCAATCCGGCGAAATCGATCTCGCCTTGCAGGAACACGCGCTCCTTCGGCACGAACACGTCGTCGAACACGGTCAGCGTCTCCATCATCTTGTGTCGCGCCGCGATCGGATGCTCGAAATCATTTTTGTGCGAGCTGCCGTGCGGCGACGCGAGTAGCTTCAGCCCCGACGTGTTGATCGGAATCGCGAACGCCACTGCGTACGCCTTGTCCTCGGCGCGCATCGCACGCGTCGGTAGCACGATCACTTCATTGGTATTCGTCGAGACGCTGGTATGAACCTTCGCGCCGCGCACGACGATTCCGTCGGGGCGCTCCTCGACAATTCGCACGTAGTAGTCGGGATGATCCTGCTGCGTGGGCCCAAGCGCGCGATCGCCCTTGACGTCGGTCTGCGCGACGGCGACAGCGAGATCGTTGTCGCGGCATTCGCGATAGTACTTGTGGATACGCTCGCGATATTCGGGCTTGCCCGCGGCCGCCATGCGCTCGCCGATGATGCGCAGCGCGAGCAAAGCATCGGTGCCGATTTCCTTGATCAGCACGACCAGCGTCGCACCCTCGCGCGTCGACGCCGCGATCAGCGCGCTGCGCTTCAGCAGGTCGTCGCCATTTTGCGGCACATGGTAGTAGCGGCTGTACTCGTCGGCGCCCTCTTTCACGACCGCGAGTTCGCGATACTTCGGATCGTCCGCCATCCGGTAATCGAGCGCCGCATGTTCGACGGCGATTCCGATCACCGGATGCGTCGTGACGTCCGCGACCTTCTCGCCCCTAAAAAACACCGCGCGTCCGTCGCGCAGCGAGCTCTTATATTGTTCCGCCGTCCGTAGTCCCATCGTCGTGATTTTTTCCTCGTCGGAGATTGCGCGAATTCGCACGTGCGCGGCTGATTGGTTGCGACTCGTGCGAAACGCCAATATAGAAGCGGTGAGCGTTCGCTGTCCAACAGCCTGCGTGGGAGAAGGCAATGGCGAGTCCTAAGACGTTCGATTTGGGCGGAAAGGTCGCGGTCGTTACCGGAGGCAACGGAGGCATCGGGCGCGGAATTGCGCTCGGTCTTGCGGAAGCGGGCGCGTCGGTGGCGATTCTCGCGCGCAACGAGGAGCGCAATCGCGACACGGTCGCGCAGCTCGAGAAAACTGGCGTTCCTGCGATGGCACTCAAGCTCGACGTCTCACAGCGCCAGACATTGAAGCCCGCTCTGGAAGCGGTCGAGCGCGAGCTCGGCCCGATCGACATCCTGGTGAATAACGCAGGGTTCGCGATCCTCAAAGGCGTGCTCGACCATTCCGAGGACGACTGGGATTCAGTCATCGAAACCAACCTCACTTCATGTTTTCTCCTGTCGAAGTATGCGGTCCAGTCGATGATCACGCGCAAGGCGGGCAAAATTATCAACGTCGCGAGCGTCGGCGGGTACAAAGGCACTCCGATTTATCCTTCATACGGCGTCAGCAAGGGCGGTCTGCTGCAGCTCACCCGCTGCCTCGCGATCGAATTGGCTCCGCACAATATCCAGGTGAATTCGATCGCGCCCGGGTGGACCACGACCGACATGACCGATTGGATTCGCAACGATCCGAAATACGCGGCGGTGAAAGATGAAATGATCGCGCGCACACCGGCCGGCCGCTTCGCCGAGCCTTCCGAGATGGCGGGCGCGGCTGTATTCCTGGCGTCGCACGCGTCGGATTTCGTCACCGGCGCGGATATTATTGTGGACGGCGGTTTTTTCATCCGTTGAATAGGGACGAGGTGGCTTGAAAAATGGCTGCGCCGAAAATGTTCGACTTGAGCGGCGAGGTCGCTGTCGTCACCGGCGGCAACGGCGGAATCGGTCGCGGTATCGCGCTTGGTCTGGCGCAGGCGGGAGCCGCGGTCGCGATTCTCGCGCGCAACGAAGAGAAAAATCGCGCCGTCGTTGACGAACTCACAAAGCTCGGCGTACCCGCAGCCGCGGTCCGTCTGGATGTGACGCAGCGCGACGATCTGCGCCCCGCGATGGAAGAAGCCGAGCGCAAGCTCGGGCCGATCTCGATTCTCGTCAACAACGCCGGAATCGCGATCATGCGCAGCACGTTGAAGTTCAGGGCCGAGGACTGGGATCGCGTGATCGAAACCAACCTGAACTCGTGCTTCTTCCTGTCGCAGATCGCGGCGCAATCGATGGTCACGCGCAAACGCGGCAAGATTATCAACGTCGCAAGCGAGTATTCGCGGTTCGGCGCGCAGGCCGGGATTCCATACGCGGCGGCCAAGGGCGCACTGGTGCAAACGACCAAAACGATGGCGATCGAGCTCGCGCCGCACAATATCCAGGTCAATGCGATCGTGCCGGGATGGATCGACACCGACATGACCGTCGGCGCGCAGAGCGGCAAGATGTTCGAGGAAATAATCATGCGGACGCCGGCCGGCCGGTTCGGCAAGCCCGAGGAGATGGCGGGCGCCGCGATCTTTCTCGCCTCGCGCGCCTCGGATTTCGTGACGGGATCTACGGTGTTCGTCGACGGCGGCTACGCGATCAGGTGAGCGGCAATGCCATCGACAAAATTCTACGAACTGCACGGCGTGCGCGTCCTCGAATGCCAACCGGACGGATTAAAACTGCGAACCTATAATGATGCCGTCGATCTAATCGGCAAGTCATTTGAGAATCGCGCCACGCTTATAGTGATTCCGGTCGAGTGCCTCGACGATGAATTCTTTCAGTTGAGGACGCGCATCGCCGGCGAGATCGTCCAGAAATTCGTGCAATACCGCCGACGCCTAGCGATAGTCGGCGACATCTCGCGGCATCTGGCGGACAGCTCCGCCTTGCGCGCCTTCGTAGTCGAATCGAATCGCGGCAAGGAAGTATGGTTTTTGACGAGCCTGGAGGAACTCAATAAGCGACTCGAGCAGGCGGTTTAACGCCGGCGGCGTCGCGGCGTAAGATGCCCGCATCATGGCTCGACGCAAAACGTCCTCCTCCGCCCATCATGAATCCGCGCGTCACGAGCACGGCCTGCCGGCGCTGAAGCCGCTGCGCGTGCTGGTCGCGGGCGAAGTAATCCTCGACCGCTACATTTGGGGCGACGTCGCGCGAATCTCGCCCGAGGCGCCGATCCCTATTCTTCGCGTGCAGCGCCGCGAGGAGAAGCCGGGCAACGCGGGCTTCGTGATGGCCAATCTGCGCGCACTCGGCGCCGACGTTAGCGCGCTAAGCGTGGTCGGTTCCGATCGCAACGGCAGCCTGCTGCGCGAGATTTTCGCCGATCTCGGAATCGACACGCGATCGATTCTGATCGATCCCGACCGCCCTACTATCGTCAAGGACCGCATGCTCGGCAGCGTGCAGGCCGCTCATCGCGCGACCCAGCAACTGCTGCGCGTTGACGAGGAAGATCCAAGGCCGCTCAAGCCCACACGCGAACGCGAGCTGATCGCGCGCCTCAAGTCGGCACTTCGCAACTGCGACGGTGTTCTGATCTCGGATATCGACAAAGGCATCCTGACGGCGCCGGTATTGCGCGCGCTGATCGACGGTGGCCGCGCGCGCGGTATTCCGGTGATAGTCGATCCGCGCCGCACGAATGACTTTTCGATCTATCGCGGCGCCACCGCGCTCACGCCCAATCGCTACGAGACCGAGGTCGCGACCGGGATGCGGCTTACTGACCGCGGCGCATGGCGCAAGGCAGCCGAGACGCTCGTGCGCAAGCTCGGCCTCGAGGCATGCTTGATAACGCTCGATCGCGACGGGATGTACCTGGCGGAGCGCGGCGGCAAAGACACCTACGTCACGACCGCGCCGCGCGAGGTCTACGACGTGACCGGCGCCGGCGACGTGGTGCTGAGCGTGTTCGGGATGTTCTCGATCGCGGGACTCGGCTTCGCGTCGGCTGCGAATATCGCGAACCTGGCCGCGAGCATCGAGGTGACGCGCATCGGCACCGAAGTGATTACGCGCGAAGACCTCGCACGCGCATTGAGTCCCGCGCACGCGAGCTACGAGCGCAAAATTCATTCGGCCGACGAGCTCAAGACCGCGCTCGATCATGAACGGCGCGCGGGCCGGCGGATCGCATTCACCAACGGATGTTTCGATTTGCTGCACGCCGGACATATCCAAAGTCTCGCGTTCGCGCGCGCGCAGGCCGACGTGCTGGTGGTCGGACTAAACAGCGACCGCAGCGTGCGGCAACTCAAGGGGACTGGGCGCCCCGTTTATCCCGCAGCGGAGCGCGCGCGAATCCTGGCTGCGCTGGAAGCTGTCGACTACGTCGTCGTGTTCGAGGAAACACGCGCCGAGAAAATTATCCGCGCGGTCAGGCCCGACGTTCTGATCAAGGGCGAAGACTGGCGCGGCAAAGTGGTTGACGGCCAGGCGTTCGTCGAGTCGCGCGGCGGCCGGGTCGCGCTCGCGCCGATCCTGGGTGGACGCTCCACCAGCTCGACCATCGACCGCATGAGTTCTAACTCGAGCGCGTCGAAAAACGGCGCGTGATCTGATCGGTGAACTGCTTCAGCTCGGGCAACCCAAGCATCCACGCACCGGCGAAATAGAGTCCGCCGTAAGTCGAAAGGATCGCCAGCCCCTGGATACGCGGCCCGAATCCCGCCATGTGAAGCTTCATGAAGAAACCGATCGCGGCTGCTCCCAGAGCGAGCGTCCACAACTTTGCCAGGAAGGATCGCTCGAGCCCGGTCCATCCAATTCGTTGATTCAGTGCCCATCGCAGCATCGCGAACTCCACCCATCCGCAGACTCCGGCCGATATTGTCAATCCGGCGACGCCCCACTTCTGCGCGATTCCGAGCATCGGCGGCAGCGGCATCGCGCACAGATAGCCGGAAACCACGGTTAGCACGACGCGAATGATCGCAAATCGCAGTGGAGTGCGCGTATCGAACAGCGCGTAAAAGGCCGAGTTGTAGAGGCGGCCCATCGTCGCTGCAAGTAGACCGACCCCGGAGCCGGCGAGCACGGCCCATACATATATAGCGTCGGCGCGGGTGAACGCGCCGGACTGATAGATCATGGCGACGATCACGTCGCCGAGAATCAGGAACGCTGCCGACGACGGCACCACCATGAACGCGATTTGGCGCAATCCGCGATTGAGTCGCGTACGCAGGATCGTGTTCATCTGTTCGGGCATCGCGCCGGCTGCACGCGACATCGCAGGCAGTTCGGACGCCGCGACCGAGTAGCCAAACAGGCTGATCGGCACCATGTACAGCAACTGGCCGTAGTTGAGCGCGGCGACGGCGCCGGTCGGCAGCAGGCTCGCGAGCACGTTGTCGACATAGGTGGTGAGGTTGATCACGCCGCGGCTGATGACCACCGGCGTCAGGTTGTGAAAGACGGATCGCAGCGGCGCGGCGACGCGGGCGAAGTCGATGCGATGCTTCCGCAATAGCGCCAGTGTTTGTGGCACCTGCACGGCGATTTGGAGCGCCGAGCCGACGACGGATCCCCACGAGATGGCGATCGCGAGTCCGTCCTGCGAGCGGCGCGGGCCATAGTAGAGCAGCGCCGCAATCATCGCGACGTTCCACGCCACCGGCGCCGTGTACGAGACGAAAAATTTGTGATGGCTGTTGAGCACGCCGAGGAACCACGCCGACATCACGAGCAAGCCTGCGCCGGGGAACAGGATGCGCACGATCTGGATCGTCAAGTCGCGCTTGTCGCCCTCGAAGCCCGGCGCGATCACGTCGATCAAATACGGCGTCACCAACACGCCGATCGCAACCAGCACCGACACGCCGAGCGTCATGATCGCGCCGACGCCCCACGCGAGCATGTCCGCGGTTTCTTCGTCGCCCTCGCCCAGCAATTTTCCGTAAACCGGAATGAACGACGCGGACAGCACGCCCTCACCGAACAAGTTCTGCAAGATGTTCGGGATACGGAAGCCGGCCTTGAACGCGTCGGCCGTAGCCGAATCGCCCAGGAAATGCGCGAAGATACTGTCGCGAACGAGGCCCGCGATGCGGCTTAGCAGTACGCCTGCTGCGATTACGCCGGCCTGGCTCGCGCCCGATCCGCTCGTGCTCGCAGCGCCGGTGCGCGGCTTCATTCGCGGTTCGTCCCGCTCTTGTTTGGGTGCTACTTCGGACAAATTGCCCTCTGACGCAGGCAGTATACCGACCGCGTCGGGCGCGTAGTAGCAGGAGCCGCGGGCGCGCTACAATCGACGCGTGAGCTTTTCGCTTTACATCCATATTCCATGGTGCCAGTCGAAGTGCCCGTACTGCGACTTCAATTCACACGCCGCGTCGTCATGGCCGGAAGCGCAATACACGCGCGCACTTATTTCGGAGCTCGAGCACAGGTCAATCAGTGCGCCCTATTCGGGCGAACGCATCCGAACGATTTTTTTCGGTGGCGGAACGCCGTCACTGTTCGATCCGAAATCCATCGGCGAAATCGTCGAAGCCGCGAATCGCACTTGTGGGATCGAAGACGATGCGGAGATAACGCTCGAAGCGAATCCCGGCACTGTGGACTTCGCGAAACTCGCCGGGATGCGCGCGGCGGGCGTCAATCGAATCAGCTTCGGCGCGCAGTCGTTCAATGAGGCGACGCTGAAATTTCTCGGCCGCATCCACAGCGCCGACGAGACCCGCGCGGCCGCGACGATGGCGCATCGCGCGGGCTTCGATCGCCTCAATCTCGATTTGATCTTCGCCGTCCCGGGACAGACGGTCGCCGACGTGCTCTTCGACATCGAATCGGTCGCGGCGCTCGAACCGGATCACATCTCCGCTTACAACCTGACCTTCGAAGAAGGCACTGCATTCTTCACTGACTTGAAGCGCGGACGAATCAAACAGCTCGCGAATGACGAGCAGGCCGCGATGTATCAAACGGTGCGCGAAGAGATTCCGCGGCGCGGCTACGCGATGTACGAAATTTCCAACTACGCGGCACCCGGCCACGAATCGCGCCACAATCTGACGTACTGGCGCGGCCAGACCTACCTGGGAATCGGCGCAGGCGCGCACAGCTACGCGGGCAACGATCACGGCGGCCGTCGATGGTGGAACGAAAAACTTCCGGCGCGTTACATCAGCAGGATTGAAGAACGTCAAAATGCGGAGGCCGGCGCCGAGGCGATCGACGAGGCTACCGCTCAAAGCGAATTCGTGTTTCTAAATCTCCGCCTGCGCGACGGCTTCGCACTGCGCGATTTTCACGATCGCTTCGGCCGCAACTTCGAATGCATCTTCGGCGGCGTCGCGACGCCCTTCTTCAACAACGGGTTGCTGACGCTCGACCGCGGACGAATCAGGCTGACAGATCGGGGCCTCGAAATGGCCGACACCGTCTTCGCCGAATTCGTCTAGGCAGCGCGCGCGATCGTCGCGTCGAGCAGTTCGACCACGCGGGCCGGTGTGGCGAGCCGAATGAACGCGCCGAGGCGCGGGCCGCGCTCCTGTCCGAGAATCGATCGGTATAGCAGCGGAAAAATCTTGCCGGGCTTCTCGTAATTTTCACGGCCAAGGTCGTAAATCTTCTTCTCTATATCTTCGGCGCTCGCGCCCTGATTTTCTCGCAGGTACGCCTCGAGCGCTTTCAGTTGCGCGCGTTCCGTATCCGTTGGCGTGTAGGTCTTTTTCGTCGGCTCGACGAAATCGCGGTAGAAGTTCAGCGCGCATTCCATCAGCGCACGGCCCATCTTCTCGGTTTCAGGATCGCCCGCGATCGCCCCGTCGTAGCGCACGATGTAGTTCCATATGAAATCGCGATCCGAACTGCCCAGCGCCGCCACCGCATTCATCATCAACCCGAACGTGAGCGTCGAATTGAAACGCCGCGGCGTCATGCTCTGGATTACGAATTCGAGCGGCGAGTCGCGACGCTGCTCCTCCGACGCCGCCGCGTACGCGCGCACCGCGTCGAGATATTCGTCGACGTATTGCGGAATCGCCTCGAGAAACAGCTTGCGCGCGCGCCGCGGATTCTGTAGCAGGAAAAATTTCAGCACTTCGATCAGCGCGTAACGCGTCCACTGCTCAACCGACACGCCGCGGCCGATTGACTTAGAGATCTTGTGACCTTGCTCGTCGAGCAGCATCTCGAACGGGAAACCGAGCGGCGCCTTCGCACCCATCACGCGGAGAATTTGCCCCGACAGCCGCGCCGAGTCAGTGAGGTCCTTGCCGTACAGTTCGTAGTCGACCTTGAGCACGTACCATCGCAGCGCCCAATCTACTTTCCACTGCACCTTCGCCATCCCGCCGAGCACCGACTGCTCGCCGCTGAAACCGCATCCGGGCCTGCCGCCCGCGCTCTTCTCGCACGTGAACTCGATCGACGCGCGATCGGGGTGGTAAGCGGTCACCGCGCGCTCGACGACTTGCCCGCACTTCGGACAAATCGGCATGAACGGCGACCATCCTGCGCGATTCTCCGGCCGCAGCGTCGGCGCGATGATCGCGATGATCTCCTGGTGCTTCTCGAGAATCATCTTGAGTCCTTCGTCGAAGCGCCCCGACGAATACATCTCCGACGAGCGCATCAGCTCGTACTCGACTTCGACGGGCGCGAGGAATCCGCCGAGCTGTCCGATCATGTGATCGGCAAAACTCGCGCAGCATCCGAACGGGTCGGGGATCTTCGACACCGGGATGCCGAGATAGCGATCTACGTCCTCGCGATTCGGCACGTTCTCCGGCACTTTGCGGAGTCCGTCGAGGTCATCGATAAAAACGATCAGCCGCGACGTCCGCGACGGCTCGATCAGGTGAAACGCTTTGCGCACGAATGACGGCCGCAGGATTTCCGCCATCGTGCCCAGATGCGGCAAGCCCGACGGCCCGAAGCCGCTCTGGAAGATTACCGGACGCGCGGGCTCGTACGCTGCGACGCGTTCCACGAGCCGACGCGCTTCTTCACGAGGCCATAACTCCTGCTGTGATTCTGATTTTTCCGGTTTGGATGCGCCCGCCATCGGTCGAATTACCTGCCGCTACTCGTTGTCGGGATTCTTGCCGCGCAGAACATTCGCGACCGCCTCATGTATCCACGGATCGATCTGCAAGTCGCGATTTTTCTCCGAGGCGAGCCGCAGTTTAACCGCGCAGTTGCCGCAAATAAAGGCTTGCTGGCGAAAACCCGCCGTGTCCTCGACCGAAATTCGCAGCAACCACTCGGCGAACTCGCGCCGGCAGATCGCGCAGTGAAATTTATTTGTTTGTGATTCCGGGGAACTCATAGTTGACTGTAATTCTATATCATTGCTTCAGCTCTTTGCGCTGTGGTATTCCCCTTCCACCGATGAATTTCACGACGATTAGCTACCATTCATTTCTCCGCGAGCATTTTCGGACCGCAGGTCCCGTTATTCGGGCCATTCGCGCCCCCGGCGCTCGCACTCGAGCAATCCGCGACTAAACCGTTGAATATCCCCTCGTCGCGATCGCGGCGCGGGCTTATTTCATCTTATGGATCAGTCGTTCACTAAACAAAAAATCAAGGAATTGCGCGCGATGGTCGGCGAAGGCGATCGCGTCGCAATCGTGCTGCAGGACGATCCCGATCCCGACGCCATGTCCAGTGGCATTGCCCTGCGCACCCTGCTCGGGCGCAACAAGCAGACCACGCCGTTGTTCGCATTCAAACCGGTCACGCGGCCGGAAAACCTCACGATGGTTCATCTGCTGGAAATTGAAATCCAGCCGGCCACGACCGAGGACCTGCGCGCCTTCGACAAGATCGCGATGGTCGATGTTCAGCCGCCGTTCTTCGGCGAAAAGATCCCGCGCGCCGATATCGCGATCGACCACCATCCCGGCTATCCCGGCGGCGCCGCGCCGTTCGAAGACGTGCGTATCAAGTACGGCGCGACCGCCACGATCATGACCGAGTACCTTTTGACGGCCGACGAAAAAATCAGCGAGCGTCTCGCGACCGCCCTGCTCTACGGGATTCGCAGCGACACTCTCGCCTTGTCGCGACGCGTTACCGACGACGACCTGCAGGCTTTCGCGCATCTCACTCCGCTCGCCAACTACAGCTTGTTGCGACAGATGGACCGTCCGGAGCTGCCGCTTAGTTTCGCGCAAATCCTGGCGCGCGCGATGAAGCGGCTGATCGTTAAAGATCGCCTGGTCGTGCTGAATCTCGGCAACGTCAAGCGCGACGACCTGATCGTGCAGATGGCCGACTTCTGCCTGCAGTTCGAAGGCGTGCAATGGGTTGCGGTGGCGGGCAAGCTCGAAGGCAAGCTCGTGATCAGCGTCCGCAATCACGGCATGAGCGGCAACAACGCCGGCGAGGCGGTGAAGAGTATGTTCGCCGATATCGGCAGCGCCGGCGGGCATCGCAATATGTCCAAGGCCGTCATTCCGCTGCGCGCGTGGCGCCGGCGCGAGGGCACCACCCGCGACTCGCAGATCGAATCGCGCCTGCGCGAGCTCTTCACGGCAAGCATCAAGGCCCAGGCCGCCGCGGTTCGCACGCCAGTCCGCAATGGCAACTGACTCGCTGGGCGCGCCGGGTCAAATCGGCGGTTTACCGGTTTTGCCGATTTTCATATCGTAGTTAGCATTCATGTTTGATCTGATCCGATGAGTCCGAGTCCCTCCAGAGCTTCCGCGCTCGAATTCCTCGCGCCGATGATCGTCGGCTGCGCGTTGTTCATGGAGATGCTCGACGCGACGGTCATCTCGACGGCGCTGCCCGCGATGGCCAGGTCGCTGCACGAAGATCCGATCAAGCTCAATCTCGCGATCACGTCCTACCTGCTGAGCCTCGCCGTCTTCATTCCGATCAGCGGCTGGATGGCCGATCGCTTCGGCGCGCGCACGGTATTTCGCACCGCAATCATCATCTTCACGACCGGCTCGGTGTTCTGCGGCTTCTCGAATTCGCTGCCAGAGCTGGTCGCCTCGCGTATTTTGCAAGGCTTCGGCGGCGCCATGATGGTCCCCGTCGGCCGCCTGATCGTTCTCAAGACCATCGCCAAATCCGAGCTCGTCACCGCGATGTCCTATCTTACGGTACCGGCCGTGTTGGGGCCGGTGGTCGGCCCGCCGGTCGGCGGTTTCATCGTGACGTATTATTCGTGGCGCTGGATTTTTTTCATCAACGTGCCGATCGGCATGATCGGCATCACGCTGGTCACCTGGTACATCCCCAATATCCGCGAGGACGAAGTCTTCCCGCTCGACTTTCGCGGCTTTCTGCTGACGGGCCTCGGGCTGGCCGGCCTGGTCTCGGGCTTCGAGTCGATCGGCCGCGGCGTAATTCCCGCGAGCGTCATCATGTGCGTGATGGCCGCCGGCGGAGTCTGCATGGCGCTGTACATCCTTCACGCCAAACGCATCGACTATCCGATCGTCGACCTGGGGTTGCTGAAAATCCCGACCTTCCTGGTCGCAACGCTGGGCGGCGGACTTTTCCGGATGGGGATCGGCGCATTGCCGTTTCTGTTGGCGATGCTGCTGCAGGTCGTTTTCGGCCTCTCTCCGTTCGCCTCGGGGATGCTGACGTTCACCAGCGCAGCCGGCGCCTTGTTCATGAAGGCCACGGCAACGCCGATCATCCGCCGCCTCGGCTTTCGCACGATCCTGATCTCCAACGGCGTCCTCAGCGCCTTCATCATGATGAGCTACGCGCTGTTCCGTCCGACGACCCCTCATTTCCTCATCGTCGCGGCGCTCCTGACGGGCGGATTCTTCCGCTCGCTACAGTTCACTGCACTGGGAACCCTCGCGTACGCCGACGTTCCCGACAGATTGATGAGCGGCGCCAGCACTCTCTCGAGCATGGCGCAGCAACTGTTTCTGAGCCTGGGCGTGGCGCTCGGCGCGATGCTCCTGCACATGAGCCTCGCGGCGAGCGGCTCCTCTCATCTGTCGACCCACGATTTCACGCCTGCGTTCATCGTGATGGGAGTTCTCGCGCTGCTGTCGTCGCTGCTCTTCCTCCCGCTCGAATATCACGCCGGCGACGAAGTAAGCGGCCGCCAACGCGGCGTCGAGCTTTCCCACACGCCACAAACCGTCACTGAAGCCGATTGATCGCGCGGAGTCGTTTACCGAGCGCGTCGATACCTTTATCGTAGTGCTCGTGAACGTGGCGGAGGCGACTGTGGAGGTAAAGAACCGGCTCGGACTTCATCTCCGGGCCGCATCGGCACTCGCGCAGACCGCCGCACAATTCACCTCGAAGATCACGATCGGCGCCACCAAAGACGATCTCGTCAACGCCAAGAGCATGACGAGCCTGATGATGCTCGGCGCCGCCCAAGGCTCGAAGCTGAAGGTCCGCGCCGAAGGCCCCGACGCCAAGGAAGCATTGAAGGCAGTGCAAACCCTCTTCGACGACCGCTTCGGCGAGGAATGACGGGTAGATTCACGCCAACGCTCGAGACAAAGGTTAGTTTGGAAGTTGGAACAAATCCGATGCCTGGTTCTCTTGAACCACCACGCAAACGATTCCGACTGACGGGGTGAGGTTTGGCGGAACGTAATTTTGGAGACGGAGGCCAGTAGCCTTGCCGATACTCTGCCCGCTCAAACCGAGCAGTAGAAGCAACACCATCGGCAGAGCAGACGCACCGAGCAGCAGCTTCACGAGCCTTTTCATTCTGAGCGATATTTTCGCAGCGGACCTCAGAGAGACACAAGACCTCGAGCAACCTATCTTGATTCTGTCCGACTGGTCAGTTATACCTTCACTACTCTGAAAATCTTGAGGCGCGCTGCCGATTTTTCGCGTTTCGCCACGTCGCAGGCGCTATACTGAATCCGCTGGAACAGAACACAATTGAACCTCTCAGTCACGCGCGCCGCCCGCATAAGTTGAATCCTGGTCTAAGTCGGGCTACCCCCAAAAGGCGCCTCCAAGGAGCTATCGCGAATAATGCCGCTTAAGGATTTCCTGTTCACCTCGGAGTCGGTTTCCGAAGGCCATCCGGACAAAATGTGCGACCAGATTTCGGACGCCGTCCTCGACGCGCACCTCGCCGAGGATCCCAACTCGCGCGTCGCACTCGAGTCGCTCGCCAAGACCGGCCTCATCGTGCTCGCCGGCGAGATCACCAGCAAGGCGCGTCCCGACTACGTGAAAATCGCGCGCCAGACCGCGCTCGACATCGGCTACAACAGCACCGAGGTCGGCTTCGACGGCAACATGTGCGCCGTGCTGACCGCGATCGAGCCGCAGTCGGCCGATATCTCGCAAGGCGTCACCGAGGGCGAAGGCCTCCAAAAGGAACAGGGCGCCGGCGATCAGGGCCTGATGTTCGGATTCGCCTGCGACGAGACACCTGAAGTCATGCCGCTGCCGATCGCGATGGCACATCGGCTGATGGAGAATCTCACCAAGCTCCGCAAAAGCAAGCAGCTCGATTTTCTGCGCCCCGACGCCAAGAGCCAGGTCACCGTGCGCTACGTCGACGGCCGCCCGGTCGAAGTCACCGCCGTCGTCATCTCGACGCAGCACTCGCCCGAGGTCAAATACGAAAGAATCCGCGAGTCGATCATCGAGGAACTGATCAAGAAAACGATCCCCGCGCAGTACCTGACGCGCGCGACGATCTACCACGTCAACCCGACCGGCAGTTTCATCATCGGCGGACCACATGGCGACTGCGGACTCACCGGCCGCAAGATCATCGTCGATACCTACGGCGGCTACGGCCGCCATGGCGGCGGCGCGTTCTCGGGCAAGGATCCGAGCAAGGTCGATCGCTCGGCGTGCTACATGGCGCGTCACGTTGCGAAGAACGTCGTGGCAGCGGGACTTGCGACGAAATGCGAAATCCAGGTCGCCTACGCGATCGGCGTGGCCGAACCGGTTTCGCTCCTTGTCGACACTTTCGACACCGGCATCGTCCCCGAGAACAAGCTCTCCGCGACTCTGCGCGAGCTGTTCGATTTCCGCCCCGCCGGCATCATCAAGACGCTCAACTTGAAGCGCCCGATCTATCAGGCGACGGCCGCCTACGGGCATTTCGGCCGCAATCCCCACGATGGACTGTTCCCCTGGGAGCGCATCGACATGGCCGAGACGCTGCGCAACGCCTTCGGCCTCAACGGCCGCGGCTGATCGCAACGTCAGAACGCTTAACCTAACTCAGTACACACTTTCCTGAAAAATTGGAGTTTTGAACTAGATGGCCACGTCCGCAAGAAAGCTCAAGGCAGTTTCTAAATCCCGCACCAACGGCAACGGCCGCGACTTCGACGTCCATGACCTCGGACTCGCAGAGGCCGGGCGCAAACGAATCGAATGGGCCGACAAGCAGATGCCGGTGCTGCGCCGCCTGCGCGAGCGCTTCGCCAAAGAGCAGCCGCTCAAGGGCCAGCGCATGGGTGCGTGCCTGCATATCACTTGCGAAACCGCCAACCTGCTCCGCACGCTGAAGGCGGGCGGCGCCGAAGTGATCGCGTGCGCGTCGAATCCGCTCTCGACCCAGGATGACGTCGCGGCCGCTCTCGTCGATCAGTACGGCATCCCGACTTTCGCCATCCACGGCGAAGATCGCGACACCTACTACAGCCATCTGCGCGCCGTGCTCGAACGCCGCCCGACGATCACGATGGACGACGGCGCCGACCTCGTCAGCCTGCTGCACACCGAGTTCGCCAACCAAGCCGACGACGTGAAAGCGAGCATGGAAGAAACGACGACCGGCGTGATCCGGCTGCGCGCGATGGCCAAAGACGGCGCGCTCAAGATTCCCGTCGTCGCCGTCAATGATGCGCAGACCAAACATCTTTTCGACAATCGCTACGGCACCGGACAAAGCACCCTCGACGGCATCATCCGCGCGACCGGCGTGCTGATCGCCGGTTCGGTCGTGGTCGTCGCGGGCTACGGCTATTGCGGCCGCGGTATCGCGTCACGCGCGCGCGGCCTCGGCGCCGACGTCGTCGTGACGGAAGTCGATCCGATTCGCGCGCTCGAAGCCGCGATGGACGGGTTCCGCGTTATGAAAATGATCGACGCGGCGAAGGTCGGCGACATTTTCATCACCGCCACCGGCGACAAACATGTGCTGACCTCAGCGCACTTCACCCAGATGAAGGACGGCGCGTTCCTGAGCAACTCGGGCCATTTCGATATCGAGATCGACGTCGCGTACCTTAACGATGCGGCGAAAAAAGTCGATCGCGACGTCACGCGCAACATCGATGCCTATCATCTCTCCAACGGCCGCATCGTCTATCTGCTCGGCGAAGGCCGCCTGGTAAATCTCGCCTGCGCCGAAGGCCATCCCGCGCAAGTAATGGACATGAGCTTCGCAACTCAGGCGATGGCATCGGAGTGGGCAGCTAAGAGCACCCAGATGGCAGTCAAAGTCCACGAAGTGCCTCTGGAGATCGAAGAGGAAATCGCCGCAGTGAAACTAGCCGCGATGAGCATCAAGATCGACACGCTTACCGCCGAGCAGCGCAAATACCTGGCCAGCTGGGAATCCGGCACCTAGCAAGAATCCGTCTTTTCTAATCCCTCGCACGTTACTTCACGGGAGAGGCTAGGAGAGGGTTCTGGGCGCAAGAGAAATGCCCACGACGCCGGCGATGCCACGCTGCGTCGCGCTGATTCGAGGTTCCAGCCAATGAAGCCAGAAAGAATCGACATCGAACAGGCGCGCCGCGCTCCCGGACTCCGAATCGTGACGCTCGCGATGATTCCAAGCCCGTGGGGCGAGGCGCTCAAAGGCATCTTGCATATCAAACAACTCCCGCATGCGCGCGTCGGTCACGTCTTCGGCTCGTCTACCGCAACCCTTCAGGAATGGAGCGGACAGGACAGCTTCCCGATCATGGCTTGGAACGACGAGCGTCCCCGCACCACGTGGATCGAACAGCTATATCTTGCCGAGCGGCTCGCGCCCACGCCACGTCTCATCCCGGAACGTTTCGAGGATCGCGTCCTGATGTTCGGCTACTGCAACGAGTTATGCGGCGAGAACGGCATTGGATGGACCGAGCGGCTGCGCGGCGTGCATGAACAAGTCACGAAACCCGGCGGCGATCCGGCAGGCGTGTCGGCATATCTGGGAAAGAAGTACGGCTACAGCCCGGAAATCGGCAAACGCGCGACCGAAAGAATCGTTTCGGGACTGAATGCGCTGGCTGCGCGGCTCGAACAGCAGAAGGCGCGCGGCAGCAGATTCTTTGTAGGCGATTCGCTCTCGGCGATGGACGTCTACTGGGCCGCGTTCTCGAATGCGATGAGACCGCTAGCTCCCGAGTTGTGCCCGATGCCCGACATGATCCGCGAGATGTTCACCACCCGCGAGCCCTCGATAGTCGCCGCGACCGCGCCAATCCTGATCGAGCATCGCGATTTCATCTTCAGTAACTATCTCGAGCTGCCGGTAGACCTGTCGTGAGATAGACCGTTGTAACCTATAACGTTATGGGTTACAATCGGTCGTGATTCGCAGTTTTGACCATAAGGGACTGCGCAAATTCTTTGAAACCGGGAGCAAGGCCGGAATCAGGCCGGAACACAACAAGCGGCTTCGACTGATCTTCGGCGTTTTGAACGCCGCCGTCACAATCCAGGACGCGTCACTGCCGGGTCTTGGCCTTCATCAACTAACCGGCCGGCTTTCGGGTTTCTGGTCCGTCTCTGTAAGCGGGAACTGGCGAGTAATTTTTCGATTCGAAGACGGCGAAACACTTGACGTTGATTACCTCGACTATCACTGAAGGAATCGCGCAATGACCATGCACAATCCGCCGCATCCGGGAGAAGTGATTCGCGAGCTCTGTCTCGAGCCGCTCGGCATCTCGGTTACAGCCGCGGCCAGGAGTCTCGGCGTGACGCGCAAGGCGCTGTCGGAACTGCTCAACGCCAAGTCTGGAGTCAGTCCCTCGATGGCGCTGCGGCTCGCTATCGCATTCGACACATCGCCCGAGAGTTGGCTCAACATGCAACAGCAGTACGACCTTTACCGTGCACGAAAGAACCCGGCCCTTCGGCGCGTCAAGCGGCTGAAGGCCGCTTGATCGTCAACTAGCGCGCTTTCAGCTCTTCGTCGGGAGTCTGATCCAGGTAGTCGCCTGCCGGAAGTTTTCGCGGATTGCGGTCTCGGATCGAGGCCACCAGATGCTTCAGCGCGTCGATCAGATGGTGCTCCGTCAGCCTCGGATACAACACCCGCGCGAGGCGGCTGCCGTCGCGGGCGCCGCCCACCATCAGCACGTAGTCGTTCTTGCCGTACCCAATAATTCCAATCTCAGCGGTCGGCGGACGCGAACAACTGTTCGGGCATCCGGCCATCCGGATCATCACGTCAACGTCGCCGAGACCTTCGCGCTCAAGTTCCGCCAGATATCGCGGCAGCACGCGCTCCGCATGCGTCATCGCGAGGCCGCACGTCGGCTTTGCCGGACACGCCATCGCTAGCCGTCGGATTGCCGGCACCGCTCCGTCGAAAGGCACGCCATGCTCTGCGAGCGTCCGCTCGACCCATTCGCGTCGCGACGCCGGTACGTGTGCTAAAATCAAATGCTGATTGGGCGTAATGCGTAAGCCGATTCCTTGCACTTCCTCGAGGACGCGACGGATAGCGCTTCGATATTTGATAGTCTCGTCGCGCACGCGTCCGCTCGGGATCAAGACTCCCGCGTAAAGACGATCGTCACCGCCAGCTTCCCTATGCCATCCCAGGTGATCGCGCACCGGCGGCATTGGCGCTGGCTCGGCATCCGTCAGCGCGATTCCAAAGCGTTCGCGCAGAATCGTTTTGACCGCCTCGACGCCGAGCCGGCGAATCGTGTATTTCCATCGCGCCGCACGCCGGTTACGACGCTCACCTTGATCGCGCTGAATCGTTGCGATCGCACGCACCGTCTCCACCACCTGCTCGCGCTGCACGACGCCCAGGTGAAACGCGAGCAGCGGCATCGTGTCGACTTGGTTGTGCGTCGCACCCATCCCGCCGCCGCTGTAGAGGTCGTAGCCGATAACCTTCTGCCCGTCGACGCGCGGGAGAAAGCCGACGTCCTGCGTCAACAGATCGACGCTGTTATCGCCCGGATGCGCAAAGCCGACCTTGAACTTGCGCGGCAGATACTGCGCGCCGTAGATCGGCTCCTCGGAATTCAACGGCGCGAGATGTTCTCCGCGATTGTCAGTGAGGAACACCTGGTAGTAGGCGGAACACCGCGGCGCCATCTCACGCGCCACCGCGTGCGCGAGTTCGTGCGAATCCAGCGGCAGCTCGGCGTCGAGATCGTCGATCGGACTCGCGACCGTGTTTCGATTCACATCGCCGCACGCTCCGAGCGTCGTGAGCTGGCAGCCATTGTCGCTGACGCTCGCGTTGATGTGCCGAATCAGTGCGCTCAGATTGCGCCCGCGCACGTAGTGGAACTGCACACCTTGTCGCGACGTCAGCCTTAGACTGCCGTCGGCGTAGTCGTCGGCTGCCGCGTCGAGCGCGATCCACTGCGCCGGCGTCAGCTCGCCGCCCGCGGGATTCTTTACCCGTACCATGAAGATGAAATCGCCGTCCTTCTTTCCGCTCTCATTGCGCTCGCGCTGCTTGTATATGCCGAAGTGCTTCGAGATTTCCTTGGCGTGCTCGCTGATCGTCTCGGCCTGGCGCGCGCTGAGCGCGTCGATCTCCGAACGCATCGTATGCCGGCTCTCATGCGTCGAGTGGACGTAGAAGAGCCCTTCGCTCGATTGCTTGAGCCGCTCGACGGTCGACATCTCCGCCGCGCCCGCATTTTCGAGCGTCACCGGCTCGTGTGGATGCTTATGTTCCATTGATTCTGCGGCCTAACAAGCGCGGAGCGCGCCGCGACTAATCGTCGATCTTTACTCGCGTCCAGCGGCGGTAGATCTCACCGCAGCCGACTGACGCGGCGATGAGTAACAGCGCGAGGAAGAACTTCGGCGACAGCGGATGCCACAGCGCGTCGCCCAGAAATGCGTACAGGATCGTTCCCGGTATCATGCCGATCATCGTCGCCCAGAAGTAGTCGTAAAACGTGATCGGAGACGCACCCGCCAGCAGGTTCAGCGCGTTGTACGGAATCACCGGAACCATCCGCAGGTACAATATTATCTGGAAGCCGTGCTTCGCGATTCGCTGCAGCATCGCATGGAAACGCTCGCCGACGATCCGCTCGACGAACGACTTGCCGAGAAATCTTCCCGCCGCGAACGCCACGATCGCGCCGATGTCGCCGCCGATCAGCGAGTAGACCGATCCCCAGGTGGCGCCGAACGCCAGCCCACCCGCGATCGTCATCACCGCGCCGGGCACCAGGAACGACGGCCCCACCGCGTACAGCAGCATGTAAACGACGGGGCCCCATGCGCCCCACTTGATCACTTCAGCCTTGACGGTCGCGGGATCGCTGAACCAATTCCAGTGCTCGATGAGAAGCCAGACAGAACCGACGACAATCGCCACGATGATTGCGATCTTGAAAAAATTCATCAGCCGCGAGCTGCCGGCCGGCTGGTCGCGTTGAGTTCCGATTGGATTGGTCGCTGCCACGATCCTTCGATGATATTGGGCTGGCTCGCAGTGAGACAAGCCTTAGCGCTCGCGTTGTCGAAGCTTCGCGATGCTACTAAAGTCGCCGCAGTGATCAGCTTCAGAAAATAGCGAAGGATGGCATCCCATGAACGAACTCGCGGATAAAGTCGCAATCATCACCGGTGGCGGCTACGGAATCGGCAAACAGATCGCGCTGAAGTACGGCGCCGCCGGCGCAAAGGTCGTAATTGCAGCGCGCTCAATCGAACCGATGAAGCAGACCTGCGCCGAACTCGAAAAACTCGGCGCGCGCGCGATTCAAGTGAGCACCGACGTTTCCAAGGAGGCCGACTGCGCGAAGATGGCCGCCGAGACGATAAAAGCCTTCGGCCGCATCGACATCCTCGTCAACAACGCCGGTATCTCGGGACCGACCAAGCGGATCACCGACATGTCGCTCGCCGAATGGCAGGAGACGATCGATATCGACCTGACCGGAACGTGGCTCGCGACGCGCGCAGTGCTCCCGGCGATGGATAAGCAGCGCGCCGGCAACGTGATCAACATCTCCTCAGGAGCGGGGCGTCGCGGTTTCCCGTTGCGCTCGCCGTATGCGGCAGCGAAGTGGGCGATGATCGGATTGACGCAAACCATCGCCGGCGAATGGGGTCAGCGCGGCATCCGCTGCAACTGCATTTGCCCCGGCGCGATTGAAGGCGATCGAATCGAGCGCGTGATGCGCGCACGCGCCGAGGCGCTCAAGCAGCCCTACGAGCAAATCAGGGCCGGCTTCCTATCGCAGGCCGCGATGGCCCGGATGGCGACCGAAGAAGAAGTCGCACGCGTGGCGCTGTTCCTCGCACTCGACACGTCCGCCGGAATGACCGGTCAAACGATGAACGTCGATTGCGGCAGCATCATGAACTAAATGCATGGCTTCCGTGCGGAGACGACGGAGTCCTGAACCGCGCGCGCAACGTTTGCTTCATCATAGAGTTCTGATTGCCAGCCTCGAGAAACATCGGCGGAACCGCGCGCACTCCCAGGCGAACGACAGCTACCTAAGCAGCGGACATCGCTACTACGACGTCTCGGTTCCGACTCTTAGAACGCTTGCGAAGGCCTGGCTCAACGAAAACGGCGGGATTCCAGACGTCGAATTCCTAACCGTCCTCGACAGTCTCTATCGCGGGAAATCGTACGAAGAGAAAGTGCTCGCGAGCATCCTGCTCTCGTATCATCGAACTGGTCCCGGGACGATTGGGCCAAAGCTTCTCGATGGCTGGCTCGATCATCTTGTCGGATGGGCTGAGATCGATTCGCTCTGCGTATGCTGGTCGTCAGCGGCGAGACGAAATTTCACCGACGACGAGATCCTGGCCGATTGGAACCAGTGGGCGCGATTTATCCGCAAACTCTCGCGCGACAAGAACATCAACAAGCGCCGCGCGGCATTGGTCTTTCTGACCGCCCCGCTCCGCTATTCGGAGGACAAAAGACTCGCCGCGCTCGCGTTCGAAGTGATCGAAAAGCTTAAGTCCGAGCGGCACATCATCATCACAAAGGCGGTGTCCTGGCTGCTGCGCAGCATGGTGCAGCACCACAAGCGCGGGGTCGCTGCTTACGTCCGGGAAAATCGGCACTCACTTCCGGCGATCGCGGTGCGCGAAACTGCGCGCAAGATCACGACGGGACGGAAGTAGGAACTAGCGCGCGATGTCGTTGTCACGGATGGTGCCGGCGAAGCCGCCGGCTTCGAGTCGTATCTTCAGCTCGCGCGCGAGCACGGGCGAACGATGGCGTCCGCCGGTGCATCCGAGACCGATTGTGAGGTAGCTCTTGCCTTCGCGCTGATACAACGGAATCAGAAAGTCGAAAAGGCGGCCGACCTCATCGACGAAGCGCCGCGACTCCGGCTGCGCCATCACGTATTCGTGCACGCGCGGATCATTGCCGGTGAGCGGCCGCAGCTCGGGGATGAAAAACGGGTTCGGTATGAATCGCACATCGAGCACGACGTCCATCCCGACCGGCAAGCCGTACTTGTAGCCGAACGAAACGATCGAGACCGACATCCGCGACGCCGCGCCCGCGCCTAGCACGGCCGCCGTGACAACTTCGCGCAGTTCGTGGACAGTGAGCGTGGTCGTGTCGATCACGCGATTGGCGCGCTCGCGCATCTCGGCCAGCGCGAGGCGTTCGGCGCGGATGCTCTCGGCGACGCTCGCACCGCTCGCGGCCATGGGATGCGGCCGGCGGCTCTCGGAGTAGCGCCGCGCGAGCACGTCGTCAGAGGCGTCGAGAAAAATCACCTCGGGATGGATTCCCGCAGCGTCGAGTTCAGCGAAGATCCGCGGCCATTGCGGAAAGAACAGGCGCTCACGCGGATCGACCCCGAGCGCGACGCCCTGCAGCGCGGGATCGCGTCCCGCAACAAGCATCGCGACGTTGGGCGCCAGCGCCACCGGCAGATTGTCGACGCAGTAGAAGCCGAGATCCTCGAGCACGCGCATCGCCGACGCGCGTCCCGAGCCCGAAACGCCGGTGAGAATTATCAGGCGAGGTGGCTGAGGCGAGCTCATCGGACGCGATTGCCGGCTCAGTACTTGTTGTCTTCTTCCTTAATTAGCGTGTAAAGCTCGGCGCTATCCTTGGCAGCGAGCAGGCGGCTGCGAAAGGACGCTTCCTTGAGCAAGCGCGAGACGCGCGCCAGCGCCTTCAGATGGAGGCTGGCGGAATCCTCGGGCGCGACCAGCACAAAAAATATCTGCGACGGCTCGCCGTCGAGCGAATCGAAATCGACACCCTGCTGATGGCGCCCGAATGCACCGATAATTTTCGTCACGCCGCGCAACTTTCCATGCGGGATCGCGATTCCGTCGCCGATCGCCGTCGAACCCAGCCGCTCCCGCTCGGCCAGCACTGCGGTCAGGTCGGCGAGTTTGATCTCCGTGTACCTGGCAGCCAGCGCTTTCGCGAGTTCATTGAGAACGTCGGGTTTGGTGGTGCCCTTCAAGTCGGCAACGACCACGTCCGGGCTGAGGATATCGGTAATTTTCATTTCGTTTCGTTTTACGTCCAGCGAAAAATCAAATTGAAGTATGAGAGATTGGCAAAGTTCGGGCCAGCCGGTCGCCGCGAATCAAATTTCCTCGCTGGCGCTCAGGACCTCGCCGGTCGACGGCGACCTGACTTTCTTTGCCTTGAATTTTTCCAGATGCTTCTTCAGTTGGCGTCCGACTTTGTCCGCCAGCAGATCGATCACCGAGTAAAGATCTTTGGTTTCTTCCTGGGCAGTTACAGAAAGGCGGCCCGATTTGACAGTAACTTCGCCGTGCTGCCGATATTTGTCAACCGTGAGAATCAGATGAGCCTGGCAGGTGCGCTTGATCAACTTGCCAACGTGCGCGAGTTTTCGTTCGGCGTACTGCCGAATCGCGTCGGTTGGCTCGACGTGTCGAAACGTCACAGTCACTTCAGTCGCCGGTGCGTTCGCGATTCGCGCCGCCCGCTTCACTTTTCGGATTGACGCGCGGCCGCGCTTTCCCTGCTTCCCGATTTTACTCATCTGCCTACTTCGCGACCTGCGCGCGGCGCCGTCATCCGATCTGTTTGCGATTTGCCGACGGTGGAATTCCCATCGCCTGCCGATACTTGGCGACCGTCCGCCGCGCGATATTGATCTGCTTGGCCCGCAGCATCTCGGCGATCGCCTGGTCCGAGAGCGGATTCTGCGGAGTCTCCGCCGTCACCATCCCGCGGATCTGCTCCTTGACCGTTTCGGCGCTCACGTCCTCGCCGCCAGCGCCCTTCACTCCCGAAGTGAAGAAAAATTTCAGCTCGAAGATTCCCTGCGGCGTATGCGCGTACTTGTTGGCCGTCGCGCGGCTGATCGTCGATTCATGCATCCCGATGTCTTCGGCGACGTCCTTGAGCACCAGCGGCTTCAGCAGGCTGATACCGTGATCGAAGAACGCGCGTTGGAATTTCACGATCGAGGTCGCGACTTTGAAGATCGTTTGCTGACGCTGGTAGATCGACTTCACCAGCCATTTCGCCGAACGCAGCCGCTCCGCAAGGTATTCGCGCGTCTCCGGCGCGACGTCCACGTCGTTGAGCACGCGCTGGTAGTAACCCGCCAGGCGCAGCCGCGGCACCGCGTCGCGATTGAGCGTTACGACGTATTCTTCGCCGACCTTGTGGATATAAACATCGGGCACTACGTAAGTCGGCTCGTCGCCGCCGTAATCGCGGCCCGGCTTGGGCTCGAGCAGCGAGATTATTTTCGCCGCCTGCCCGACCGTCTCGACCGGCACGCTCAGCACTTTGGCGATTTCCGCGTAACGATGCTTCTCCAGCAGGTCCAGGTGATTGGTGATGATTCGCGCCGCCAGCGATTCTTCCATCCCGAGGTTCTGCAACTGCGCGAGCAGGCACTCGCGCAAATCGCGCGCGGCGACACCCGGCGGATCGAAGCGCTGCACGCGCGCGAGCACTCGCTCCACTTCGGCAGGCTCGATTTCCAGCTGACCTGCCAGCTCGTCGATCGGAGTTTCAAGATATCCGTCTTCGTTGAGATTGTAGATGATGGTCGCGCCGATCTGCTGATCGGTTTCCGGGAGATTCGACATCCGCAACTGCCACATCATGTGGTCTTCGAGCGAGCTTCGCTTGAGTGGCGTGTTTTCCAGCGCGCTCCGATGGTCGTCGTCGTTGTCGGCTGGCGTGCTCTCCTGCCAGTTGTTCGAGTAGGTCTCGAGATACTCGCGCCAGTCGAGCTTTTCGAGACTGTTTAATTCCTTCAGTTCCTGCGCCGCGTCGCGCGCTTCGACCTCGAGGCTCGGCGCAGGCTTTTCCTCGCGCGCGCCGGTTTCCCAATCGTCGTCGGAGTTCGCACCGTTAAGGTTGTCGCCCTCCGGCGGCAACGGTTCGCCGTCGGCCTGGGCGGCGGCCTCGGGATCTGACATCTCGGACTCGGAAGCGGCTTCGGCGGGACTCTGATCGAGCGGCTCGAGCATCGGATTCTGCTCGAGCTCCGACTGCACGATCGCTTCGAGCTCAGGGAGCGAAAGCTGCAGGATTTTGATCGCCTGCTGCAGCTGCGGCGTCATCACCAGTTGCTGGCGAAGCCGCAGGTCTTGTCCGAGTTTTACTTCCAGTGCCATCGAAGATCTGTCTGCTAGTCCGTCGCAGCGCTCGCCGTCGCGCTCGCACCCGGCGACGAGTCCGTGTGAGGGAACAGCACCGCATGAGCGCAATCGACCACGCTCTGGCTCGTGTTCAGGTACACCGTGATCTTGCAGCCGGTAATCTGATCGTTGCCGTCATGCGCAACCGGACTGCCGGTCAAAATCACGGTGCGCTTCGTTTGGTCCATCACGCCATGCTGGCCGGTGGCCCATCTCGTTCCCTGGCTCAGGCGAACGTTTCCGTCCGCCACCATGTCCTTCATCTGTTTGAAGTCTTTGTCGAAATAGTTCACGCGCAACTGATCGCTCGTAAGTTGCGAGTCTGCCTGCGTCGCGTGGACATCTCCGGTCCACAACACGGAATGATTCTGGTAGTCGAGCGACATCGATTTGGACTTGATGTAAATCGGCGCCCTGCTGTTCCCAAATTGCATCCCACCAAACGCACCGCCTTGCGCAGAATCCGGAGGTGGATTCGATGCGAGCTTGGTATCGCCGCCGGTCTCGGCGCCGCCGCCTGCCGCCTTGTGCGCCTTGTGCGGCGTGGCCGGCGCACTGGCAACCGCTGGAGAGGTCGCAGCCGCTGGTGCAGACGACGGTTCAGGATTGGCGGCGTCAGCCGGCACAGGCGCGAGCGTCATCGGCGGCGCGATCGCACCCGCGGGCGGCGCAGTTGCCGCGGTCGTCACCGGGGTTGAATCGGGAACGACCGCCGCAGGAGGAGCCGTGGTGGTCGTCGCGATAGAAGGCGCCGCGGCCGGCGCGGCATCTGCCGCCGTCACCGGAACGTCAGGCGCTGACGCTGCTGCCGGTGCAGGCGCAACGGCCACGGCCGGTGCCACGGGCGGCGGCGCGGCTGCCATGGCCGGAGCCGGCGCCGCTACGGGCGCGGCTGCCACAGCAGGAGGAGGAGCCGCTACCGGAGGCAGCGGCTCGATCGGCTGGATTGCGACGGACGGCGCGCTCGCAGGCGCGACGTCCGCGGCAGTCACAGGCACGTCCGGCGCCGCGGATGGCGCCGGCGCAGGCGCGACGGCAACGGCAGGCGCCGATATCGGCGCTTCTGCCGGTGCGGGCAGCGTCGCGACCGCAGGCGCTGCCTGCGTGCCGCTGTCTGCCGCCGGCGGCGCGCCCGGCACGCCGCCGGTCACGCTGATCGAATCTTCGCTCGAGTCCTCACTGTTGACGGGTTGTGGAGCGCTCGCGGCCGGCGCCGCCGATCCGGCTGGCACGTTGCGAATCGAATCGCCGACCGTCCCGCCATTGGCGCTGTCTTGCGCCCACGCCGGCGATACGAGCGCCATCGCGACGATCGCTGCGGCGGCGAGGCGCGCGCCTCGACTAACTTTGCTTGGGTTTTTCACTATCTTTCTTCGGCGTCACTTCTGTCTCAACCTGCGTATGAAGCTCGAAGACTCGCGTCTTGGGATGCCCGCTGAGTCCTACCCCGGTCACCTTCAATCCGTCGCCGATTACCGTCACGAGGCCCGGCGCTTCGACCTTGTCGTCATCGGGCATGAAGGTCGCGGAGTCGGTCGAAAGAACGTAATCGCCAAAATGTATGACCGTGCCGCCGGTCAGGTAGGCCCGCGTCACGTGATTTCCCTCAAGGGTCAAATCCGCATGCGGCGCGTTGACGACTACCGGCTTGCCATCGGACGAAACCATCGTGACGACGGCGTCGGTCAGCTTCAGCGTCGTCTTGTCGGCCGAGTAGTCGGCCTCACCGGCAGTCAGCACCCACTGCCGCTCGCCGGCTTTCATTTGCGTCCAGTGGAAGTTATGCGCACGAAGGAGGGTTCCCGGAACCAGGCCGGCCGCCGTCTGCAGGACCTGGCCGGCCGAGCGATGCCGCACGATCCATACCGTCGCGATCAGCAAGACAATCAGCGCAACCGCGCCGAAACCCGCCAGCGCCTTGGCAATTTTCCGGGGACTCAAGCCTCAATCCTCTCCGACTTCAAACTCTCCAATTGAATCACGGTATCGAGTGCTTTCCCTAGAATAAACCTAACTGGAATTCGGCACCATACTTGCACAAAGCTTGCAATCTGTCGCGAATTCGCGAACAGGTTTTAGCGGCTTTCGGCGGTTACCACGCCAAAAACGGCTAGCCAGTCAGCCCGTTTCGCGCGATGCCCGATGGATTCGCTTGAGCGTTTCCAGCAGCGCCGGCAGCTCGTCGATCCGGTACGAATTGGGGCCGTCGCTTAGCGCGCGGTCGGGATTCTCGTGCACTTCCATGAAAATCCCGTCGATTCCCGCCGCCACCGCCGCGCGTGCCAGCGGCGCAACGAACTCGCGCTGACCGCCCGACGATTTGCCGCCTTCGCCTGCACCGGGAAGTTGTGCCGAATGGGTCGCATCGAAGACGACGGGGTAGCCGAAACCGCGCATGATCACGAGCGATCGCATATCGGACACGAGATTGTTGTAGCCGAACGAAAATCCGCGCTCAGTCAGAATGATTCGCCGCGTGCCCGCATTCTCCGCCTTCGCGATCGCCGCCTTCATATCCCACGGCGCCAGGAACTGCCCCTTCTTGATGTTAACAACGCAGCCGGTCTTCGCCGCAGCGTCGATCAGATCGGTCTGCCGCGAAAGCAGCGCTGGAATCTGGATCACGTCGACGACCTCCGCCGCAGCCGCCGCTTGCGATGGCTCGTGGATGTCGGTGAGGACCGCGACGCCCGCCTCACGCTTGACGCGCGCAAGGATCTCGAGCCCTGCGATCAACCCGGGACCGCGAAACGAACTGTGGCTCGATCGATTGGCTTTGTCGTACGAAGATTTGAAAACGTACGGCAGCTTTGCTCGACGTGCGATATCCGCGAGCTTCGTCGCATGCCGGATGCATGAATCATAGCTCTCGATCACGCACGGCCCGGCGATCAGCACCAGCTCCGGCCCGCCAAAAACGGCGTCGCCGGCTTTGACCTGGGCCACGCTCACGAAACCGATCGCAGCTCCCGCACCTTCGACGGCTTCACTCCAAGCTCCGCGCGTCGCTGCACCGCCGCACGAATCAGACCGCGAAACAGCGGATGACAATCGAGCGGCCGCGACTTCAACTCAGGATGGAACTGGCCGCCGAGAAACCACGGATGCCCCTTCAGCTCCATTATCTCGACCAGGTTGTTGTCGGGCGAAACGCCGGTCGCGACGAGTCCCACTTTCTCCAGCCGCTCGCGATACGAATTGTTAACTTCCCATCGATGCCGATGGCGCTCGGAGATGCGCGCCTTGCGATACAACGACGCCGCAATCGATCCCGACGTCAGCACCGCCGGGTACGCGCCGAGGCGCATCGTGCCGCCTTTCTTCGACACGTCCTTCTGCGACTCCATTATATGGATGACGGGATCGGGCGAGTCGGGCGCATTCTCCGACGTGTTCGCGCGCTTGAGTCCGAGCAGGTTGCGCGACGCCTCGATCACCATCATGTGCAGGCCGTAGCAAATACCGAGAATCGGCACGCCGTTCTCGCGCGCGTAGCGCACGGCGCGAATCATGCCCTCGGTGCCGCGCTCGCCGAAGCCGCCGGGCACGATTATCGCGTGCGCTTGCCCGAGCCGCTCCTCGACGTTTTGCTTTTCCAGTTCTTCGGAATCGACGTAGTCGATATTGACCCGCGCCTCGTTGGTGATTGCGCCGTGCGCGATCGCCTCGTGCAGGCTCTTGTACGCGTCCTTCAGGTTGACGTACTTGCCAACCACGGCGACGTTGATGGTGACCTTCGGATTCTGCGCGGTCTTGACGACTCGCCGCCACTTCGAGAGGTTCGGCTCGCCGGTCCAGATGTTGAGTCGCTCGCACACGCGCTGATCGAAACCCTCGTCGTGATAACGCAGTGGCACTTCGTAAATCGTCGGCACGTCCGGCGCCGAGATGACGCAGTTCTCCTCGACGTTGCAGAAGTGCGCGATCTTCGCCTTGAGTTTTTTATCGAGTTGGTGATCGCATCGGCAGAGCAGGATATCCGGCTGAATCCCGAGACCGGTCAATTCCTTCACGCTGTGCTGCGTGGGCTTGGTCTTGAGCTCGCCGGCCGTCGGAATAAACGGCACCAGCGTCAGATGCACGTACAAAACATTTTCGCGGCCGTGGTCCCAGCGGAATTCGCGCACCGCTTCGATGAACGGCAGGCTCTCGATATCGCCGACCGTGCCGCCAATCTCCACGATGATCAGATCCGATCCCTCGGCTGCGGCGAGGATGCGCCGTTTGATCTCGTCGGTGATATGCGGAATCACCTGCACGGTCGCGCCGAGATAATCGCCGCGCCGTTCTTTCTGGATCACCGTGTCGTAGATCTGGCCGGTCGTGCAGTTGTTGCGCTTGCCCATCGGCGTCTGCACGAAGCGCTCGTAATGGCCGAGGTCGAGATCGGTCTCCGCGCCGTCGTCGGTCACGAAAACTTCGCCATGCTGCGTCGGACTCATCGTGCCCGGATCCACATTGATGTACGGATCCATCTTGAGCATCGTGACTTTGAGCCCGCGCGCTTCGAGCAGCGCGCCGAGCGACGCGGCCGCCAGGCCCTTGCCGAGCGACGAAACCACGCCGCCCGTTACGAATATAAATTTAGTCTTGCCCCTCTCCACGCTGATTCCCTCCCCATCCTCAACGAGTTGAATCCGAGGCCGTCTCGCGCGCGCGCACCAGGTCGTCCGCGGTGTCTACTTCAAGCGACGGCGCCACCGATTTGATCACCCTAATAACGTAACCATGCTCAAGCGCACGCAACTGCTCGAGCTTTTCAATTTGCTCCAGCACGCCCATCGGGAGGGCGGCAAATTTCATGAGGAAGTCGCGCCGGTACGCATAAACACCGATATGGCGAAGCGCCTCTTTGGGCATCCCGCCGTCGCGCGCGTTAGGAATCGGGCTTCGTGAAAAGTATAGCGCGTTGCCGTCGGCGCCGCACACGACCTTGACTTTGTTCGGATCGGTCCATTCGAGCAGGTCGATGATCGGCGTCGCCAGCGTCGCCATTTGAATCGACGCATCGGCGCGCATCGCGTCGGCCAGCGCGTCAAGATCGACGGGCGCAATAAACGGTTGATCGCCCTGCACGCTCAAAAAAACGTCGCCGTCGATTTTCGACGCGACCTCGGCTATGCGATCGGTGCCGCTCGCATGCGCCGACGAAGTCATCATCGCCTCGCCCCCCGCCGCGCGCACGGGCGCCGCGATTCGCTCGTCGTCCGTCGCAACGATCACGCGCGCGATGGATTTCGCCTTCGACGCCTGCCGCCACACCCGCACAATCATCGGCACTCCCGCGATCTCCGCCAGCGCCTTTGCGGGCAGGCGGGAAGATCCGTACCGCGCCGGTACGACGGCGATCACCGAAACATCGGCCAGAAACTTTCTCCGCGATTCGAGATTATCGATTTGAGGGGCACGAACGACGGTAACCGACCACCCGATGCTTTGTCAATTTCGCGCGCGCCAACTTCCCACATCTTGCGCAACTTAGCGTCCGCGTTTTGTCATCCCGACAAACTGTTGCCTCTGATCCGGCGCTCAAGTAATTTCAGGCTTGGCCCGATACAGCCTGCCGCTCGCGCCCATATGGGTGTGGTGAATGTATCGCGGACCGCCTTCGCCCGATCCTCTGAACCGGCGAACGCGTCAGCAATGCGAGCACTGACCTAAAATTTCGTCCGCCACAGAGGAGGATTGGAACATGCGTACATTTCTCGACGCCAAAGTCATGGCCAAGGCGCTCAAGACTGCGCTTGAGCGGCAGCAGGTTGCACTCTCGCACAGTCAAGCGCTCGAAATTGTGGCCGCGCAGTTCGGTTGCGAAAGCTGGAACGTGCTGGTTGCCAAAATCGGCGACTCCGCGAGAACCAGCGCAGTCGCTTTCGAACAGACCGCGCCGATTCTCCGGATTTTCGACGAGAATAAAGCCAAGGAATTTTATCTCGGCTTTCTCGGCTTCAAGCTCGATTGGGAGCATCGCTTTGGCGACAATTTCCCGCTCTATGCGCAGGTTTCCCGCGCTGGCCTTGTTCTTCACCTGAGCGAGCATCATGGCGATGCGAGCCCGGGATCAACAGTCGCCGTCAACATGCGCGGCGTATACGAGTACCAACGCGAACTGGCGCAGAAGGACTACCGACACAATAGGCCCGCTATCGAAGACCTGCCCTGGGGCAAGGTGATGAGCGTGACCGATCCCTTCAGCAATCGCATCAGGTTCTGCGAGCCGCAAAAGGAATGACGGTCTTGCGGAGACCCGCTAACGTCGTAGCTGCAGCAAATCCCACCGATTGCCGTAGAGATCCTCGAACACCGCGACGGTGCCGTACGACTCCTCGCGCGGCGCTTCGCAAAACTTGACGCCGCGCGCGCTCATCTCGCGATAGTCGCGCTGGAAGTCGTCCGTGTGAAGGAAAAGAAAAACCCGCCCGCCGGTCTGGTCGCCGATGCGCGCCATCTGCTCCGGCGTCGACGCCTTGGCCAGCAGCAATCGCGTCTCGACCGATCCGGGCGCCGCAAGCAGCACCCACCGCTTGCCGCCCCCGAGGTCGGTATCCTCGACCACTCCGAATCCGAGCGCCTCGGTGTAGTACGCGATCGCCTCATCGTAATCGCGAACGACCAGCGCGACGTATCCGATCCGCTGGCGCTTTTGCGTTGCCACTTTTTTCTGCGTCACAAATGAACGAGCGGCCCATGATGAGCCGCCCATCTAAAACATTGCGACGCGTGCGCTAACTACTTGCCGCGAATCCGAGTCCGCCGCATTTTACGCAGCCGCGACTTCGCCTGATGCGGATCGCTCTTCTTCTTGCGCGCCAGTTTGCGGTTGCGCCGGTTGCGCTGCTTCGATGCTACCTTCATTGGTTCTCCTGACCTGAACTATTCGGCGGCGGTGACGACGCGTTGTAGGCCTCGCCTCCCAGTGTATGCGGCGGGGTAAACGCAATCGGGCTTATCGCCATCACTTCCGTGGCTGCTGCTCCCTCGTCCTGCGCTATCACTCGTCCCAGAGGTTCGCCAGTCGTGACCGGCCCATCGACCGAAGCCGGTATATCGTACACCAGCCTCACCGCGGCGGCATCGGTCTTCGGCACCACCAGTTTCAGTTCGGTTGACGCGACCGGCTGAATCAACGGCCCCTCGCGGACCTGCACATGGACCGGCAGCGGCTGCCCCGACTTGAGCATCGACACCGCCGTGAATTTGTCGAAGCCCCACTCCATCACTTTCGCCGCCTGCGCAAAGCGCTGCGCATTCGACGGCGCGCCGAGAATCACCGCTATCAGCCGCATGTCGCCGCGCTTCGCCGTCGTAGTGACGTTGAATCCCGCCTGGTACGTGAAGCCGGTCTTGAGCCCGTCGCATCCTTCGAAATGCCCGATCAGATGATTGGTGTTGTTCAGAATCGCGACGCCGTTGTCAAAATCCATGTGTTCCTGCCCCGACCACATCAGCAGGTTGGTCTCGCGGATTATCGCGCGTCCGACAATCGCGAGATCGTACGCAGTCGTGCGATCGGCGTCATGGGTCGGCCGCGGCGGCAGCCCGTCGACGGTCTGATACAGCGTATGCGTCATGCCGAGTTGCTGCGCCCGCTCGTTCATCATGCGGACCATCGCCTCGACCGATCCGCCGATCTTTTCCGCCACCGCAACCGCCGCGTCGTTGGCCGACTTCACCAGCGCCGCCTTCATCAGTTCGCGCAGCGGGTAAACGTCGCCCTCTTTCAGGCCGACGCGCGATCCGCCGGTATGCGCGGCGCGCTCGGAAATTCTGACTGGATCGTTGCCGCTGAACCGGCCCGCATTGATCTGCTCCTGCGCGACGAGCAGGTTCATCATCTTGGCCATCGACGCTGGAGGCCACTCCATGTCGGCGTTGTAGGCCATCAGCACGCGCCCGCTGTCGGCATCCTCGAGCAGCGCGCCCTTGTAGAGCGGACCGCCCGACGTTGCCGCGCGTGCGGCGTGCTTCGAATGAGCCGGCTTATGCACCCGGCGCCATTGCGCACTCGCGCCTGCCGGCGACGCCGCAAACAAGACGGCCGCGCTAATCGTCAGCGCGAGGCCGAACACGAAATGCGACTTTGGATTAACGACCGCTCGACGCCACCCTGACAAATTCCACCGCTTCCCCAAATCCACCACCTGCCTTTTGACGTCTGCCTTGGTCCTATTTGCCGCGCCTAGGGAATACGAACGAAGCCGGCTGCTTCGGGCGTGCCTTTCGGCCCTCTGCTCTCGACGTGTTGCAGAATCGCGAGGTTGGTACGCGCCGGCGCGTAATCCGGAATCTCACCAACCAGCTCGTTCCATTCCTGGCTCGCCCTGACGTATTTGCCTTCCTCGGCGTATATCGCGCCGAGCGTGTTGCGCGCGTCCGGTTGACTCGGATCGATCTGTAACGACAGTAGCGCTTCCTGCTCGGCTTGTGCGAGTGCCCCACGTCGCTCATAGGCGAGCGCGAGATTGAAATGCGTCTCCGGCCTGTCCGGTCCCAGCAGCGCCGCCAGCTGCAGCACCTGCGTCGCGTCGCGCGTCTGCCCGCTATCCAGGTAGAGCAGCCCCAGGTTCAGGAACAGCTGCCAGTCGTTGAGGCCAAGCTCGATCGCCTTCTGATATTCTGCGAGTTCCTGGCGATGCTCGCCGACAACGCCGTAGGCGAACCCCAAATGATAATGCGCCAGCGCGTTGCCGGGATCGTCGTCGATCACGACGCGATGGCGTCGAATTGCTTCGGGATAATCTTCCATGCCCAGGAAATAATCGGCCAGCGGATCGCAAACCTGCTCGTCGTAGGAGCTGCTCTTGGCGCTCGCGCGGGCGCTCGGCGGCGACTGGAATACCAGCGCGATCAACGCCATCAGGCAAATACTCGAACGCCGAAAGCTCAACAACGTAGTGGTCCCCCGCGGACCCGTGATTCCCGCGGGAAGAAATTTCATCGTAGCAGGAATTTTCGCCACAAAAAAACGCGCAGCGTATTTTGCAACGCTGCGCGCTCAAACAAAGGCGTCGTGCCTGCCGCGCGCCGGATAAATCCGCCCGACGCGACCGGCCGATCGCCGGAGGCAAAGCCAAACTCCGCCCCCCGACCCTGATTGGATCGAAGTACCTTAGGCGATTCGAATCAGGGCGATCGCTCTTCGCGATCGCCCTGTCGAATTGTCCGTCAAGCTGTTACGGATTGGCCGGAGGAGTCGCGGCTGCCGGCGACTCTTCAGCTGCCGGTGACGCCATGTCGCTCGAGGCCTTCTTGTGGTGGCGATGATGATGCTTCTTCGGGGTTGCCGCCATGCTCGCGTCAGCCGCAGGCGCTGCCATGCTGGCCTCGGCCGCCGGTGCTGCCATGCTCGGCGCAGCTGCGGGCGCTGCCGCCGGAGCCTGTGCGAATGCCGGCATCGCCAACGCGGTGGCGAAGAGAGCTGCCGAAAGAACTGAAAGGGTGCGCTTCATACTCGTGGATCTCCTTGATCTGAGCAGCCCTTAATGGGCCGCAATGTGACTATTAGGGGTATTGCTATACCTGTGCCATCGGGGTGACGGCAAGATGTGCGAGGCACAATGCCATATTTTCTTCTCTAGTACACGCCGCGATGACCCAATCGGTCTATCGTCTATCCGCTTTGCGTATGCGTTGTCTCTCTTCACGGTTTCCCCGAACCAGTCGGCACCCGCCCCTCGCGCTCGGCTCTAAGCTCGCGATACAGCGCTATGAGCTCCTTAAACGCCCGTGCAACCACCTTAAGGTTCGCCCCCGACTGCTCGCCCGTCAGCCGCGGCAGATGCTGTACCTCGACTTCTTTCACCTTCGCGTTGCGCCCAGCCAGCCGCGCCATCAGCTCGGTCGAAATCATCGCGCCATGCGCGCGCAATTCCATTCCGTCCAGCTTTTCGCGCTTGAACAGTTTGAAGCCGCAATCAATATCACTGATCGTGATGCCGAGCAGCACGCGCACCAGCGTCGTCCACGCCTTGCCGTTGATTTTGCGAATCAGATGATCCGCACGATGCCCGCGCCGTCCACACACGACGTCGTACTCGGGAACGAACGGCGTCAAGAGTTCGAGGTCCGCGGGATCGAACTGCCCATCGCCGTCGCATAGCAGCACGTACGACTGAGTCGCCGCGCGAATCCCCGAGATCACGGCGCCGCCGTACCCGCGATTCACCGGATGCCTCACGACCTTGACGTGCGCGTCTTCCGTCGCGAGGCGCTCAGCGATCTCGCCCGTACGATCACGGCTGCCGTCATCGACGACGATCACCTCGTAGTTGTCCGCGACGCGCGGGCACTCGGCGATCCACGATCGCACGACGCGCTCGACGTTGCCTTCCTCGTTATGCGACGGCAGGAAGACGCTGACGCCGGGAATTCGGGCCGGGGCACTCACTGTGATGTGTGCGATCTAGTCACCAATCTCGCGGTAGCCGCCGCGGAAAAAAAGCAGCGGCTTACCCTCGTGCGGAGTCTCGGCCTGCTCGATTTCGCCGAGGTAAATAGTATGGTCGCCGCCGTCAATGGTGGCCGTCACCTTGCATTCGAGATAGGCGAGCGCGCCGTCGAGAATCGGCGCGCCGTTCGCGCCGATCTTGTAACTCACGCCCTCGAACTTGTTGCCGCCGCTGACCGCGAACTTGCGCGACAACGCTTCCTGGTCCGACGCCAGCACGTTGACGGTAAAGATCTTGCTCTCATCGAAGCACGGATAGCTTTCGGCCTTCTTGTCCACGCACACCAGCGCCAGCGGCGGAATCAGCGAGACCGACGTAAACGCGTTCGCCGTCAGCCCGTGCAGTTCGCCCGATTTGCGAATCGACGTGATCACAGTGACGCCGGTCGCGAAATGTCCCATCACGCGCCGCAGTTCGTTCTTTTCGATTGGCATTCCGAAACCTCTCCGCGCGCGGATGCTATCAGACGATTTTGCCGATGGTCAAAAGCTTGGAAAGGCCCCACGGTGGCCCGCCGCTCAAATCTTAAGTGGGGCGGGCCGCCGTGCCCGCCTTCCTAATCCCATCCCGATCGATCGCGCGCGACCACCTGCTTGCCGCCGAGATAAACATAGTCGAGCTCGAGCGACGTCAACGGCCGCTCATTCTCGCCGACGCGCACATTCACCGGCGACGCCACGAAGATCGTATGATCGCCGGCGACGTGGCTGTCGACCACGCGCGCCTCAATCGCGATCATCGCGAGCTTCAGCCACGGCACCGCCAGCGTCGGCGACAGCTCAAATTCGAAGACGTCGAGATTGTTGTCGCGTCGCGCGCGCGCCGAATAGAAGTAATCTTCAAGTTCCTTGCCGCGGCGTCCCACGACGTTCAGCCCGAACGCGCCGGTTCTCTTGATCACGCCGTTGCTGAAGTGATCATTGTCGACCGCCGCCGTGAACATCACCGGCTCGCCCGACGCCTGCGCAACCCACGACGACGACATCCCGTGACATCGCCCATCCTCCTGCGTGGTCAAAACGTATATCCCGGTGGTGAGGCCGGCCATCGCGCGCGCAAGATTGTTGTCCATCGTGCCAATGCTCCCGAGAAGATTAACGGTACTGTACAATTGATCTTCGCACCAAGCGTTCACAAAATGGATAATGTGACCGCGATGCTGGAGCGTTGTTGGAGCTGATGGGCAGGATTTCTGGATTCGTCGCCGCCGCATTAATCGCCGCGACTTTAGTAGTGACAAGTGCGTTCGATCCCGCGCAAGCTGGACCGGCCGCGATGCTCGCGCAATCGACCACACCGATCACCGCGGGCGACGCCGAGAAGGCGGGCGTGCAGCCGCCGGCCCCCTACTACCCGCCAGGTCAGAAGTTCGTGAATTCCGGGATCCCCGGTCCGCCGCCGCCCGACGTTCTCGATACTCCCGTTCCCACTCCCTCGCCGACCTCGACGCCAACTCCGCTGCCGCAGGTGCGAATCGAGGGCGTCCGCACCAGTCGCGTCCCCACTCCGGGTCAGCTTCTGTTCGACAAGACTCGCGACATCGCTTTCATGGATCCGCTCAACTGGTCGGTGAACGTCTTCAAAAAACGCCACCGGCTCGTTGTCTACTACAAGGGCCGCCTGTTCAAGGACTACCACGCCGTGTTCGGCCGCAGCTTCGAGCCCGGCACGAAACTATGGGAGGGCGACCGCCGCACGCCCGAAGGTGTCTACACGATCATCGGGAAACATCCGAGCCGCCGATGGGATTGGTTCCTCACGCTGAACTATCCCAACGACATCGACCGTCATCGCTATGAGCAACTGCGCGACGGCGGCGAAGTGCCAATCGAAGACGGCCATCCAGTCGGCGTCGGCGGTAGAATCGGAATCCATGGCACCGACGAACCCGAACTGAACAGCGGCGACGTCAACTGGACCACCGGATGCATCTCGGTCGACGACGAAGACGTCGAAGAATTAACCCGCCTCCTCCCCACCGGCACCCTGGTGATTATCAATCCCTGAACGGCGCAGGCGATCAAAAGACTCTCCGACGCTGACGACGTCAGGATCGCGCCGGTCGCGAACACCCACGTCTGTGTGCCGGGCTTTCTGTTCGCCAAACGACTTGCGCTAGAGGCCGCGCCGCCAGAACAGCGCACCGCCTACAATCAGGAACATCAGGCCGATCGGCAGCGCTTGTGCGCCACCGTCGCGCGCGACGCCGTAATTCCGCGGCCGCTCGATCGTTCTCCCACTCTCGCACCATGCTGCAGGTTCCTCGCGATTCGCCCAGCGAACGGAGGCGAGCAGCGTGCGGAGTTTTCCAAGAGGCTCGATCCATCCCGTGTCGCGCGGCAACACCCTGATTATCGCCATCATGCCGCCGTCTTCATGCGCCAGGATGTGGCAGTGGTAGACGAAGTCGCCGATGTCCGGGCCGCGAAAATCCATCCGCACTGTGACGCTCGGATAGTCTCCGGTCCCTGTCCAGTACGGCACCTGCACCATGTCGAGCAGTTGCTGCTGCTCTTTCGGCACCGGCACGCCGTTGATCGCGCGCAGCATGAAATGAATCTGGTGGATGTGGAATTCATGGACTTCCTGTGTGCGATTCTGGATCGTCCAGTCTTCCACCGATCCTTGCGTGGTCGTAATCGCCGGCGGGTTGTTCGGGCTGAACACGCGCGGTACCGCGCCGTCCACCGTGATGAAAAAGGCCGTATTGAACCAGAAAATCGGCGGCACGCGCGCGTCCTCGAACATCTCGGAAAAATACAGCGTGCGCTGGGCCGTAGGCATCGCATCCGCCAGACCCTCGAATCGCTGCGGCCCGGGCGCGCCTCCGGCCGTCGGCATCACCAATTCCTCTGTCGCTGACGGCGCCGAAGTCACGGGCGAATCGACTGACTTTGAAGTGTCCAGCGCCGCCAGCGGCCGCTCCGGATCGACGTCTCCAATCGGTCCGGTATCGACGTTGAGCGTCATCAGCGTGGCGTTCTTCACCGACTTCGCCGGCCCCGTCACAATAAACTCCGCGCGCGCCGCCGTCGGCAAAAGAATATCCTTCACCTTGACGATCTTGCCCTTGCGCGTTCCGTCCTGCGATCCGGTCGGTACACCGTCTAGCCCCACCACCTCCAACGTCTGCGGCTTGCCGTCGTATTGAACCTGCAAGTCTACGATCGAATCCGCGCATGCATTCACCACCCGCCATAGCTGTTTTTCGCCCCGCTTGATCTTCACGATCGCTGGCGTGTAGTCGGGGTACGCAATCGGCACGTAGTTAAGCGTCAGGTCCCACGACGGCACATCGTTCGGACCGCCGGGAAGCGGCCTGCCCGCGACGTTCTGATCGCGAATGACAAGAATTTTCTGGGCGAGTCCGGCCACCGCCGGCTGAATCTTCTGCAAGCCTTCGACCACGATCGCGCCCGACGCACCGCCAAGCACCGCGGCCTCCGCTATTCCGTGGACGTGCGGATGGTACCAGTAGAGGCCCGGCGGCTCGTTCTTGGGAAATTTCAGATCGTAGTCGAACGACTCTCCCGGATTGATCAGCGTGTGGATCACTTCGTCCTGATGACACTCCGGCGAAGTGTTGGTGCCGTGAAAGTGCATGTTGACCGAGGCCGGGCCCATCGACGACGCGCCGCACACGTCCGGCGCCGACATCGTCATCCGCAAATTGTTGGAGACCACCGGCGCCTTCAGATTGTTGGTGACGTTTACGATCAGATGGTCGCCAGGACGCACATGCAGCGTCGGCGACTCCGTCCCGTCCGGCGTCGTGAAGCAGTAAAGCGTGCGCCCGTCGGCATCCACCTCGGTGTTGTAGGTGAGCTCGACACTCAGGACTCCCTTCTTGCTGAACAGATCGGTCGGATTATTCGCGACGCTGCCCGCCGTAGATCGCGTGCATGGACCTCCCGAGTCGCCGCGCGCCACGGAAGCTCCCCCGATTGCCATCAGCACCAGCAACCCTGCAATCGAAACCAAAGACCGCATCAAATACTCATACCGCGGCCCACATATAATAGAGAGTGATTCTCATTGTCAAGCGACTCAAGCTGCCAAAGCGTGCGACGTCGCCGCCCGCCTTCTCTGAGCACGGTGATGGCATAGTTGTGATAGTCAATACGCATTCGCAGTAATGCGCGGCTTCGATGAATCGTCGCGGCTACATCAAATGGCTCAAGTGGATAGTGGTGCTCGGCGCGTTTGCTGCCGCGGGGCTGCGCATCGGGCTATGGACCTCATCGCCGACTCGGCCAGCGGCCAATTTTCCCGCGCGACCGCCAATCGCGCTCGCCGATCTGCAGCAGGCCCTCGACGCCGAATTCGCTCCCGTCGTGAAAGACGGCCTGCTCCGGGAATCGACCGGTTGCGGAGTTGCGATCGGCGTAATCGACCACGGCCAGCGCCACGTGTTCACCTACGGAACCGCGCGCAGGGATTCTATTTTCCCAATTGGCTCGGTCACGAAAACCTTCACAGGACTCGCACTGGCGCAACTCGCGGTGCAGCAAAAAGTCAGACTCGACGAGCCGCTGGGCTCGCTCCTGTTCCCGGACATCGCCGCCGGCTCGCCGGCAACGGAAATCACCCTGCTCGACCTCGCGACTCATCGCTCGGGTCTGCCGAGCGTTCCCGACAACCTCGAGCCGAAGGATCCCGACAACCCGTTTGCCGACTACGACCGCGTCGCTCTGCGAAAATTTCTCGTCAATCACGGCACGACGCGACCCGCCGATGCGAAGTATCTATACAGCAGCTTCGGTATCGGCTTGCTCGGATACGCTCTCGCCCAGCGCGCCGGTGTACCGTACGCCGAGTTGGTCAAAGCCGAAATCACGGGACCCCTGCAGATGAACGACACCGTGTTCACGCTCTCAGCGGCGCAAGCACATCGAGTTCTCCAGGGACACGGCGCTGGCATGGAACCGATGGACGCTGGCCTTGGTGACGGTGGCATTTTCACCGGCGCGGTCGGCGCAAAGTCCACCGTGGACGATCTGCTCGTTTACCTCGACGCGAATCTGGATCCCGCTCGCTACGCCGCTGGCTCCGCCGCCGGTTCACCCAGCGCGACGTTGCCCGCCGCGTTCGCGCTCGACCATCAGATTCGGGGAACGGTCAAGCCGAATACTGAAGTGGCATTCAGCTGGCTCTACGACGTCGACTCCGGCCGCTACGAGCATGGCGGCACCACTCCCGGCTTTACCGCACACGTCGAATTCGCGCCGAATCAGGGTCGCGCCATCGTCGTGCTCTACAACCGGATGGACGAGGATAGGGAACAACCACGATTCGTCGATCGAGTAGCAGAGAACATCAACGACTTGATGTCGGGCAAGCCCGCCGTCCGAATCGACATCACATCCGACGACGACCCATCACTCGCCGCCCTCGAAATCAAAGACAACTAGTTTTGCGAACTTCTCCCGGCCGTGATCATCAAATCCCCGAAAAGCGCAAACGCCTGATGCGGGGACGCGTTCTGTCAAAAATGCAACTGGGCGTCTAGAGTGGCGGACGTGAACATCCCGAACCTTGAGCACTCCCTAGTTTATTGAGAGCAATCGTGGCGTCTAGCAATCAGAATCGAGGTGTCAACAGGACCAAGCCAGACCGCTGGAAGTCAGACATTCTTCAGTCGGTCGATATGTACAATGAGTGGTTTCTGAAGTTCGCGCCCGCCGCCTTCCGCAAAACACGCATCGAGACGACGAAGGCCGTTGAGTCGACTCTAGTCAAAACTAGAAACCTGACTGATGTGAGTGCTGCGGTGTTGAAGCAGGAGCCCGGCGTCCTGCCGACATTGCGCATGTCGTGCTGTCCGCCACTGGCGGTCGATCGATTGATCGGTCTTGCAGGCGTATCGCGGAACTTAGTCGGCAGTATGGAGAGAGGAACTACTCCAGCGCTCTCGAGTGCAGCGCTGCTTCATAAGGATCTCAATAAGATTGGCGCCATCATTGAGCGAATGGTCGATCCAGATATTTTTGTATGGCTTGGCCGCAGAGCCGCTGCCACAGAGGATGAGATTCACCGTGCGGCGACGATAGTTGCTGACCGTTTGTGTGGATCTATCGCAAATCCGATCATCCGCAATGCTCAGGAGAAGCGGCAGCTCGCGGCAATTGGCGCATGGCTACGGGCGCGCGGTTATAGAGCGCTCCCACGGAAGACAAAATTCGACGCTATGCCGTCTGGCACCTTCGGCTTCCGCCTAAACGTTCCGGTTAAGGTTGGGGGTCTTGCAACAATGACCAATCTTCCAGTCGACGCCGTTGTCATGCCCAAGAGGGCATGGAAGGGTGAACTGCCGTTACTTATCGAGGCGAAATCGGCAGGTGACTTCACCAACGTAAACAAGCGCCGCAAGGAAGAGGCCGCAAAAATGGGGCAATTGCGAGTCACTTACGGTGCAAATGTTCGCTTCATCCTGTTCCTATGCGGATACTTCGATAGCGGGTACCTTGGATATGAGGCGGCTGAGGGCATTGATTGGGTCTGGGAACACCGGATCAATGAACTCTCCAAGTTTGGGTTGTAGCGATGGATGCCCTGTCGGCAATAGAAGCACGCCGAGTCATCCTCCAGGACGGACTAGACGGGCGGAAGACGCAGAAGGAACGCAATCGCCTCGGGCAATTCGCGACACCAACGCTTCTGGCTTCTGATATGCTCGCCCACGCTCGCACGCTGGTGCCGGGCGATGCCGCGGTGCGCTTTCTAGATCCGGCAATTGGCACCGGCTCCTTCTATTCGGCGCTGTTGCGCAACTTTCCGACGGAGCGGATCAAAGCCGCGGTAGGGGTCGAAATCGATCCTCACTACGGTAATCCTGCACGCGAACTCTGGCTCGATAGTGGACTCGAAATCGAGCTCGACGATTTTACGACTATGAAGCCGCCGGTCGCGGCGAAGCGCTTCAATCTAATTATCTGTAATCCGCCTTATGTCCGGCATCATCACATGGGGTTGGATGAAAAAGGACGTCTTCAGGCCGCAACGACCGCCACGTCCGGCATCCGGATGGCAGGACTTGCAGGGCTCTATTGTTACTTTATTGGGTTGGCGCATGCTTGGCTCGAGGACAACGGGATTGCGGGCTGGTTGATCCCCAGCGAATTCATGGACGTCAACTATGGTGGCCCGGTGAAGCGCTACCTGCTCAATAAAGTTGAGTTGCTACGCATTCATAGGTTCGATCCAAGCGATCTCCAATTCGGAGATGCGCTTGTGTCTTCGGCGGTAGTCTGGTTTCGCAAACGGCGCGCGGAGCCTGGGCACCTAGTGCAATTGAGTTACGGTGGGACGCTCTCGCGCCCAACTCACTCGCGGCTTGTGCCTGCCTCCTCTCTCGAGAATGAAAGGAAGTGGACAGGTTTAGCAAAGGCCGGCCTCAAGAACGCGACCGAAGGACTTCGGCTGGCGGATTTTTTCTCGATCAAGCGTGGACTAGCCACTGGCGACAACGGATTCTTCATTCTGTCTCGCGCGGAAATCGATGCGCGCGGGCTGCCGCTTGAATTTTTCAAACCGATCTTGCCGGGACCGAGGTATCTTCCGACAGACTTCATCGAATCCGAAGCAGATGGGACGCCGAAAATTGAACGGCGGAAGTTCATCCTCGACTGTCGGCTGCCCGAACACAAAGTTCGCGAGCAATTTCCTAAGTTATGGGCATATCTGAAGACGGGCCAGCCAAAGGTGTCGGATACTTATTTGTGTAGCCGTCGAAACCCATGGTATTCGCAGGAGACCCGCCCGCCAGCCCCATTCGTTTGCACGTACATGGGGCGCGCTCTCAGCAAGCGAGAAAAACCGTTTCGTTTCATTCTCAATCATTCGCAGGCGACTGCGGCAAATGTGTATCTGATGCTCTACCCGATTCCAGCACTGGCAAAGGCGCTTGAGGTCTACCCGCAGCTGGCGCGCCAAATCTGGGAGTTCCTCGATTCGATCCCTTCCGCAACTCTGCTCGGCGAGGGTAGGGTGTACGGAGGGGGGCTATACAAGATGGAGCCGAAGGAACTCGCGAACGTGCCCGCAGACGCGATTGCAGCTCTTCTTCCAGCAAATCAGGCACCGCCCGCGAAGCAACGGGAGATGTTTCCTACGCGGGCAGTATAATGTTCGCAGAAGGGAGGTCGGCGATTTCGACTATTGCGAAGCGCGGCCCTCAAACCCCCTTCCGATCTTTCCCGACGCCTCGTACGCGCCAAGCTGCCCAACGTCGTGCGCGACTACGATATTAACCGCGGGATATGCCACGTTCAGGTCATGCAGCGCGCGCAATTCTGAAGTCACCTGCTCGCTGTTCTCGCGCATCGCAAGCTCGGCCAGCCGCGGTCGGCACTTCGGCGTCGTCACCTGCTCCATGTCCCACGCCACGTCGCCTATCAGCAGATACTCCGAGTTATCCGCAAGCCGCACATAAACGATCTGGCTTCCAGGCGTATGGCCGGGCGCTTTGATCAGCACCACGCCCGGCGCCAGCGCATAGTAGTGATCGAACTCCAGCGGATGCAGCGATTCGCGAACCTGCTCCGGAAACTTGCATGCATTCATCCACCTGGCGTCATCGCGCTGCTCACGCGTCAGCATCAGGTGCTCGGCGAAGGAAGCCAGCTTCGGTGACTCAGCGATTCCTTGCAGATGGTCCTGATGCTCATGCGTCACGACGATCGCGCGCGCATGCGTCAGCGCGTCCTGCTCTGCGTCGTACTGCGCTTCGTCGAAGCCGCCGGGAAATTGCGCATCGAAGAACGCGCGCCCCGGCGGCGCATCGACGATGACCATCGATCCGTCCGCGTACAGCACTTGGTACGAAGGAAAAACAATCTCATGCCGATCGAAGCGGACGCCTCCTAGGAAAACGGCGGCCAGCGGTTTCGATTTCGCCACTTCTGCCGCATTGATTTTTACCGGCAGCGCCCCCGCCACCTTTCCGGCCATCTTGCGCAATGTCGCCAGATCGATCTGGTAGTCCGAATGCTCCGGCACGCTCGGCCCCTGCACCAGGAACCCGAGCGCAATCAGCACGATCGCCACCAGCGCGCCGATTGTGATTCCCGCAATTCTCAAAAAGCGCCGCATCGAATCTCCTCCCACGCCGATTTACGCACGCACAATATGTCCGCGCGTCGAACACAGAGCAACTAGCCATCCCTCAAACGCGCAGTGCATAATCGTCAATTCAAGGAGCATCAGAAAATGCGGCCAATCAAATTCAATGTCGGGCTTCCCAACGGCGATCCTGCCGCCACGCTGGCGACCGCGCGCCGGGCCGAGGATCTCGGCTACTACTCCGTTTCGATCGACGACCACTTCTTCATGCGCGGGCTGATGGCCGACGTGCGCGCGCCGCATTGCGAATGCTTCACGATGCTGAGCGCAGTCGCCGCTGTCACCAAGACCATCAAGATGCTGCCGCTCGTCACCTCGATGTCCTATCGCAACCCGGCTCTGCTGGCGAAGACGATGGCGTCGCTCGACAACCTGAGCGGCGGCCGCTTCATCGCGGGCCTCGGCGCCGGCTGGTTCAGGGAAGAATACGACGCCTACGGCTTTCCCTACCCGTCGAACGCCGAACGAATCGAACAGATGGGCGACGGGATCAAACTGCTCAAGGCGATGTGGACGCAGGACGAGCCGACCTATCACGGCAAGTATTTCAAAATCGACAAGGCCTACTGCGATCCGCATCCCGTGCAGCGCCCGCATCCCCCGATCCTGATTGGCGGCGGCGGCAAGCGCGTCCTCGAAATCGCCGCGAATGAAGCCGACATCCTGAATCTGAATCCGCCGGTAACCAAGGGCTACGTCGACATCGTCGAGGCGCTCAAGTTCGATCGCACCAAGGTTCTAAAGCGCATCGAGATGATTCGCGGATTCCTGAAAGCTGCGGGCCGCGCGCCCGACGCACTGGAACTCTCCGGCGGCGGCTTCGTGCTGATGGCCAAGGATCGCGCGACTGCCGACGCGATGGCGACTGCCACCGCACAGAGTCTCGGCATCGAGAACAACGATCAGGTGCGCAACTCGCTGCAAGTCATCATCGGCACGCCCGACGACGTCAAGCGCGAGCTCGCCGATCGAATCGAGAAGTTCGGCATGACTTACTTCTTCATGAACTTCATGATGCCCGACGCAATCGAGATGTTCGCAAAAGAAGTTATGCCGGCTTTTGCCCGCTAGAGGAGTGACCATGACGAACACGAAATTGGCGCAATCCAAATCTGCCGCCCGCCAATACGCCGAATCGCTCGCCCTCGCACTTATGATCGCGATCGTGATGCGTTCCTCTTTCGTGCAGGCTTACGTGATTCCGTCGGGTTCGATGGAGCCGACGATTCTCGTCGGCGATCACATTTTCGTGAACAAGGTCGCCTACGGTCTACGCATCCCCGAAACGATCGCCGGCGTCCACGTCCCCGGATTCTCGACCGGGAAATATTTATTCCACCTCGCACCGATTCATCGCGGCGACATCATCGTCTTCACACCTCCGTACGATCGCAGCATCGACCTGATCAAACGAGTCATCGGCGTCCCGGGAGACAAGGTCCAGGTAATTAATGGAGTCGTATGGCGCAACGGCGATCGCATCGCCGATCCCCACGCGTATCTTAGCCGCGGCGAAACCGCTCGATCGCCATTCCTTGCGGGCGACAATTTTCCGCCGCGCGATCCGCAACATCCGGACGTCGTGCCAGCGCCTGTAGTCGTCCCACCCGGCAAACTTTTTATGATGGGCGACAACCGCGACGACAGCTACGACAGCCGCTTCTGGGGTTTCGCCGATCAGAACGACGTCGAAGGCCGCGCGTCAGTGATTTATTTTTCATGGAATCACGACAGCGCAGGGCCGCTGCCTCTCCGATGGAACCGATTCGGCAAAGTTCTGGATTGAAGAGTAGGCTCGCCACCCTCGGTAAAACCTACCTGTTCCGACCCTGTAGAAAGTTCCAACTTCACACTGTCGAACGAGAACGTAGATCAGCCAAATCCTGTCTAAATTCCAAATAAGCTCGTTAACAAATAGTAGGTAGCTCTCGGCGCGAAATTTGCACTCCTGCAGGATCGCTCTCTCTTGGAGAGCAACAGAACAGAGCCGACGGTGAAGTTGAGCCGGGGCCGAATACGCATCTGGAGGGGATTGCGCAAATGAGTCGACGGCTTACTCGGCTTGGCCGAGTTTCACTGGACAACCGTTTCCATTCAATTTTCACGAATCTCAGAATTGTAGCGGCGCGCGCCGCTATCTTCGCGGCGATCGCGCTCGCATTCGTATCGTTCGCGTTTTCGACGGCCGCGCGGGCCAGCGTCACCGGAGATCCTTCCGAGTTCAGCCTCTGCCCGATTAACTTCACGCCGCCCAACGGCGAATCCCTGGTGTGCTCGCATAGCGAGACCACCGGCGGCACGCTGACAATCGGCAACTCGACCGTGACCATCTCCAACAATCCCGACACTGTGGACTTCGGCGCTTACAGCAATTCCGGTTTGGGAATTCTAGGCGTCGAAGTGATCGTGACGCCCACCAACGGCCAGGTCTTCGGCGGCCCCGCCCAGGAAGTTCCCGGCGGATTGTTGGGACTCACCGGTCTAAACGTTTCTGTCAACGACGTCACCTCCTCGATCGAGCTGGCGGGTCCAACGACCGCGGCGACCGTAGTCGATCCCACGGCGATGGCGGCGTTCTTCTGCGGCGCTGGCCCCATCGGTGCCTGTCTCGACGGCCCGAGTCCGTTCAGCGTCGTTACGGTTCCAATCAAGGTTCATCTGATGAACCCGACACTAGGTTCCAGCTGTTACATCGGCTCAGACACCGACCCTATCGTGTTGAATCTGGTTGAGACTTCGACCAGCTCACCGCAGCAGAGCAGCGGCGGTCCCGGCGGAAATGCTCTCCTCGTCACGGGCGTGCAGGTGGCAGACACCACCTTCGCCGTCCCGGGCGCAAACGGCTGCGGAGCTCTCGGATTGCTGGATTCCGCAATCAACCTCAAGGTTGGCCTTCCGTCGGCGTCAGGCAAGAACTCGGCGCTGATCGACGAGAGTGGCGAGATACTGTCGGCGCAGTTCCTGTTGCCAACACCGACGCCGACGATCACTGCGACTCCAACGCCGACTATCACGGCAACAGCTACGGAAACGATCATTCCGGTGACCGCCACCCCGACGGCGACCGCGACTGCAACTGCCACAGCTACGGCGACACCGACCGCAACTCCAACCGCCACCACCACCGCGACGCTCACGCCGACGGCGACCTCGACCGCGACCGCAACTTCATCGGCCACTCTGACTGCGACGGCGACTCAAACGGCGAGTCCGACCGCAAGTCCGTCGCCCTCAACGCTGAAGATTACGATCAAACCAGTCGCGCTGGTTTTTGCTCAGCAAGAAGTCGGCACGACCTCCGCGGCCAAGGCGGTAACGATAACAAATCCGAACAGCTCTTCTTTGCAGATCAATACTGTTGCGCCCTCGGGCGACTTCGCGCTCTCGAGCGACGGATGCAGCGGCACTGATCTCGCCGCCGGCGCGAATTGCGTCGTCGACGTCACCTTCACTCCGACTCAGGTTGGAACCCGCACTGGCTCGCTGACGATCAGCGACGCTGCGTCCGGCAGCCCGCAGAAGGTGAGTCTCTCGGGCAAGGGCTACCTCGTAAGGCCGACATTCTCACCCGCCAGCCTGGCCTTCGGTTCCCAGCAGGTAGATGTAACCAGTGCGTCCAGGACCGTCACGTTGACGAACCCCAACAATATTTCGATGAGCGTGACCAGCGTCGTCGTATCCGCCGGCGACTTCACGCTCGTCAGCGCCACGTGTAGCGGAACGAGCGTTCCGGCGGGTGGCACCTGCACCTTCGCCGTGACTTTCACTCCTTCGACGACCGGAACCCGCACCGGAACTGCCACTGTGTCCGACAATGCGATCACACCGACGCAAGCGGTCCCCCTGTCCGGCGTGGGCTTCCTCGCGACACCCACGGTATCGCCGAAGACTCTGTCCTACGGCAGGGTCCAGGTGAACAACGTGTCAGCGCCGCAGACGGTGACGCTCTCCAATTCCAACAGCGTGGCCGTCACCTTCAGCTCGATCGCCACCAGCGGCCCGTAT
>Ga0210383_10000236_pt1 | contig 54401 bp, 46 predicted proteins | sample IncBWC14OmetaG_FD_160072 | JGI IMG/M metagenome (GOLD analysis project Ga0210383, IMG submission 160072) | Forest soil microbial communities from Barre Woods Harvard Forest LTER site, Petersham, Massachusetts, United States - Inc-BW-C-14-O ...
GGGGACGGACGGGTCGCAAATGGTTCGGCATCGAACACTGGGAAGTTGAGCCGGACATGATTACCTCGGCCAAAGGCATGGGAAACGGCGTGCCCATTGGCCTGACCGTTGCTAAACCCGAGATTGCGGATTCATTCCAAGGGCTGACTATCTCGACGTTTGGCGGCAATCCGGTCACTTGCGCCACCGCCAAGGCCGTCATCGACGTGATTGAAGAAGACGACCTGCGGACCAACGCTGCTGTAGTCGGCAGCCATTTCCGCAAGAAGCTGGAAGAACTGCAGCAGAAGCATCCGTTGATCGGCGACGTCCGCGGAATGGGCCTCATGCAGGCGCTCGAACTCGTCGAGGATCGCACAACCAAGCAGCCTTCGCCAGCGGGCACAACCGCCCTGATGGAAGAGGCTCGCAAACGCGGCCTGCTGATCGGCAAAGGCGGCTTCTACGGCAACGTCATCCGCATGTCGCCCCCGCTGAACATTTCCAAAGCGGACGTCGACGAAGCGGTTCGGATCTTGGATGAGAGCTTCGCCGCGGTGAAGAAATAAATCGCCACGGATTTGCGCAGATTAACGCGGATCAGAACCATCAGTGTGCCTCTTCCGCCGCAGGCGCTGTATCCATAGTGTCCACGTGCACCGGCCTTGGTGGTAGATCGGGCAGCGGCTGAAACTCTCCCGGATCTTTTCCGGCCAGCGCAACTTTCATAAAGTCCATCCAGATGGGTAGCGCCGCGCGGGCCCCGGTTTCCTTGGCTCCTAGCGATTTCTTCTCGTCAAAGCCGATCCACACCCCGGTCGTTATCGCAGGCGAGAATCCAACGAACCAGGCGTCGGTGAAGTCGTTAGTCGTGCCGGTCTTGCCCGCCAGCGGATACTTCATGCTGGACGCGGCAATCCCGGTTCCGTGCAACACGACCTCGCGCAGCATGAAGGTCATGATGCGCGCCGTGCGTGCGCTGATCACGTCCTTTACGTCCGGGAAATCTTCTTCCAGCACGCGGCCTTCGTAGTCCTCTACTTTGGTGAGATAGCGCGGCAGGATGCGAACACCATCGTTGGGGAAAACGCTGAAGGCGGAAGTCTGCTCGAACAGCGTAACCTCCGCAGCGCCCAGCGCCACGGGCAGGTAGGCGGGGATGTTGGACGTAATCCCGAAGCGATGCGCGTAGTCGATCACCGTTTTTATCCCGATGCGGTCCGCGACTTTGAGCGCGGGGATGTTGCGCGACTGGGCCAGCGCCCGCCGCAGCGTGATGGTGCCCTCAAACTTCTCATCATAGTTGTGCGGAGTGTAAGGGCCGGACGCGGTCTGGAAAGTCACCGGCGCGTCTAAGATCGTGTCATCTGGCCTTGCTCCCTGATCGACGGCCGCAGTGTACACGTATGGTTTGAACGACGATCCCACCTGCCGCAGCGCTTGAATCGCGCGGTCGAACTTGGACAACTCAAAATCGCGCCCGCCGACCATCGCCTTGATCTCGCCCGTGGCGTTGTCGATTGCGATCAATGCGCCCTGCGCGCCCGAATCCTGTTCGAGGCTCACGCGTGCCTTGCCATCGTTGCTGAGATTCAGGATTTTCACATACGCGACATCGCCAGGCTTGAGAATGTCCTGCAGCTTGTGTTGAGCCCACGCGGCGTCAGCTGGTGCGAGGCTTCCGGTATACCGTCCGAACTTGAATGCTGCTGTTCCCGGCGCAACCGCTGTAACCAAAGCATGGACGTAGCCATTAGCCTCGGGTTCCTCATCCCAATCCGGATGATGATAGTTGGCAAGGGTCACACTTCCGGCGAGGACATTTTCCAGATGGCCTTTCCAGCCGTGGCGGCGTTCATAGGCGGCCAGGCCATCGAGCACAGCCTGATTCGCCGTCCGCTGTAGGTCCATGTCGAGCGAAGTGTAGACGCGCAGGCCGCCCTCATGAACCTGATCGCTCCCATACCTGTTTTCCAGATAACGACGGATCTCTTCGACAAAATAAGGCGCGAGCGAGTTCGGATCATGCTGTAGCTTCAACTCAATAGGTTTGTTCCGCGCCTCGACCGCTTGCTTCGCCGTGATCTTTCCGTCCTCGAGCATTCCGTTGATGACCAGATTGCGGCGCTTGATCGCGCGGTCAGGGTGATTGATCGGTGAATAGAATCCCGGTGCCTTCGGTAGTCCCGCCAGCAGCGCAGCCTCTTCGAGCGTGAGCCGCTTCGCGGGCTTGCCGAAGTAATATTCCGACGCCGCCTCGAAACCGTACACGCCGTGCCCGAGAAAAATCTGGTTGGCATAAAGAGTGAAGATTTGTTCCTTGGTAAATCGCCGCTCGATTTGGATAGCGAGCAGGGCTTCCTCGATCTTGCGATGGAATGAGCGGTCGGGTGAAAGAAAAAGATTGCGAGCAAGCTGCATAGTCAGAGTCGACGCGCCCTGCACTCGACCGCCGGATTCGATATCCCGGTACGCCGCCCCAGCGATCCGCCAGACGTTGATGCCCCAGTGTCGATAGAAATCCTTGTCCTCAATCGAAATCAGGGCGTCGCGCAGAACTTGCGGATAATCGTTGTAGGACGCGACCACGCGCCTCTGCAGTGCAAAAGAACCGATAGTGCGCCCCTGTCCGTCGTAAAGCTCCGTGATAGAGCTGGGACGGTAATGTTCCAACTGCTCGACCTGGGGAAGATCGGTGGAATAGACCAGCAGCAATCCGGCAGTTGCACCCACAAGAGCAGCCACCAGCACGAGCAAGCCAAACAGGACGCGGCCCACCAGCTTCCGTCCAGCGACTTCGACCGGAGGAAGGTCTTGATAAATGACCTTCATGGGATTGAACTCAGAATAGCATGAGGGCTGCTAGCTCCTGCCTCGAAGCAGAGCGTGTGGGTACCGTGCTCAGAGGCCTTCGGCAGTGCGCTGGTGGAAAGCCTGAAGGTTATGACTAAATTGCACAGTACTGTTGCGCACATGCCCAATTGAGTCCGAGAAATCGAACCATTTTCCTAATGTGCCCAAGTTCAATGGTGTCGAATTTGGGCAGAGAACGGTACATGCGATTAAAAACCACAACTCGGCTGTGATTCGCCAATCGTAACGTATGCCCCGGAGCGCACGCGTTCAACATGCGTTGCACGTCGGAGAAGTCCGCTGAGGCAGACATCTACGCAGCGTGCGCCATAGGTACAGAGTACGTGTCAGACACATTGTCGCTCGGCATGAAGCGCCTATTTTCCCTATCTAGGCGCTCAACCGAGATTTGGGTGGGTTTCGTTTCGGGAGATTCGCGCGGCAGCTTTGAGAACTCATCCGGCGGAGCTGCCTCGCCGGCACGTATAGCTGTTAGGGCTTTCTCCCATAGCTGCTCATCTTCGTCGTTAACGTCAGCTTCGTAGAAGAAGCTCTCGACTTCCGCTTTGAAATCTTCAAAGACGCGCTTTTCTTGCGCGATGTCGAACAGCACTTCCGTATATGTCTTACGGAATTGCGAAAACGCTTCCTCGATGGAATCGCCAGACGCAGCGATACCCGCCGGACGCACGCCGTACATCCACCACTTTCCGTCATCCTCGCGGCGCATTAATGCCCGGCCTGACAGCGTGATACTAGCCAGAAAACCATCTCCGGAGACGGCATCGCGGAGAGTGAGCATGATAGGATGCTCCTTCAGCTCGATTGTCGCCTTATTCATTAAATCTCCCTTGATTTTTCGTTCCATTAGAATCTCTATCGGCAATAGCAAGTTTGCGATCAATAAAGGGATCGCTCAAGGTTACGAAAGAGAATTTCGAGTGACACTCTTCATGCAAGTTAGATGCCAATGAGGGAAAAAATGTTACCAAAGTGCAAAACTTTGGATTGACACCGGATGTTATAACAGGCGGATCGTGGAAGCAAGTACGACGATCACAAAAGGCATTCTCTTTGATATTGGTAAGGCCCGCCTGCATACCCGAGTGACGCTGAAGTATTGATAAACTCTAGAAAAAGTGTACCACGTGAAATGATCGCTGAGGGCCGCCTTAGGTTACCTTGCGGCTTGTAAACCTCCTGTGCATCCGCTCGTGAGGCTGCGCCGCTCGACGAAGGACGTTGATATTTGCTTCGGACCATGATTGCCAGTCCGTAATTGAGATGTAACCTCGACGATCAACTTGAAGACTACCCGTTTGGGGCGCTCAAGATAGTTGTGATTTTCATGGAAACAACTGCAGAAACTTTTCCCATAACAGCAGCGCGGTCGTGTTGTGCGCCTCCAGAGCGGTAACCCCCTCCTGCACAGCCGTGGGATCGTGTAGCAGCGCGACGGCCGTGTTGGCGATGTCGCAGGCGTCGTCGGTCTCGGCCTGCCAGTTGCGCGGCGCCCAGAAGATGGCGTCCGAGACCACCGAAGCCACGCCCTGCGCGATCCCATCGGCCGTCACCATGTTGAATCCTTCGGTGTAGGAAGGCTGCAGCAGCAGGTCCATGGAGCCCACCGTGGTGAGGAACTGCGGCCACGACTGCCAGTTGCGCTCAACCACCTTGGCGCGCGGCATATTCAGATACATCTGCTGAATTGCCGCCACAATGGTCTGTCCTCCGCCCTCGTGCCGACCTCCGGAGATCCAGAATTCCAGGTCGGTCACGCGCAACCGTTGTCCCACTTCGAGTGCAGCAGCCGCAGCCGTGAGCACATTCTTGTACGGTCGGATGGCGCAGAAGCATCCCAAACGCAGCGTGCCTCGCTGCCACATCAGCCGTGACCGCGCGGGGCCAATGGGATACATATTCGGCAGCAAGACCATCGCTGTGCCGTAGGTCGCCTGCCACCAGGTTTGGAAGCGTTGCGAGTTTCCTGCAATGTGAAAGTTAGGACAGCCCTGTGCCAGTTCCGAGCCCTGGCGCAATAATTCGATGGCACGCGGATCCGCCTGCAGGAATCCAATGTTGCTGTGGCTGACCACGGCAATCTCCAGGTCAGGATTCTGCGCAGCCAGGCTGGCAAGGTTGGCGGTCGCAATCCATGGTGCGCTAATCATCAGGTGCGAGAGCGGAACGTGGTGCGCCAGCGTTCGCGCCTGATGCTCGGCATTCATCAGGGTCTGCAAGTCAGCGAAGGAGTTGATTGGCCAGATCTCGACGATGTAGCCGGCTGCGCGCAGCGCCTTGGCGTTTTGGGTGGCGCTGACTCCGAGACCGATGTGGCTCACGTTCTGGGCGGCGGCGAAATTCTTATAAGCGATCGCCAGCCGAGGGGTATGGTGCTGCACTCTTAGCATTTGGAACCTTTCACGAAATCACCGGCGGGCTAGTTAGCTCGTCGGCGGGTTGCGGAACTCGAGGCGAGGACCTCCCAAGGAGTATTCCGACTCCTAAAAATTTCAGGCCAGTATTTCTAAGGGATTACGAAGGAGGATGCCTTACGCCGTTCCTCTAGGTCTGTTCTCTTACTCTCTACTTCCAGTGTGACATAGTCGAGGGGGTAACTATGACATGGTTTTGAACTTTATTTTCACAATAGATCCAACGAGTTACGGGGGATTGGGTGCTTTGGGGGGCTTGACAAGATTTTTGAGTTTCGAGGTTACGAGACATTTTCAACGACTTACGCGGCAAGAGACTTGGGGACAACTGCTGGATAGTTGTCCCCGGATCTTAGCTTGCCCTGCTCTTCAGGACCTCAATAGCCTTCTGCATCTGCTGGTCAGGCTGCGCAGGCTGGGCCTTTTTGGTCGTGTCGTCCGCAGGAGCAGCATTTTCGTCCTCATCCGGTACCGGCCCATCGTCGTCCGTGTCCGCGACCAGAACATTTGGCGTGACGGCGGTATCCTGAATCGCTTTGCCGGTGGGCGTGTAGTACTTGGCAATGGACAGAATCAGAGCGGATCCATCGGGAAGTTCCATGGTTTTCTGAACGGATCCGTCGCCGAAGGTCTTGTCTCCGACAACGTCACCGCGGGCATTTTCAAGAACGGCAGCCGCGACAATTTCCGCCGGCCCAGCTGTCCCCTTGTTCACCAGCACAACCACGGGCAAGGTGGTAATCGCCTTCGCTGGATCGGCATTAAAGGCTTCCCGAGGATACTTCTGGCCCTGAAGGTAAGTAATAGTACCGTGATTCAGAAAAAGATTGGCAGTTGCAATACCCTCGGCCTCGTCACCCTCGGCGCAGTTACGCAGGTCGAGGATCAGTTTCTTCGCACCTGATTTCTGCACCGCCTTGATCTTGTTGGCGATTTCCAGCGATTTGCCCTTAGTGAAGGCGTCGACGCGAATCTCAACGATCCCTTCGTCGACTGTCTTGTCGGTTACGGCCGGAATAGCAACAATGTCGCGAGTAATGACGACCTTCTGCGGCTCGGCACGCCGGGCGCGGACGAGCGAAACAGTTACGTTCGAGCCGGGCGCCCCAGCGAGCAGGCTGCGCACTTCGCCTACTGACATTTCACGCGTGCTCTTGCTCTCGATGGCTTCAATAATGTCGGTGTCCTGCAACCCAGCTTTATCTGCCGGTCCGCCAGGAATGACCGAGATCACCGATGCATAACCGAAGCGCTTGGAAATCGCAGCTCCGATGTCGGCCTTCGCCTCGGTTTGATGAGATTTGTATTCCGCATACTCGGTCGGGCTCAGATAACTGGAATTGGCATCGAGCGACTCGAGCAGCCCGTGCAAGGCGCCATTCGTCACCACGGGGATGTTCGGTTCTTCCACATACTCGCTGCGCACGCGCGAGAGCACTTCGCTGTACACCTGGAGCTGACGGTACGCGCCGTCGTTACTCGAGGCGCGAACGCCGTCCATTCCACCCACCACCATGAACAACAGCACCAGCGAAGATGTAGCGAGAATTACAGCCTTGGTCTTTATCGACATCGGATTCATTTTCTCGGAAAGGAAGTCACTTCCTAGGAAGTGTTGCCATTATATCTTCTTTGATGCCGGTTTCTTCGAGTTTGCTTCGGCAAAATAGTGCCCTTTGGTAACTATGGCCACCGGGCGGCATCAGCAGCGGTTGTACACAACCGGAATCGCGGTCCGAGCCAGTTTCGCATTCATACGAAAGCGTTTACGCATTCAGTCTAGTGCGGGTCAGCAGTCACTGCGGAAGGATCCGGCAAAGTCGGATTTTCCCCGGGACCGTGAGGGGCAGACCGGGTCGCACCTGTAACTTGATAATTGGTATAGTCAATCGTCAGGACAGCTTTGCCTCCCATCCGCACCTGAGTCACGGACTCGTTGTGGACGGGAAGCCAGAAGCCTCCGATTTTGGCCCAGCGATACTCAATCTGCGTGTGGCTTACCCAGAGGGATGGATTCTTGGCGGGCTCGCCTTGCATGCGGGCTACGGCGAAATCCTGTGCGTCAACCCAAAGTTTGCCGCGGTAAAGGAACTTGCTCTTGCCCTTGGGGCTCACTTCGAGAACGTAGAAATCTCCGCCTGGGGTGTGTTCGGTCCCGGCCAGCACGAAGTCATAGTTCTTTGGGTTGATTTCCAGTTCCTTCCGATTCTGCTCGTTCTGCGCTTCCTGTTCGCTGCTGAGCAGCTTCAACAGCACGTGATTGACAAGCAGTTTCGAACCACTCTCGGAAATGATCTTGAAGTCTTTCCGGTCGGGCGCGGTGTAAGCGGCTTCGACCTGCAATCCGGCTTCGTGGCTCCCAAAGACCCCGTGATAATCCAAGTGGTAGGCTCGCGTGCCGCGATACCCGCGTAGCGCCTGGGAACGCTGGGCATTGGCCGCCATCAATCTTTGCACGATCGCGCCCGTGGAAAGGGGAGGCGGGGACGGGTGCACATCCGCGTCCGCAAAACTAAAGCCGCAAGTGGTCAAAAGGGTCACTAACAACACGCTGGCCTGAGCTGGAAGATCAAAACCGCGTCGCCTGAGGGGCTGCCACCGAGTCATGGCCAAAGGGTAAGAAAAAATCCGCAGATGATTTTCAATCTACCATATTGGATCGGAATTGATGTCCCCGAAAGGTGAGAGGTTTCCCGAGTTGGAACAATCTTTGCTGATCTACCGCACTGCCGCCAGTTGAACCCGCAATTTGTGGGTGGCGCGGAACAAGGTGTTCTTGATCGTGCCTTCGCTGGTATTCAGAATGCCGGCGACGGTTCGCAGTCTCAATCCGTGGTAATGCTTCAACTCGAACACGACCCGCTCGCGCGGCGAAAGTCTTTCCATGGCACGGACAATGCAGGTGCGCAGCTCGCGGCTGGCCATGTTGCGCTCGGGGCTTGCCCCCGCCCGCTGATCGGGAATGCGATCGAGAATCTGCTCTTCTTCGCCGTCCGCGGAAATCGTAGTGGTCAAATCCCGATAACGCGAAGACCGCTTGCGCAGATGGTCGAGACACAGATTGGTGACGATGCGGTAGATCCAGGTATAGAACGAGCACTCGAACCGGAAGCTGCCAATATTTATGTACGCGCGCAGGAAAGCTTCCTGGTAGATGTCTTGGCCATCTTCCTGCGACCCGGTGAGATGAACCGCCAGGCGGAGCACGGCCCGGTCGTACTGGCGCACCAGTTCTTCGAACGCAGCAGCATCGCCGAGTTGAGCTCCGCGAATGAGTTGCGTGTCATCCACACGCGCGGCCCCAACCTTCTCCCGATGCTGGACTCGAAGCTGTAAAGCTTTTTCCACGTTCTCTTCTCCGCAACAGAATGCGTCAGCCGACGAACTTGTAGCCCGTTCCGTGAACCGTCAGAATGAATCGAGGTTCCTCCGGCTTGGGTTCGACTTTTTGCCGAAGGCGAACAATGTGCGCGTCCACCGTGCGCGTCGTGGGAAAGCGATCGTATCCCCAGACATCCTCGAGCAGCCGATCGCGGCTCAGGGTTTCTCCGGGATGAATCAGGAAATATTTCAAAAGCTCGAACTCTTTCGACGAAAAATCCAGCGCATGACCCTTGCGCGACACCTGGCAACTGCGCAAATTAACTTCGACCTCGCCAAAGGAATATTTCTCTTCCGCACGGGGAGCGGTTTTCGCACGCCGCAACACAGCTTTTACGCGCGCCAGCAGTTCGCGAATAGAAAACGGCTTGGTGACATAGTCGTCGGCGCCCAGTTCGAGTCCGACAACTTTGTCGACTTCTTGCCCGCGAGCCGTAAGCATGATGATCGGAATCGAAGGCCGTTTGGACTTCAGCTGCTTGCAAACGTCCAACCCGCTCATCCTCGGCATCATGACATCGAGGATGACGAGATCGGGAGACTCCGCAATCGCGCGCTCCAGGCCAGCTACGCCGTCGCCCGCCGTGATGACTTGGTGCCCCTCGAATTCGAAGTTGTCGCGCAGCCCGGCGACCATGTTAGGCTCATCTTCGACAATCAGGATTTTCGCCATTCCTTAGTCTCCGGATCCTACGCCAACGCTACCTTGGTTCCGTTTGCCCGCAACGCTACAGGCAGATTGATAGTGAATTTGCTGCCTCGCCCAGGCACGCTATCCACCAGAACCTCTCCGCCATGCGCTCGAACAATGTGGCGCACCAGCGAAAGGCCTAAGCCGCTGCCCTTGGTGTTGTGAACCAAGGGGTCGCCCACGCGATAGAATTTGTCGAAAATCTTCTGTTGTTCGGCCTGTGGAATCCCGATGCCGTGATCCACCACTTCAAGTTTGACCGTGCCGTTGTCGCGGAACAGATTCACGCCGATATATTTCTGGTCCTGCGAATATTTGAGCGCGTTGTTGACCAGGTTCAACAGCGAACGCGCCATGGCCTCGCGATCGACGCTGAGTGGTGGCACATCCTCGGCGATCTTTTCCTCGAAAGCAAACCCGCTTTGCTCGATCTGGTAACGATAGGATTCGAGCGTGTTGCGCACCAATTCCCGCAAATCGGTCTGCCGGAAGTCGTATTCCTTCCGCCCAGCTTCGATCCGCGAAAAATCCAGGATGTTATTGATCAGCGCGGTCAGCCGCTCGCTTTCTTTGCGGATGATGCTGTAGTACTCCTGATATTTGTCCGCCGACTTAAGCCGCCCCATTTCAAGCGTCTCCGCGTAGAGCCGGATCAGCGAAAGCGGCGTCCGCAGTTCATGGGAGACATTCGACACGAAATCCGATTTCAGTCGCGCCAGCGCCATCTCCCGCGAAATATTTCGATGAGTCATGACGATCCCACCGGTCAGCAGCAAAGAGATAACGCCAAGAATCAGGAAACCGGTGTGGACGAAATGCTGGCCCATCGCAGCCAGCGTGGTTCCGGGTAATTTAATCGCAAGGGTCAAGCCGGGAAATGCACCCTCCAGGTTGCGTTCCACCTCGGGTTCGCCACCATCCCATCCCACTGAAGCGGCCATCGGCGTCGATTCGTGTTTAGGATGAAGCATCATGACTACGTGGTTCCTTTCGCCCTTTTCCTCCCGGTGGCTCAACAGAGTGTCCAGCATCTCGGGAAAGAACCGGTCGCGGAGATACTCGGCATCAAACGCCATCCCGCCGATCGCCTTGCGTTGCCCGGAGGCATCGGCCACCAGGAAGAGCGCAACCGACTGATACAAGCGCTTTTCACCTCTCGGAGCCCAATTGTCAAAAAAGGAATAGGGCTTCCCCATCTTCGACATCTCCTCTAATTCCTTCAGCTGACCCTTGTATTCCATGTGCATCCATCCGCTGGTCATGCTGGAAAGGGAGTCGGCCTCGGTACGAAACGATGGATCGCCAAGCCGCGACGGCTGAGAGCGAAAAGTCAATGCGCCGCTCGGCTCGTAGACGAAGACATGAGCGACGTAAGGATGATTGGCGAGAATTCGGTCCATGGTTTCGATGCGGGCGTCGCCGGCGCTGGGGAATTCGCTCCGAACATCGTCGGTCAGGTCATAAGCCTTCTCATTGATGTGCTTCTCGGAGATCGCAAGCACCTGGTTGAAATCCCGCTGGAAAGCAGCTTCCACGCCCCGATCACGCTGGATATCGGTCAAGTGCACGGCGCTCAGAATCACCAGGGCTGCGGCGGGCAACACGACGGCGAGTTCCAAGGTCAGCATCAACCGGGTTCGCTCGCTCCAACGCCTCTTCATCTTCATCGTGGTCTCCCGATCCGGTTAACACTGGACCAGCCCGGATGCAAACATAGTTGAACACACCGGGGCATGTGTCAATCCACAGTAAAAACAAGTAAAAAGTTGTGAACTTATTGATTTTTGAGGCACGGAAAGGGGGTTGCTTTGTATTGGTCCAACCGCACGGCAAGTCCAACAATCCTAACCAATTCCTGGCTGGCTTGATGTAGACTGCCGTAAATGGCATTCCTCAGGCCGGTTCATGCGAGCTGCCCCCAACAGCCGCTGGAGGACGTGCGGACCCTATGAATGAAGAAAAGGCGAATTCTCAAGAAAAGAAGGTAAGCGGGAGTCGCGACAAGGGGAAGAAGCCATATCAAAAACCTGAATTCCGGTTTGAGCGGGTTTTTGAGACCATGGCCTTATCCTGTGGCAAGACCAGCCCCACAGAATTTCAATGCCGTTTCAATCGCAAGAGTTCGTAGTTTCGGCCACCCATGCCCGCGCTAACAGAGATTTCTGAAGCTCATAAGCTCGACCTCGCCGCCAAAGTTCTCAAGTCGGGGGGGGCGATCCGCCTCCAGGCACTGGGAACCAGCATGCTTCCTTCGATCTGGCCGGGTGACGTTCTCAGCATAGAGAGCAAGGGCGGCCAAAACGTCGTTCCCGGAGATATCGTGCTGGTCGCGCGCGACGGCCGCTTCTTCATCCATCGTCTGATCGCGAAGCACGGCGCCCAGTGGATCACATGCGGTGACGCGATTCCCCAGAATGATCCTCCAGTTGCTGAGGCTCAGGTGCTGGGCAAAGTTTCCACGATCCATCGGAGGATGCGGATAATCGTTCCGAGTCTGCGGGTTACACCGTTGGTGCGCACGCTCGCCTGGATATTCTGCCGCTCGGACTTGTTCAGAAGCGTCGCGCTGCGCATTCATTCTGGCAGCTGTAAACCGACCCGAGCCCAAAGGCTGCTCGTGGGAAGTTAATTTAACTCGGTCATCCTTCGGCTATGTGGCGGTCGCTTCGCGAAGGCCACTCCGCTCCAGCTGACAATTATGGAAATGGCGCAGCATTGTATCCGCGATTCGCAGCCTCGACACGAATGACCCATACTTCCCAGCTTGCGGCGAGTGATGCAGTTGCGATCGAGATCGGCGGGATGGCGATCGCGCTGCGTACGCGAGATTTGGCATTTCGCCAACTATTAGAGAATCGTTACGCGGGATTTATAAAGCCTTCCTCTAGCCCTCAATTTGAATTCGACATCGATCTATTCGAGCCCGCCGAAACAGCCCGAGCTGACGAGGATGTGCAGGTCAGGATGCAGGACGGCCAATGGCTGCTGCAGCGCGGCGATTTCCGCGCCCAATGGGATGCGAGAGCCTGTCGCGGGCGCATTCGCCAGTCACGCAACCCGTTTGCTATCGATTCCGTGCTGCGAATTGTTCACACTCTGATTCTCGCGCGGCAGGGCGGATTCCTGGTCCATGCTGCGAGCGCTATCCGTGGCGGACATGCATTCCTGTTTGCGGGTGTGTCAGGAGCAGGCAAAACTACGATTTCCCGTTTAGCCCCACCAGATGCGACTTTACTCACCGACGAAATTTCCTACATCCGACGTGAAGGGAACGCGTACCGGGCCTGCGGCACGCCTTTTGCCGGGGAGTTAGCGAAGGCTGGCGAAAACCGGTCTGCACCCTTGCATACGCTTTTTTTGCTTGAGCAGGGACTGGAAAACCGGATCGAACCGGTGTCAGCGTCGGAAGCTACCCGGTTGTTGTTGCGAAATATTCTGTTCTTCGCCGATGACTCGGAGTTGGTGAGGATGGTCTTCCAGTCAGCCTGCGAGTTTGTAGAGCGGGTACCTGTGCGCCGATTGTCATTTGTTCCCGACAAACGAGTCTGGGAAATGATAATGTAAGCCCGAGTGTCCACGCACCGTGCCGCGCCAGGAGACAAGTCATCGCTGAGAAGTACATCGCGAGGAGTTCCGCCATTGCTGCCCGACTCGTCGGCGGCGAAATGATGATCATGTCGGCCGTGGACTCGACTTTTTTCACCCTCAACGAAATCGCTACCGTGATATGGCAAGCGGCGGATGGGCGTACCCCGTTGTCGGATATCGTTGCCAACAAGATCTGTGGGGAGTTCGAAGTGGACCAAGACCAAGCTGGCCGCGACGCTGAGCAATTCGTCGGCGATCTTTCCCAGCACGGCATTCTCCTGGTGTCAGAACAGCCTATCCCGGCTCCGCCGCCGGAGGCGCGATGAGTCTTCTCGCGGAGATGAATCAGAAAGCTCTGGTGCTTGGTATTCCGATCAGCGTGCATCTCGACATCACTTATCGTTGCAATGAGCGCTGCGTGCACTGCTATCTCGACCACGACGACCACGGCGAGATGACGACGGCCGAGATCGAAGATATTCTGAATCAACTCTCCGACGCTGGCGTCTTCTTCCTTACTCTGAGCGGCGGCGAAGTCCTAATGCGCCGTGATTTTTTCGAGATCGTCGAGCACGCGCGCCGCCTGCTGTTCAACGTCAAGCTGAAGACCAATGGTGTGATGATTCGCGAGCGGGAGGCTAAGCGCATTCGCGAACTGGGCGTCGAGCAAGTGCAGATCAGCGTCTACTCCCACCGTCCTGAGATTCACGACGCGATCACCAAGCTGCCCGGATCCCTCAAACGCACGGTTGAGGCCATTCGATTCCTTAAGTCGCAAGGCCTCAAGGTCGTGATCGCCAACGTGCTGATGTCCAGCAATCTCTTCGATAACACGGGAGTGATGGCGCTGGCGAAGGAGTTGGGAGTTCCCTACACTCTCGATCCCACTATCACGCCGAAAATGGATGGAGACACGTCCATCCTTGGACTACGCGTGCCGGGCGCGGAGCTCAAACAGGTTTTCCGCAATCAGGAACTGGTGGGCAACGTGGAGGAATTCTGCGCCCCGCCACCTCCACCCGGCGAAGACATTATGGACGGCCTCCCGTGCAGCGCCGGCCACACCGGCTGTTACATTTCTCCGTACGGCGACGTCTTTCCTTGCGTGCAGTTCCCGCTGCCCAGCGGAAATCTGCGGCGGCAGAAGTTCGCTGAAATTTGGCGAAACTCGCCGCAATTGAACGAAGTTCGCTCAATTCGTGCCCGCGATCTGCCCACTTGTTCGACCTGCGCCCACGTGGGAACGTGTACCCGTTGTCCCGGTTTGGCATACATGGAAGGGAACATGCGCGGGCCATCCACCGCCGATTGCGAGAAGTCCTTTCAGAGGACGGGTATCCTCACGGCGAACATGCTGATGCGGACGCGGGTTTCCGCCGGGCCGTTGATTCAGATCCAATCCATCGCATAACCCATCGCAAACTTTTTGCGCCCCCCGCGACAGCCGCCCGAACGGCGGCGCTACGAGGACGCCGAAACGAATCGAGGTAAAGGAAGCAGCGTGTCCGCCGCGCACTGGAAGTCCAAGCACGTCAGTTACCACGCGCAAACCCGTTTGGTCACATTCAGTTACCAAAGTAAGGCTCGTGATTCCCGAAATGTAAGCGAAGATAGGAATGGAACAATGCTGACATTTTCGAGGAGATACATGATGCGAAAGCTCTCATTCCATTGCTTCTGCGTGACGGCTGGGTTCCTCCTGCTGAGCGTTCCCGCTTTGGGACAGGCAGAACTGGGACCGTCAGAGAAAGACGGGGCTTTCTGGGGCGACGTTAGCGAGCAACCGAGCCACCTCGGATATCCGCTGGACTGGAGCTCCCGGCATTTGCTGATGCCAGGTATGCGAGTCGAGAATGTGATGGCGGCAGCCGACCGCGACCCGCGGCATGTTTACAACATGGTGGCGCGGCAAATGGCAGTGGAAAACGCACGCAGGGTGTTGCCGCGTCCTAGGCGGCGGATGAAGATTGACTGGGCGGTTTCGCTCGAGAACGGATACATTCCGCAAAATCAATTTCCCGCGAAATACCAGTTCGATGTGGTCCAGCAGAGTTGCAATTCCGATTACGCTCTGTTTGGACTAACTGTGACGACAGGGACGCAGGCCAACCTGGTCGGGATTAACAACCTGTACACGAACGGAACTTCGCCGTGCAATGGCGGGTCGCCGTGGGTGGCATTCGCCTACAACACGGTTACGCAGACCGGGGGACAGATCAAAACGTCCCCCGTGATCTCAGAAGACGGGACCAAGGTGGCATTTGTGGAGAGCACCGCCGGTGCCTCCTACTTCCACGTGCTGGTGCTACCGAATCCGATTCCGACGCCGCCATCGCAGACAGGGACGGTGTTGAGTCCGCAGGCTCCGACTTCGTGCACGATCCCGACGACGCCGGGCTGCATGACGACGCTCACCGTCCAGAGCAGCGCGACCGATACCAACTCCTCACCTTGGGTGGATTACACTTCGGATACGGCGTACGTGGGCGCCGACAATGGCGTGTTGTACAAGATCACACCGGTATTCCGCGCCGGCGCGCCGGCGTTGGTCACCACCGGGGGCTGGCCCGTTACGGTCTCGACGCAAACCAACAAAGTCTTAACCGCTCCGGTTGTGGACGACACCGCCAGCAGGATTTTTGTTGGAGATGGTTATGGCTACTTGTACGGGGTCAACCTGACTAATCCAGGCACATCCATGGCGTCGGTGGCCGTCGGATGGGTGGGACACGGTGCAGGGACGGCGATTGTGGATCCGCCGATTGCGGTCACGGATCCAGCGAACTCCACAATCGACCAGGTGTTCGCATTTACAGGATGCAGCACAGTGCTGGGCATCGGCGGGGCGGTCAGTCAGGTTCCAGCGAACTTCACGAGTTCCACAGCGCTCACAACCAGCAACACAGTGGATCTGGGGTCGGGCAGCGGGAACGGGGATTGTACGGGGGGCAACGTTCATTCGGGGACGTTTGATAACGCCTTCTGGCTGAACGGATCGACGTCGGGGCACATGATCGCGTGCGGATTCGTTTCGGGGACCGCGAGCAAACCACTGAAGCCGTCGAATCCGAAGATGTACTTCTTTCCCTTCGCGAGTAACCTCATTACGAGCACGGGCGCGTCCAACTTTGTGGTAAACACCACCAAAGGGGACGAGTGTTCGCCGTTGACCGAGTTTGACAACGGCACAACCGACCGGATGTTCTTCGGAGTGGGCGGCACAACGGACGGATACCTGGAGAGTTCCACGATTACGACCTCACTGACGACACCGAACTGCACGGGCCTGCCGACAACCAGTTGCGTCTCGTCCCCAAGTGCTCTTGGAGGAACCAGCGGCATTGTGATCGACAACCAATTGTCAAACGGTGGGACGAACATTTACTTCTCGACCATGGCGCCGGGGTCGGTGAATGGCCAGAAATGCAACGTCACTGGCGGAACCGCGAATCCGTATTGCGCGGTTAAGCTGACCCAGTCGGCCTTGCAGTAGACTGGGTAAAGGACCACGGCACTTCATTTTTCCTAAATCTCGACCGGTTTGCCAGACCAGCCGGGAAAAGGATATGCTCTCGCTTCCCCGGAGCCTATGTCTAGATGACAAGAAATTCTCGTTCCTTGTGGATTACCAGCACACTTTTTCTCACTTTCTGCCTTTTTCTCGGCGCGTCCTTGCGGGCGCAGCAAGTCGATCCCAATCTTTATTCCGGCCTGAAGTGGCGAATGATCGGTCCGTACCGCGGCGGCAAAGTGAATGCCGTTGCCGGGGTTCCGGGCGATCCAGGCGTTTATTACTTTGGCTCGAATGGCGGCGGCGTGTGGAAGACAACCGACGGCGGCACCGTCTGGAAACCTATCTTCGACAGCCAGTCCATAGCTTCGATCGGCGCGCTGGCGCTTGCGCCCTCGAACCCCAAGATCATTTATGTCGGCAGTGGCGAAAACAACGTCTATTCCGACATCACCTACGGCAACGGCGTGTACAAATCGGCCGATGGCGGCGAGACCTGGCGGCATTTGGGACTGGAAGACACCCGCCACATTGCGCGCATCCTTGTAGATCCCCGCAATCCTGACATTGTTTTGCTCGCAGCCATGGGGCACAGCTATGGCCCCAATGCTGAGCGCGGTGTTTTTCGATCTACCGACGGCGGACGCTCGTGGAAAAAAGTACTGTACAAGGACGATCTCACTGGTGCCATCGATCTCTGTTTCGCTCCCGGCGACCCGCGCATCGTCTACGCGGCGTTGTGGCACCCCATTCGCAAACCAGGACAATCGGGCACGTTGTGGGGCCCAGGCAGCGGCATTTACAAATCGACGGACGAGGGCGTTACCTGGACGCAGCTCACGGACCATGGCCTGCCTCCGGGGGATTGGGGCCGGATCGGACTAGCGGTCGCTCCCGGCACGCACGGACGGCGTGTCTGGGCGCTCATTGAGGACAAGGACAAGGACAACGGTCTGTATCGCTCCGACGACGGCGGAGCAAACTGGCAGCGGGCTAACACCGATGATCGCATCGTCGGTTTCTGGTACATGAGCCAGATTTTTGCTGATCCCAAGAATCCAGATGTGGTCTGGATCCCCAAGCAAGCCCTCTATCGTTCGACAGACGGGGGAAAGACGTTCACCATCGTCAAGGGCGCGCCCGGCGGCGACGATTACCAAACGCTCTGGCTTGATCCGACGAACTCGCAGCGCATCTTCCTTGGATCGGATCAGGGCGCGGCCATCAGCTTGAATGGCGGGCAATCCTGGAGCACCTGGTACAACCAGCCCACCGGCCAGTTCTATCGCGTGGCCACCGATCATGAATTTCCGTATTGGGTTTACGGGCCTCAGCAGGACAGCGGGACCGCCGGCATTTCGAGCCGGGGCAATGGCGGACAAATCACCGAGCGCGACTGGTTTCCCGTGGGACCGGGGGAATGCGGCTACACCATTCCAGATCCCCTCAATTCCGATGTGGTATTCAACGCTGGCCCGTTCGGCAGCGTGGTTCGATTGTCCAAGCGCACTGGACAAGTGCGCGATGTTTCGCCGGCACCGATCGCTTTCGGGACCAAGTATCGTTTCAACTGGAATATTCCGATGGTCTTCTCGCCGCAGGATCCGCATGTTCTATATCTCGGCACGCAGTTTGTGCTGAGGACCGTAAACGGGGGCACGAGTTGGGAAGCCATCAGCCCTGATCTGACGCGGACTCCGGCGGATGAGAAAGATCCGAAAAAGCCGCTTGGCTCGCTGATGACAATTGCGCCATCGCCGGTGAAAGAGGGCGTGATGTGGGCGGGCACGGATGACGGCGCGATTCAACTCACGCGCGACGGCGGCGCGACCTGGCAGAATGTCACCCCGGCAGCAGTAACGGAGTGGAGCGCGGTCCAACTTATCGAGGCATCGCATTTCGACGCTGGTACCGCGTATGTCGCGGTCAACCGGAATCCATTGGACGATTTGCATCCCCACATTTTTCAAACTCACGATTTCGGTCAGACCTGGCAGGAAACCGTAAACGGCATTCGCGATGGTGATTTCGTCAGGACGGTGCGCGAAGATTCCGAACGCAAGAACTTGCTCTACGCCGGCACCGAGCAAGGTGCGTACGTCTCTTTCGACCGCGGCGGGCACTGGCAATCCCTGCGTCTGAATATGCCGGTTGTGTCGGTCGCCGATCTCGCGATCGAGCAGGATGATCTGATCGCGGCCACTTACGGACGCTCCTTCTGGATTCTCGATGATGTTTCGACGCTCCGCCAGATTGATCCCCAAGCGCCGCCGACGCAAGCCGTTCTATTTACTCCGCGTCCTGCGATTCGAGTGCGCCGCGATGAAAATCAGGACACGCCATTGCCGCCAGAGGTTCCGGCAGGAAAAAATCCTCCCGATGGCGCGATTCTCAACTACTTCCTCCCGTCCGCGGCAGCATCGGATATCCGGCTTGAGATTTATGACCACAGCGAAAAACTGATTCGCGCGTACTCGAGCGCTGCGCGGCCCGAGACCCGTGAGCAGCCGTTGCAAGTCGCCGAATATTGGGTTGCCCATCCCGAACCGCTTGCGAAAGGGCCGGGCATGCACCGTTTTGTCTGGAACCTGCGCTACCCCGATCCAGATGCGGTTCACGTTCAGACTCCTTACAACTTTCCCATGGGCGCGATCGTTGGCGAGACCCCGCTGCCGCCGCAGGGGCCGCTGGTTCTGCCAGGAAACTATGAAGTTCGGTTAACGGTCGACGGGCAAACCTTCCGCCAGCCACTCACGGTGAAAATGGATCCCCGTGTGAGCTACGCGCGAAACCAGCTAGAGAGCGCGCTGACCCTGGAACTGAAGATTTCCGCAGTGCTTGCGCGAAACTCCGCCGGATATCAACAGGTGAAGGACCTGCGCTCACGCCTCGCACAGTTCGGCAAGGGGCCAGCGGGAGACACTATTGCAACCGCGGCCAACCAACTTGACGCAAAAGCGACGGCAGTTCTGGGAGAGTCGCTCTCGGTTTTCGATACTCCCAAGGGCAGCAATTTCACAATCGTGAACGACAGCCTGGTATCGCTGATCGCGCTCGTGGATGGCGCTGATTTTGCCCCTTCTGAGGCCTCGTTCGTTTCCCTGCAGAAGGTCTGCGAAGCCATGAACGGGACCCTCGACGAGTGGCAACAGCTGAAAGCCAAAGACCTGGCGGCTTTCCGCAAGATGATTGACCCGCAGAAGCCTGGCGCAATTCCCGATTATCCGCTGATTGCGCCCGACCCAAACTGCGGCAAGTGATTCGCCCGCGGAAACGTGGCAAGCAACGTTTCTAAGGTTATTCCTCTGTAGAGCAGTAGCTCGCTACGTCTGCCCCGATCCTGCCGCGGTAGTACATTCACCCAAGGTTACCGGGACTAGCACGGATGGGCCATACCCGGAAATATCATCTGGGAGCACACTTGATTCTAGAGATTAACCAATGCAGCCACCGTCGATCCAAACCGAGCTCTTTGTCACTCTGGCCGAGCACTACGAGCACGATCCCCGCGAGTTCGTAAGGTTGCCGCAACAAACCGTCGATTCTTCCTTCGCCCGCGTGGCCGTAGCCGAACTACGGAACGAAGGATACGTCGAGGAACAAATCAGAGGCGTGGTCAGACTTACGCTTCGCGGATACAACGTGTACAAGAGCCAGCCGCACCCTGCAGCTTAACTAGAGGTACTTGCACCTCTTGTTGTGACACCGGTCCACTCTTGTCGTTCCGAGCGCCGCTCTTCTCGGCGCTTCTTGGCGTGAGGAATCTGCATTTTTGCAGTCCGAACAACAGCAGGTTCCTCGCTACGCTCGGAATGACAATTCACTGGTAAGGACACAGTATTTGCAGCCCACGGCCACCGACCATCCAGATCAGGCGGGTTGTTGATAGAGGCCGATCACGTTTCCGGCGGGATCTCGGAACCGGGCAGTGATCTCGGGCGCATCGGCGCCAATGGGCTGAACGAGTTCACCTCCGTTGGCGACAACGGCGTCGGCAGCCGCGGCCACGCTGTCGACGTTTATGTAAGTCAGTAGGCCTGGTTTTGCGGCGGGCGGGCGCCCCAGAACCCAGGCACCGCTCACTGCGCCAGTCGTGTCGTCAAATGCGGTGCTGCCATCGCCGCGTTTCCGGATGTTCCAGCCGAAAACTTTTTCATAGAATTCGGCAGAGCGCGCAATGTCGGTGGCGGGTATTTCGATGTAGCAGATCTTCCCGTGGGGGAGGGTTTGAGGCATCATCGATCCTTTAAAACGCTGCCATTCTACGAGATCGGCCACACACCTAGCAACCCAGGTTTCACGGTCATCAGCCCGCCGCGCCGATTGGTCCATTCTCAGAGTGATTCCTGCATCCGATTTCACAATCATCCTAGAAACGCCTCTGGACGCCCCAATTGGCCAATTCTGCGGTACACTTCTGTGGATTTAAATCTCAGGTTCTTCTAACCTAAGTGTTAAGCACAAAGAGGAGATCGTCATGCACATTCGAACCAGTTTGGTGCTTGGCTTATGCGTCGCGCTGCCGTCCTCGAGTTTCGCCGACTTCCGCTACGACGAGACTTCGAAGATTACGGGCGGCTCGCTGGTGAGCATGATGAAGTTTGCCAGCGCCTTCAGCAAGGGTGCCCGCCAGATCACGGATCCAGTCAATTCCACGATCCTGGTGAAGGGCAATCGCATGGCTCACATCAATCAAGACTCAACAGAGATTATCGACCTTGACCAGGAGACGATCACGAAAATAGATCCCGTCAAGAAGCAGTATTCAGTCATTACCTTCCAGGAAATGAAGGCCGCAATGGAAGAAGCCATGCGCAATGCTCAGGCGCAGCAGAAGCAAGCGCCACCGCCGACGACACCGGCCAGTACCACTCCGCCTCCAGAAATGAAGTTCAAGGTGAGTGTCACGAATACCGGGGCGAAGAAGCAGGTCGCGGGCCTGGACGCAACCGAGTCGATCCTGAAAATGACGATGGAGGCCAAGGATCAGCAGTCCGGTCAGACCGGCAACATGGCCATGACCAACGATATGTGGATGGCCCCTGAGATCCCCGGCTACGGCGAGGTTCGGGATTTCAACGCTCGAATGGCCGCCAAAATGAGCACTGCGTACAGCGGCTCGATGCCTTCGCTGATGTCTCCGCAGATGCTCAAGCAGCAGCCGGGGATGTTTTCGGGCATGGCCGACATGGCGAAGGAAATGTCGAAACTGAAGGGTGTGCCGGTGTCGCAAGTCATGCGCCTGGGCTCAACCGCGAATGGTACCCCGTTGCCCGCCGCCTCGGAAGCGCCGCTCCCGCCCTCCAACGGCCCAAACTCCGGAGACATTGCCAACCAGGCCGCCAACAGTGCCGCGAATTCGGCGGCAGATTCGGCGGCGTCGAACGCCGCCAGTCACGTCAACGTACCGGGTATCGGAAATCTGAGCAGCTTCGGCTTCCACAAGAAGAAGCCGGATCCGCCGCCAGCTCAGCCCGCTCCGGCGAACGGTGCTCCGCCGACGTCAGCCGTACTGATGGAATCAAGCATCGAGATGACCGGATTCTCCTCCGCACCGGTTGATGCGACACGCTTCGATGTTCCCACGGGTTACACCAAGGTACCCTCGGAATATCAGAAGGGCGCCCAGTAAGACTGCGCCTTATTCGTATCGCAAACAGACAATGGGATCGAGATTGGCAGCCAGATTGGCGGGATAATAACCGAAGAATAACCCTACTCCGACCGAGATGGTGAACCCGATCGAGACCCACAAATAAGACAGGGTCGCGGGAATCGACGGCACGAACGTGCGTACCAGCGTCGATACGACGGCCCCGATCAAAATGCCGATGGTCCCGCCGACCAGGGTGAGGACCACGGCTTCCAGCAGGAACTGCAGGCGGATGTCCACGCGGCGGGCGCCGATGGCTTTGCGCAAGCCAATTTCCTGCGTGCGCTCGGTGACTGAGATGAGCATGATGTTCATCACGCCAATGCCACCTACGAGCAGTCCGATGGAACTGATTACGGTGGTGAGGATCACGAGCGCGCCCGTAAGTTGATTCCATAGATTGCTGAGGAAATCCGGCGAACTCATCTCGAAATCGTTTTCCTTGCTGGCGGGAATGTGCCGCAGGCGGCGCATGGCTTGAATGACCTCGTCCTGCGCGGTTTGCAGGCTCACACCCTCAGGGACGGTGAAGGCCATGATCAACTCCTTGGCCTCGGGATACACCTTCTTGAAGTTACTGAGTGGGATGACGGCGAACGCGTCCACGCTGGGGCCGACGAACAGTCCGGCGTCGTGCTCAAAAACTCCGATCACGTCGTACAGATCGCCGTTGAGCCGTACCGTCTTACCGACGGCATCGGTGTTGGGGAAAAGCGATTCATTGATCGCCGCGCCCAGCACTACCACCGGGCGCGCGTGCTCCTGATCGAAAGCGCTGATGAAGCGGCCGTGCGCCACCGAGAACAGTGGAATCGCGTCGGTGTATTGCGGCTCCGTCCCGCGCACGATCACCTTCTCCACGCTGCGGTCGCCGTTGGTGATCAGGTTGCTGTCGCCGAAGAAAAACCCGCGCGTGCCGAACGTAGTCACGATCTGCACGTCGGGAGCGGCCTGTTTGATGAAGTCCGCGTAATCGTATTCGAAGTATCGGCGGGTGCGGATGCTTTGCGGCCAGCGCGATGGGTCCGAGCCCGGAGGGAAGCGCGAGATGAAGTAAGTGCGCGAGCCTAGGGATTCGACTTTGTCCTGCACAAACTTGTTCAGACCCTGAATGATGCTCGCCATCGAAATCACCGAGGAGACGCCGATGACAATCCCCAAGACAGTCAGCACAGACCGCACCTTGGACGAGCGCAGCGTTTCCAGCGCAGCATAACAATTTTCCCGCGCCTGCGAGGCGGTCATGATCGCCATCAGTCGGCCCTCATGGCGACGACGGGATCCAACCTGGACGCTTGAACTGCGGGGTAGATTCCGAAAAACAATCCAACTGCGGAACTGAGGAACACTCCCAACACTGCAACCCAACTCTGTACCGAGGCAGGAAACGGAGTAAACATTCGCAGCAGCAGGGCCACCAGAAATCCCAGCCCGATGCCAACCACTCCGCCGGCAATGCACAGAGTGACGCTCTCCGCGATGAACTGCTGCACGATATCTAACTTGGTCGCGCCCACGGCGAGGCGTACGCCGATCTCCCTGCGCCGCGCAGTCACGCTCACCAGCATGACGTTCATGATGACGATTCCGCCGACCACGACCGAGATCACGCTCACCATAATGAATACGGCAAAAAATGCTGAACTGATGCTGCGCCACAAAGCCATGTAACTTTCTTTGGTCCCGATGAAGAAGTCGTTCTCCATGTTCGGTGCAAGGTGGCGCCGCCCGCGTAAAATCAGTTGCGCCTGATCCTGCGCCGGCTCAAATTTCTCGGAGCTCGTCTTTACATTGATAGTGAGGCTCGTATGAGCCCCTTGCATGCGCAGGAAATTGGAGAGCGGGACCATCACGAAATTGTCCTGATCCTGGCCCAGCACGCTGCCGATTTTTTCCACGGTGCCGATTACCGTGTACTCATCGCTGCCGATGCGTAGAGTTTTGCCGATAGGATCCACGCCGAGAAACAATTGCTGCACCAGGGTGTCGCCGATCAGGCAGAGGTTGGCGCGATGTTCAGCCTCGGAAGGCGTGAAGTAACGGCCGCGTTCGACGGTTCGCGTGTCGATGTCCGCCATAGTCGCGGTTTCGCCGGAAAGATTCACGTCGGTCACTTCCTTATCGCCATAGCGTGCGCGGATCGTTGTGCTGGCGCTGGCGCCCACCTCTTCGCATGAAGTACAGCGGTCGGCGATGGCTTGCATGTCGTCGAACTCAATCTTTCGGTATTTCAGCGCCTTGATGACGATGTTGAAATCAGTTACTGCGAAGGGAGTGCGAGCGATTTGAAAAACGTTAGTGCCCAGATTAGCAATCTTCTGTTCCACATAGACGTTGGCGCCCTGCACCAGGGTCATGACCGTGATGAGCGTGGCCACACCCATCGTCAGCCCCAGCATGGTGAGCGAGGCGCGCAGTTTGTGCGCGCGCAGAGCGCTTACGCATTCGGCGAGATTGTCGCGGAGGGCAAGCATCGGCGGCGAAAAACATTTCCAGTGAAGCTCCTTCAATCCTATCAGCGTTCAAGCGGCGGCTTGGAGCGCCTTCCGTGTATCCGGCAGGAAAGATCGTTCTTTCAGACGCAAGAAATGTTCCTCGAAATATTTCCTCGACAGAACAGCGACAGCAATAGCGATCGCTGCCGCTATTCCAAAACGCAGGCACATCAAGCCGAAGCTGGCTCGAACCGCGGCCAGTGGATCGATAAAATACTGCGCGATCAGATGATCCGCAAAATCAAATGCGAGCATGTGAATCAGATAGAGTCCATAACTGATTTTTCCAAAAAACTGAAGTGCGGGTCGGAGCACGATCCAGCGCTGATTACCCGTTCCGAGTACAAGCGTCGCGCCTAGAACTCCAGTAAAAAACACATTCAATACCGTGAGACGGAAAACCCCGCCCACGAAAGTGCGTCCCAATAATATTCCGAAGGGAACTCCGACCGCGATCAGCGTGGCACCGGCCGCCATACAACTGATTGAAACTTGCTTCATCCGGCTGCGGTCCGTCAACCACGAGCGGCTTAACAGACCCAACAGGGCGCCGGCGGCCAGGCCATCCGCAACCAGCCACGTATAGCCTGCGCCGTACTGCAGTCCCAGTTTGTATCCGATGGCCCGCAGCATCGGGCACATCACGAGAATGGCGATGGCGAAATAAGAGATGGCTCGTCGCGACAGCGAACGTACGACCGTCGGCCAGAGAAGATAAAAATGTTCCTCAACAGCAAGAGACCACAGCGCCCCATACTGTAAAGGCACTCCGAAAAGCCCTGTCACGTTCGATAGGTATACAAAACTCAGGGCAACAAACTGCCAGGATATTTGCCGATGCTCGAACCACCCCGTTAATGGTGATACGAACAAGATTATGAGGAGTGCATAATAAGCGGGCAGGATGCGCAGAGCCCGGCGGGTATAAAACCGGCGATAATAATTCGGTTGATGCTTGCTGTCGAGCAGAATGCCTGTAATCAGAAAGCCAGACAGTACGAAGAAAAGATTAACTCCAACCCATCCCGGCATGGTTGCAACCACAAAAAGATGGGCCAGGCGAGGCAGCTTCGCGGCGCCGAATTGAAAGCCGAATCCATGAAAGAACAGAACCAGTAAGATCGCCACTCCCCGCAATGAATCCAACTCCGGCATTGCGGGCCGGATCAGCTTCTCTTGGTTGTTCGTCATCGGGAAGGTGCGTGCCCATAGAGATTATTTGGACATCCTTGCGAGCACACAAGTAGCAACCTGGGGAACTGTGCCCCCCGTGTGCGCCAACATTGATTCGTCCCGTGCTGGCAAGCAAACCGCACCTTCACTCACTCGTAGCGCAGCGCAACCATGGGATCGACCTTGGCCGCCCGGCTGGCCGGGATGTAGTTCGCCAGAAATGCCACCAGAGCCAGCAGCAGGGTGAAAGCCGCGATAGTGAGCGGATCGGTGGCGCTGACCCCGAACAGCAAGCCGGAAATAAGTCTTGTCAGTCCAAGCGCTGCGATCAGACCTGCCACTACTCCAGCCAGGGCAAGAGACATGCCTTTCCACACGATGAGCTTCATCACGTCAGCACGCTGGGCGCCGAGTGCCATACGCACGCCAATTTCCCGTACCCGCTGACTCACAAAATATGCCATGACTCCATAAATCCCAATCGCCGCCAGAAGCATGGCCGTGGCCGCGAAGAACCCGAGAATCTGCATGGCAAACCGGCGCGGAGCCAGGGAATCGGAAATAATGCCACGGAGCGAGCGCACCCCGAACACTGGCAAGTCAGGATCGACGGACTGAATCGCCCGCCGGACCGGCTCTTCCAGGACTTCCGGACTGGCTACCGTGCGGATATAGACGGTCATTGAATTAAATGCAATCTGCTTTCCGGGAAGGAAGATGTGAGGCGCATAAGCAGCATCGAGCCGGTCGTTTCGGCTCCGGCCCACCACCCCGACTATCCTCCGCAGAGGCTGTTGACGGCCAAATTGTGGGCGAATCTGTTTCCCCATCGGATCTTCGTGGGGCCAAAAACGTTCCGCCGCGGTTTGATCGATGAGAACGACCGGTTCCCCCTTCTCATCGTCCGCCTCAGTAAAGAATCTGCCTTTTACGAGCGGTGTGCCGAGGACGTGGAAAAGATCCGGCGTTGCCAGTTCGAACTCGGCGGTCGGCGCTTCGCCTGCCGCGGCAATCCGGCCCTCGATCGCGAAGCCTACCGCGTTGCGCCGCCCGGTAAAAGGAGGATTCCCTCCCCCGATCGCGACTTCCTTGACTCCGGGCAAAGCGCCGACCCGGCGGAGAACCTCGCCGAGAAACACATTGAGTTTCTCCTGCGTCGGATAAGGATTGTTTTTGGGATCGTTCGGCACCGGTATCCAAATCTGAGCAGTCACGAGGTGCTCGGAGTTGAAGCCGGGTTGAACCTCCAATACTTTCCAGAAGCTACGTAGCAAGAGGCCGGCGCCGACCATTAGCACCAGTGAGAGCGCAAACTCGCACGCCACCAACGCACTGAGAAAGCGGTGTTGAACCGTCGCGATTCCGACGCCACGCGATCCCTGACTCAGTTTGTCCACCAATCGGCGGTCGGACATTTGCACTGCCGGCGCCAGGCCGAACAACAACCCCGTAATGATCGAGAGCGCCGTTACAAACAGGAGCGCACGCCCGTTCAGGGCCACCTCCGTCAGCCTGGGAAGAGTGGATGGAACCAGCGTAAGCAAAATATCCTTGAGCCAGAAGCTCAACGGCACCGCGAGCGCTCCACCGCAAAGGGATAGCACGACGCTCTCGGTCAAGGTCTGCCGAATCAACCTCCAGCTACTCGCACCGAGAGCCTGCCGGACAGCGATTTCGCGATAACGCGACGAAGAGCGCGCCAGCAGCAGGCTGGCAATGTTGACGCACGCGATCATCAGCACTGCCCCGACCGCTGCCAGCAGGAGAAAAAGCATCGAACTCACATTGCCGACAACCTCTTGTTGCAGCGGGACAAGCCGTGGCCTCCACTGCGCTGTCGTTGGGTAGTCGGTCGGGTATTGTTCGCGCAGATGTGCCGCGAATGCATCGAGCTTCGCCTGGGCTTGCGCCAAGGACAATCCCGGCTTCAACCGTGCCATCGCGCCGTTAATGACTCTTTGCGTGCGCACCGGAGGTTTCGGAAATGGCGGGGCAGCGTATCCGGCCGCGACCCAAACTTCCACATCGTGCCCCAGCGTGCGCCCCGGATGGCGAAAGTCCGGCGGCATGACTCCGATGATGGTGTACAGATCGGTATCTAGCCGGAAGGCCTGGCCCAGCACGTTCGGATCCGCGCCATACATGGTGTGCCATAAGCTATCGCTGATCACTGCTGACTCAGAAAATCCTTCGCGGGAATCGCCGTCATTCCAAACCCTGCCCAGTTCCGGCCGTGCGTCCAGCAGCGTGAAGTAGTTCGTGCTTACCGCATTGGTTTCGACTCGCAGCGGTTTCTCCCGCCCAGTAATATTCGCGTTGATAGGGTTCACAGCCGAGATTTGATCGAACACGCCAGAGCGCCGCTGGAAGTCATCCAGTTCCGGTTGCGACATGCCCGCATCCGTCAGGTTGGCTCCGGGCATATCGTCTTTCACCGAAACTAACTGCTCCGGCTGCCGAAACGGAAGCGGCCGAAGCAGAATTGCGTCAACCACGGAAAACAACGCGGTATTAGCGCCGATGCCCAGCCCCAGCGTCAAAATAACTACCGCGCTAAAGCCCGGGCTCTTGCGCACCATGCGAATGCCGTAACGGAGATCCTGCAACAGAGTTTCCATCGGTCGTCCTTATTTGCCAGGTAGCGCTTCGCGAAAGGCCAGCAGCGCTCCACAGCATTCTTCTTGCACGTCGGTTACCTGCACGGAACTGCAAGACCCTGATTTAGACGATCGTAATGAATAGTGGTTAGAGGCAATTCATCTGACGCGTGTCCGCTTGTGGGATCCAGGTGTTCGGAAGCAGCCAGGTGTTACACCAGCGAGGGATTCGTGACACAAGAAATCTTGAGGGGTGGTAGCGCTACCGGGAATCGAACCCGGGTTTGAAGATTGAGAATCTTAAGCTCTAGCTTACGCCAACCTGTTGAATACATAGCAATTCCAAACATAAACACTTTTTTATCAATGGCATGAATGTCATTTCCTCCTGACACCGAGAGACACTCAGATGCTACAATAGACGCTGATGTGGGTTCACAGTGGGTTCACAGGAGATGCAAATGACAACAAGAATCAATGACGATTTGGTGAAAAAGCTTAAGCCACCAGAGCGCGGCTATCGACTGATCTATGACGATAAGCTCACAGGCTTCGCGGTTCGCATCACTGCGAAGCGTGGCGTCAAGACGTTCGTATTTGACTACTACTTTCATGGGAGCAAAAAACGCCACAAGATCGGTCGCTATGAACCAGACGTGCTGACAGCCGCAGCAGCGCGAGTGCGAGCCGGCAGGCTCAAAAATGCTCTGCTGGACGGAAAAGATCCCGCCGAAGAGAAGAGACAGTCAGACAATGAACCCACGTTCACGGAGCTGACTGAGAGATATCTCGAAACAGTCGCAGCCAAGAAACGCGCCAGCAGCCTGCGCAATGATCGCGGACACATCAGACATCTGCTTCCGCGATGGGGGACGCGACAAGTCAAGGCAATCACCCAGCGCGACGTTGAAAAATTGCATAGCGATTCAAAAGCAACTCCCTATCACGCCAACCGTTTGCTGGCGCTACTGTCGAAGATGTTTAACCTGGCTGTCGAGTGGGGCTGGTGCGCACGCAATCCCTCTGAAGGCATCAAGAAATTCGACGAAGACAAACGGGAACGCTGGCTCACAGTAGAGGAGCTAACGAAGTTGAACAAGGCGCTAGACGTTTACACCGACCAGAACGCTGCGAATGTGATCCGATTACTACTTCTGACTGGAGCACGCGAGGGCGAAGCGCTGAAAGCCGACTGGTCGCAGTTCGACATGAAGCGAGGCGTCTGGACGAAACCCAGCCATCACACGAAGCAGAAGAAAATCGAACACGTCCCGCTGAGCGAAGCAGCCATTGCTCTGCTGCGCAAGATGAAACCACAGCCAGCCGGCCCGTTGTTTCCTGGCGCTGGGGCTGACGGTTCATCACGTGTCACATTGCGCCGACCTTGGAAGCAAATCTGCAAAGCTGCTGGACTGGCGACAGCTGTAGAAGTGAAGGGCAAGCGTCGCATGATCACGCGCTATAAGCCCACATTGCGAATTCACGATCTTCGGCACACTTACGCCAGCCATCTTGTGAGCAATGGTGTTTCGCTGCACATTGTCGGCAAGCTGCTTGGGCATACACAGGCGTCCACGACGCAACGATATGCTCACGTCGCAGACGAAGCGATGCGAGACGCCACCGAACGCTTCGGCGCGATCATGAGAGCAGCCAGTGGAAGCCAGCGATAATGTACAAACTCGGTGAAATTCAAAAACGGCGCATTGCAGCCACTCTGCCATTACCTACAGATGTACTGAACAAGATCGAGCACGCCAGACAGAAGTTTGCGCGTGACATGGAAAGATGGTCAGCGGCACGCCACAAGGACGGGCTGGTGATCGAAAACACTCTCGTACTCCGATTCAACAAGTATGCGTCGCAGGGAAGGCCGCGTAAAGACGCCCTGCGCACTTATATCAAGAGGCTGGTCCCGATCTATGAAAACGCAACGGGAGAAATGATCAATCGTTACGTGCCATCCCCCAGTACGAAGGCAATTCAAGAAAAAGCGCGGACGGGCAAACCATTGATACGAGACAAGGAAAGACCACATCCTTTCATCTCGGCCTGTCTAAAAACTGTCGGCGTGCGCTATCCTTACGGTTTAGTCGCGCAGATACTGCATGAACTGCATCCCGACGCGAAGCGAGGCAGACCAAAAAAGAAACTATGAAGTTACAGCTCACAACCACCAATAGCCAGATCGAGATCGACAAGACTCCTGATACGTGCCCGCAATGCCATCATGGGATAGGACCGCGCTACATGGAAGTGGCATTTGCAGGGGTTCCACCAGCATCGAGGTTCGCCGAAGTTGTATTCCAGTGTCCCCGTGCGTCGTGCCAACATTTATTCTTAGCCCGCTACTTCGACGAGTACGGCTATGGTTCGTACCGTCTCGTCGCATGCCTACCACGCAACTTGCGAGGCTATGCGCTCTCCGCTGTCGTGCAAGAAGTGTCTCCCTCTTTCTGTACAATTTTCGATCAGGCGTACCAAGCCGAACAAATGCAACTCACTCAAGTTTGTGGGCCGGGCTACCGAAAGGCATTGGAATTTCTAATTAAGGATTACGTGTCGGAATTAAACCCGGATGAAGAAGATCAGATCAAACAGATGTGGTTGGCTGCTTGCATCAATAAATATGTGACGGACGCCAACCTCAAGACGACTGCTGAGAGAGCGGTCTGGTTAGGCAATGATGAGACTCACTACGTAAAGACTTGGGAAGACAAAGACCTTGAGGACTTGAAAAAGCTCATCTTTCTAACTGTTCACTGGATCGAAGCTGAGAGGCTGACTAAGGAATTGTTGGAGAGCATGCCAGGGCCGTCGCAAAAGTGAAAGCACCGAAAGTGATACTCGATTGTGAGAAAGAAGTACGGGCTGAAGATAACTAATCAGTACCTCAGGATGCCTAACTCTGTGTATTCACAGTTCGTTCTCTCGTGCTGCATGAAGCGCGTACCTACTGTGAACCCGACAGCGACGTTTCAGCGCTCCCACAGCACAGACAGCGAATAGCTCGACAAAGCTCTTTGGACGCCTCTAGGCGATTCCTAGGCGTGTTCTGTCGGCGATCTGCTGCTGTATTCGATGAATCACAGCGCAGCTTTCGACGTGTCGCTGGCGATAGTATTCCCGGCGAACGTCGCGGTCGGTTCTGAGATCGGCTGGCTCTTTGCCATTGATGCACCAGACGTATGCGCGAAGCTTCTGCTGGCGGAAGCTGATCTTCTTTCCACGCAGGGGCATGACGCCAGCCCGGCGCAGTGCGCGGCTGAGATGCACGCGGTCGGCTCGCGTCGCCAATCCACAGATCGGCAGAAGATCGTCGAGCGTCCACAGCGTAGGGAATGTGAACTTCCGCAACTGGCGCACGAGAGCGTCGAAGTCCGGCTTCACGGTGATGTGGAATGCGGCAATTTGCTGAGAATTCCCCCGCCCCAAGCCAGCGCTACTGCGTGCGACGCGTTGTTTCATAGACTCCTCCTCTCACAGGTCAAGAATGCAAGCGCGCGCTCTTTAGATAAAGTTTTGCAATCTTGCTGTAAATGAAGATTGCAAGCATTCTTGAATAAGTTCTTTATTTGCATCAAGAATGCAAAAACTGAATGTATACGCGCGCGCGAGACGAGCACGCGAAGCTTTGCAATCTTCATTTGTTGTGATCTTCATGCTCAGCTGCTGTGGCAGGCTTCAATCGCCAGTACCATTTCTCGCCGTGCTTCACAGATTCGACGCCAAGTTTGTATTTGTAAAAGTCGAGCGTTCGCTTCGCTAAACCAACCCTGTGAGCGTTCTGAATCACTGTGTCAGCCGGGATCTCAGCGTCGCCCAGTTCTTGCTGCAGAAAGTCTCGGCACTCTTTCATCTTCTGTGGGCCGTCATCTCTGCCCGCCTTCTCCGGGTCGAAGTTCGAAACACCCAGCCAGCCAACATGTGTTACGTCCAATTCCTTATTAAGCGCCAGTCCGTATTCAAGTGCTGGTGGTCGCTTTGCCAGATTCGACTTCAATGAGTAGAGCACGCACAAGTTCTCGTCCTGATTGCTTCGCGAAACCGCCAGCACCGATCTTGCAGCCCCGATAAACCCAATCGAGCCGCTGACGCGATACAGCGTGGCGGAATCTTCTTTTTTGTTGAGGTGAGCGATCACAAGAATCGAGCATCCTGTGGCTTCAGCAATCTCTTCCAAAGGCCCCAGGGCAAGTCGCACGTCATGATCTTTGTAAGTATCGGTGGAAGCTCCCAGAAAGGAGTTCAGCGGATCAATCACGAGCATTCGCAGCGCTCTGCTGACGATGTAGCTTTTCAGATACTGAAGATCGCGGGGAAAAGACAAGTAGCGTTTTTTTCCATCAATCTCCACCTTGCGCAGCACCCGGATTTTCTTGCGATCTCCATGCGCTGCCATGATGCGCGGAACAATCGTTTCGGCAGTATGATCTTCGGCGGTGGCAATGGCGCAAGTGCCCATAAGCTGTAATCGCTGCTCGTCGAGCGGCATTTTAGCGCCCCGGCTAATGCGTGAGACCAGATCGATTGCGATTTGCGACTTTCCCATTCCCGGGTCGCCAGCCAACACCGAGATTCTCCCGGCTGGGACGTAAGGCTTCCACAACCATTGTGCCTTTTGAGGCTCAATCAGATCGAGCCGCTCCTCGATGATTCCGCTCTTGGTGAGCTGATTCGCTTTGGGGTCGTGCTCATTTCCGAAATTGACAGCGAGGCTCCGCTCCCCGTTTTGTCGCAAGTACGCTTCCGCCTTGCGAATTGAGCGTCGGCAGTAATCGTCCAGATGCCCCCGCTTGCGTTCACGCGCATTCCCACCACGTGGAGACGCTAGAAACGTCGCCAGCACGTCCTCTGCGCTATGCCCAGCTGCGAGCATAGAGGTGATGACCGACAAATCTTCGCGGCTAGGGTCGTTGTGCTTTCCCCCGCCCACAGTTTTCAGTCGCTGCTGAATCTTGGCGGATGGCTTGATGACGTTCCCCCCGTTGAAATCGATCTCGCCGCAGCTCTGAGCCAGACCATCAGCTATTTCTTCGTTTGTGGCATCCACCAGACGCTCGCGCGTCGGGAACACGCCGGGCTTGAATTCAATCCAATCCCCTTCGATCTTGACGATGCCCAGACGTTCGCGCTCGCTCGCTGAGAGCGGTTGGCGATATTTCGGGAATAGATCAGATTTCCTGTAGGTGTTGAAGGAACTTGACCCACGCGGTAGTACGAAGTCATCGAAGTCTGAGAGATTATAGGTCTTCATTTCGGTTTTGCACCCAGGCGCTCCTTTAATGCCAGTCGTAGCGCGTCCTCGACGAACCTCCGCATCTTGATATCGTTCGTTTGGCAGAATCGTCTGACTTTTGGAATCAAGTCAGGCGGGAGCTTCGCCACTGCGAGCTGAGTGTTCTTCTGGTTGTAACTCGGGTCTTTGAGCTTTTCTCTTTGCAGCCAATTTAGTTTCTTCATAATGAGTTCACTATATTGTCACCGGTTGGGGAAGACAAGCATTAAATTCCTCAGGATTTTGCACAGTAATTCCTCACCGAGCGCAGAAAGTTTGGAAGCCTCGCCTCCCTGTGCAAGCATTCGACTCGTGGACACTGATTACGTGATGCCAGAGCATACCGACCAAGCTGAGCGCCCTCTGGAGCAGCTCAGTATGGCGGGGCTGGCGGCGCGATTCTTTCGTGTGTCGCGGGAATACGCATTTTTGCAACGTCAGCACGCGATGATTCACAGCTTCACACCAGAAGGACGAGCGCAGCGCTTAGTACGAGTACGAGAATGGCAACAAAAACGAAAACATCGAGGCTAGACGCAGACGGCTTGAACTTGAGGGAATCCTTGTTCGTGCGCTTCTGGCTGTCGAATGGTGGCAATGGCAAGGACGCCAGCGAACGAGCAGGCTACCGACGCGAAGGCAGCGTGCAGGCTGCAGAACTTCTGAAAAAGCCGCACATTGCCAAAGTCATCGACCGCGAACGCCGGAAAATTCTCAGCGAGCTTGACGCCGAAGCCACGCGGGTGATCAAGGAACTGGCCCGCATCGCCTTTCTCGATGTCCGAAGTTTGTTCGACAAGAATGGGATGCTGAAACCGATTCCACAGCTGAATGCTGATGCCGCCGCGTGCATCGGGAGTTTTGACTTCAGGCGGACATTAAAAAAGGGCGCCGTAAGCAAAATCCGTCTGTGGTCGAAACTGGCAGCGCTGGAGATGCTCGGGCGCTGGCTCAAAATGTGGCATGGGGAAGGTGGCGATGAGAACGAACGCGACCGTCTCGATGAAGTCATTGACGCCATCCGCCAATCGCCCGCTGGCACAGCGCAGCAACGCAAGCGCACAAGTAAGGAGGAGGACGACTGATGCACACGCAAGTGAGATTTCACGGATCGCCACAGGACGTACCAGCTGCATTTCGAGAAGCGCCGCCAGCTACAGTCGAGGGGGCGAAGCTCAATTGCGACCGATGGGCAGCGCAGAAAACCGAGCTTGACCACCGCCTCGCCCCGCTGCTCGACAAGATTCAAGCTGGAACGGCGACTCCAGAAGAGATGGCTCTGGTAACGGAACTGGCTGAAGATTCTCGAATCCTTGCTGATCGATTGCATCGTGCCCGTGTGGAATTGACCGTCGCCCAGCAGAAGCAGGAACAAAAAGACGCCGAGACCAAGCGAGCACGATTTGACCAGCTCGTGATTGAAACGCGCCAGAGGCGGTCCGAGTTCGCTCGTTTGTACAGAAGCTGCTGCATCGTTTTGGGCAGCCTCTGCGCGAACGTTGATGAAGCCACGCAGATCGCAAATTCATTTATCAATGTCGCTGGAATGAACCCCGTGGATCGCAATAGCGTCGCGGAGATGTCAGAGCGCATCGATCCGCTTCCGGCGTTGCTCGATTCGGAACTTAGCGCGACTGTTGGCTTCGGTTGGGATTTCAGAATTTCCGTCGTTCCGTTGAAAGGAGAATCAAAATGAAGCAACTTGACCCATACCAATCTTTACGCGACGTGAACGGCGTAACGCCGTGTACGCAAGAGCAAGCACAAGTCGCGAACGCGGCCCTCGGGCGTATCGACATCGAGCCAGCACCGCCTGATAAAGCGACGGGTCTGAATATGCCCGTGAAAGACGCGACCCTGAATTGGGGCGGCGGGTATTCAATGTCCGTCAATCCCGGCGGTCCAAATGACGATACGCCTTTCCCTACAGATGTCGCCGGCGTCGGTGGTAGGCGCAGCAACGTCGATCCGCGCCCCGACTTCGGCGACGTGACGCCCAATGCGCCCGATGGCTTCGAAGATCGCGGAAGCGGCGTAAACAACATCATTCGGAACGGACGATAAATGCAAGGCTACTTCGGTGACGCGATCTCGGCCCGCCTCAGTTCGACGCCTGAGGGGTTCTTGATTTGCCAAGGAGCAAAACTGTGTCGCTCAGGGTGGCAGCGATACCACGGGTCAGAGTTGGGGCTAAATACAGACGGGTCTGTGAACGTGTTTCGCCCGCCGGAAGAGGTGCTTTCGCCCGCATTTCTTGCCTCGCTGGAAGGGAAATGTGTGTGTGACAGTCACCCTAATCAGTTTGTCGATAGCTCGAACGCTCGATGGTTCTGCTGTGGGCATGTGCAGAATGTTCGCAAAGGGCCTGCTTTACCGAACGGAGATGTGACGGTACTTGGCGATTTGATAGTGACCGATGAAAGTTTGATCCGCAAAATCGAGCAGGGCAGAAGAGAACTTTCGGTCGGCTACGCGTATCAACTCTCAAGAGATCATGACGGGACTTTTGAGATGCGCGACTTGATTGCGAACCATCTCGCGTGTGTCGAGAAAGCCAGAGCTGGAAGCGAGATCCGTATTCTCGATCACGCGCCGCAACAGCAAGGACGCCCGTGTCATTGTTCGCGCGAGCTTGCTCGTGTTGCTGATCGTGATGAAGTTCGGGAGGTCAACTTCTCAGCGGCGGCGAAACGATTTCTGGGCAAAAACATTATGGAAGTGAGAAACCGATGACCAAAGCAAAACTAAAACAGTTGCGCTCGTTGCTCGATGAATTGCTCGAAGATGAGCAGCGAACTTTTGCGCGCGACACAGGAGTCGATCCAGGCAGCGACGAATACGCCCGATTGGCGCGTCGATATCTGGGCAAGGGAATTCCGCGTCTCGGCGAGATTCGCGACGAGCACGAGACAGAGAAGCCTCGCGGTCGGCGTGCTCGGGATGCTGCGGATGTGGCAGCGCAGTTCGAAGCTGATTGCCGAGCGCTACGCCTCAAGCTGCAGCGAGGCTAAGAGATTGACTTCCCGCATGCATGGTTGTTGTCGAGGTATTGCGGGCATGGCGACGCAGGTACGGACATTAACCTGCGTGCGGCAGGGGGCCGGTTCTCCTTTCCCGGAGTTTCTTCGTCGTCTCTCCGGTCAACTTCCGGCTCCCAGTTTCTTGACTTCGCTTGCATGCCGCGAGCGGTTTTCCCTCCGCAGTAGGGATTAAGACGTGACTCACTTCGAGCGTATACTCTCCGCGTCAGGACTTAGAGGGGGAACACTCCTGACGACGGAAGGTGCGCAATGGCGATCTTGGAACAGCATGGTTTGCTATATCTGTTTCTGGACGATTTTTTCCATCAAATCCTGTTCTATTTCGGGGCCGTAGGTGGCTTCGTGTTCTTGCTTTGGGAGAAATTGACTGACAAACCGCTGAAGTGGAAATCGGTTCTCGTTTGGCTCGGGCTGTGTTCCTTTGTGGCGCTATTCCAGTGCTGGATGGATGAACATCGAAATTCAGATGTTCTCATCGGCGAGAAGGCGAAGCTGACCTCAGAAAATATTGCGTTGCAGAACAAACTGGACAACAAACAAAACGAGGTCGATTATCTAAGGGATCACAGGGAAATTAGAGTCATTGGGCAGAACACACCTGATCCGCGATTGACCGACATCCTTGCTCAGCTGACCAAAGAAAGCGATTCTTTAAACAAGCGATCAGGCGTAGAGCTCAAGAAAGGTCTAGTGGGGCTTTCTAAAGAAATGATCGAATTTTTGCAAAAGCAAGCTGAGCCAGTAGATCAACTCATGAGAGCATGGCAAGTTTCTAAGTCTCCGGACCCGCAAGAACGCAATCGGATCTGGAAGGAACAGAGCGACAAAGTAGATGCCGCGATGGATCGAGAAAGCAAAGCTTTGGAAGCTGAAATGACGACGAATTTTGGACCTCGCGCGATGCTTCTTTTGGAACAAGTACGTGATAAGGGAACGGCTGCCACAGGCGTAAAAGAATCAGATATTAATGATGTTATTCACATATGTTCTTTGCGAACGGGAGGATCCTTCTGGCCGATAAGGGATTGCTCGGAACAAATTGCGACGGTGGCGCAACTGATGCACTAGGCTGCTGTTAGTTCTTTGTATTCTAAGTTAGCAGATGCAATGAGCTTCATCTTCGTGTCGCGAAACAAGAACCGGGGAAGTTTTTCAAGGGGCTAGTGCCGTAACGTTGATTCCCGACACGCAGCTGGTATGCCTAACGTCGTAGGGATGCCGGGATACTCTGCGAGCACCTGACGGAGTTTTTCTTCAGAATATTCGGCCAACTGCTGCGCCTGCGAGGAAAGCGATTTCGAAATACCCAGATCATCAAGAGTAGGAATCAAAGTTTTTGGAGCAGACTTTGATTTTCGGTCTCCGCCGCGCCTCTGTCGCTCACCTCTTTGCTTCCATCTCTTTGAGCAGCACTCCGAGCTTGTGTACGGCGCGGATGCGATAGGCGGCGATCTTCGCTTCAGCTTCCTCATTCTTAGCGATGTGCGCGTAGTATTGTGCCGCCTTGCTTTGGTCGTGGACGGTAAGCACTTCGTCTATCGAGGTTGCCGCGACAATCGCTTGCCCCATCTGGTCGTACTTCACCAGCCCGGTCTTTTTGTTGATCAGCGACACTCCGTGAGCCTCAACTACATTGTGGAAATCTCAAGACACCAGACGACCTCGCCAATTCTGCTGAATCAGCGAGCGAGCTACTTCTTACCCGCCTCCAGCCAAGCGCGCACCAATGCAACTTTGTAGAAAATCTGGCGGCCCACTTTGACTCGTGGCGGCCCGATGCGCTTCAAGTGCCAGCGGCTGAGGGTTCGTTTATCGACTCCGAGCTGTTTGGACAATCCGCCCGCTGTCAAAAAACCGTCTAGAACTGATTCGTTCGTCTGCATTTGAGCGTGAGTATCGCGCAATGGCGGGACTGAAAATAATGTAATAAATTGACTGATCGGCGATTTTTTACGGGTTCACAGCAGGTTCATAGGGTATGCTTCAGAAAAGCTTCAGAGGAGTAGATGTTGCGGAAGGTACGTATTTATTGATGATTGAGTTGGTAGCGCTACCGGGAATCGAACCCGGGTTTGAAGATTGAGAATCTTCCGTCCTAACCCCTAGACGATAGCGCCACGAGTCGGTGCTGATTATAACAAAGCCGGCAGGCTGGAGCGACGCCTCACCTTCCAGCATTCCCCGCAGCTCAGCTTTAATGCGCGACGCTATGGCTTTCCCTTGGAAGCAAGCTTTCCTAGTCGCCCCGTTTAAGAATCCTGTGTGGCAAATAATTTTAAAAATGCTTGACAACTTCCGCCCGGCAAGGCAACAATAAAAGCGAATAAAAGGCGAATATAAATATCCGCCCCAGAGCCTGCGCCGGCCCTGACGTTCCCTGAAAACCTGAGGTCTCCATGTCGACTTTACCGCTTGTTTCTACCGCGGCCCCAGGCCGCTTTGTTGCCGTTGCTGCTCCGGTTTGGTCCACGCTGGTTTGCCAACGCTTGTCGGCGATGCCCAAGCTTGCCGGGGTGACTCCTGCCTCGCGATTGGAAGTGCGGCCCACCCCGCAGATGGTTTCGAGCGGCGTCCACGCGATCGATGTGCTTACCGGCGGACTCCCGCGCGGATGCCTGACCGAGATTTGCGGGCCGGCCTCGTCCGGGCGCACTAGCGTACTGTTGGCTACCCTGGCGGCGGCGACCCAACGGCAGGAAGCGTGCGCTCTGGTGGATATCAGCGATGCTTTCAATCCCCGCTCCGCCGCGGTTGCAGGAGTGGATTTCGAAAAAATGCTTTGGGTGCGGTGCGGGATGCGATTGCAACAATCCGGTTCGCCACGGAGACAAAGAAACCCAGAGAAGAATGAAAAAATCGAAAAACCAGTCGAGCAGGCGTTGCGAGTCACTGACTTACTCTTGCAAAGCGGCGGCTTTGGGCTGGTAATTATCGATCTCGGCGACACTCCGTTGAGGACGGCTCGCCGCATTCCGTTGACCTCCTGGTTCCGTTTTCAACGTGCGGTCGAGCACACGCCCACGGTGTTGTTCGTCATTAGCCAGGCGCCGTGTGCCCAGACTTGCGCTTCACTATTGCTGAAAGTTTCTGGAAAGAAGCTGTCAGCTCTGGGCTGTCAGCTCTCAGCCGAAGCTTCACCGACACACACGCAGCTTCTGAATGGGCTTCAGGTTCAAGGAGAACTTTTGCGCTCCCGGCTGGAACGCAAACCCGCTGGATCGGTCACGGCTGCGTTCGCCACGAAAGTGCGAGCGGGATGAATTTGTACAAAGCGAGTTACATGAGCTGAAAGCCGGCAGCTTTTTCACTATGCCCTTTGCCTGCATCTTCGTTCCTGATTTTCCCGTGGAGGCGCTGTTACGCGCCGAACCGGAGTTGCGTTTGCGCCCTCTGTCTGTGCTCGAAGGCAAGGTTCCTGTGCAAAAAATTTTTGCTGTGAATGAAAACGCGCGCCGTGCCGGGGTGAGTCCGGGAATGACCAAGCTGCAGGTAGACACCTGCACCGGATTGGTCTTGCGGGCCCGCTCTCTGCAACAAGAAACCGCCGCCCATGCTGCGCTGCTGGATTGTGCGCAGTCATTTTCGCCACGAGTGGAAGCTGTGGCTTGCGACACGATCGTATTGGATCTGGCCGGACTGAAACCGCTTTTTGGTCCGCTGCCCAGAATTGCGCGCGCTTTAGCACGCCGCGCTTCCGATCTCGGACTCAAAATCAACGTTGCGGTTGCTGGCAACCCGGATACAGCCGCGCTGGCGGCTCGAGGATTTTCTGGCGTAACCGTGATTCCGGAAGGCAAAGAAGCAGAACAGTTGGGTAGCTTGCCGATAGAAGTATTGTTTGAAAACTCGACTCAGGAGTCCGAACAGCTTTTGGAAACCTTCAGCCGCTGGGGAATTCGAAAACTGCGCGATTTGGCGGCATTGCCCGAGGTCGCATTGAGCGAGCGACTGGGGCAGCCCGGAGTCCATTTACAAGCGTTGGCACGCGGGGCCACTTCACGAACATTAGTTCCCGTCGAGCCGTTGTTGGTCTTTGAGGAAGTGATCGAACTGGATTATCCTCTAGTGCTGCTGGAGCCATTGGCATTTCTGCTGGGACGTTTATTGGAGCAACTGTGTGCTCGTCTGGAAGCACGCGCGTTGGCGACGCAAGAATTGCGATTATGTTTGGAGTTGGAAAACGGATGGCAACCAGAAGATCCGTCTATGAATGGAGGGGCGGGCATCCTCGCCCGTCAGGGACGAGCGCAAACTCGACGATTCCAGCGCACTCTCCAGCTTCCCGTCCCACTGCTTGATTCCAGAACTTTTCTCAAGCTGTTGCAACTTGATTTGAAGGCTCACCCCCCCGGCGCTCCCATCGTCAAGATTCATTTAGCGGCAGAACCGGTGCGGCCGCGGGCGGCGCAGAACGGGCTTTTTCTTCCTCCTTCGCCTGAGCCGGAAAAACTTGAGCTTACGCTGGCCAGAATCGCGAGCATCGTCGGGGAAGACAAAGTGGGATCGTTGGAACTACTGGACACGCATCGTCCCGAAGGATTCCGCATGCAGCGCTTCGCGCCCGAACCATTTTCACCACAGAGATATAGCCCCGACAGCTCAGACGATCTCGTAACCGCGCTGCGCATCTTCCGTCCGCCAGTTGGTGTCGTGGTGACCATGCAGGACGGCAAGCCTGCGTGCATCACCTGCCCCAAAAAAGAAATGCAGGGAGAAATTCTCTGGGCGGCCGGACCCTGGCGTTCGTCTGGAGATTGGTGGGAGCGGGAAGGTTGGGCACGAGATGAGTGGGACATCGCGGTGCAGGCAGAAACAGGCATCGCTTTATACCGCATGGTCCGCGATCGGCTCGACGGACGATGGATTTTGGAAGGGACTTATGACTAGCAACTGAGCAAAACTCACGTGGGGAAAGCCGTCCTCGGCTCTTGCGGAGCGGAGCCCACAGCAGTTTGCTGACAATCATCCTCCCTCATTGTCATTCCGAGGAGCAACAGCGACGAGGAATCTGCAGTTGTTTTGGACCGTACAGAATTGCAGATCCCTCCTGTGCTCGAGATAACAACACCAGGAACTTTTCAATGTACATCGAGCTTCATTCTCGTTCTGCTTTCAGCTTTCTCGAAGGGGCTTCTCTGCCTGAGAATTTAGTCGCAGCCTGCGCCAATCTGAACATGCCGGCGATGGCGCTGCTTGACCGCGATGGCGTTTATGGCTCTCCGCGTTTCCACATGGCGACGAAAAAAGCAAAGATTAAGGCGCACATCGGAGCGGAAGTGACGTGCGAAAGGTTTTCGATTGCCAATAGTCAATCGTCAATTGATTCACTCCGGCAGGAATCCAAACAGAAAATTGGCAATCGGCAATCTGAAATCGTAAATTCTTTTCGCCTTCCCCTGCTCGTTTCTTCCCGCCTCGGATATCAGAACCTTTGTCGCCTGATCACGAAGATGAAGCTGCGATCAGCGAAAGGCGAAGGCGCAGTGCGGGAAGAGGAATTGCGAGAACATGCTGCCGGACTTATCTGCCTTACCGGCGATGACGATGGACCGCTGGCCCTTGCTCTCGCTCACGCTGGCTTGGAAGAAGCGCGTGGCTGCATCGCACGGCTAATCAACATTTTTGGCCGGGACAACGTCTATGTAGAACTGCAGCGTCATTTTCATCGTGAGCAGGAAGCCCGCAATCATGCCGCTATCGAAGTTGCCCACTCGCTCCAGCTTCCTTTGCTGGCAACGAACGGCATCTGTTATGCCACCGCCCGGGAGCGCGAACTTTGCGACGTTTTCACCGCCCTTCGCCACAAACGCACGCTGGCTACTGCGGGACGCCTGTTGGCGCGCAATTCCGAGCGCTATCTGAAATCGCCGCAAGAGATGCAAGCGCTCTTCGCCGATCTCCCCGAGGCGATTGCGAACACGGTTGAATTGTCTTCCCGGCTCACATTCACTTTCAAAGATCTGGGATATGAATTCCCCAAATATCCCGTGCCCGAAGGCGAAACCATGATGTCCTTCCTGCGAGAGCGCACTGGGGAAGGATTTCAGCAGCGCTATGACCGGTCTCCATCAGATCTGCAAAGTCGTGCGCGCTGCCAGATTGAACGCGAATTAAAACTCATCGAAAAGCTCGACCTCGCCGGCTACTTCCTTATTGTTTGGGATCTGGTTCGCTTCTGCCGCGAACAAAACATTCTGGTGCAAGGACGCGGCTCCGCTGCCAACAGCGCAGTCTGCTATTCGCTCGGTATCACTGCGGTCGATGCCGTCAGCATGGAATTGCTCTTCGAGCGCTTTCTTTCCGAGGAACGCGGCGAATGGCCCGACATCGATCTCGATCTTCCCAGCGGCGATCAGCGCGAGCGCGTGATTCAGTATTTGTACAAACGCTACGGCGAACGCGGCGCTGCCATGACCGCCAATGTCATCACGTATCGCAGCCGCATGGCTTCGCGCGAAATGGGCAAGGTGCTGGGTTTCGATCCCGAAACTCTCGACAAAGTATCGGCCGCCGTTTCCACCTGGGAATATCGCGACGCTAACGACACCTTCGATCATCGTTTTCGCGACGCTGGGTTGGATTTGAATCATCCCCGGCTGCGCAAATATTTCGAGCTGTGTGTCGCGGTGCAGGATTTACCGCGTCACCTCGGCCAGCATTCCGGCGGCATGGTGATTTGCCAGGGACAGCTCGACTCCGTTGTGCCTCTTGAACCCGCATCGATGCCCGGCCGCGTTGTCGTCCAATGGGACAAAGAAGATTGCGCTGACTTGGGCATAATCAAAGTGGACCTGCTCGGTTTAGGAATGATGGCCGTGCTCGAAGATTCGCTAAAGCTCATTCGCAATCATCATAGTGAAGAAGTAGATCTCGCCCACCTGCCGCCCGACGATCCCACGGTGTATTCCACTCTGCAGAAGGCCGACACCATTGGCATGTTTCAGATCGAGAGCCGGGCGCAGATGTCGTGCCTGCCGCGCCTGCACCCAAAATGTTTTTACGACATCGTGGTGCAAGTCGCCATCATTCGCCCCGGACCAATCGTGGGACAAATGGTGAATCCTTATTTGCGGCGCCGCATGGGACGTGAGCCTGTGAACCATCTGCATCCGTCGCTCGAACCTGTGCTGGCGCGCACTCTGGGCGTGCCTCTGTTTCAGGAGCAATTGCTGCGTATCGCGATGGTCGCCGCCAACTTCACCGGAGGCGAAGCCGAAGAACTGCGCCGCGCCATGGGATTCAAGCGCTCACAGGCTCGCATGAAGGATATCGAGGCCAGGCTTCGCAGCGGCATGGAACAGAATGGCATTTCTCGCGAGGCGCAAGAGCAAATCATTCTCTCCATTTCTTCATTTGCTCTCTACGGATTTCCCGAGTCTCATGCCGCCAGTTTCGCGCTCATCGCGTACGCCAGCGCCTATTTGAAATGTCATTATCTTGCCGCCTTCACCGCTGCCTTGCTCAACAACCAACCGATGGGTTTCTATCGTCCAGCCACGATTGTGAAAGATGCGCAACGGCACGGCCTGAAGGCATTGCCAATCAATGTGATGAGGTCAGAATGGCAATGCACATTGGAGCATTCAGCACTCAGCACTCAGCATTCAGCCAGTTCGATCGCTCTACGTCTCGGCCTCCGCTATGCCCGTGGTTTGCGCGAAGAAGCCGCCCAATCCCTGGTTCACCAACGTGGCCTCTCTCTGTTCACTTCCATTCGCGATCTGGTCCATCGAGTGCCGGAGCTAAGAAAAGATGAATTAAGCACCTTAGCGGAAATTGGAGCGCTGAATGAAATCAACTATAGAGACGTTGCTAGCTGCGTCTCTATAAAACTTCATCGCCGCGACGCTCTCTGGCAAGTCGAGCGCGCCGTCCGCCATTCCGGCCCGTTGCTCGACGAACTATCCGAACCCGACGCCAACTCCCCGCTGCATCCCATGAATCCGGAAGAACGCCTGGTCGCCGACTTCCGCGGCACCGGCATGACTGTCGGCCCGCATCCCATGGCCTATCACCGCGCACGAATGCAAGCGATGGGAATCCATCAAGCCAGTGAACTCAGCCGCATCCCCGACGGACAATATCTCCGCATTGGAGGATGCGTGATTTGCCGCCAGCGTCCCGGCACCGCCAAAGGTTTCATTTTCCTCAGCATCGAAGACGAGACCGGCGTAGCCAATGCGATTGTCACGCCCGATCTGTTTCAGAAAAACCGGCTGCTGCTAAGCTCCGAACAATTCCTTATGGTGGAAGGCGTCCTACAGAATCAGGACAACGTCATCTCAATAAAAGCCGAACGGGTGTTGCCGCTTTCGATCACCCGCGCGGAAACCAGTTCGCACGATTTCTACTGACGGCCATCCATAAAATCAATGTTTCAAAAACATTAATTCTTTCCACCTTTTACACAAATTTACGGTCTTTTGGTTTATTATTTACTACATACTTACTACATATTCTTTGTAGGGTTTATCAAGTCGGACCGCACTGTATGCGGTCGATTATAAGCTGTTCAAATTCATGGACTTATCAGTCCCAAGGAGTATCGATCAATGGCTAAAGCAAAAGCTCCCCGCACCAGTCCGCCAGCCAACAAACAAGTTCTCACCATGCCCGAAGCCGGCTCTGTGCCGATGGCTCGGAAGACCTCGCCCGTAACCACGTCCTCCGTTGATATGGAAGCAAGAATCCGCGAGCGCGCGTACCAGTTGTACCAGGAGCGGGGAAGCACTCCCGGCTTCGAGAATGAGGATTGGCTTAAAGCTGAGCGCGAAATTCTCGCCCACCCGAGCCATCAACAAACTGCGTAGGATCAGATTTCACACCTCGCGGGCGTAGGCCCGGACGCTGCCGTTCGGGCCGCTTAGCAAACAGGTACTGCAGAGTCCAGTCGCGTTCAAAACCCGGTAAGGCTCTCTCTGGAAATCTTCCGTTTCCCGGCTTGAAGGTTGCTTCGGTGGACCGTTTCTGAAAAAATACGAAGCTGGATTCCCCCATGTCGCAAATAGGCAGTTTTGCGCTCCTCCTCGCATTGGCCCTGTGCGCCTACTCTTTCCTGGCGGGTCTGATGGCGCTCGTCCTCAAGGGACCCGGATCGGCGCGGTTAGGCGAAACTGCGCGCCGCGCCGGCATTGCCAGCTTCGCGATAGTTCTTCTCGCGGCCGTGGTGCTGGTGTTCGCGGCCTTTCAGAATGATTTTTCCATCGCCTACATTTTTCATCACAGCAATCGCGATCTGCCCGCGCCTTATAAGTTCGCCACGCTTTGGTCGGGACAGGAAGGGTCTTTGCTGTTCTGGGCACTGCTGCTCTCGGCCTATGGCCTAGTTCTCAGACTGCGTTATAAGACAGACGTCCGCTTGTTCGCCTACGCCTCGGTCATCATCGCCGCCGTCCAAGTCTTCTTTTTATTGCTGCTGAACTTCGCCGCCAATCCCTTCGGCGTCATGCAAGGCTCGTTGCCCCCCGATGGCAACGGACTCAACCCTCTGCTGCAATATCCCGAGATGGTGATCCATCCGCCGATGCTGTACTTGGGCTACGTCGGATTTACGGTCCCGTTCGCTTTCGCGCTGGCCGCGCTGATCATGCGCTATCCCGGCGAGAAGTGGATTCAGATCACTCGCCGCTGGACCATGGTGACCTGGGGATTTCTAACGTGCGGAGTCTTTCTCGGCGCGCACTGGGCCTATTCCGTGCTGGGTTGGGGCGGTTATTGGGGGTGGGATCCGGTCGAGAATGCCTCGCTAATGCCGTGGCTGACCGGCACGGCATTTCTGCACTCCGTCATGATGCAGGAAAAACGCGGCATGTTGAAGACCTGGAACATGTGGCTGATCTTCTCCACCTTCATGCTTTCGATCTTCGGAACTTTCCTGACTCGCAGCGGTGTGGTCAGTTCGGTTCATGCTTTCGCGCAATCCTCGATCGGCGATTGGTTCGTTGCGTTTCTCGCGATCATCTTTGCGACCTGCCTCATCTTCTATGTAAAGAACCGTTCGCACCTGCGCACCGAGCACAAACTGGAATCGCTGATCTCGCGCGAATCCAGTTTCCTTTTCAACAACCTGCTGCTGCTGGTTGCCTGCTTCACGGTGCTTTGGGGAACGCTCTTCCCCGTGCTGTCAGAATGGGTTCAGGGAACCAAGGTGACGGTCGGACCTCCGTTCTTCAATCGCGTGAACGTGCCAGTGGCGTTGCTCCTTCTGCTGCTGACGGCAGTTGGCCCGCTGCTCGCATGGCGCAGAACATCAGTCGAGAGCTTGAAACGCAATTTCCTGTGGCCGGCAATCGGTGCGCTCGGAACGGGAGTGCTGCTGGTAGCGCTTGGCATGAGGCCGTGGACGGACGTTTCCTACTTCTACTCGCTGATGACCATCATGCTGTCCGTGCTGGTGGCGCTGACTGTAATTTCTGAGTTTGTCCGCGGGGGCCGCGTGATTGGCCGGCACACAGGCCAGAATCTTTTTGCCTCGATGGTGCAACTCGCGCATCGCAACACGCGCCGCTACGGCGGATACATCGTTCACTTCGGCGTGATCGTGATCATGATCGGATTCGCGGGCTCCGTGTTCAATCAGGATAAAGAGCAGGAAATGGGCTTCGGCGACAAGATGACCATCGGCGCGTACACGCTGGTCTGCCAGTCGTATACCCAGGACGACAATCCGAATTACGGCAGCGAGTGGGCGGTCATGAATGTCTTCAAGGGCGGAAAGCAGATTGCCACGCTCAATCCCGAGCGCCGCTTCTACAAAGCCAGCCAGCAGACTTCCACCATGGTCGCCAACCGCTCCACGCCGCAAGAAGATTTGTATGTAGTGTATGAGGGCCAGAATCTGGACACGGGTCGTCCCATCATCAAGGTCCATCTGAATCCTCTGGTGATGTGGATTTGGGTTGGCGTGTGGATCATCATCTCCGGCACGGTTGTGGCCTTAATCCCGAATGCTGCACCAGTGCGGGTCACAGCGCCGGCTCGAATGCGAGCCGAACCGGTAGGAGCCGGAGACTGATGCATATCCCACATTCGACATCGAAAAGACCTGTCATCCTGAGCGCAGCAGATTCTTCGCGAAGCGGAGAATCTGCGGAGTCGAAGGACCCCGCCAACGGCTGCGTGAACAGAAATCGGAAAGGCATTTCGGCTAGGCCGTCCCCAGGATTTTGTCGGAAGAATTCCCCGCCGCACTCTTGGCTGCACCTGCGACGCGGGGGTCCTTCGACTACGGGGTCGATCGCTTCGCGAGCGACGTCTCCGCTCACGATGACAGAGTTTTGTAATTCGCTTTTTGCTCGTAGTGCACTCGGAATGGCAAGGGCTTGTTTCCTCAGGCGTGGGGCCCAATTGATCGTGCTGACCCTCGCCGTGTTCGCCCTGCTCGGAGCCGGCGACGAATCCGCCCGCGTCAACGACCTCGGCCATCGCATGATGTGCGTCTGCGGCTGCAACCAGATCCTGCTCGAATGCAATCATGTGGGCTGCGCCTACTCCGACCGCATGCGCGCTGAACTGATCGCTGCCGTGGACCGTGGCGATAACGACGATCTCACCCTCCAAGGATTCGTCCAGAAATACGGCACGACGGTGATGGCGGCACCTACCAAATCTGGCTTCAACCGAGTCGCATGGATCATGCCATATCTGGTTTTGGTGCTCGGGCTGGCCATGGTTACGTTGATTGTGCGGGCCTGGAGGTCACGTCCTCTGGTCCTGCCAGTCGGCGCCGTCGCTGCAGTTCATGGCGCGGAGCTTGAGTATTTTCGCGATCAGGCCCGGAAGGACACGGAAGTATGAGCATCGAGCTGCTTACTTGCATCCTGATCACGATCGGCGCGCTGGTCTACGTTTTTTATCTGCCCGGCAAGCTGTACATGGGACCGGAGAAAACGCGCGTGATCTACCTGCGCGAACGCAAGGAAGCGATCTACGAAAACCTTCGCGACCTGAATTTCGAATTCAAAGCTGGCAAGTTTCCGGATTCCGACTACCAGACCATGAAGCTGTCTCTCGAAGAGGAAGCAGCCGCAGTTCTGGCTGAGATTGCGCGCCTGGAAGAAGCGGCAGCCAATCCGTCACTGCGCGGCCGAAAAGGAGCCAGAGTTTGAAAATTCCCCTGTCGGCAATCTGTCGAAGCACCGGTGAGCGGGAAACCGGATTTTTCCTTGTTTTGCTATGCACTCTGCTTCTCGCTTCCGCATCCGCCCAAACGATTATCGGCAAGGTCACGAACGGCACCACCAACAAGCCCGCGGCTGGTGACGACGTCGTTCTCCTCAGTCTGTCGCAAGGAATGGAAGAATCCGGCCGCACCCAGACCGATGCCAAGGGCGCCTTCAGCCTGAAGCTCGATGATGCCGCCAGCCCCCACCTGGTCCGCGTCATCCACCAGGGCGTGACTTATCACCACATGGCTCCTCCGGGAACGACTTCGGTCGAGGTGCAGGTTTACGACGTTGCCAAGAAAGTTGATGGCGTCACCGTAACCGCCGACGTGATGCGTTTTCAGGCGCAGGGTAGCGAGTTGCAGGGCATCCGATTGTTCGCGGTGAACAACGCTTCGGACCCTCCGCGCACCCAGATGAGCGATCAGAGTTTCGAATTCTACCTGCCCGACGGCGCTCAAGTTGACCAAAGTATGGCGATGACTGCCGGAGGGCAACCCATCAACTCGGCTCCGGTGCCGCAGAAAACGAAGAATCGCTACTCTTTCGTGTTTCCCCTGCGTCCGGGAGAAACTCAGTTCCAGGTCAGCTACCACATGCCGTACAGCGGCGAGGCGAGCTTCGATCCCAAGAGTCTGTACGGTGCGCAACACTTTGTAGTGGTAGTGCCTAAGACCATGCAGTTTGCCGCCGGAGCTGGAGCGGATTTCAAATCGATGCAAGATCCGCGCCAAGCGGACGCCGTCGTGCAAGTGGCTTCCAACACCACCGCGGGCCAGCCTCTTACTTTTAAAATCTCCGGGACTGGCACGATGTCAGACGAGTCAGAGGAAACCAAAGGGAGCGCTGGTAGCCCGGTCGGCGGCGCTCAAACTAGTGGTGCTCAGACCAGTGGTGCCGTGGCGGGACGCGACTCGCGCCCCGGCGGCGGGCTTGGCCCGCCCATTGACGCACCGGACCCGCTAGAAAAATATCGCTGGTACATCCTCGGAGGCTTCGGAATCGTGCTGGCCGCAGGCGCAATCTACATCGCCACCCGCTCCAGAACCGCCCCGGACTTCGTTCCGGTGGATGTCGCGTTAGCTGATCTTCCCCCCGCTCCCAAACCCAAGCCAGCCGATCGCACTGCGCTACTGCTCGAAGCCCTGAAAGAAGAAATCTTCCAACTCGAAGTCGAACACAAACAAGGCCGAATCACACAGCAGGAATACGAGAAGGCTAAGGCCGCCCTGGACCAAACGCTGGAGCGCGCGGTAAAGCGGGGAGCGGTCAAAGTGAACTAACGATCAATCATTGGATGGCGGGGTTTCGCCCGTCTGAGCACAGGGCTACCCGATATGCTCAAACATTTCTTTGGATTTGTCGGAGTTGGACTGATTTTGGTTTGCGCCGGTATTGGGGGTAGCGTTGTTCAGACGCGTCGTCAGGCGAGAACGTTGCTGGAGGACCTTAAGAGTCTAGACACAAACATGGACCCAGCGTCGTCATTCAGCGTCTTCAAAGAAAGACATCGTGAGCTGATTGCAAAGGAGAAATGCGCGAATGACGTTTGCCAGTATGAGTTTGTGGTCAGCAATTGGATTCTTGCGGTGCTTCAGTTGGCCCCACGAACCGAGATACGGGCAACCGCTACATTATTTCATGGCAGGCTAGACGTAGCAGGCGTTGACTACACGTCGAGAATTTTCGAGGCAAACAGTCCAATTGTTCACGTTCAAGAAGATTTTTGCGCAGATAGGAGTGATATTCCGTGCAACCATTTCGCGCTTAATCCGCATGGACGCAATGTTGTTTCAATGTGGAATGGCATTGTCGAGTTCGGGCAATCAGCGACGGATGAGCAAAAGCGAGCTGCATGGACATTGAACCTGGATTGCATTGCATCGCATCACGGCTGTAGAGACATCAGCCAACTCTTACCCGAAATCTGGAAAACCACGGGCCCAGGCACCGTAAGCAGTCGAATGCGGAGCACCGCAGACTCCATCACCGAAGCATCTCAACCTCTTTCTGAGTAGCATTTTCCGGGTGGGCGCGCGCTCATTCCTGGTTGAATCCCCCGGCTCGGCGTACCATCTAATGGTGTAACGGAACCGTTTATGGGAAACACATTCAAGACCGCGTTTCTACTCACTCTTCTAACGCTGCTTCTGATGTTCATCGGACGGGCCTTCGGCGGACAGAACGGGATGCTGCTGGCGCTGGCGTTCGCCGCGGTCATGAACTTCGTCTCCTATTTCTACTCGGACAAGATTGCGCTGAGGATGTATCGCGCCCAGCCGGTCACCCGCGAAGAACTGCCCCGCGCCTACGCCGCGGTCGAACGGCTCACGCAGAAAATCGGCATTCCCATGCCCAAGATCTACGTGATTCCCAACGATTCCCCCAACGCCTTCGCCACCGGACGCAACCCGCAGCACGCTTCCGTAGCCGTGACCCAGGGCATTCTCAACCTGCTCACCGATGAAGAACTGGAAGGCGTTCTGGCGCACGAATTGGGACACGTGAACAACCGCGACATCCTCATCAGTTCCGTCGCCGCGACCGTCGCCGGAGCCATTACCATGCTGGCCAGCATGGCGCGTTGGGGGATGCTCTTCGGCGGATTCGGCGGACGAGACGATCGCGATCGCGGCGGAGGAATTGGAGCGCTCTTGATGTTGTTTCTGGCGCCCGTCGCCGCGTCTCTTATCCAGCTTGCCGTTTCGCGCTCCCGCGAATACCAGGCCGATGCCACCGGCGCGCATTTCACAGGCAATCCGTACGCCCTGGCCAGCGCCCTCTCGAAACTCGATGCCTACTCGCGCCGCCTGCCCCTGCAGGCAACGCCCTCCACGGCGCATTTATTCATCATTCAGCCATTCCTCGGAATGAGCTTCGGCAACCTGTTCTCGACCCATCCCCCGATCGCAAAGCGGATCGAGCGCCTGACGGGACGGCCGGCGGAGTTCTTGCAGTAAGCTTTTGGCTTCTAGCTCTTAGCTTTTGGCTCGGAGTAAGCGAGGTTGAGTTTTGAATAAGAGCCAACAGCCAAAGGCTAGCAGCTTTCTTCGTAACCTCCGTAACTCTCAGCCCATCCAGCCGCATAGTAGAATCCCAATAATGTCCCCTGAAACCGCGACTGCCGTTTCGCATCGTGCGGCGCAACTGGAAAACGCCCTGCGCAAGGTAATTCGGGGCAAGGACGACATCATCCGCCTTGCAGTCGTCTCTCTAATGGCTCGCGGGCACCTGTTGATCGAAGGCGTCCCCGGCGTCGGCAAAACTACCCTGGGACAGGCCCTCGCCCGTGCTCTCGACTGCACTTTTCAGCGAGTACAGTTCACCAGCGACATGCTTCCATCGGATGTAATCGGGATTTCGATTTACTCCGCCGTCGAACAGCAATTTGAATTCAAACGCGGCCCGGTCTTCACCAACGTGCTCTTGGCGGATGAAATCAATCGCACCACACCCAAGACGCAATCCGCATTGCTCGAAGCCATGAACGAAAGCCAGGTTACGGTTGATGCCCACTCCTATCCGCTGCCGCAGCCGTTTCTCGTCATTGCCACGCAAAACCCGGTCGAACACCACGGAACTTATCCGCTGCCCGAGTCGCAACTCGATCGGTTTCTGATGCGGGTAAGGATGGGCTACCCTGACAGCAACGCCGAGCGCGAGATCCTGCGTTCCGAAGCAGGCACTTCGCAGTTGGAAGCCATGCAACCAGTGCTCAGCGGCGCCGACGTTCTGGAAATGCAACATGCGGTTACACAAGTCCGCGTGGATGAATCGCTGGTCAGCTATGCCCTCAGCATCGTCGGAAAGACCCGCGAGTCAGAACAGTTCTCGCTGGGAGTTTCGCCTCGTGGTTCGCAAATGCTTTATCGGGCCGCCCAGGCGATGGCATTCCTTGATGGCCGCAGCTTCTGCACCCCGGAAGATATCAAGCCGCTGATCGTACCCGTCTTTGCCCATCGCGTGGTGGTGAATGGGCTCTATTCCTCCACTCTGAAGAAATCGGAACAAGCCGAGCAAGTGATCAAAGAGATCGTGGAAAGCACGCCCGTGCCCACGTAAGAGCAGCTCTCAGTGCAGATTGTCATCCTGAGCGAAGTTGTCGCCGCGAAGCGACGGCAACGCAGTAGAAGGACCCCGAGTAAGCCATTTCCGAGTAGGATGCGTCAGGGAATTCTTTGGCCAGTTCGGTCGTGTCGCGAGAATGCCTTGCCGCGTTGTTGGTAGCTCACGTTGCGTGGTCCTTCGACTTCGTGCCTGCGGCGCTCAGGACGACAAAGGAAAGATGGCAGCGATCCTCGGACCGCCGAGAAAGCTATAATGCCCGCATGTCCTTTCTCCGTTATCTCATGCTTCTGTCCTTGATCGTCTGGCTGGGAGGCCTGATCTTCTTCGCCTTCGTTCTGGCCCCCACAGCTTTTTCCGTGTTGCCGAGCCGGCATCTTGCCGGAACCGTGGTCGGACGCACCCTGGGCGCATTGCATTGGATGGGCATCTTCTCCGGCATCGTTTTTCTGGTTAGCTCGATCCTTTACAGCCGGATGACCAAAGGAACGGCTCATGTGTTCGCCACTCGGCACGTACTGATCTGCCTGATGCTGGCGCTAACCATGGTCTCGCAATTCGGCATCATCCCCCGCATGGATACGCTGCGAGCGTCGATCGGAGAAATCGACTCCGTACCTCTCGATAATCCGACTCGCATGCAGTTCGACGCTTTGCATGTATGGTCCACGCGAGTCGAAGGCGGAGTGTTTCTGCTGGGGTTGGTGGTTGTGTATTTGACCGCTACAGCTCTCGGCACCTAGCGTTGAATATCCTGCCGCTCCTTTGGTGATCAGCGCTGCATCGTTTATTCTTCTCTTGCACCAGCTAAGAGCCAAAAGCTAACAGCCAAAAGCCTTCTTATGAAAACTGGCATTATCGGCCTGCCTCAGGTAGGCAAGACATCTCTCTTCGGTATTCTGACCAAGGTGCATCTCTCCGAGCAAGCTTACGCCAACCCGCGCGAGGCCCATATCGGTGTGGCTAAGGTGCCCGATGACCGCCTCGACCGTCTGGCCGCGCTCTACAACCCTAAGAAGTTGACCCACGCTTCCGTGGAATACGTGGACGTCGGCGCCATCGGCCAGGATGCACTCAAAGAGACCGCCTATCTCACCCATTTACGCAGCGTGGATGCGCTCGCCCACGTCCTGCGTGCATTCGACGATCCTGCGATTCCGCACGTCGGATCCATCGATCCACTGCGCGATATCAAGAATGTCGAATTCGATCTCATGGTCAGCGACCTCGGCCAAATCGAGAAGCGCCTCGAACGCCTGGAAAAAGATCTCAAGAAAATGCGCACCGCGGATCTCGAAAAAGAATTCGACCTGCTCAAGCTTGCAAACGCCCATCTGGGATCGGAGCGTCCACTGCGCGAGATGGAGATGACGCTCGAGGACAAGAAGCGTCTTCGCGGCTTCATGTTCCTCAGCGAAAAACCAATTCTCTATGTGCTGAACGTAAACGAAAGCACAGAACTCGGGAAAGACCTTGAAGCCGCCGTCAGCAAATACA
>Ga0210383_10000237_pt1 | contig 54277 bp, 35 predicted proteins | sample IncBWC14OmetaG_FD_160072 | JGI IMG/M metagenome (GOLD analysis project Ga0210383, IMG submission 160072) | Forest soil microbial communities from Barre Woods Harvard Forest LTER site, Petersham, Massachusetts, United States - Inc-BW-C-14-O ...
GTTTACGCGGCGCAGCACCCAGGTTTGTCCTGCGCCAGTCTTGTAACTCCGTTCGATACTTTTCAGTTCAATCATTGGGTTTGTCGATTCACTCTCCGAAACGTTATTGGTACCGCAACGCCACCATGGGATCCACTTTCGTCGCACGGTAAGCCGGAATGATGCAAGCTAATAAAGCGATCACGGCCAACAAGGCCGCAACCGCCAAGAAAGTGATAGGGTCGGTGGGCTTTACATCGAAAATAAGACTCGACAGGACGCGCCCCAGTGCCAGCGAGCCGGCCGATCCCACTGCCACGCCGAGCAGAGTCGGCTTCATGCCCTCGAATACGACCTTGCGCAGCACATCGCCAGGCCGAGCGCCGAGAGCCAGGCGGATTCCGATTTCTCGCACGCTCCGCTTCACGCTATAAGACAACACGCTGTAGATGCCGACGGCAGCCAACAACAAAGCAAGCGCGGCGAATGCGCCCAGCAACAGCATGTTGAATCGCTGCTGCGACAGGGAATTTGTAACCAATTCGTCCATGCTCAGAATGTCGCGCAATGGAACCTCACGATCGACTTCATGCACCGCATTCGAAACGGCAGGGACCATCCCGGCAACAGAGGCTGAACGCACTACCAGTGTCATCGGAATCGAAGTCCATCCCCCGTTGGCGGGCACAGAAACCTGATCGAGCGGAAAATAGAGAGCTGCGCTCGGGCGAGTCTGGTCCAGGCCGTCGAGCTTTACGTCGCCCACGATTCCAACCACTTCGCGAACCGCATCCGGAAAAAAGGTCAGTGTAAGATGTTTGCCCAACGCATCTTCACCCGGCCAGAACTGCTGAGCCATCGACTCGCTGATCAGAACCACCGCCTGCCTTCCAGCAATGTCGGTGTCGCTTAGATCGCGGCCATGCAGTATCGGTATATGCAGTGCGCCCATGTACCCTGAACTGATCAGGCGAACATCGACCTCCGGTTGTTCCGCCATCGGCACCACCGGGTGGCCTTCGATCTGAATAGGTTGATGAGAACCTCCGTTGTCGAGGGGAATGTCGTCAACGACGCCGGCAGATTCGACTCCGGGTAACGCTCTCACCCGCCGCAACACTTGCTCGAAGAAGTTAACCTCCTGGGCCGGAGCGGGGAATTTGGCCTGCGCGACCATCGCGGTCATGGTCAAGACATTGTGCGAATCAAACCCCGGATTCACGCGATGAAGCTTCTGGAAACTGCGGATCATCAATCCCGCGCCAACCAGCAAGATGAGGGAAAGGGCGACCTCCGACACCACCAGAATGCTGCGCGTGCGATGGCCGCCCGAATCTGAATCAGCGCGCCCTACTCCTTGTTTCAGCGATTGACTCACGTCGCCGCGCGTCAAGCGCAGCGCGGGCAGAACTCCCGCCAGAACACCGGCCGCAATGGAAACCGCCGCCGTGAAGCTGAGAACCTTGGCATCCAGTCCGACCTCCAGCGAGTGTGGAAGCTTGTCCGCCAGAAAAGCCATGATCAGACTGACCCCAGCATGAGCATAGGTCAGGCCGAGAGCTCCTCCGGAGAGTGCAAGCAACACAGATTCGGTGAGGATTTGCCGGAGCACGCGAGCCGAACTCGCGCCCAGCGCAGTTCGAATCGCAATTTCTTTCTGGCGGCTGAACGTCCTCGCTAGCACAAGGTTGGCCACGTTGACGCTGGCGATCAGCAGCACAAAGGCCACAGCTCCCAGCAGAACGAGAAGCGCTGGCCGCACGTCGCTGACCAGATCGTCGCGCAAAGGCACGACTACTGCGCCCCATCCTTTATCGTCATCCGGATACTGTTGCGCCAGCCGGCTGGAGATCGTGTTCATCTCCGCCTGCGCCTGCTTCAAGTCAATGCCTGCCCTGAGGCGGGCGACGACGACGGAGTGATGCTCTCCGCGGACGGCCCGCTCCATGTCCGTCCAGGCCATGGGCGTCCACATCTGAGCAAAGTCTGGAAACCGGAAGCTTTGCGGCATCACTCCGGCCACGAGGTAACTCTGGCCGTCCATATTAATATTCTGGCCCACGATGGCAGGGTTCGATCCAAAATGCTCCTGCCAGACACGATGGCTCAGCACAACAACATTGGAGCGGCCAGGTTGGTCTTCTTCGGCCGTAAACACACGCCCCAGTTCGGGCTGAACTCCCATGGTCGCGAAGAAACCGGATGTCGCGGCACAAGCATCAAGCTGCTCCGGCGTTGCGCCGCCGGTCAGAGTGAACCCATGGTACGTATACATCGCCATCCGTTCGAAGACGTGGTTCTGCCGCTCCCAGTCGAGATAGTTCGCGGCGGAAACGGAGAATGTCGTCATCCCCGGGAAGCTCGCCGGCGGAGGAGTATGCCAAACCCGAACCAGCCGGTCAGGTTCTCTGAACCGCAACGGACGCAGCAGAACTCCATTCACCACGCTGAAGATCGCCGTGTTGGCGCCAATGCCCAACGCGAGCGTGATCACCGCAACTGCGGTGAACCCGATGCTCTTGCGAAACTGGCGCAGTGCAAAGCTGACGTCTTGCAGCAGTCCGGTCATCATTCCCCTCTTTCATTCGTAGCGCAATACCGAACCTCGGACTCTTGCGGAATCGGCGGAACCCGTATCGAAATTCCTGCAAGATTGAAGTCATCATGATCCCGCCTTACTCGTACCGAAGCGCCACCATCGGGTCGACCTTGGCCGCGCGGCGCGCCGGAATCAACGCTGCGACAACACCCGCGAGCGCGACGACCACGCACACCAGCGCAAGAACTACCGGGTTGCGCGAGCCCGTGCCATACAACATGTCCTGCAACACAGAGGCGGACATCAGCGCAGCGGCAATGCCAACCACAATTCCCGCTCCTAGCAGGGTCGCTGCGTCGCGCAACACCATGGTGAGCACCGCGCCACGCTCCGCTCCCAAGGCCATGCGAACGCCAATTTCGCGCGTGCGCCGCGTAACGGAATAGGTCATCACACCATAAAGTCCAACCACCGTCAGAACCAGCGCCAGCCCCGCAAACGTGCTCAGCAGGATGGTTGCAAATCGCGGCTGCGCAAGCTGGCTGTACATCAGTTCTTTCATGGTGCGAACCTGAGTCACAGGAATATCTTTGTCCATCGACGAAACGATCTGCTGGACACTCACTTCGAGGCTCGCCGGATCCAGTGAAGCGCGCATCACCGAATACAGGCAGCACCAGGCAGGCAACTGGGCTGCTGGCAGGTACATTGCGGGCTCCATTTCGCGCTGCGTTCCCCCCATCCTGATGTTGCCCACCACGCCCACGATTTCCCGCCACGGCGCGCCGCCCGGAGTGCCATTATTCGCGCCCGGCTTCAGCTTCTTGCCCAGCACTTCTTCGCCGGGAAAAAACTTCTGGGCAAACGACTGGTTCACCACCATCACCTGTGGAGACTTCATGTCGTCCCGCTCAGAAAATTCGCGCCCCTTAAGCACCGGAACCTGCATGGTGCTGAAATATTCCGGCGTGACAGGCGTTAGGTCGGCGCTGACAAACTGCCCTTCGGGGCGAGGGTGTTCGGGGTCGTCGAAGGCGATCACGATGCCATCGTTCGTCATGGGTAGAACCATCACGCCAGCCGCCGACTGCACGCCGGGCAGCGCGCGCAACTTCTCGAAGTAGTTGCGATAAAACTGAGGACGCGCATCTCCCGTTTCATAGCGCGCGTCCGGCGTTTCGAAGCGCAGCGTGGTGAGGTGATCGGGGTTAAAGCCTTCGCCGGTATGCATCAAGTTCACAAAACTGGTAATCAGCAACCCCGCTGCGGCGGTGAGCACCAGGCCGAGTGCCACTTGTCCCACGATGAGCGACGAACGTAGCCAGTCGCGTCCTCTCACGTCGCTACGTCCGCCTTCCTTCAGCGTCGAGACCAGGTTCGTTCTCGATGCAGTGGTCGCAGGCACGATACCGAAGATCAATCCTGCAGCGAACGAAGCCAGAATGGCGAACAACAGCACTCGCAGGTCGACTCCCGCATCTGCCGCCCGCGGCACGCTGTCGCCAATCAGAGAAAGGATCGCCGGAGTACAAACGAAAGCCAATCCGCACCCGGCAAGCCCTCCCAGGGCGCTCAGCGCGAGACTCTCTGCTAACAACTGGCGCACGATTCGCGTTCTCCCTGCACCCAGAGCCGACCGCACCGCAATCTCCCGCTGCCGTTCGCGCATGCGGGCCAGCAACAAGTTGGCAATGTTTCCGCAGGCGACCAGCAGCACCAAAGCAACCGCACCCAGGACGACCAAAAGCGTGCCCCGCGCATCGCCGACCAGTGCCGAAATTTCGGTCCTCACTCTCGCTGAATCGTTGCGCGTGTTGGTGTTCGGATATTGCTTGGAGAGATTAGCGGCGATGCCTCGCAGGTCCAGGTCGGCTTGCGCGGCAGTCGCGCCGGATTTTAACCGCCCGAACACGTTCAAGAAATGCGACCCGCGATTCGTGGTTACAGGGTGAGGATCCGCTGGATCGTCGTCCGCTGCCAGCGTGGTCCAAACACCATTCCGCGGCGCAGTCACCGGGAAACGGAAATTGGAAGACATAACCCCAACCACAGTGTAGAGGCCGCCGCTCAGGTGAATCCCGCGGCCGATGATTGCCGGGTCCGCGCCGAATTGAGACGCCCACAGCGCGTGACTGATCAGCACCACGCGCGTACCCACTTTCTCTTCATCCCATGTAAAGCCCCGGCCCAGTTCCGGATGGACTCCGAGTGCCGGAAGCAGATCCCAGGAAACGATTTGAGCGTCGACTTGAACCGGCCGCTCCAGCCCGGTCAAAGTAAACGTCTGGTCATGATAGGAGACCAAGTGTTCGAGAGTGTGGTTCTGAGCCCGCCAGTCAAAGAAGTCCGGATAGCAGAGGCTGCGCGGCGCCGGATCGTGCGAGTTGACCGAATTCGCCTCGATCAGCCGCTCCGGCTGGTAGTAAGGCAGAGGGCGCAACATAACTGCATCAATCACGCTGAACACGGCCGTGTTCGCGCCAATGCCCAGCGCCAGCGTAATCACTGCAACCGCAGTGAAGCCCAGGCTCTTGCGCAACTGCCGGATGGCATAGCGAAAATCCTGCAACAATCCAGTCATGTCAGCTCCTCCTCACTCGTAGCGCAGCGCCATGATGGGTTCGATCTTGGCCGCACGTCGCGCCGGCAGCAGCGCGGCGGCAATCGCAACCATCAGGACTACAACCGTGGCCAGACCAAGAGTCAGCGGATCCCAACTCGAAATACCGAACAACTGGCTGCGCACCGCCATTCCCAGCAAAAGAGACGTCGGCAACGGCAATCGCAATTCCCGTCAGCCACAGCACCTCGACCAGAACCACGCGCATCACCGAGGCACGACTTGCACCCAGCGCCATCCGGATGCCGATCTCCGACGTCCTCTGCGCGGTCGAGTAGGCCAGCACGCCATACAATCCGATGGCCGCCATCAGCGCCGCCAGCACGCCGAAACTCGCCGCCAGCAGCGCCACCACTCGCTCCGCCGTCAAGTTGTCATCGATCTGTTCATCCATGGTCCGGAAGGTGTCGAGCACCAGTTTCGAATCCAACGTGTGCATCGCGCCGCGGATGGTCGCTTCCGCGCTTTCCGGCGGCTGCCAGGTGCGAACGTAAAAAGTCATCCCGCCCGGATCGGATTCCTGCAGGTAGGGCGTAAACACCGTGCGTTTCACATCCTTGCGAACTCCGCGGTGCTTCGCGTCTTTGACGACGCCGACGATTTCGATGTCAGGCTTCACATTGCCGCCGCCGTTGGCCAGGTAATGTTCCAGCGCGTGCTGCGCGTCGCCAAAATAATGTCGTGCAAAACTCTCGTTCACGACAGCAACCTTCTGCGTCCCCGCCCGATCGGCATCACTCAACTCGCGGCCCGCCAACAGCGTCATCCCCATGCTAGAGAAATAGCCGGGACTCACATACGGCTGCTCGACGTTCATATCTTCGTCTTCTTTTGCTGTATAGCCCGCAATCGAAATGTTGCCCGACAAACCGTTGTCCGCCAGCTCCGAATCATTCGTGGCGGCGACCGCACGAACTCCCGGAAGGGCTGCCAGGGTGCTCAGCACGCGGGTGTCGACGTCAAGATTCTGGGCCGACTGATATCCCGCAAGAGACGGATCAATGCTGAAGGTAATCAAATGATCCGTGGCAAATCCCACATCCAACGACTTCAGGTTGCGCAGCGTGCGCGCGAAAAGGCCCGCCCCCACGAGCAGCAGCAGGCTCAATCCAACCTGCACACCGACGGCAACGCGGCGGAAGCGCAGCGGCCCTCCGCCCGTGATCACTTGTTGCTTCAGCGCGGGTGCGAGATTGGGCCGCCAGAACTGCGCGGCTGGAGCCAGGCTGAAAAGCAGGCTCGCGGAGACTGCCAGAGCAAAGTTGAAAACCAGAATTCTCAAATCAACCTGCGGCGAAAGTGGCAGCTCCGTGCCCGAGCTGCCCCAAATCAAGTTGATCAGCACCGACGAAATCCGCGGCGCCAGAATCACGCCCAGCACACCGCCTGCCAGACCCAGCAAAAGTCCTTCCACCAGCAACTGCTGAATCACGCGCTTCCACTTTGCGCCCAGCGCGTAGCGCACCGACATTTCACGCAATCGGCCCGCCGCGCGCACCAGCAGCAAGCTGCCCACGTTGGCGCAAGCCATCAGCGCCACCAACCCCACCATCGCCATCACGATGAGCAGCGGCGTTTGAACGTCGTCGCGCAGGGGAGAAAATCCTCTTGCGCCATCGTCCAGAAAAAGGTGCGACTTGGCGACAAAATTCTCACGGAAGCTCTCCGTCCGATGTGGAATCTGTTTCAGTTCGTCGGTCCGGATCGCGGACCACAACGGGCCGACACCTGCCTCTGCCTGTGCTCGGCTGACTCCTGGTTTCAGTCGAGCGACCACGTTGAGCCAGCTGTAGCGGCGGTCTTCGAGAGAGTCACTCCCAGGCATGACCTGCGATTGCATCGTCATTGGCGCAAACAGGGCGGGAGTGTCGCCCATCACCGCACTGTGAAATCCCTGCCGAGCCACGCCAATCACGGTGAACGGATGACCGTTCACCAGCACGCTTTGATGCACAATCGCTGGATCCGAGCCGAAGCGCCGCTGCCAATAGTCGAAGCTCAATACCGCCACCGGATTAGCATTGGCCCCGGTGTCATCGGATGCAACCAACATACGGCCCAGCGCCGGCTGCACTCCCAGCACATCGAAATAGTTGCCGGAGACCAGTTCTGTGTAGACCAACTCCGGCTGGTTGTGCCACTGCACGCCGGCTTGCGCAGAGTCGGTGGCGACGATCCCGCTGAAGACGGAATTCCGATCGCGGAGATCTCGATACATCGGATAAGAAAAATAGAATTTGTTGTCGGCACGTGAACTGATATGTCCGGTATTGCTGCCCGAATATCGCAGCAGCACGAGACGGTCTGGCTCCTTCACCGGCAGCGCGCGCAAGAGCGCTTGATCGAGCAGCCCGAAGATGGCGGTGTTCGCCCCAATGCCCAGCGCCAGTGTAAGCACCGCCACCGCGGTGAATCCCGGACTCTTGCGCAGCTGCCGTATGGCGTACCGAATATCTTGTCCCAGCCCGCTCATGACATCTCCTTACTACTCGTAACGCAACGCCACCATCGGATCGACCTGCGCCGCTTTGTTCGCAGGCATGTAACAGGCCAACAACGCAGCTGCGAACAGCGCGATCGCGACCACGGTAAACGCAGCCGCATCAATCGTCCCAACGCCAAACAAGAGTCCCCGCATGGCTCGTCCTACAAAGCACGCACCCACCAGCCCCACACCCAACCCGATTACCGCCAGTACAATGCCTTCTTTCAGGATCAATCCCACTACATGGTCGCGGCTTGCACCCAGCGCCATGCGCAATCCAATTTCGTGCGTGCGCTGGGCGACTGCGAACGCCATAACTCCATAGATTCCAACCGCGGCGAGCAAGAGCGCCACCGTCGCAAAGCAGCCGTAGAGCGCGGTGTTGAAACGGTCGGTCACCAGAGCTTCATCCCTGATCTGGTCCATGGTCTTGATGTCCGCCAGCGCAAGCTCTGGATCGAGCGAGTGCACCGCGCCTGCGATGCTCTTGCTCATTGCGGGGGGATCTCCTGTGGTCCGCACCGCCATGCCAACCTGCGGCCAGGGGCTCTGCCAGAAGGGCACATCAATTTCCGGAAAACCGTCGTTGCGGACGCCGGCTCGCACGTTCCGAAACACGCCCACAATCTGCCACTCGACCGGCGCTCCAAGTTTTGTCACACCGGGAATCAGGTCTTCGACAATGAGGCGCTGCGACAAAGGATCAACGTCGGAAAAATATTTCTTCGCCAGCGTTTCATTCACTAGAGCCACGCGAACGTGCCCCGCCGCATCCTGATCGGTAAACCCGCGTCCTTTCACGATCTGAATTCCGAATGTCTGGTAATAATCTGGAGTGACCATCTGAAAACCAGCGCCCGGGCGCGTCGACGGGTCACTGACCGGCTTGCCTGCAATCGTGAAGGGCATTCCAAAGCCGGGCCCTTGCAGCGGCATACCAGTAGCCACCTCAGCGTGCTCCACACCTGGCAGCGATTCCACTTTCTCCACGAGCTGGCGGTAAAAACTGACGATCTGGGCTGACTGAGTCAGCTTTTTCTCCGGCACGGGGAGGCTGAAAGTGAGAATGTGATCGGTGCGAACGCCGAGATCGACTCGAGCCAGATTCCAGAAGCTGTGGATCGCGAGTCCGGCGCCGGCAAGCAAAGTCAGGGCAAGAGCAAACTCCGCGACTACCAGGGCCTGCCGCACGCGCTTGCGCCCAGCACCCGTCCCAGATCGACCTCCTTCTTTCAGCGTCTCGTTCGGATCCACTCGCGACGCCTGCCACGCGGGAGCACAGCCAAACAGAATGCCCGCGATGGTTGTCGCCGCGAGAGTAAACAATAGGACCGGCACGTTCAGCGTCACATCCGCCTCGGAAGGCAGCGTAAACGGCGGCATCTCTGCCAAAATGATTTTCACCATTGCCGCTCCCACTGCAATCCCCAACCCGCCACCGAGAATCGCCAGCACTAAACTCTCGGTCAGAAACTGGCTGAACACGTGCCAGCGAGTCGCTCCCAGTGAAGTGCGCACAGCGACTTCTTTGAGTCGCGTCGTTCCTTTGGCGAGCAGCAAGTTCGCGACATTCGCGCATGCGATCAACAGCACGAACCCCACTCCACCCATCAACAGCCACAGCACCTGCTTCGCGTCGCGCGGGAAGAAATCGTTATGCAACAGTTCCACACTCGCGCCCCAGCCCTTGTTCGACCGCGGATTGTCCTGGGCAATGCGTGAAGTAACCACCGCCATATCGGCCTGCGCCTGAGCAATCGACACTCCAGGTTTCATCCGGCCCATGACCAGCAACCAGTGAAAATCATGGTTGATCTGGTCGGGCTTGAAAGCGAGAGGCACAGCAAATTGCGGCTGCAGCCGGTCAGCCTGGCCTGCAGCCAGCACTCCCACCACCGTATACGGCTCGCTATTCATCCGAATCTGTTTGCCGATAATGTTGCGATCGCTCCCCAAATGCTCCCAGAGCTTGTGCATGAGGATCACAACGTGTTCCTTGCCCACCACGCCCTCCTCGGGTACAAAATCGCGCCCCAGGAAAAACTCGTTCCCCGTCATAGTCAGGAATCCGGGAGTTTCCGCAGAGCCATCGATCTGCTCCGGTTGATCGGCAGTGGCAAAATTGAAGTTGGCTCCGGTCCATGCGTTAATGTCCTGGAAAGTCTTGTTCTGTTTCTTCCAGTCGAGAAAATCGCCGGCCGCAACCGAGTTCCTATTGTCCTGAATCTTCGACCACACCATCACCAACTGGTCGGGATTGGGATACGGCATGGGAGCCAGCAGCACGGCATAAATTACGCTGAAGATCGCGGTGTTCGCGCCGATGCCCAGAGCCAGCGTAATTGCGGCAATCAGAGTGAAGCCGGGATTCTTCCGCAGCAAGCGGATACTGTAGCGAGCATTCTGCCGGAGAGTTCTCATAGGCTCCTATTCGTATCTCAGCGCAACCATCGGATCGACCTTCGCTGCCCGCCGTGCCGGGATAAAGCACGCCAGCAGCACAACCAGAATCATCGCCACAGTGGTCGCGGTAAGCACGCCGGCATCGAACGCACTGACGCTGAACAACACGCGCTCCATGGCACGCCCGGCAGCCCACGCCCCCAGCATGCCGAAGGCAATTCCGACCAGCAGCAGTTTCGTGCCGAGGCCAAGGAATTGGGCAAGCACCTGTTGTGGCAGGGCTCCGAGCGCCATTCGCACGCCAATTTCGCGGTAACGCTGCGACACAGCGTAGCTCAACACACCATAGGTTCCGATGGCCGCCAGTAACAGCGCCACCCCTGCGAAGATGCCGGTCAGCAACGCAGGAGAGCGCCGCGTCATCAGACTTTCATCGATGCGAGATTCCATCGAGCGCACGCTGCCGAGAGGAATCTCCGGGTCGGTTTGCCGGACGACCTTGCTTAGCGTTGCCGCCAGCAATTCCGGCGGGAGGTTGGTGTGGGCGACCAGGAAGTAGTTGCGGTCGAAGATGTAAGAGAAGGGGAAATAGACCGTCCCGGTGCTGTCGTTCTCTGTGAGGTCCGTCTGCTTTACCGCACCGACAACGCCGACGACGGTAAATAGGTTCGAATCATCGGGCTTTCTGGGAACGGAATACACCCGCTGTCCGACGGCGTCGCCCTGCGGCCAGTAACGGCGTGCGAATGTCTCATCGACCACGCACACCCCTTCCTTCTTATGGCTATCCGCATCATTCAGGAAGCGTCCGGCATGGAGGGGGATGCCCACGGCGGTGAAATAGCTCCCAAAGACACCGTAGATGTGATGTAAGACGACGGATTCCCCTGGCGCGCCGTTGTAACCAACGGCAGTGATGGCGTCTCTGCCGTGTTCTCCGCTGAGAGGCACGCCGTTGATCCCGCCCACCGCCGTCAAGCCGGGCTGGTGATTCGCCGCCTCCATCAACCGATCCGTAAAGCCCAGGAACGATGGGCCATCATGATAGCTATTCCACGGCAAACTAAACTGGCCGACAAGCATATGGTCGGTCGGGAAGCCGGGAGATACTGCCATCGCGCGCCTCAAACTCAGTCCGAGGAGCCCCGCCCCCGACAGCAGAACAAAGGCCAGAGTGATTTGGGCGACGATGAAGCCATGACGGAGGCGTTGCGCCGAACGACTGGCAGTGCCGAGGCGCGATTCGGATTGCAGCGCGCTGGCGAGGTGGGTGGATAGGTTGAACCAGGAGATCGGGATCGCGACGATGGCTCCCATCAGGATCGAAGCAAGCAACCCGACGGTCGCCAGCCGCCAATTAAATGCGATATCCGCACCCAGTGGCAATTGTTCCGCGCCGAGCACCGTCAGAAGGCGAATTCCACCCGCCCCAACCGCGACACCGCACAGTCCGCCGATCAGCGTTAGCAGGACGGTCTCTGTCATCACCTGCGCGACTACGTTTCGCCGACTTGCGCCCATGGACTGTCTGACCGCCAACTCTTTAGCGCGACCGCTGGCGCGAATCAAAAGCAGGTTGACCAGGTTCACTCCACCGATGAGCAGCAGGAAAAGCGCGCCCGCCTGCAGAAGAAGAAGCGTTGGACGAACCGACGCCACATGGTCGGCATGGAGCGAGGCCACGATGGTGCGGAAGCCGGACGCAGCAACTTCCTTAGCGAAGGGGAACTCGGCCGCATGGGCAGCGTTGTGCGCCTCAATTTGCGCTTGCGCCTCGGCCACGGTTGCGCCGGGCTTCAGTCGCGCGATCTGCACGTTGTTGTTGGCGTGCCGGGCGGCCAAATTCCGTTCAGATTCTTCCGACGAAAGCGGCTGATAGAAGCTGATGCGTGAGGAGAGGAAGCGGAAATTCGGCGGCAACACTCCGACAACCCTTCTCAGCAAACCATCCGAACGGATGTTCCGTCCGAGCACATTGGGATCGGCATTGAAATAATGTCGCCAATAGGAGTCCGTAAGAATGACTTCATGATCACTCTGGTAAGTCATTTCCGACTCGTTGAAGGCCCGTCCCATAGCCGGCGGAACACCGAGCGTAGCGAAAAACTCTGGCGAAACGCGCCCCACATCCTCGCGCTCTGTGGCCCCTGCTTCCCCCACCACAGCAGTGGCGTAATTCAGAGAAGCCATTTGGGCGAAGGCGGGAATATTGCCTCGGCGCTCGTAATAGCTGGTCAACGAAGCTCCGTCGCGATCCTTGCCAGCTGTGGGATAGCTGTTGTACAGCACCACCAGTCGGTCGGATTCGTGGAACGGCAACGGACGGAGGAGGACGGAATCAATGACCGCGAAGATGGTCAGATTGGAACCGAGGCAGAGCGCCAGAGTAAGCAGCGCCACCGTTGTGAATCCTGGACTCTTGCGCAGTTGACGCAACCCGTAGCGAAGATTTTGCAGCAACGCAGTCATTAGTTCTTCTCCGTCTGCTATTCGTATCTCAGCGCAACCATCGGATCGACTTTCGCTGCGCGCCGCGCCGGGAGATAGGCGGCCATCGCCGCCACCGCGGCGAGCGCCAGGGTCAGCAGCGTGATCGTGACGGTGTCGAATTGAACAACTCCAAAGAGCGCGCTCGAAACTGCGCGGGTTAAAAGCACAGCGAGAGCCAGTCCGATGCCCAGGCCGATCGCGGCCGTCTTCATGGCTCCGCCCACAACAAGCCTCAGCACGTCGAAACGCCCGGCGCCCAGAGCCACGCGCACTCCGATTTCATGACTACGCTGGGTTACCGAGTACGCCGTGACTGCAAAAATTCCCGCAGCCGCCAGCAGAAGAGCACAGAGCGCGAAGATCAGCATCATGTGCGAGGCGAGTTCAATGCCGCTGAGGCCGTCGGACACCACCTGATCCACGCTTCGAAGGTCATAGGCGGGCTGCTCAGGATCAAGACTGAGTATCTGTTTGCTGACCAGGCTCGCCAGCGTCAAAGGATCACCGGACGTTCGCACCACGAAAGCGGAAGCCGATTCAGGTTGCTGTGCCAAAGGCACGTATGCCGTCGGGGAGGGATCATGATCCATCGCGTTCGGCTTAACATCTCCGACGACTCCCACGATCGTGCGAAACGGCTGACCCTCTTCTGGCCGACCTAGCCGAACCCGCTTTCCCAGCGGATTCTGGTCTGGCCAGGCTCGCCGCGCCATCGACTCGCTGACAACTGCTACGGGCGGAGCGTCGGAAGAGTCCTGATCGGAGAGCAGCCGCCCTTGTTGCAAGGGAACGCGCAACGCGGAGAAAAATTCCGGAGTCACGATCTGCGAAATGGCGAACGGCTTGTCTGCGTCTTTCGCAGGCGGCGCGCCCTCCGCATCGAACTCCGTCCAGTTCCAGGTCCATCCTGAGGGCACGCTGGTCAGACAGGCTGCCGACTCCACCCCGGGCAGCCCCCGAATACTCTTCAGAGCTCGCTCGTAGTAGCCGCGGATGCGGTCTTTATCGTGATATTTCTGTTCGCTCAACACCGTATGAAATGTGAGGACGTGGCTGCGATCAAATCCCATATCGTGGGTGATGAGTGCGCGGAATCCCTTCACCATCAAACCGGCGCCTACCAGCAGCACCAGCGCCAGTGCGATTTCGCACGTAACAAGCAAAGTGCGGAATCGCTTGCGGCCGGCCGTCACGGTACCGCCGCGGGCGCCTTCCTTCAGCGTTTCATTCACATTCGGCCTGGAAAAATGCCATACCGGCGCAACTCCGGCGAGCACGCCGGTCGCCACAGCTACAAGCAATGTGAAGACAAACACTCGCGAGTCGATCTGCAAGTGTTGCAGTCCCGCAATGTGCTCCAGGATAAAAGGCGGAATGCTGCGGGTCATGAGCTTGTTTCCCCATGCCGACAAAAGGATCGCCCCGGCGCTGCCGAGCAATGCGAGTAAAAGACTCTCCACCAGCAACTGCCGTCCAACTTGCCAATAGCTCGCCCCCAGCGCAGCCCGCAACGCGATTTCCTTCTGACGCCCGGAACTGCGCGCCAACTGGAGATTCGCCACGTTGGCGCACGCCAGCATCAGCACAAAGAGAGCCGCGCCCGCCAGCAGCATAAGAAACTGCGGCGAATCGCTGTTGAGATCCTCGACAGTGCTCCGGACGTTGATTCCGTGGCCAGTGTTGGTTTTAGGAAACCGCTGGGCAAGGCTGGCGGCAATCGTAGTCAGGTTGGCCTGAGCCTGAGATATGGACACGCCATTCTTCAGCCGACCAAACACATTCAGATGATAGTGATTGTCGCGATCCTCACCAGCGGCGCCGGTCAGGTCGAGCGGAGTCCAGATTTTTGATCCGGTCGGAAAATCAACATCGGCCGATGCAATGCCGATCACGGTGACCGACTGGCCATTCAACAGCAACTGTTTGCCTACAAGAGAAGGATCAGCGCCCAGATACTGCTGCCAGAATCCGTAGCTGATCACGGCCACAGGCGCAACTCCGCCGCGGAAGTCGGCCGGCCCGATGTAACGGCCCAGTTGCGTCGGCATGCTAAGCAAAGAAAAGAAGTCTGAGCTTACCTGCGTACCTTCGACATGCTGCGCCAGATTGCCGCCAGTCAAATTGGCATCAAAGCCGCGGACAGCGGCCAACTCTTCGAACTGTGTGCTCTGTTCACTCCAGTCATGAAAGTTCGCGGGCGCCGGGCTCAGGTGATCGTACGTATTGATGGTTTCCCAGACCGTCACGATCCGGTCGAGGTGCGGGAACGGAAACGGCCGGAGCATCATCGCGTTGACCGTGCTGAAAACGGTCGTATTCGCGCCAATTCCGAGCGCCAGTGTAAACACTGCGATCGCGGTGAAGCCCGGCGCCTTACGCAGCTGCCGCAGCGCAAAGCGAAGGTCCTGCATGAGTCCAGTCATATTTTGTTCCCGTCCTTACTCGTAGCGCAGCGCCACCATCGGATCGACTTTCGTCGCACGGCGCGCTGGCAGGCTGCTCATGCATGCACATCCGCCATCAGCTTCTTCAGTTCCTCTTCCGCCACCACCTTGCCGTCGAACAGATGTACTTCGCGCTGCGCGTGTTTCGCGAACCGCGGATCGTGCGTCACCATGCAGATGGTCGCGCCCTCGCGGTGTAGGTTCTGCAGCAACTCCATCACGGCCTCGCCGTTGCGTGAATCCAGGTTACCGGTCGGTTCGTCCGCCAGCAGAATGGATGGTTTTCCTCCAAGAGCGCGCGCCACAGCCACGCGCTGCTGCTGACCGCCCGAGAGTTGCGAAGGATAATGCCGCACCCGGTGCGCCATGCCGACGCGTTCCAGCGCTTCCATGACTCGCTTCTTCCGGTCCGCGGCCGGCATTCTCTGCCGATAGGTCAGCGGCAGTTCCACGTTCTCGTACACGGTGAGGTCGCCGATCAAGTTAAAGCTCTGAAAGATGAATCCGATTTCCTGATTGCGAATGCGCGAGCGTTCGGCAAAGTCCAGGTTCTCCACGGGCTTCGAGTTCAGCGAGTAGCTTCCGCCGGTCGGCGTATCCAGCAAGCCAATGATCGACAGCAGCGTCGATTTGCCGCAGCCCGATGGCCCCGACATCGCCACATACTCGCCCTGTTGGATGGAAAGGTGCACGCCCGACAGCGCGTGGGTCTCGATCTCGTCGGTGTAAAAAACCTTCTTCATATCCTGAATCTGGATCAATGCCTGTTTTGCTTCGGTCATATTTGATTTGCCTCGGATTGATTTTGCGTCGTGCTGTGACGCTTCGTTAACTTCGCTACTCGAGCCGAATGCGGTCGGTCTTGTCCCAGCGCGACATGTCGGAAAGAATCACCGTGTCGCCTTCGTGGATGCCCTCAATCACCTGAATCGAGTTCACCGACTCTCTGCCCACCTTTACCGGAACGCGCTCGGCCTCTTTGCCGTTGCCGTCCAGCTTGAATAGGCTGATGGTGCTGTTCTCCTGCCCGAATGCGGGCCGTCCGACATACAGAACATCTTCCAGACGCTCCAGGTCGATTGTTCCATCCACGCTCAGGTCAGGCCGAGCTCCCTTGGGAAGGTCGCCGGTAAGTTTCACGTCGACCGTGACGGTTCCGTTTTGTACGGCCGGATCAACTCGCATCACACTGCCGCTGATGATTCCGTTGTGGGTGTCGATCGCAGCCGGCTCGCCAAACTGCACGTCGCGGGCCTGCGTTTCTGAGATCTTCAACTCCGCCATCAGATGATTTGGCTGCACCACTTTCGCCAGCATGGTTCCGGGCTGAACGTGCTGGCCCACCTGCAGCGGCAGATCAACCAAGACTCCGTCAATTCCCGCCCGAACCTGCAGCGCATTGAGCTGCTTCTTCTTCAATTCCGCCAGCACCCGCATCTGGTCGACTTTGGCCTGTTGTTCCGCCAACTGAGACTCAATCGCCTTCCGGCCGATGTCGAGCCGTTGCGTTTCCAAATCATTTCGTGTAGTCAGCTCGTCGGACTTGCCCTTGGAAGCTTTGTAGGCCAACCCGGAAATCACGCCGAGGTCGTACAGCGCTTTGTCGGTATCGGCCTGCCGTTTCGCCTGGCTGTAGTCCGCGTTCACGGTCGCCGCGCCAGCCTTCTCGTTCATCAGATTGCTTTCAAGCGTCACCCGCTGACTCTGGTACTCGGCCTCGGCCGCCTTCAACTGGAGTTGCGCGTCCATCGCCGCCTGCTCCACTTGCGGGTTGCTCATTTCGACCAAAATGCTGTCGGCCTTCACTTGCGATCCCGGCAGCATTCGAATCCGCACCACGGTAGCTTCGGTCTCGGCCGGAATCTGCCGCACCGACTCCTGGCTCGGGATGAGCGACCCTAATCCGTGGACCTGCCGCAACATCGATCCGCGCTTCACCGTGTCGGTCCACACGGTTCCGCGTTCGACGGAAGGAGCGGCGGGTTTCAGGCGCGAAACTCCCAGCGCGACCGCGGCAACGACGATCACCACAATAACGATCAGGACCGCTTGGCGGCGGCGCTTCTGGACTCTAAATTCTGGGCGGGCGATATCCATCACTCCCTCTACCAAGCAACCCATCCACCAACGAGTGCACAGCGTTAGAGTGTTGGAAATACGATACGTTAGCAGCGGCTTCGGGGCGTTGTGCCCACCTGGATTGTCCGTTGCCGAACCCAAGTGTCCAATAACGGGCAGTGGAGAAGGCCGCCTTGGCATGGGTTCCGAGGATTTGCCGAAGCCCGAATCGTCGAAAACGACGAATGACAGCCAGCAGGTACAAAATGGGCAAGTACAAAATGGAACGGCCGCCTCTATGGCGGCCGCTCCCTTTCATTGATCAGACTTGCTCCGCCGGTTAGTCGCGCTCCTTGGCAGGTTTCGTCTTGTTGTCGTTATGTTTCTCTTTGTAGATCTGCTTGCTGTTTTTGTTCTCTTCTTTATTGGCCTGTTGCTTCTCCTGCTTGGTCAAGGCGCCGCCGTTGGCGGTCCGCTCGTCGTGCACCTGCTGCGCGACATTGGCCTGGTTCTGGTTCGTGCGAGCCGCTTCGCCGGAAGTCATCTGGCCGCTGCGCAGGCCTTCGGCGGTGCGCTGTTGCTGGTTGGCTTCGCGGTCGTCGACTTCGTTCGGCTTCACGGTATTGGCGTTGTGCTTCTCGTCATAGATCTGGCGGCTGGCTTGATTTTGCTCGCCGTTGATCTGTTGACGCTCGGCACCCGTCAGCTTGCCACCGTTGGCTTCGCGATCGTCGTGCACCTGCCGATCGATGTTCGATTGCGTGCGTTCGGCGCGGGCGGCTTCGCCGGAAGTCATCTGGCCGCTGCGCAGGCCGTTAGAGATGCGCTGGTCCTGATTGGCTTCGCGGGTATTGGGATTGTAGTTGCGCCCCACCGAGCGATCGCCAGCCGAAATGGGCTGCGACTGCGCGTGCTGCTGCGCCACCTGGTGATAGGCATTTACGTTCGCGCTCGCCATGGTGGTGGGACGGCCCTGATTGACTGACGCGAGCTGTCCGCGATCCTGTGCGGCAAAGTGTTCATGCTGCACCTGATCGGCGGTGGCCTCGAAGTGATGCTCGTTGGCCGCCTGCATCTCGACAGCAGACGCGTGCACCTGAATGCCCTCGCCGCCATTGAAGCTGACGTGGTTGACGTTGACGATAGTGGTTTGTTCGACGATGGTGCGGTTCTCGTAGACGTTCGTGACATGCACGCCGCCGAAGTTCGCCACCGCGCTGTTGTAGGCGAATACTCCTCCACGCCACTCGCCGCCGGCGAAGCCGACGCCACCGAAACCGAAGCCGTAATTCACGCCGCCGTAGAACCCGACATGCGGGCCCCAATAGCCAGCGTGCCAGCCGTATGCTCCGCCTTCATAACCCCAGTAGCCAGGCGTCCACAGCAGGCCAGCGCTGGGAGGTTGCGCCCACACGCCCGGAACCCAGAAGTATCCTGCATCCCCGTAAGACCAGTAGCCGGGAGTCCACAGATAACCCGGCGCCGGCAGCGCAGGCTGCTCATACACCGGGAGAACCGGAGGAGCAATATGGACGTTGATCGCGATGCCAACGCCGATTTGCGCCTGCGCCGCGGGCAGGGCAAGCACAGGCAGCATGATTAAAGCTGCCGCGAACAGATTGCGAAATGTTGAGCGAAGAGACATAGTTGTTTCTCCTTGTGCCGGGGCCCTAAAACGGCAATATCTCCCCGTCTGCCCGGACTAGCTGGGCGTATGTATTAAAACCCAGCCGCGTGCTGTTTGTTGCAAACCAAAGTTCAGTGCCCGAGAGGTCAGTAAGTGCCGTGATTCCATAAACCACGAGGGATGTACTGAAGTTACCCGCTCCGCTGCGCAACCGCACCGGCGGGCTGTAGATCAGTTTTTGCTGAGTCCTCCCGGTCTTTCATTGACTTGCCGCCCGCGCCCGCCTACCATTATTTACCCAGTGTCCATACCCTGCCAACCCTGGGCACGATTTCCCGTCACCGCAATCTCCGAGAAAGTCGGCGGAGTGGAGCGAACATGTCAGTTAAGAATTCCCACATCGGCCGCCTCATTGCCTTTGGCTGCATTACTTTCATAGTTACAAGCTCTTTGGTTGCCGTCGCTCAAACCGCGATCACGACCTATCACTATGACAACAACCGCACCGGATGGAATCAGAACGAGACCACGCTGACGCAGGCCAATGTTGGGAATGCGACCTTCGGTCTGCTGCAAAAAATAACCCTTGATGATCAGGTCGATGCACAACCTCTGATCGTGCCCGGTGTGACAATCACCGCCGGAAATTATCAGGGCACCCACGATGTGGCCTACGTGGCGACGGAAAATGATTCCATATATGCCATCGACGTTCACAATGGAACGGTACTGTTGAGCCCAAATTTCGGACCGCCGGTGGCGCGGCCCCTGGGATGCACGAACAATGGTCCGAACGTAGGCATCAACTCGACGCCGGTGATTGACTTGTCCACCAACACGCTGTACGTCATGATTTACACGCAGGACACAACCGGCCCCGCCTATCGTCTTCACGCCCTCGATCTGAGAAGTTTGACCGACAAAGTGACGCCGCAGCTTGTCAGCGCTTCGCACACCCTGTCGGATGGATCGACATTCAGTTTTCAGGCCAAATACCAGCGGCAGCGCCCGGGGTTGTTGCTGGCCAACGGCAACATTTATGCAGGATTTGGCAGCTTCTGCGACTACGCGAAGCTTTCCCGCGGATGGCTGCTGGGCTGGACTGCAGGATCGCTCACGCCATTTCCCTCCAACCAACTCAACAATCAGCTGGCAACCAGCCCAAACACTTTCTTCTTGTCGTCTGTCTGGATGTCGGGCTACGGTCCGGCCGCCGATGATTCCGGCAACGTCCTGTTTGTAACGGGTAATTCCGATCAATCGGGCACCACCTACGATGGCGTCACCAACATCCAGGAGACCGTTGTCAAGGTCCCGCCCACGTTGGGCACGTTCTCAGATCTTTTCACCCCAATGAATCAATCGACATTGGATCAGCAAGACAGAGATTTCGGTTCCGGAGGAGTCCTCGTTCTGCCCGATCAGCCGGGATCGATGCCGCATCTGGCAGCAGCGGCCGGCAAAGATGGGAATATGTATCTGATGGACGAAGACGATCTCGGCGGTTACTCTGCTACGAAAAATAATGTGCTGGGCACTTACTCGATCGGTGAATGCTGGTGCGGCCCGTCGTACTTCGTTGATCCATCGGATGGGGCTGGTCGTGTCGTCAGTAGCGGCGGCAGGACTGTCAAAGTTTGGAAAGTCGCGACCGCGCCCCAGGTATCGTTGACGAACGTCGCTAACGGTTCAATAACTTCAGGTCAGGATGCCGGTTTTTTCACGTCGGTTTCCTCCAACGGAACTTCCAATCCGATTATCTGGGCTGTGTCTCGCCCCACGAGCAGCGACAACGGGGCACCGATCTCGCTTTATGCATTTAACCCGGAGTCGGGCGGTAGCACGATGACCAACCTGCTTCAAATCACTGCCGGCAATTGGCCAAACATGGGCGGAAACGCGAATCTGGTTCCGGTGGTGGCGAATGGACTCGTTTTCGTTGCCAGTAACCAGCAATTGCAGATCTTTGGACCGACCGGCGGAACCGCGGCTGCGACCGCCACCACCCTCACTTCGTCGGTGAACCCCTCCGTGCAGGGAAAGTCCACCACTTTTACCGCAACAGTCTCGACGCAGTGGGGCATCGGCACTCCTACGGGCAGTGTAACTTTTCGAAATGGCACGACAATTCTGGCTTCGAAAACGCTCAGCGCCGGCGTGGCCACCCTCGCCAGTACAACTTTGCCTGCGGGCCTGAACACCATTACCGCGATCTATGGAGGCGGTCCCGGCTTGATGACCAGCACATCGACGCCGGTCAATCAATTCGTGCAGGCCACGACCACAACCGCGCTCACCTCTTCGCTGCCGACTCAATCTGTCTATGGTCAGGCTGTACTTTTCTCGGCGACTGTCAATTCCACCATTGGCGCCCCTCCCAACGGAGATATCGTCAACTTCGAGCAAGGCACAAAAATACTGGGAACCGGAACACTGAGCGGAGGCGTTGCAACTTTCTCTGACTCCACTTTTCCCGTCGGCATGCAGACCATCAAAGCAGCTTATCTCGGCGATACCAGCTTCACTACCAGCACCTCAGGCCCCTTCGTTCAGTCCGTCGTTCCAGCCTCCACCACGACCACGCTGACTTCGTCGCAGAATTCCTCAGCCTACGGACAATCCGTAACTTTCACTGCGACGGTGGCTCCGCAATTTATCGGCACTCCCACGGGTGCAGTGGCGTTTTATAACGGCGCAACGAAGCTGGCAACAACTACCCTTAACAACGGAGTAGCCGCCTATACCACGACAAGGTTGGCGGTAGGCACAGCAACGATTACAGCGCAGTACCTTGGCTTCGGCCCATTCCTGACCAGCACGTCCACTCCGCTCACCCAGGTCGTGAACCAGGCCACCACCGCCATCACCCTGGTTTCGTCGCTGAACCCGTCGAACGCGGGAAACCTTGTAACCTTCACCGCCACCGTGACTGAACCGTTCGGCACCGTGACCGGATCCGTTACATTCGCGAACGGAAGCACGACCTTGAAGACCGTGAACCTGGCCGGCGGGCTGGCAAAATTTTCGACCTCGACGCTGCCCTCAGGAACAGACACCATCACTGCAACCTACAACGGCGGCGCAGACTTCACAACCAGTTCAGCCGAGGTCGCACAAAACGTAAACTAGCGAACGAATAGAGATGGGAGAGGTCCCCTTGCAAATTATTCGACCTCGCCTCCTTCGATCCTTCGGCATTTTTCAGGAAACGGCGATAGCGGCCACCAACGGCGTATAGCGGCCCCCGAAGCTGCAGAGGAGTTGGTACACTCCGATACCGCCTGCAGCGTCCAAGTTATTGAACCCCGCCGCATCAGGGCCAGGGCCAACGAACACTCCGTTGTCTCCAGAGACTGTGCGTTACTCTCCCGTAGACCGCTGCCGCGGTTGTCGCTGTGCCCATGGAAGGAACTGCCGCGGCACGGAATCGCCGCGGCAGCCACCATCCAACTGATTCTTATCCAACCCCTCAAAAAATGATGAGATACACGTCTGACAAAATCTGATTCGAGGTTCCGGTCTGGTAGACGCCCAGTGTAATCGCGTTTGCATTGCCGCTGGTCGGCGTCGCGAACAATACGGGAGTCTCGGTGCCACACAAACATCGCGCCAGCGTAGCGGAGTAGAAGCGATCATCCACCTCAAAACCAAAATCGATCGTGTTGCCCGTAACGCTGCTGTTTGAGATCGTGAACCCACAAGGCGGAGTGGTAGCTGCGGATCCGGCGAGAGTGGAGTTGAAGCATCGGAAAACTGTGTTGGCTTCCCCAACATAGACCATGGCCTTCACCCAGCCACCGGCAGTGCGCGCCTGCTGCGCGTTGCCATCGGTAGCGAATCCGAAGGAACCGCCGTGGCCATACACACCTGTCGTCCCCCCGAACGCGTACATTCCCGTGTCGCCCTGACCGTATACTCCGATACCGCCCGCCGCCCCAGAGCTATTGAACCCCGCTACACCAGAGCCCGGCCCAGCGAACGTGACGCCCTGCACTCCGTTGTCTCCCGAGACTGTGCCGTTACTCTGGCCGTAAACTCCCACTGTAGTTGAATAGCCGGATGCTCCAAGGTTGGCGATGATTGTGCCCCCCGAGAAACTCCCCGTGGAATCACGCTTCACAATAGCATTCGCGGTTGCGGCAGCTGTGGGTGCGACGTTCCAGTTCAGGGCGAGCGTGCCGCTGCTGGTAACCGGCGATCCACCCACCGTGAAATCTGACGACGGCGCGCTGAGCCCAACGCTGGTGACTGAACCACCGCCCGACGGAAACGTCTGCCCCGCGGCGAATGTGATCAGTCCTTTGCTTGAGATCGAGAGTCCCGTTTCTGTTGGGGTCGCCGTTCCTGACGCGAACAGCAGATCGAGTTTGCCCAACGGCGTCGTGCTATTGTTCCCGACCGGTTCAGCCTGCCAGCGGAAGGTTTCGTTCACTGCTTTCGCCGTGCTGCTGTTAAAGGCGGACGCCGTGAAGTTCATGGGCTGAGAATTTTTCCCGGCTGCAGCCGTCGCGGCTGCGGTAGCGGGCAGGGTCAACAGTCCACGGAAGGTGCCGGTGCCGCTGACGTCAAGTTTCGCTCCCGGCGCTGTATTGCCGATGCCGACGTTGGTCCCATTGTCGAAAATGATGGAATTCGTAACGTCGGCCGCGGCGTCGAACTTCGCCAGCTTGTTCGCGGTGCCACCCGCAGTCGTCACGGCCGTAGTACCTGGAACCTGGGGCTGCGGCTGTGTTACTGCGGGCGTCGCCGTCGTCGCTGCGTTGGTCGGGGAAGCGGCCAATACAAAGGCAGAAGGAGGCAAGCCTCCGATGGTCTCAGCGTCCGCCGCTTTCAACGCGTAAGGCACGCTCAGCAGCAGCACGCGGGGCTGTTCTTCGCCCCCGTTCACCCGCACCCCCAGCCAGCGCGCTTCGCCCGAGGTGAACAGATCTAACGGCAGCCCCTCGGATTTGGTTGCGCCGAGTTGCGCAGTGTAGCCGCCCTTGTTGTCCGCGGTCACGTTCTGCGTTTCCAGCCACAGCGGCGACCCTTCGTACTGGTCTTTATAAATGGCAAAGGTGACGCCGGCGATACCCGACAGCGCTTTGCCCTCCGCATCGACCGCCTTCCCGGAGTAATTCACAAGACGCGGAACGACAGCTCCCGTTCCAGCGTTGTTTTGCGCCGCGAGTGGCAGAGCGCAAGCGATCATCAACACGCAAAGCGTCGAAAAACTCTTAGTGCCCATCATAAACTTCTCCTTTTCAAATCTCGGTTATCGGCCAATCGTCCGGTCCGGCTCCTATTGGCTAGAGCAGCCGGATAACTCTCAAGAAAGCCGTTTGAGGCCCTGCCTGCTCAGGAGTTACTCTTTGAGGTGGTAGCGCCGAAAGGTGCCGCCCAGCCCGGAGTAGAACAGCATCGCCGCGGTCTCGCTGTTCACTTCTTCCCTGCTCCAGTACTCTCCATTCCGCGTCTCCAGATCGGTCCACAGATTCTTCTTCTGCTGCGGCCGCAGTTGCGAGCAGTCCAGATATCCCGCCACCAATCCATTCAGGTGAGCCTTCTGAGCAACCGCGTCGTCGCTCGAGTTAACCGTGTTCCAGGTAACTCGTCCGCCGAACATCCGCTGCATCACGCCCGCCCTTCGTCCATGAGCAGCGAGCACCACTCCGCGAGAATAGCCAGTGGCAACCCACTCCTTCGCGATCTCAGTGCTGGCTTCGGCATAGCCTGAGCCGATGGCCCAAAACTCGCCGAACAGACCGCCGATGGCTACGCTTCCGGAACCCAGAAAAAAAGCGGCCGCCTCCAGCAAACAACCCGTCGCCATAGTCTCGGTCGCCAGGCCGAGAACGGTAGCCACCTCGTCCAGCACCCAGAAGGAATGTTCGAACCTTCGGCCGTTCTTACCGTAATCAGGGGAATCAGGTACCTGCCACAATTTGGGTGAATCCGGCATTCTCAATCCTCCGCACTTTCTACTCTCTTGTTTTCCCCGGTTCCGCCGGAAACAGGAGGAGGGCACAGCCAAAGTCCCCCGACTCTGCCCGCGCCTCCCCGGCTTCAGCGCCCCAAGCGGGAATTGCGCGCTCTACTGTGAATATCGAAATCGGAAGGAAGAAAACGACACGTGTTCCAAAACAAAACTCAAGCGTGGCAGGAAAGTCAGGAAGGAGGGGACGCGGCGAGAGACCAGCAGTCTTTCCGGATTCGCCAGTCTCTCGGGAAGGCTACTTAGGTGCAGTCCGCGAGGCTTGTACCTTGGCGTGCTGGATGAGAGCGGTGAAGCGGGGATCCCCGTGCAGGCCCTTCAACTCGTCCACGTCGGCCAGGCCGAGATCGGTTTTCGCGTCCAGCCCATGATCGACCGCTTGTTTCAGCAGGGAGAGCGCCTCACTCTGACGCCCCTGCATGGCAACCATGCAAGCGAGGAAGTAGGTCGCATAGGCCGTGCCGGGATGCTCGGGGCCGCGGACCCGCACTTGCCTGGCTTGAATCTGGCGGGATATTTTCTCTGCCTCGGGGTAGTTATGTTCGCTCATGAAAATGCTGCGCAGATTATTCAGAGAGCGGAGCGTAAGCGCGTGGTCCGGCCCGAGTACGCGCAGCTGGGCATCGAGTGCATCGCGCTGCACCTTTTCCGCCTCGGGATACCGTTTTTCCAACGAAAGAATGCGAGCCAGGCGGTTGGTCGAGTCCAGGGTGTAGGGGTCATCCGCTCCCTGCACTCGCACGGCAATCGCAAGCGCGTCACGCTGCATCTTTTCGGCCTCAGCAAGGCGGTTTTCCGCCATGAATATGAAAGCCATGTTGTCCATTGAAGCGACGGTGTCAGGGTGCTCCGGCCCCAGCACACGGCGCCGCTTCTCAAGGAGCTGGCTATCGAGTTGTTCAGCTTCGGCGTAGCGCTGCTCATCGATCAAACTACCAGCGAGCCGGTGCATGGTCGTGAGCGTGTCCGGATGTTCAGGACCGAGGACGCGCTGCTGGACAGCGAGGGTTTCGCGAAGCAGTTTCTCGGCATCCTGGTCACGCTGTTCCATCGACAAGGTTCGGCCCAGATCACTGGCGGATGTGAGGGTGTCGGGATGGTCAGGGCCGAGAGCTTGGCGGCGGATATCCAGCGAGCGCGCGAGCATCGAATCAGACTTGGGATACAACCCGAGGCTGAAATAGACATCGCCCATCACGTCGATCATTTGAGCCTGCGTCTCGGGATCTTTCGCCAGCTGGGTGTCAACCTCGGCGGCCGATTTGTCCAGAATCTCGCGCGCGGTCACGCTGTTGCCCCGCGCCTCTCCCGGATCTGACACCTTGAACATCTTGATCATGAACTGAGTGACGCGGCCGGCCCGGTCGCGCTCCCGAATGGCGAGGTCGCGCTGGGCGCGGGCACGGCGCGCCTGCAGCAGAGTGCCCGTAACACCGGCCATTACGGCTATCAGTGCCAGCGATGCCAGCACCACCGCGGTTCGATTCCGGCGCACGAACTTGGCGGCGCGATAGCCGATCGTATCGGGCCGCGCGCTGATCGGCTCGTGCTTTAAGTAGCGGCCCAGGTCGTCGGCCAGCGCCGTGACCGAAGCATAACGCTCTGGCGGATTTTTCTTCAGCGCCTTAGCCACGATGGTATCGAGGTCTCCGCGCAGCAGACGGCTCAATTTCTCTGGAACGGTAGCTCGTCTGGCGGCGTTCGCAGTCGTTTCGCCGCCAGCGGTTTTCGCAGTCGTCACAACATCGGATGGACGCGTCGGCTCCGTATCGACAATGGCCTTCACCAGATCAGCCGGCGAGCGCAGACTTTTTCCGGCCGGGTGCTGTCCGGTCAACAACACATAAAGGAGCACCCCCAGAGCATAGACATCGGTGGCGGTCGTCACCGGCGCTCCCGTCACTTGCTCGGGAGCCGCATATTCCGGCGTCATGGCCCGCCCACCTTCAATCGTGAGCACTGTCGCCGAGCCGTCCTCGCCTTCGCCTTCGAGCAGCTTGGCGATCCCGAAATCCAGCAGCTTCACCTGACCGTCTTTGCTCACCAGCACATTCGACGGCTTCAGGTCGCGGTGCACAATAAGGTTTGAATGCGCGTGAGCGACCGCGCCCAGCACATCCAGAAACAGGCGGATGCGGGCTTCGACGCCCAGACTCTGCTGATCGCAGTAGCGATCAATGTGCTCCCCTTCGACAAACTCAAGGACCAGGTAAGGTTGCCCGCCGGTCGATACTCCTGCATCCACCAGCTCCGCGATGTGGGGATGCGCCAGCCTACCGAGAATGCTGCCCTCGCGTTTGAATCGACCTTCGCCGCCTTTCCCCATCTGTGCGATATGGATGAACTTCACCGCCACTTTTCTCTCAAAGCGCCCATCGTTGCGCTCGGCCAGCCAAACGCTTCCCATGCCGCCCTGGCCGATCTGAGAAATCAACGTATACGGTCCAACAGTCTGGCCGGCCAGCCCCCGCGACCTGGATGCCGCAGCCGGGCTATTCTCCAGAAAACCTTCCTGAGCCAGTATGCGGTGCTCATCGAGTAGCGCCCTCAGTTGCGTAGCCAGTGCGGGCTCGCGCTCATAGAGTTCCGAAAGCCAGGCCGGGCGCTCATCGTCGCTCATGGCGAGGGCCTGGTCCAGATAAGGGCTTAACGCCTGCCACTGATCGGGGCTGAGTGTGGACATAGACGCAAACGTGACTCCTTAAAGCGACAAATCAGGACGAATTTTCCGGTGGAGATAAATGCGCGCCTTCTCCCAATTGCGCTGCGCAGTTCGCTCCGATACCCCGCGCATGGTGGCGATTTCCGCGAACGAGAACCCGCAAAAGAACTTCAAGTCAACGATCTCGGCGAGGGCGGGTTCGACTTTGACGAGCTCGTCCAGCACTTCGCTGATTTGAACCAGCTCGTGGTGGTCGACGGCGTTCTCCATTCCTTCGGTATCGAGCGACGTAAGCTCGAATAGACCGCCGCGCTTCTGAGCGTGCCGTTCCCGGGCATGGTCGATGACCAAGCCCCGCATGACTCGCGCCGCGTAGCCCATGAACCGCGCCCGGTCGGGAAACGATGTGCCGTCGCGCGCCGCCATGTCCAGATATGCCTCGTGCAGCAGCGTAGTGGCGCTAAGGCTGACGGGGACACCCGGTCGAGCGAGTTCACGTTTAGCCAGCCGATGCAGTTCGGAATAGAGGGCCGCGAAGAGCGCTTCTGCGGCAGGACGGTCCCCTCGCTCGGCTGCGACCATAAGCGACGAGATTGCCGACCCCACTTCTGACCCCCCTGGATAATTTGGCCCGGCGCGAACCCGTGGTCCTGTAAACGGCAGAACAGATTCTCGCACATTCAGAAGGTAGTCAAGCCGCTTGACGGAAAAGCGAAAGAAACGCTCGATCAATGGGTAGGACTGAAAGTGTGTTCCTGCAAACAGCTAGCGGGAATGCCGCAACTCGTTGGCGACCTGATTGGCGGTCTGGTCCATCAGCTGGGAGACCAGGATTTCGTCGGGCGAGAGACCGTGCGCTTTAACGACGCCGGAGGCCCACTCTTCCAGTTCTCCCGCCCGCATGATCCGGTACGAAAGGACGGCGCGGTTATCGTCAGGAGCACCGGCTTGCGGGTCAGCCGGAGAACTCCCGATCTGAATTGAGTGGGGCCTGGGATTGCCCGTGTCAGTCGTCCCGGAATCGATGACCTCAATTACGTCGGCATGCAGAATGAACTGGCAGTTCCGCTCGCGGACGGCTGGATCGGTCTCTGTATTGGACGCCAGCAGGATGGTTTCTATGCGCGCCGCCTTGCCCTTGGTAACATCCTTGCCCTTGTTGACACGTTCGAATGCCTTAATCAACTGGTTACGCTGCCAGGTGGTGTCGATCAGGTTGTGCGAGCTATTCTGCAGGGTGGAAACGCACAGTCGAATGGGTTCGGGGCTGTTCTCGGCATAAGCATGGGGCATCAGTATCATCAATAAGATAGACGACAGAACAACCGCGGGTCCTCGCATCGACGCTCACCCCCTGGTCAGAGGAACGAAACACCCAACAAGATACACCCGAAATCGTCGTCAGGCGAATTTTCGACTCCCCCCAGAGCTCACCACGCCGTACGTGCCAAAACGTCGCCTTAGTGCCATTGACCTCACTGGTTCGCGAAAACACAGACATGGTCGCCCTCACTGCCTCACGAAGGCTACTGTTCAACTGAACTGAAACTGCCGATCAGACATGGGACCACGTTTTTGTAAATTCAAAATGACTACACATTCTTCATAGGAACGGCTCATGACCGGGCGCCCTCCGAGGTTCCGGTGCGTTTGACCTGGTGCCAGGTCAAATCGCCGCGTAGATACTCCCAAACTCCTCGCAATCTCCATATCATTGTCATTTGCCGATACGGCAAGTGCTCAAACAGACAATAAATCAGCAACCAGGCTACGTCCCGCCAACTGCTGTAGCGCCTGTAGTTCATCTCCTCGAGCAGCACAGCACCCACTGAGATCAAGGTGGCAAATGCATATCCAAACAAAAGGAACTGGATGAAGAAATGCTGACTGAGAGCCCCCAGGAAGGCAGCCAGAATAATTGTGGCGTAGCCGAGCACTTCGAGCATCGGGGAAAAGCACTCAAACAGCCACATGTAGGGCAGAATCACCCAGCCGACCCGACCGTAGCGCTTGCGGAACAGCATGTCACGAGTGGACCAGAGCGTATCGAGCAGGCCTTTGTGCCAACGTGCCCTCTGGCGAGCCAATGACTTGTAATCGGACGGCGCTTCCGTCCAGCAAGTCGGGTCGGGAATGAAGTTGATGTGGTAGTCAATGTTGTGGTCATGCAGATAACGGTGGAGTCGAACAATCAGGTCGAAGTCTTCCCCGACCGCATCCGCGCGGAAGCCGCCAATCTTGAGCAGGAGATCGCGGCGGAAGATGCCGAAGGCGCCCGAAATAATGGGCAGCAGATTGAATGCCGCCCAGGCTTCCCGCCCTACCAGAAACGCACGCAAGTACTCGATGACTTGCAGCATTTCGATATGCGTCTTGGGCAGCCCGACTCGCTTCAGTTCCGCGCCCTGAACGATTGATCCATTCAAGATGCGAACGATTCCTCCGACCGCGACCACACGCTCCGGGTCGGAGATGATCCCGGCCATGATGCGGGCCAGCGAGTCTCTTTCGAGAATTGAGTCGGCATCCACCACGCACACATAGGGACTGCTGGCCGCGTTGATGCCGACGTTAATCGCGTCGGCCTTGCAGCCTGCCGATTGCTTGTCCAACACCAGCAACTGGCGATGATTCGCACTGCGGTAGATCCCGATCACCGGCGCCGTCTTGATTTCGGAAATGTAGAGAGTGGGCGACCGATGCAACCCGAAGTTTTCGCGAAGCTCGCGCATGGTTCCGTCCTGCGAGGCATCGTTCACGACAATTACTTCCAGTTGCGGATAATCCAGACGCAGCAGCGACTTCACGTTGTCGACGATGCACATTTCCTCGTTGCGCGCCGGCACCAGCAGGCTGATCGGTGGCGTAAACGGAGACGATTGAATGCCCTCGATTCGGACACCCTCCAGCCGATGCCGGTGCATCTTGTTCTTGTAGATCGCCACCACCAGGAGAGCTAAGTTGATCAGGTTCGAGATTAAGTAGAAAACGAAAAAGGTGTCATTCGAAATAGTCAGGAAGCGCAGCATCAGGATTTTCCCGCAGTTGCGGCTGTGACTTTGCCCGGCGCCGCAAAGTGTTCCCGAACGATAGCTGCGACATTCTCGACGTCAGCCGCTCCATGCGCCCGATTGACAATGTTCCCCAATCGATCCAAGGCCGCGTCCAGAGAACCACAGCGCTCCAGTTCCGAAAGGAAGGCCTGCAAGGCGTAATTGTCCTGTGTAGCCACAACCTTTTCGAGAATGTCCTCTTTTCCCTGGTGCGTGCGGGCCAGCGTCCACGCGGCCCTTTGCCGAACGTGGCGGTTCAGGTCACACAACGCGCGCAAGAGCACGTAAATCTTTCCAGGATGATCGAGCGAGCTCAGGGCAATCACCGCGCGCAGACGAACAAACCACTCCGCATCCAGCACCAGGGTCGACAGGACGGGGAAGGAAATGTCAGGCCGCACCTTTGCCAGTGCCCGGGCGGCCGACGCGCGAACCTCGGGGAGAGCATCGGCAGCGAGAATCAGTAACTCGTCGCCCAGGCTCGGATCGGCGAGTTCCCCCAGAACTCGCGCAATCAGCTCGCGCGTCCGCCCGGTCGTGCGATTCAAGTGGGGCAGTAAAATTTCCGGCGCTTCGCGACAACAATTCATCAGTGCATTCTTTAAAGTATGTTCAGGAACCTCGAGCTGGCCGGCCGCGAAAATATTCAGAAGAGGAGCCGCAGCCTGGGGAAGCGCAATTCGACCCAGCCCACGAACCGCGGCGATGCGCGTTTCTTCCGAAGGAGATTCCAGAGCCTCAACCAGTGCTGGCACGGCTTCCGGGGCGCGCGTGCGGCCCAAGGTCAGCAACGCCGATCGTCTCTCCCAACCTTGCGAAGTGCGTGCCTCGCGGATGCGCAGGTCGAGCAATCCACTGTTGCGCAGGCATGCCAGCAGCTTCGGCAGTTGGTCTTTTTCAGAGACCTCAATGTTATCGAGCAATATGTCTTCCACAATCTGGCAGTCCAGGCTGTTCAATCGCCAGGCTGAGCCGGGAATTCTTCCCGTCAGTATGTCGGGCCATTGTTCTCGAAGAGCCAGGGTGCGTTCGCTCAACCGGGTGAAATAACGTCCGCGATACCAGCGGCGGAATACGATGAAGCTCACCAGGAGCAGAATTCCGATAAGCGAAAACAAAATTGCCCTGGCCACCAGCCAGGCAAAGCCCAAGTCTCGAATCCAGCTAGAATCGGATCCCATAACTCAGTCCCAGGCTGGTCTGTTTCTGCCCGTATTCGCGATCTTGTCTGGCGACGAAGGCAGTAACATCCTGACTTTCGGCGAAGCGATAACGCAGGCCCCCGCCATAGGTGCGAGCCGACAAGCGCCCAATTTGATCCACCTGCGCGAAGTTCTCAGCCCCCACAGCAAAGAGAAGATTGCCGGTCAGACTTCGAAGTAATGGAACGCCCAGCCTGGCTGAGCCCGAGGGAACCCAATCCGATTCGCCGCCGGCAAAGCGCGTATGAGATCCAGTGACTGACAGCGTCCAAGTCCACTCGTTGGGCAGATATGCAATTTGCGTCGTGTTCAGAGTTACAACCTGAGCGCCCCGATACCAGAGAGAATGTTCCTGATAAGAGCTCTCCAATCCCTTTACCCATACATTGGAGAATCGGAAGCCGTGACCGTATTCGATCAGCACCTCTTCTTCGGGCACCACATCCTGCGGATTGGCCCCCGCGGCGAGAATACGTACCCAATTGTTCTGGTGAAAGCGGTGTGCCGCCTCCGCCCAGATCTTTACCGCGCTCTCGCCAAAAAGGTGGTACGGGCTGACGCCGACCGTCGTGGTCCAGGCTCGATTCAAGTGCGCGGTGAGCGTGAAGGTTTCGACTTGTGCGTCTTGGGTGTAGTTGAAGAAATCCGCTTCCTCGCCGATGCGAAGCTCGTATTTCCAGACTCCCGCCAAACCTGCCAATCCGCTTACCGCAGCGGGGTTCGAAGGATCAGAGGTTAGAACAGCTTGAAACTGAGCGCGCGCCTCCGAGGTTCGTTCAAGCAGCGCCAGCAATCTCGCACGCCGCACCAGAACTTCCGGATTCTGCGGCGCAGTGCCGCGAGCCTGCTCCAACACTGCCAGCGCTTCCAAATATTTCTGCTGCCAAAGCAGGACATCCGCCAGACCGGTGAGCACGTCCACGTCATTGGGAAACTTGCTGAGAACGTGTTGGTATTCGACTTGCGCTTCCTGCCAGTGGCCTGTCCACGCTAGCAAACGCCCTCGCCAAGCATGCGCTTCCATGTCGTCCGGCGCCTCGGACAGACGATGATTCACAACTGCCAGCGCGGCAGGAATTTGATGGCGCTCTACCGAGGACCGCATCTGCTGCTGCCAGTCGTCCTCGGCAAGCAGGTGCGTTGAAACCAGAAAGCAGACCGCCACGACCAACGCGGCAGGTTGCCACGAGTCGAGATACGATCTGCAAAACAGTTTCAAAGCGCTCCTCCACGCCGCCGCTCCGGCAACTGGCCTGTCCGCACCACTCCCTCGGCGGTCCCGGCACCACTCTGACCATCGGTAGGAATCGTGCACTGAAACAGGTGACTGTAGTAATCCGGCACCCAGTTCGAGTTCTGGGCGGCAAGGCCAGGATCGCTAGTTTCGCGAGTAGTCGATGCGGACAGATACGTGGGACTTCGCCGCGAGCTCAGGAAGAATTACTTGATGATCGGTCCAGCGGATCCCCGGTATACCTGATGCGCTTTGAATTGTGCGCGGCGAAGCCAGCGCAAGCCCCGCGATGGGAAGCTCCGAAGTGATTTCGATTCGCTCTCCGCCAGCAGCCGGACTTGGAACCCAACTCACTTGACTGCGGGCTTTCCAGAAGCGCGCGTACGCGCTCATATTCTCGACCAGAATGTCCTTGGGCAGCCGGGAGAGCAGTTCTCGTTCCGCTTCCAGCTTGTCCTGCGCGTTGTTGCTGTGAATCAGGATCACCGAGGGCGCTCCGTTTTCCGCATTCGCTTCAATCACATCCAGCATTGCGGGAATACGATCTCTCAGTGGTGGAAGCTGTTCGTCTTCAAACGTGACGGGAAATTCAAATATCGGGGTCGACTCGGTCATGCCTAAATCAAAGTCCAAGCGATAAGGGAAATTGCTGAGCACGTCTCCAGCCGTAAAAGATGAATCGAACTCATATCCGCAACGCACCAGCGCCTCCGGAAGATAGGGCGGCACGCGCAAATGGCCAGCGCGAAAAAAGATGGTTTCCTGCGCCGGAATTTCACCGTCGAGCAGGCTCTTGCTTACGCACACCTCGCCCAGCGCAGTTGCGTCCTGGGCCGCATTGTCGCGCGTAGCGCGGGCGCGATAGCTCGCATATTGTTCCCCGCCGGTTCCAAGCGGCACTTTGTTGAATAGTTTCGAGTGGATCACGCTGTGGCTTCCGATGTCACTGTTCCCGGCGGCCAACTCTCGCAAAATATCCAGCGACGAGCCGAAGAAGAAAGCGTGGCTGTTGACATCATCCAGATATTTCGTCTGCACAAAAAATGTGCTGGAAGTTCCTGCGCTCTTTTCGAATGCGGCGAAGGCGAGCATCGGCTGGAACGAATACTCCCAATCAACGTCGTGCGAAAGCATCAACACCGACCTCTTCCCTTCCGGGATCGTGCCCAGGCGAATGCCAGTGTCGGAATAAGTTTCATACCAGGCGCGCAGCAGCAGCAGCCAGACGTCGGTTCCGGGCTCGAAGCCATTGACGTAGATCCTCTGAGCTTCGTAATCGCGATTCTGCTGATTTCGCAGTACGACGTCATTCAGCGCCACACCGATCAGGTAGGTGTGACCTCGTCCCACGTCGTGCCTGAGAACGGCGATGGAACCGTCTTCGAACCGTGCCAGGCTTCGTGTTCCAGCGGCTGGCTTGTAGCCGTTGCTCCAGATCACTTCCGGGATCGCGGAGGATCCCAACGGAACTTCTTTTTCGGCTGGCCGGTTCAGGTAGCGCAACGTTGCATCTGTTGCTTCAGGATTCGTCGTATCGAAAACGATCCTGTGACGGGTGCGGAGAGGAACGACATCGTCAAAGCCGAACAGCGTCTTGAAACCACCCCACAAAACATTCTGAGCGAAAATAATGCCACCGCGGGCGACAAAATCGGATATGGCCTGGGCCTGACCCGCATCGTAGGTTCTTCCGTCGACCTCCGGGTACAAAACCAGTAGCTTGTGACCTAACGCGATGCGCAAATCGCGCGTCACAAGAAACGGAATCCCCATCGTTTGCAGACATCGTATCGCCGACTCCCCGTTTTCGTCGGACTTGGTCAATAGAATTGCAACCTGAGACGGCGCCTTCTCAGGAAACACTTGAACTACGTCGATTGAAATGAGCTGTGGCCGATTCGTGACGTGTAGCGAAGCCGGATGAAGGTTACCGCCTGAGACACCTTTGTGAAGAACACCCCAGTAAACGGCGTTAGCCACCAGACCGGTGATCCCGAGAATGACGAGGACACTCACGTGCGATGTTTTCACGAGTCTCCTCTGTCCGGAAATCGAATCCGGCTAGCCGCTATTTGATCGCGCGGAACTGATTGTCTGTCCGGTTGATTGGCCGGCTGGACTTCGCGGAGCCATCAACGATTCACTTGGGTCCAAAGAGTTATATCGGCAGAATTTTCAGGACGAGCATTAGAGCTCTCTAGGAAAAATGCGATGGCAAGACGGATTCAATACCCAAACAATCGCGGAAGGGCCGTAGTTAATGCCGGGATGTAGGTGATCAGGAGAACTCCCAACGCCAACACCGCGACTACGGGCAAGACCGAACGAAGGACGTCCGGCACCGATTTCTTGAATCGATACGAGGACATCAAGAGATTCAATCCCACGGGTGGAGTCAGATAACCCAATTCCATATTCGCGAGGAAAATGATTCCGAGCCGAACCGGGTCAATTCCGTATGCCGCTCCCAAAGGCACCAGTAAGGGAACTTCAATCACGATTGCCGGATAAATCTCCATCAAACAGCCAACCACCAAGAGAAAAATGTTCAACAGAAACAGGAACAACAGTGGAGAGTGGACGGTGCGGGTCGTCCAGGCCACCGCCTGGGCGGGAACCTCGGCGTCCACCAGATAATTGGTAAAGCCGAGTGACACTCCAAGAATGAGGAGCACGCCTCCGATCAGTAATCCGCACTCCGCCATGACTCGTGGCAGATCGCGGAAGATGTGCAAATCTCGATGGATCACCGCCTCCACGACAAAGGCATAGAACGCAGTGACGGCAGCCGCCTCGACGGGAGTGGCGAGGCCGCTGAATAGCGCTACCGAGGCCACAACCGGCATCGCAAGCTCCCACTTGGCGTCCGACAACGCGATCCGGGCTTCTCGCCACTCGAACTTCTGCACCACACCGGCACTGGCCGATCCTCGCCGGATGCCCCAAATGGCGGTGGCCGCCATCATCACAATCGCCGGAACGATTCCGCCAAGAAACATCTGCCCGATGGGAACCTTGGCCACGATGGCGTAAACAATGAGCGGCAAGCATGGTGGCAGCAGCAAGCCGAGCGAACCCGAGCCGGTGAGCAGGCCCAGAGCGTCTTTCTCAGAATAGGCGGCTCCCGTCAGCACCGGCATGAGAAGGCCGCCGAGCGCAAGAATCGTTACCCCGGATGCCCCGGTAAACGAGGTGAATAAAGCGCAAACCAATACGGTCACGATCGCAGGACCACCCCGAAATTGTCCGAACAGCGCGTAGAAGACCCGCACCAGCCGTTTCGGCGCGCCGCCTTCCGCCAGAAAATAGCCAGCCAGCGTGAATAGAGGCAGCGTGGGAAGGGACGGATTCGTCACCAGTTCGTAGTGGGCGATGGGAATGGCTGCAATCGGCTGGTCCACAACCCAGAACAAGATCAACGCCGCTCCGCCCAACGTTGCGAAAGCCGGCATACCGAGCACCGAAGCGAGAAAGAGAGTCGCCATCGCAATCGGCCCGGAGTGGTGGAATCCTCCCGGCCAAATCAGCACAACTCCAGCCAGCCCAGCCGCAAAAAGGCCCGCCAATACTCGAGGAGCTAATTTTTCTGAGCCGCGAAGAAGAATTCGGATCGCGATTACCCCGAATCCCAGCGGAAGAACACTTTCGACCACCCATATCGGGATGCCGTACGCCAGGATCGTTCCTGCCTCTCGCTCCGACTGGACAAACTGGAAGGAAGCCAAACTCAAGAATGCTGAAACCGTCGCCGACACCCCGGTTGTAAAGATGCGCGAGACAGTCTTCCAACGTCCGCGAAGGGCGGTTTCTCCCAGGGTTGAGAGCGAGAGCAGCCTGCCCTCACGGGCTGCGATTGCTCCCCCCAGCATCCCAACCACCAGTACCATGTGCTGCACGATCGTGGTCGATGCGGGAATTCCCACGTGGAAAACGCGGCGGAGAACACTCTCCGCCAGAGGCACCAAAATCATTACGAGAAGGGCAACGGAGACCACGGCATTTTCCGCGGTCGTACGCCAGGTTGTGGCGGAAGCAGGACCTAGGCTGGCCGGCGGTTTCGCGACTGTCGGCGAAGGCGGCAAGTCGCTGGTCACTTTCGAGATGCTCCCTGCTGCCCGCGATAGTCGCGCAGAAGTTGCATAACGTTGTCAAACATGTCGGCGGGCACAATCCCACCGCGAATTTTTGGGTAAAACCCTTCCGAGAATCGCTGCCACTCCTGTTCCGCTTCGGGGCTGACGGCATGAACCTGCAGTCCCCGTTTTTGCATCGATTCGATGGACTCCTGCGCTTCCTTTCGGCCAAGCGCCTGGAACTCTTGACTGCATTCCGCGGCCGACTTCAACATCGCGTCGCGTTCGGCGGGTTGCAGAGCATCCCAGCTTTTCTTCGTAATGATTAACCCACCCACCAGCGGTAGCCAGTTCAGCGCCAGCATGTGGTGTGCGGAAACATAGAACTGATTTGACAGCGCGTGCAGAGGAATCGTCGGCACAGCGTCGACCATTCCTGTCTGCAAGCCGGTCAGCGCATCCGTCCATTCCAACAATACCGGATTGAAACCAGCCGACTTGTAGAGTTCAGACTCCGCAACATCGCCGGCGGTGACAAAGATCTTCATCTTCTTGAAATCCTGCGGCATCATCGCCGGCTCTTTGGTAAACATTTGGACCCAGCCGGCATCGGCCCAGAACAGCACCACGAATCCCTTCTCTGCCAGGCGGCGGTTCAGGTCCGACGCCAACTTGTCCCGCACGTAAGCCGCTTCCTCCAGCGATCGGAACACCAGGGGCATCTTCTGCAGAGCGCCTACCGCAGGATCGATCGCCGAGATTCCGCCCACAGTGAGCAGCGCGGCTTGCAACTGCCCCACTCGCATGCGTCGGACGATCTCATCTTCACTCCCCATGGTGCCGTCCGCGTAGATGGTGAGCGAAATCGCACCATTGGAACTCTGCTTCCACTTGGCTCCCATGGCCTGCAAACTGTGGTGATACGAAGTTCCCGTAGGAACCAGAGTCGCAAGGCGAATCCGTGTCTGTGCCAGTGCGTTCGAAAATCCCGCTGCCAGCAGGGCAAGCGCAGCGATGATTTTCCCGGTCTTCTTGCTCATTTCAATGCTCATGGTCCGACTCAGCCTCTATTTCACGAACAGATCGTCTTCGCGGGAAAGTAGCCAGCGGGCGCGACGCTGCATCACCGTGTTCATCAGTCGCCAATCGGGCCGCGCATCCGGGTTTATCGCAAGGGCTTTGTTCAACAACAACTCGAACTCTGCCCGGTCTTGTTTGCTCACTGAAACGCTTGTCGCCATCGACACGTAGGGTGCGGCACTCTGTCCTGAGGTCAGTTCAACCGCGCGTTCAAAGTGCTTCCGGGACCTGGGAGCGAAATCTCCGCTGGCCGTTCTGCGGACCGCCTCATAAGAAATCAGGAAACCGTGAATGGCTCCGGAATCGTAATCAGGATCGAGTTCGAGCGCGCGGTCAATCAGCGCCTCCACGATGGGCTGGTCGGCGATCATTTCCGGGTCGGTTTTTGAAACGGAGATGGCCGCACCCCAGGAAGCAGCAGTCCAGTACAACAGAGGTACATCCTTTGGTCCGGTTTTCCGGACCGCCGATTTGGCATCCTGGCGCAAATCACGTTCAAAATCCCGATGCGTGATTTCCAGATCGCGCAGCGCATAATTGCGCGCCCGCAAATAGAGATGCCGGGCACGCAGCCGCAAGTAGTCGGCCTTTGCCAGATCTTGATCCTCGATCTCCTCGGCAGGTTGTTGAACATAGACAAAAGCATACTGCGTAAATCCGCTGGAGGCTGCCATGAGGAGTCCGCGATGCCGTGGGCTTTCTGCCAACAGGCTTTCCATCAGCTTGAGACTGAAAGGCACCGCCTCGCCCACCAGGTCCGGATCATCGTCCGAAGCGAAAGTCGTGCCTCCACTGGCTAGCGAATCTCCTAACTTGTTGACCGCTATTTTCTTGATCGAGCACCCACTCGCCGCGGCTGCCAACACCAGCAACAACACGACCAGGTACACCCTGAACTCGCTGTCGCTCTTCGAACCTAGGGGACTTGTCGTCGAATTCAATTGATCGCTCCCGCGGTTTCCGGTTGAACCGGGTCGTTCTCCTCAAGCAGCGGCAACCCGCTGCAATGAAATCTACTGAGATCACCCTTCCACTGCAACGTTACTTGTGCATCCTGGTACCCCGCAAGTGACAAGGAGCGTATTCCGTGCCGTACAAGCCGTTGTCCCACTTTGTCGCCTCGTTGGTCGATTCGTTTGGACAATGATTCACAGAGCCTGAGGGAAAAGGAAAGCACTAAGGAGTGCGAAGCGCGGCACGAGTGCTAGCCTCCTGAAATCCGATGCGGCTTCAAAATCGGGAGAAACGTGGATCGCTCCGCAAAGTTATTCCCATCGCCGAGTCGCGGAGATCCGGCCCGAGCGACGCCGCGACAACGACGACCCTGAACTCCCACTCGGCCCAATAGAAGTTTTCCGATAACTGTCGGATTATCTGGATAGCGTTCTGCAAAAGCAATGCCCTGACGCTCTTTTGGTCTTGCCAAAAAGTACCCAGCTAAACGTCTGAAACTAAAAAGGCTTCTGCTTCTTGATACTCCGAACCCAGGGGTGCCTGTTCTTCCATTCCTGCTGCGATGGGTGCTAAACTCAGCGACGGCTTTCGGCGGCGGCGAAGAAACGCCACTCGCGGTGCAAAATGGGGACTTGTTCGCTGCTGCCCACCGACTGGCCAACATCAATTTCGGCTGTATCGCCTCGCTTCGACCAGCGAGTTAGTAGCCAACCAAAAATATGCGTGCGAAGTTCACAGCCTCTCCTTCCCAAATTCGATTTGGAGTTTTTGAAGTTAACTTGGGCACGGGAGAACTGCGGAAAAAAGGCCACAAGCTCCGCTTACAGGACCAGCCATTTCAGTTGTTAATCCTTTTGCTGGAAAAGCCGAACCAGGTGGTCAGCCGGGAGGAAATCCAGCGGAAGATTTGGGACGCCGATACTTTCGTTGACTTCAATCATGGTGTAAATCGCGCGATCAACAAATTGCGTGAGGCACTGGGGGATTCGGCTGATAATCCGCGATTCATTGAGACCCTCTCCAAGCGTGGTTACCGTTTCATTGCGCCGGTGCAGCGTGACCTGCAGCCGGCGGAACGGGCCAAGAAGATGCTCATCGTTCTGCCGTTCTCGAATCTGAGTCTCGAACCGAATCAGGAGTATTTTGCTGACGGCTTAACGGAAGAGATGATCGCGCACTTGAGCCGGCTGGATCCTGAGCGCCTGGGTGTGATCGCCAGGACTTCGGCCATGCAGTTCAAGAACACATCGAAAAACATCAAAGCCATCGGGGAGGAGCTCGGGGTGCAGTTTGCTCTCGAAGGCAGCATCCGGCGCGCCGGCGATCGAGTGAGGATCACGGCCCAGTTAATTCAGGTCAGCGACCAGACTCACCTTTGGGCAGAGAGCTACGACCACGAACTGAAAGACGTGCTCTCAATTCAAAGAGACGTGGCCGCACGCATTGCCCATTCACTGGCGTTGGAACTTGTTCCCGAACGGCGGCCGCTCGTCCCAGATTCGATCAGCAGCAATACGGAGGCATACGAACTTTACCTTCGCGGTCGCTATTACCTGAATCAACGAGTCGAACACTCGTGTGTGCAAGCGGTCGATCATTTCAATGAGGCACTGCAGAAGTGTCCGGCCTATGCCCCGGCCTATGCCGGCCTCGCCGATGCCTACACGGTGATCGGCTTCTATGGAGCAATTCCGCCCAGCACCGCCTTCGAAAGGGCCAAGACAGCGGCCACGACCGCCGTGCAATTGGATGGCAAGCTGTCCGAGGCACACACGATTCTTGGCTATGCAACGCTGCAGTACGATTGGGACTGGCCAGCGGCCGAGGTGGAGCACAAGCGCGCCATCGAACTCAATCCCGGTGGTTATGAGTATGACTGGTACGGATTCAATCTCGTCCAGGTGGGCCAGTTCCCAGAAGCTCTGGCCGCTCTAGAATGCGCCCGGCGGGTTGACCCTCTCTCTTTGATCATCGCGTGCCATATCGGTTGGACTTTCTACTTTGCTCGCGAATATGAGAAGTCGGTCCGCCATCTGGAGAAAACCGTTGCGTTCGATCCAAGATTCCCTCTGGCACGTTATCACCTGGGAAAAACCTATGTGCAAATGCGAGATTTCACTCGGGGCATCGAAGAGTTGCAAAGCACCGTCGAAGGGTCCGGCCAACATCCCGGAGCGCTAGCAGCACTGGCCTATGCTCTCGGCGCCGCCGGTCGGCAGTCGGAAGGGCGAGCAGTTCTCGCCAAGGTTCTTGAGTTGCAACAGCATCGTCACGTATTAGCTTACTTCGTTGCCTTTGCGTTGAACTCCCTATCCTCAAAAGAGGAGACGATCGAATGGTTGGAGAAAGCTTGCATGGAGCGTTCCGGTTGGATATTGCATCTCCCCTTCGAGCCTGCCTTTGATAACTTACGGTCCGATCCGCACTTTGCTGATCTGATGAAGCGAATTAATCCACGCCAGCCGAACTTCAGTGGATCGCTCGCCACGGGTAGACCATAGCCCCGCGATCACTCGACTACCGAACGTACCTCTCGATCGTCGCGCCTCCCCATAGAAAACTTCCGCTCAACTCGCGAGCCTTCCCGGCAGAACTCTCCCGGCGCATTTGTCACGCTATTTGTCACAGGGTAGAGTGTAATCGCCGTTTATCCCGGCTGCGAAAGGGAAACTTTGTCCGTGCGAACCGGTTACACGCGGAACGGCAAAACGCGGATCCTGGTAGTGAATTGTTACTTTGACGATCTGCGCGAAAATGTTCCGCGAACGAGAAAGATGCCCATGCCTATCGGGCCCGCGTACTTGGCCGGAGCCTTCAATCGCAATTTCTGCGACGTCCGCCTTTACAACGAAATGGCCAGCGGTTCGTTGGAAGATCCGAACCTCCTGTCATGGCCAGACATGCTCGTTCTCACCGGTCTTACGACCGGATTTGACCGCATGCTGCACATTACGGCTTCGGCCCGAACTTTGAATGCGCGCGTGATTGTCGTAGCGGGCGGTCCTGCCATACGTTCGTTCCCGCGTTATGCCAGCAATTTCTTCGACTATTGCTGTCAGGGGGATATCGAGGAGCTCTGTTCGGTAGCGCGCGACGTTTTTGGGGATGACGCAGTTGCCGGAGAAATGCTCCCGCGCTTCGATCTCGCCTACTGGATCGGCGAAGTAGGCCACATTGAATCCAGCCGAAACTGTAATTTCAGGTGCTCGTTTTGCAGCTTGAGCGCCGAACTCAGGGATTATCGGAAGTACGATCTTGAATACACTCGAAAACAAATCCTGACCGTCGATCGCGATTACTTTTTGTTCATCGACAACAATTTCTACGGCAGCGACAAGAAATACTTTCAAGAGCGCGTTCACCTGCTCGCCCAGATGTACCAGGAGAAACAATTCGCCGGATGGGGCGCTTTGGTCACGAATGATTTCTTTTATGACGACGCCAACCTTAAGACTGCCCGCGAGTCCGGCTGCGTCACCCTGTTCAGCGGCGTTGAATCCTTCGACAGTGCATGGCTGCAGTCCATGAACAAAGCGCAGAACAACCGCCTTCCCCAAGTCGAGATGATCACTAAGTGTCTCGATGCGGGAATCGTCTTTCTATACGGCATTCTGCTGGATGTCACATCCCGGACCGTGGATGATCTCGAACGTGAATTGGCATTTATCATGCGGACGCCTGAAATCACTCTGCCCGCCTTCCTGTCTTTGCCGATCCCTTTCCCCGGAACTCCCTTCTTTGAGGAATGTCTGGCGAAGCGTCTGCTTCTGCCGAACACGAGGGTGCGCGATCTCAATGGCACGGTGCTGTCGCTGAAACCACTCGAGAGCATGGCGCGGGTGCAGCGCTTTGTCGCGGCCACGCAAACCATGAATGGTTACCGCCAGCAAATCCTGCGTCACACTTTCAATTTCTATCGGCGCTACAGAAAGACATTAACTCGTCCGCAAATGCGACTTTGCTTGATGAATTCTGGCCTCCTCTTTGCCCACGAATTCCTTACTGCTCCTGGCTGGATCGGACGTGCCCACAAAAGAACCTATGTCAGCAGCTCGGAACGGCTCGACCATGTTTACCAGCCCGCGTTTCGAATCGATCCCCGGTATCAACACTACTTCTCCCCCACCATGCTTACTGACCGCGGCGGCGAAATTACCGCTGACTTGCAAGAAGATCTCAGCAGACCAGCGGGCCAAGTAAATAGATCGGACACGCTCGCTGGTCGAGCGAGATAGTCGCGTTTCATCCAGCCCCACTACGCGGCATATAAGCCCCGGTTTTTCACCCCCGAACAGCGGGCCATAGCAACAATCCTCTACGAAGGACTCTCCTGGAAGGATTACGATCTCGGCTATATTGATCTGGAGGAAAGAATTTTGCAGGCCCTGCACAACCCCTTCGGGCCGAAAGTGTAACCCATGCCTCCGGAACAGACACTTGAAAGGATGGAGCCGACGAGCGGACTTGAACCGCTGACCTGCCGATTACGAATCGGCTGCTCTACCAACTGAGCTACGTCGGCTTGGGGTTTACTTTGTTCAGTTTACCAGACCAGTTGGCTCTGTCTGCTGCACAACTGCTGCACGGTGGATTTTCCGCTCGAGCTGTTTCATGGCATCCTTCACGTCTTCGCGGACGGTCTTGATATGGAATCACTGTGTGGTTCCAACGGACGTGTGACGCAAGATCGCTTGCATCACGGTGTCAGGAATACCGAGCCGCTTGAGATTCGTCGCCAGACCGCGACGATAGGCTTGCCATCCCTTCCACTGGAGTCCACTTGCCTTAAGCCCTGGCTTGATTATACGGTCGGCGAGATTGTCCGAATCCAACGCTCCGCCAATCGTGTTCGGAAATATCCAGCCACTCGCAGTTTCGGGCTTGACGGCGTCTAGGAGAACCCGCAGGGACTCGATGATCGGTACAACTCCGGGGCCTTCTTCGTCTTCGTGAGTCTTGGTCTCATCGTTAAGGTGGGTTCGCCAAACTGAGCGTCGGATGTTGAGAATGTCCCCATCATCGTCTTCCGACCATTGTCCTCGGATTTTCCCCCTCCCTTAAGCCAGCAAATGCCGCCAAACCGATCACCCCCCTTTCCGCGCTTTAACGATTTCGTCGTGGCGGCGAGACCCACACTCACACCATTTGCAGCAGCGTGTGGGCATTTAGAACAAGCGGCTCGGTTGCTGAAACAGCATGGGAAAAATCTCAGCGATGACGAACTTCGGAAAATCGACCGCAGCTTCTTCGGCAAAGTGGAGTGGCTGAGTCAAGAGTTGGAAGACTTCTCCGACAGGATGACTGATGAAATCTTGGCAATGGAGAAGAGCAAAGGATCGAAGCCGAGGAGAACGGGAAGAAGCTAAAACAACCAAAATGAAACTGCTCGACGAAACACTCACGCACCGGGATATGGAACAGACTCAACCGTCGCAAAAGCACGGTCTATGCCGCATGAGACATTGGAACTGCGTGACGCGGCCCTAAGCCTGCATCGCGGAGGGGTTGGCTACTATCGCAGCTCCGACTTCGTGCATGTCGACGTTGGGCGTGTGCGCCGCTGGTAGTTTCGCGACTGAAGACAAAGAACCCGGGTGGCACTCGCAACCCGGCTAGGAAAGCAAATTGGCTTCTTCAACCTCCTTGCATTCCCAGAGCTCTAGGACGTTGTGAATTATTTTAATGAATATGGCGACGATTTATCGCCAGCCGAGAGCTGGAGCGACCGTAGTCAAAATTGCCTCCATGACGTGCGCATTGTAGGCAACACCGAGTTGATTTGGAATGGTTAGCAATAGCGTGTCGGCTTCTGCGATCGCCTCGTCTTTCCCAAGCTGCTCGATAAGAATATCTGGCTCAGCCGCGTAGCTGCGGCCAAAGATCGCCCGTGTGTTTTCGTCAAGGAACCCGATTTTGTCCTCTTCCTGACCGGCGCGTCCGAAATAGCGACGATCACGGTCATCGAGCAACGGAAAAACACTGCGGCTCACGGAAATGCGCGGAGTGCGCGTGTGACCAGCCTCCTTCCAGGCTGCGCGAAAAGCATGAATCTGTGCCGCTTGTTGGATGTGGAGTGACTCGCCGGTCTCGTCGAATTTGAGGGTGGAGGTCTGCAGATTCATTCCTAGCTTCGCGGCCCATACTGCTGTTGCGTTGGAAGCAGAGCCCCACCAGATTCGTTCACGCAATCCCGCAGAGTATGGCTCAAGACGTAGCAGTCCCGGTGGATTGGGAAACATAGGACGTGGGTTAGGCTGAGCAAAGCCCTTGCCGCGCAGCAATTCAAGAAACTCTTCGGTATGCCGCCGTCCCATATCTGCATCGTCCTCGCCTTTTGTTGGGCGGTAGCCAAAATAGCGCCAACCGTCAATGACCTGTTCAGGGGAACCGCGGCTGATTCCCAACTGCAGCCGGCCACCAGAGATTAGATCCGCGGCACCAGCGTCCTCCACCATGTAATGCGGATTCTCATACCGCATGTCGATCACTGCCGTGCCAATCTCAATCTTTCGCGTTTTCGCACCCACCGCAGCCAGCAGTGGAAACGGTGACGCCAGTTGTTGCGCGAAGTGATGAACCCGGAAGTAGGCTCCGTCCATCCCCAAGCGCTCGGCTTCCACGGCGAGGTCAATAGACTGCAGCAGCTCGTCAGCCGCCGACTGCGTTTGCGACTGCGGTGAAGGTGCCCAATGACCGAACGAGAGGAAGCCGATGTTTTTCATGCAATACAAGTCTCCCATATCGTGGATATGGTGTGCACGTCTTCCAGAAATTCGCGACTCTCGACGTGATCTCCCGCGGACCAGCCAGATCGTCGCGGACCGCGGCTCATTCGCAGACCACGGCAACGTCGATGCCGGCGTGATCCATAAATGAGATGCTGGATTCCCTTTTCGATGTGTCGATCATTATTGGATCTCCCGATGTCGAAAACCCGAATTCCACCATGGCAAGGATCCTCGCCAAAAGCTTAATTCAAGACTGAAATAGCTTCTGGTCAATGAAACGTGTACAGCCTTGACACGTGACCATCGACCTCTTCGAGGACGTCTGTCCCCGTGTAGTGGAACGTTGATCTGGCATCCCGCTTCCCCACTGGCAAGTCGCAACATTGTGCATGATCTGGATCTCACCCGTGACCATGTAGCGGTATTCTGGAAAGTGTTCGCGAATCTCTGTGGCCGCTTCGCTGATAACCTCGCAACCCACGATGCGACCACCGGGATGAATCCAAAAGGCAAGCTTGTGCGTAAGACTCCGCGAGCAACGCCCCACGCTTGACGGCATCGAGCTCGATAAAAATCTCATTAAAGTTGCGCATAAAGCAGTTCAGAGGAATCACAAATGAATGCTCCGAGGACGTGAGTACTACGACGAATTAATGCGTCCCGGCCGCGGAGCAGGCGGCCAACAACACTGCAGCGCACCGTCAATCCTTGAGTGTAACGACCGACACGGAGAACGGCAGCAACCGGACTCTCACATCGCCGACATCTTGCTTCACCAGATCGGGCGATTGCCCCCCGATCGCTTGCAGCATAGCCCCGGCGCACTCTTTCGGCAGCTCCACCGCGATTTCGCGATTCCGCTGGTTGATCAACACCAGCTTTCGCCCACCGGCGGTAATGAACGCCTGCGACGCAATCGCGTCGGTGTCGGCGGGCAATCCGTTGTTCTTCACCTCGGTGTCGGCCAACTCGTCACCCGGTCCGAAGTTATTCTTGAGCAGCTCGAGAACTGTCAGCCGCGCATTCGGTTTGCCAGTAGTCCAATCGACCATGCTCACGCTCGGAAACTGGCTGGGATATCCAACCAGCTGCGATTCGCCCAACGTATCCACGCCCAGTTGCGCCAACTCGATGTAGTCGTACGCATACAGCGCCCCGCTCAAATTCCAGTAAGCCGGCGGAATGGGCTTCTCCACATGATTGGGTTCGCCTTGAAACATGTCGCCGTTGAGAATCGATCCGGCCTCATTAATCATCACCTTGGTGGACGGAGACAGACGATCGCGCACCCGCATTATGTATCGCGTCGCCGCCAGAAACTCGTTCGCCCGGTCAAAGAACGTGTATTGCCATTGGTCGACGCTTTGATCGGCGCTGGGCGTCGCGTACACATGAAAAGAAATGTAGTCCAGCGGGATCCCCGGCTTGTGATTCTTCGGATCCAGAAAATATTCGAACATGCGCGCCCCGCCCTCCGGATACGACAGCGCGAGAGCGACAAACTTCATCTGCGGAGCGACCTTTCGCACGGCCTCGACGATGGCGTCGTAGCGTTCCACATACTGGGCGGGCGTCGGTTCGTGCTCGCCATCAACTTCGTTGAAAAATTCCCCGTAACGCATGTCGTAGTGGTGCCCCGACGCGTGAAACTTTCCCAACTCATCGGTGAAGCCGCCTTGCGTATACCAACTCACCAGGCGCGCGTAGTAGTCGGCCAGCGCCTGCACATCGCGCAGTTCTCTCCCCTGCGAATAGTTCCACATCACCTGGTTCGGATCGTCGGGATACACCACCGGCTGGGGCGTCGTAAACATCCACTGCGGAGCCGTGCTGAAGCTCCACACAATCGGATGCCCGCCGCTGGCCGTCTGAAAATCTTCGACCAGCGGGTCCATGTATTGGAAATCCCAATAGGTCTGGTTCTGGTCAGGCGGCCGCAACTCCGCCACCGCGAGTTTAGGATACGGAAACCAGAAGGCATAGCGCACGTAATCACAGCCCAGCCCGTGCAACGCCGCAAACGCAGCATCGTGGATCGGCGACCCGCGCCGCAGCATCGGATTCACCACCGCCTGCAAAGTGGGTGTCGCGTGATTGGGCGTTTTCTTCGCCCAGTTCACTACCACCAACGGCGGCGCGCCCTGCCCAAACATAGTGCCGCCGCACATCGCCAGCAAGAGTAGCCCGAGCAACGCTCGATGGCGTGGAATTCCCCCACATGGATTGCAGATTAGTTTCACGCGTTTCACGACCGCCATGTTAGGGATGGAGGCAAGAAGAGTCAATGACGCTGGGGAGGCCGGAAGAATGCGACCCCCTGGGCCGTCGGCCGTGGAGCGAGGAATCGGGGACGCACGGTCAGTGCTTGTAATGGGAATCATTGAAATCGCGATGTTTCCGCAACCACAGAAAAGTTCGAGCGCCTCTGAGCAACCGATGGTATGATGTGGCGTTTTTCGTCTGCAGGACGAAACGAGCAAAGCATGGCAGGTTCACAGCCGCCTCGCCCAACATGTGTCACCACCGCCGCGCCCAACGACTCGGGCACCATGTGTTTGGCGTGTTCTCCTAAACCAGGGTCCGTGGCCGATCACGCGAGCAAGTGTCTCCGACCAGCCGTCCGACATAGTACGGGCTGGAAACAATTCCTCGATTCGTATGGCGACTGGAACGTCGGGCAAATGATTGCTTTTGAATCCGCGGCCCACCGCGACATAACCAAACAGTCGTGGGACGCTGTGAGTAGTCCGCTCGCAGATGCCCTCCCGCCGGGTTCTGAAACCAGATATCGCCTGCAGTTGGTCGGAGACCGGTTGCCGGAAGACGTTGTAAACGCCGACATCACCATCAATCAGTTTTCCGATTCGGCCAACACTCCGGTTACCGACATCAAGAGTTTGGCCGGCGATCTTGCTACTCGTCTCTTTCAAATCCCCAAAGACGGGCAGGCAGAGCATTTTCAGGCATACCAGTACCAGAAACAAATCGACGCGTTTCGTTGGGGATTGACAAAGATTGCGGTCAATACCGACAAAGCCATCGCAAAATTCCGCGATTGGCCAGGCAGTTCCAAGCTCAGAGAATACGAACTGTTTGACGGCGATAGCTCAACCTCGAGGGACGAAGCACGGGCTTCGGGGATTGCAAAGCTGCTGTCCCACGCGATCCATCCGCTCCAGGATTCGTTCTCGCCTGCCCATGTCGTCAGAGAATGGGATGGAGACATCTGTAAAATCAGGAGGATCACGGTCTGGCGAGAGCAGACCGAAGAGGAACACAAAGCGGGCGACAAGGACTGGCATGACAAGCAGCAAGACGGAAATCCAAGCTGGGGCGACGCGGCTAAAGATGCTACGGAACTATTGTTGAACTACTTCATTTGGGCTGCGCTCGGCAAGCAAGAAACCGCCCTGAAAGCGCGCACCAAACTTCTGCTTACTTACTTTATCTTCCAGCCCAAATCGTGATGGATTGTCGCTGTTCTACTCGGTGGGGGTCGTGGTTCTACTTCTGAAGCAGGTGTGGCGGCACCTCGGCCCAGCCAGCGTCCTCTTCCTCAGCGGCGGCTGTCTGCCGCACAGAACCAGAAAACGGCGTCCCAAGGTTTGGACTTATCGGGCTTCGGACGAGGTCGACATGGTGATGGAATTTGCGTCCACATTCCAGTTGATCCGGCCCGCCCCGGACCGGATCAATACATAATCCGCTCCCGGGTGTCGTTTCACGTCGCGCATGGAAGTCGGATTAAGAGTCAGCAGAAAGAGATACGATACCTCTGCTGCATTTTTTGACGGGCTGCAAAGGAAAGCGCGAAGCTTTCCGATTCCAGGCACCTGCCACTCCGCCACGCGGAACACTCCCGACATATGCTGCAACTGAATCCTCCTGATCCGGTACAAATACATTGAGTTAGGGTGGTCGCGCAACAATTCAAGAAGATAGCCGCATTGCTGCGTCTCGCTTCGCTGAACCGCATTTTCAACAATGTTCGATTTCGCGCCAATTGCTCGGCTCAGTCTCTCTTCGCTTGCACCAGGCCGAAAGATCTCGCCGTTCATTGAGATTTGATCCGGGATCAGTGTCTCCGAGGCAAATGCGTGCTCGTAGTTGACCGAAGTCGTCGGAATTGGATAATCCTTCGTGCACGAATCCCTAGCGGAAACCGGAGACTGAAGTGAAGATGCTCCCTGTCCTTCCGTGGATATTGCAGGAGCGCTTGCGAAGCACGCAAGCAGGAGACACCTCTGAATGATCTTTCTCCAGCCAATCAACTGAGTACTCCTTCGACCGGCCTCGACAAGACAGACAAGCCCATCTGGCGTCTTCACGAGGAGTGCGATGTCATCAGGGGTCGAATCTCTTCATTGGTTTCAGGACGGTACCGTTCTCGATTGCTGTCACATACTTAAGCGCGGAGTCACTGTTACCCGCGGCAAATAGATCGGTAGACGCAAAAACGGGCTCCTGCGCGGCCTTGGCCACGTTGGCCCCGTATAGACCTTTCCCCATGAAGCAGCCGAGCATAATAATCATGCCATTCGCTTCCATGGAACCACCCACCGACGTCCAGAAAGTCTTCCCTTCATCCGAGAGACTTCCGTCATTGGCTGTGGTTCCCCAGGGCTGGCTGCCTCCGTCATCGCCGAAGGAAGTGTCGCCATAAGTCAGATTCTGCCCCGCACCCGAGAACGCGTGGCTGATGGTAAGCACACGAGTAAGAATTGGCGTGCCATCGAATGTGAATGTGGATCCATCGAGCTTGCTCAGCGTAACCGTCGCCGTGAACCCTCCGCCATCGCTGGTTGTCTTCGCCACGGTCGTCTTGACAATCCTGGCGTGAGGATACAGCTTTGCTTGCAAATCCTGGGCTACGGCAAGAAATGAGCTGGTATCGTGTCCCTGGGATGGGACGATGATCACTGTGCGATTCATGGCAGATGCTCCTCACAAAGTCGCGTGAGCGTGCGTTGCGACTCCGTTCAGTTTCGCAACTGGGAACCAAGGACCTTTTCCCTAGCGGCCAAAGTCCATGGCCGGGGGACGATCAGCCAATCCCGGTACAATGCCACGGCTGCTGCGGGATTTCAACTGGAAATCTGTGACAACGGCAACTCGAAACCCTCTACGGAGGATAGTGAGTCGAGTCGCGATTTCGTAACAACCAGGCGGGATAACGGCCAATCCGAACTTGTGTGGTCGGCTCACGGCATACATTCTGCGGAAGCTTCAGAGCGGGGGAGGCAGCCCTACATCAAGAACCTGGACTTCTTCGGGTTTAGTCGGGAGGTAGCACTCGTAGACTCGCTTCCGCGAGCCAGTCGTCGGGCGTGCCAACCCCAGTCCCGCCTACGCAGCCCGCGTCTCCACCAGCGTGTCATACTCCTGCTGCGAAGCACCGGGCAGCAGCACCCACATCGTATACACGCCGATTGCTGTGCCGAACGGGATATTGAACAGCGAAATGAACGACAACACCAGGGCGACCACGCGCGCCCAGGGTTCACGATGCAGCAATCCCCACCCTGCGAAGAATCCGCATGCCGACTTGGCCAGAACCAGGATTCCAAGCGTACTTACCAGCGCCGTCAAAAATGCTACCGGCATTTCTGGCGGAGCCCCCATTTCATGCAAGTGCGGAAGCAGTGCGTTCGCCACGATCACCAGAATTAATCCGCCCACCGTATTGAACGCCGACATGGCCAGCCACAAAATCCCCAGCAGATGCACATGCGACTGCACGCGGCCCGGCAGCGGTTGCATCAGCGACACTGGCCCCACCACCTGCTTGCCGCATCGGCTGCAAAACGCCTGCCCCGGTTGTACCGCTCCGCCGCATCCATCGCAGAACATGAAATCCTCCCCGATCATTCCGCCGACCACGCACGACTCTCACCGCACTTCACAAAACGCGCTCAACAAACAAACGATACCCAGAAGATGATACGCAGAAAATGCGCCACGGTTCCCGCTTTCGCACCACGCATCACCGCGAAGTTTTTCTGCGTGCGCTCGGGATCATCACTAAACGCACTGTGAAATGCAAAAACGAAGAGGCTACCCGGCAACAGGGCAGCCTCTTCTTCAAGGGAGAATAGTTCCAACGGAGCTTTGAAATCCGTCAAAACTTTCTGCGCAAATCTTATGAGCCTAAAAACGGGGGTGTCAAGCGATTTTTGTGAAATAAATGTCTTTGTTTTCAAATAGATACAGAATCAATCAACATGGCCCGGGAGTGTGCCAAATTGAGACAAACACCCTGCAGGAAGGCCCTAAGCCGATCTTTCTAAAGATACTTACCCCGGGTTCGGAGGGCGATCGACGACGCAACTGGAGGCCCTCAGGCGGGGTTTTGCGGAGCCTGGCGACCGCCGTCGGCCCCACTCGGGCCAGCGCCTGGAACGATGATTTCGGTAACGATCGTTTCGGTCAAACGAAGCGAAATTAGCTCCACATGCTCCGGTCGGTCAAAGACTTTGTCCGGATACCAGCGCTTCATCAAAATGCGGATTCCACCAAATGCCACACCCGCCACGACTGCGAGCCCCGCGAGAATTCCGCAGAGCACCACAATGTTCAGAATCAGCGAGTACAACTGGCGCGCCTCCGGATTATCGGTGCGCTGATTCCAGGTGACGCTGGCTTCGTAGTTGACCATGCCGAGCAGAGACTTCGCGTCGTTGTCCGACACGCCTCCACTCACCATCACGACGATCGGCCCCGTCCGCTTGTCGACGAACGAACCTGCATTTTCAACGTTCGAAACTCCAGGCTGCGACTGCGCCATCTGACGCGCGGCATCGATGAGCCGCAAATGCTCGGCTGCAAGTTTGGGCGTCGGGTATGAAATCAGCATCAATGTCGCGTCACCGCTCGGTGTGCTGTAGCGCCCGAACGTCACTTCTGAACTGGTACCAAAGTCCACCAGATCCGCGGAAACCGGCGCTGCCAGTGCCTTCAGGGCGGCCGGGCCCATTACATATTTCTGCGTGTTGGTAATGTAGCCCTGGCGCGGCATGAACTCGATAAAAGTCGGCAGGTTGGCCAAATTTCCGCTGGCACGCGGCAGGGCCTTCGCCAGCCCTCGCATCTGCGACCCTGACATCGCCGATTCCTGGCTGAACTGTGCGTCCACCAGAATGTTCCCTTCGTAAAACAGCACACGCAGTCCAAGAAACGCAGCCTGGTCGCCGATCTTGTCTTCCTTCTTAGTCGTATCCGGCGTCATCTGCGGCTGCAGATAAAACGTGTACGCGCCAAACGCACCGGAAGCGTCGGCGAAGCGCATGGCGTGAACCTTCAGTGTGCGCCCATCGTCGTGGGTGTAGGTCGCGATGGCAGCGTCAGAAAAGCCATATTCGGTCAGAATGACCGGAGCGGTCGCGTCCGCCTTCGCGGGATCTGTGCTCGTTTGAGCCGCGCCCTGCATCTGCCATCCCTCAAATTGTTGGGGAAGAATCGCGGAAGCCTGCTCGGCGGGTCGAGCCGGTTTTTGCACCGCGGGCTTTTCCGCCGCGACCGCCATGCCCAGCAGGCATGCGATAGAAATCACAATCCCAGCAGAACGGGAAAAACTCATGCATCTCCCCGGATTTCGCGAACCGCTAAAGTCATTAGACCACAGACCGCCAAAAAAAGTTTCCATCTCCTCGCAAGTTACTGATTATACAGGCCATTGCGACCGCCGGTCGGAGCGAGGCCGCGAGCATGGTTACCTTCGGGCCACAGCCTACACATCGGGGCCATTCACAGAACGTTCATCTCGCGCCAAACTAGCTGTGGGTGACGGAATGCCATCAGAAGTAAGCGCGAACAATCGGCGCGGGAGTCGCACCAAAGCGGTGATTCCCGTAAGAGTCAAAGGTCAGAATAGCGAAGGAAAGCCGTTTGAAGAGCTGGTAGTTACGCTCGACGTAACCCCGGATGGCGTGCGCTTGGGCTCGGTCCATCATGAACTGAATCTGAAGGACGAGCTTACGATCTTCTACCGCCAACGCAAGAATCAGTATCGCGTGGTCTGGACGAAGAAAATGAAGGGCACGTCTGAGTTTCAGGTGGGACTGAAGGCGATTACGCAGGACAGTGAAGTGTGGGGACTGAATTTCGCGGAATATAGGCGGCAAGCTATTCCGCAGCCGGCGATTGCTCAGCAGTCAGTCGTTGCATAAGGCGAAGGGAGCCAGCGGATAAATTTTATGGGGAAATCATTCAGCAATCCTTTATCGAGCCATTCGTGGATCAGTCGGTTTTGGTCGGACGAAGAAGGTCAGGACATCGCCGAATACTCGGTCATGCTGGCCGTGATCCTGGTCATCGTGGTGGGCACAGTCCGTCTGATCGGCTCCAACGCCAACAGCGTCTTCTCGCAAGTCGGCAGCTCCATCCAGTAAGCAGAATTCCATTCCAAAAGCGGATACCCCATCCTTGTCGCGTTCTTCGAGTTCTTCGCGACAGAGGCTGCCCTGAGCTTGTCGAAGGGGTGGGGATTTTGATTTTGGTGGGTGCCCTATTTCCCGCGCGTTCTGTGCGCGAGAAGTGGGGATTCTATTCTTAGGCAGATATCCAAAACGAATAGCGCTTACTGCCCAGCAGCCTTGTCCATCTTGCTCGCCACCTTCACGCCGCTCAATCCATCCACATACTTCGCAATTCCGTGATACAGCGACTCGGCAATC
>Ga0210383_10000239_pt1 | contig 53755 bp, 50 predicted proteins | sample IncBWC14OmetaG_FD_160072 | JGI IMG/M metagenome (GOLD analysis project Ga0210383, IMG submission 160072) | Forest soil microbial communities from Barre Woods Harvard Forest LTER site, Petersham, Massachusetts, United States - Inc-BW-C-14-O ...
CCGGAGGCAAATCTTTTGCTGAACGGGGTTCATGGCGATCTCGATGGGGATCGTAACGAACTTCTCTATTTCCTCCGCGCTGCGCCCGGGCCATTGGGTGATGATGCTGATCTCGGTATTGGTTACGTCGGGGAAGGCTTCTATGGGCATGTTGCGGAAAGTGATGATGCCGGTGATCAGCAACAGGCCGGTGCAGAAGAATATAAAATACCGGTTTTTTAAGGAAAAGGCGATGATACTCTTGAGAAACTTGTTCATCCCGGGCGGTTTTAAATAGTTGAGGGTTACGGTTTAGCTGTTGAGGGCATTGTAGATCAGAATGGCCTGAGACGAAATAATTTTTTCTCCCTGGATGACTCCCGTATGAATAAAGGTCTTATCCCCAACGTTGCTGATCACTTGCACCGGAGTGATCGTGACTTCCGACGGGCTATGGAATACCAACACAAAATTCTGGCTATGGTCGAAGATGACGGCAGAGGTCGGAACGCTGAGGCATTCCTTGTTCTCTTTCTCCGTGACCGTAATGCTGGCATACATCTCGGGTTTAAGCAGGTAGTCCGGGTTGGACAGGACGACGCGGACCTTCATCACTTTACTGGTCGGGTCCAGGACATTCATGACCTTGTCGATCCTGCCTTTGAAGACTTTGTCAGGGTAGGCGATGGTTGTCACGTCGACATTCTCACCCTGATGGATGAGTGAAATATTGGATTCGTAGACGTTTGCCTGGATCCAGACGTTCTTGAGGTCGGAAATAGTGAACAGGCTGGTGCTATTATCGCCGCGGATGGTCATGTCGTTGGTAGCGCCTTTCTGGACGACGAAACCGCTAATGGGAGAGCGGACCACGAATTCGCCCTGGGTGTTGCCGCCGTTGATCTTGAGCACGCGATTGACCCGGGCGAGCTCGGCGTTGGCCTGTTGAAGCTGGACGGCTGCGGCCAGGGTATCGGGGACGGAAGCGAGGCCGCTTTTGAACATGTCGATGGTTTTTTCGAGATTTTTTTCCGCGATGGCGATATTGGTCTGCGCATTGAGCAGGTCGCTGCTGTATTGGGCCATTTCCTGGCTGCGGACGACGGCTAGCGTCTGGCCGGCCGACACATAATCACCGAGCACCACCTTAATATCCGATACGATGCCGCTAACGAGTGAATAGACAGGAATGACATTGTCATCGTTGGTACCTACTTTACCGGTCAAGGTCACGGCATTGACCAGTTGAGATAAACCGACCGTATCTATCCTCAGGCCTTTCATTATTGTATCGGGGATAACATATCCCTTGTCGGCTTCCGGCTTCTTATCCTTATTCTCACAGGAGTAGAAAGTGATTGCGCTGCAGATGAGAAGGAAAGCGAGGAGCTGACTACCGGTCTTAGAGATGTTATGCATAAAATATTTGGATATTAGCCTGATTAATTAAAGAAGTTTGTTCCCGTATAATAGTTTATGTCTTCGAATGCGCTTACCCGGTTGAAGAGGATGGTATTCAGCTGCACGGCGTTTTGCTTATAAGAATCATAGAAATCGAGGAAGTCAAGGATGCTGATATTCCTTTTCTGGTAATTCTTAATTACTTCACTTGTGAGTCGTTCGAAATCGGCGGCAAATTTGGGGTCGATCGAGCGGTACAGGCGTTCTTCGGCAAATGCCTTTCTGAGTGAGGCGGAGACATTTTCGTCGACGGTGGCCTGGGTGTAGCGTTGCGTCGCCTCGGTATTCGAGATCAGGGCCTTCGCATTTTTGATATTGCCCTGGTTCCGGTTGAAGACGGGGAGATCGATGGATGCCCCGATGCCATAGTAGCCGTAGAGGAAGGAGCCGGCTTCGTCGTAGCCCAGGGAGAGGGTGAGGTCGGGTACGGCCAGCGCCTTCTGGTACATGTAGCTAAGCTGGTTGATCCTGGTATTGGTTCTTGCGATCTGCAGATCGGTCCGGTTGTGGTAGGCGGAGTCGATCAGGGCGGACAGGGCATATTGGGTTGGATCGAGCTTGTTGAGGGCGGTAGTGTCGACAACGGGGTCGATAAAGAAATTCGGTTTGGCCTGCAGGATGAGGCGGAGTTCGCTTTCGGTCTCGTTGATCGAATTGATGAGGTCGTTGTATTCGCTGATGAAGCTGTAGAGCTGGGCGCGAATGCGGACTACTTCCTTCTCGGAGATATAACCTTTCCCTTCCACCTCAGCATAAGCGTTGACGATCTGGGTGAGCGCTTTTATTTCGGCATCGTATACTTTGGCAGACTGTTGCTGGTAGTATATCTGGAAGAAATCGGTGCGCAGGGTGTATTTGAGGGTGCGCAGGAGGTCGAAGAACTGGTTTCGGGAAAGCTCCACGTTGGCCTGGGCCAGCTTTACCGCCTTGTTACGTTTGCCGGCAAGCAGGATCTCCTGGTCAAGCTGCATAGTGGTCTCGTCATTGGCGCCGGTGGGGAAGAACTGGCGAAGCTGTGCGGAGTAAAGGGTATGGCCGATGCTGAAATTGGGATTCGGGTAGAGGCGGGCCTGAATGACCAGGGCGTCCTGGGCGTCGATATTATACCGTTGGGCGAGCAGCTGGAGGTTACTGTCAAGGAAAGTCTTTTCGGCGCCGGCGAGGGTTAGACGGAGGGTATCCTGAACGGGTTGGGGAATATCGGGATGGGACTGGGCCAGGGTCGATATAGCGGTTAAAAGGGTTAAGGTCAACGTAAAAGTCAATGCCAGGAACCGAGCCATTACTGATTTTTTAGTGTGCAAAAGTATTATTTTTTAACCGGTCAAGCAAATGGCGGCGGCGATCGTCAGAGTGTTGGCGTATTGAAGCGGAATCCGACCCCGTGGATGGTTTCCAGGTTGACCTGCGGATCGGCCTTGAAATATTTTCTCAGCTTGGTGATGAATACGTCCATGCTACGGCCGAGGAAGTAATCGTCTTTTCCCCAGACGTTGAGCAGTACTTCCTCTCTCTTGAGGATGCGGTTGGAATGCTCGCAAAGGAATTTCAGCAGGTCGGCCTCCTTCTGGGTCAGGTTAAAGACTTCCTGGCCGATGGTCAGCTTCAGATCGGTATAGGAGAAGTTGAGATGGCCGATCGTGAAGGTGACCGTCTTATCGGAGTGCATTTTCTTTGTCCTTCGGAGGAATACTTCCATCCTCATCAACAGCTCCTGCATGGAGAAAGGCTTGGTGATATAGTCATCGGCGCCGCTTTGAAAGCCTTTGATCTTATCTTCCTCCATGGAGCGTGCCGTGAGAAAGAGGATCGGGACCATATCGCTTTGCTGGCGGATCTTCCTGGCAACTGCAAACCCGTCCTTGTTTGGCATCATCACGTCCAGCAGGCAGATGGCGAATTCATTCTTGTCGAATTTGTCGATGGCGGTCTGGCCGTCGGGGCAGAGTACGACTTCATACCCGGCGTCGGTCAGGTTATCTTTGATGACGTAACCGAGGGAGAGGTCGTCTTCTGCCAGCAGGACTTTTATTCGGGGAGCTGATTGCATAGCGGATAATTAGTTGTTAAGGGGTATAAATAATCTGAATTCAGTGCCGATGCCCGGGAGGCTATTGACGCGGATCTTGCCCTTATGGGCGTCGATAATGCGTTTGACGAAGTTAAGCCCAAGCCCGAAACCCTTGACGTTATGGATATCGCCGGTGGGTATGCGGTAGAATTTCTTAAAAATATTCTTTAGATATTGCTTCTCGATGCCAACGCCATTATCCTTAACGGAGATATAGAACTCGTCATTATCCAGTCCGGCCTGGACGACGATATGGGGATTAGCGGAATATTTCAACGCGTTCTCGAGGAGGTTTACGAGGGCCAGCTCGAGGTGGGCTTTGTCAGCCTGGACCCGTGCAGGATCATCCATTTTGATCTCGATGCGGGCTTTTTTTTGTTCGATGAGCGGTTGAACCTTACTGAGGGCTTCTTCGATCAGCTGCTGGGCGTCGATCTCCTCTTTTCGGATCGGGATGTCCTTTGTCTCGATGGATGCGGTGCGGAGGAGGCGTTCCACCTGGTTCTGGAGATGTTCGGTCTGGTTCCGGATGATGGCGGCATATCGTTCCAGCCGGTCGGGCTGGCGCGAAATGGAGTCCTGAACCAGCACGTCGGCAGCGATCTTCATGACCGCCAGGGGGGTTTTGAACTCGTGGGTGAAATTATTGACAAAGTCCTTTTGGATCTCCGCGAGGAATTTTTGCCGGTAGAAATAGAACAGGCTGGCGCCCAGGCCGATCAGGGCGATAAAAAGGATGACGCTGCTGACGATCCAGAAATCCATTTCTCCGAGAATGTATTCGTGCCGGTGGGGGAAGTAAAGCACGATATTGTCGGAGCTGTTATTGTAGACGGGCAGTTCCCATGTCGCCACCTGCGCGTTGGCATAGCGGGAGGCCGGGGCCGGGATATAGGCATCATAGACATATCGCTTTTCCGTGCTGGAATAAGCCCCGAGCTTACAATCGGTGAGTACGCCAAAATCGGCAAATTCGTCCGTGATATAGAAGATAAGGGAGTCTTTTATCGGGATGGTATCGGCCTTAAAAACGAAATAATCGAGATCCTTACCCGGGGCGTCGATGAGGGACTCGAGGTGGGTGCCGGGGGCATCATTCATTTGAAGGTCTTCGAACAGGCTGCGGATACTCTTGACAACGTTGGTATGGAACTGGCGTTGTTCCAGGGAATAGACCTTCACCAGCCAGTAGAGCTGTACTGTCACAATAATAGCCGCCAACAGAGTGGCAGACAAGACGATCCATTTCAAGGTGGTCGAACGCATCGGATGCAAAATTGCTCCTCTTAACGTTGTCAGGGCCAGGAATCTCGTTAAGTACTGGTTAAGAGGAATCTATAAAGTTCGGCTTTTTATGAGGTCCACGGGAAAGGTTGGGTAACAAAAATCATAGTGAACTGATTAATAGCTGATTGTAATGGACTTTTGCTTGCTGTGAATCAGGCATTCCTTTTGCAGGTTTGATTCAAAATTTGCTAAAATGAAAAAAATCTTATTGGCTAGCCTCTTATTCCTTTCCATGACGAGCTTTACGATGGCGCAGGACCATCATCCCGTTCATCATCCGGTGCATCATAAGCCGGTTCATCATCACCATCCGGTCCATCACCCTGTCCACCACCCGGTGCATCATCCGGACCATCACTAAAATCGGGTAAAGATATTTTCGAAAAAAACCCGGGGAAGGCCCCGGGTTTTTTATGCGTTGATGCGTTGGGGTGTGACCCCGCGGCGAATCAGGATTTGGCGGGTGTGCCGGTGGCTGCTGCTCTGGCTGCCTTCTCGGCCCCGGCTCCCGGCTTTCCGGCGGTGAGGTAGGGATCGCCCAGCGGTTTTCCTTTGGCGAAATCCACCAGGAAGGGGGCGGCCACAAAGATCGAAGAGTAGGTGCCGGTTATCACGCCGATCAGCATGGCGAACGCGAATCCCCGGGTGACTTCCCCGCCCACCAGGAAGAGGATGAGGACGGTGAGGAAGACGGTCAGGGAGGTCATGATCGTCCGGGAAAGGGTTTGGTTGACCGATTGGTTGATGATCTCGGCGTTGGTCGCATTTTTCATCAGGTGGCTGTTCTCGCGAATCCGGTCGAATACGATCACGGTATCGTTCATTGAAAAGCCGATGACGGTCAGGACGGCCGCAATGAAGTGCTGGTCGATCTCGAGTGTAAAGGGCACCAGATTGCTGGCGAACGAGAACACGGTCAGCGTGACAAATACGTCGTGGAGCAGGGAGATGATCGTGCCCAGCGAGTAGCGCCAGTCGCGGAACCGGACGAAGATATACAGAAAGATGATGATGAGTGCGAAGATCGTGGCTTTGACCGCGCCGGCTTCGAGCTCTTCGGAGATGACGGGTTCTACCTTTTTGGTCCCGGCGAGGTACTTAGTGGTCAGGAAGTCGGCGTAGGTCGTATTCTGCGGGAGGAAGCTGTTAACGCCGGAATAGAGGGCACGAAGCACGATGCTGTCGGTATTGCCGCCTGCCTTGATCATATAGTCGGTAGTGATCTCCAATTGTTCGTTGCCGCCGTAAAGCTTGACCTCCGGCGCCGATCCGGGAAGGGCTTTCTCGAGCGGATGCCGAACGGTTTCTGTCGAGATGGGCCGGTGGAAGTTGACGATGTAGCTGCGGCCGCCCTGGAATTCGACGCCTTTCTTAAATCCATGGAACAGGGATGACACGCCCATGATCAGCACGACCACCGAGATCCCGTAGGCGATCCGTCTGTATTCGATAAATTTAAAGGCGGCGTGTTTGAAGACGCGGCGGGATAGCGCCGTGAAATATTGGAAGTGGCGGTTCTTATTGGTATAGAAGTCGGTGATGAGGCGGGAGATCAGGATACCACAGAAAAGGGACAAGATGATACCGAGGATCTGTGTCGTCGCGAAGCCGCGTACCGGTCCCAGACCGAAATAGAAAAGGATCAGCGCCGTGAGCAGTGTCGTGACGTGAGCGTCGAGTACAGGTGGCAGGGAGCGGCGGTAGCCGTCCTTGACTGCGATCGGATAGCTCTTGCCGCGGGTCAGTTCTTCCTTTATACGTTCGAAGATAATTACGTTGGTATCGACAGCCATGCCGATCGTCAGGACCAGACCGGCGATACCGGGGGCTGTGAGAGTGGCGTGGAGGGAGCTCAATACGCCGATGGTAAAGAGCAGGTTGAGGATCAGTGCGCTGTTGGCCACCCATCCGGCCGTGTTATAGTACACGAGCATCAGCGTGAAGATGACCAGGAACGAGATGCCGAAGGCCATCATACCGCCGTTAACTGCGGCGCGGCCGAGTGTCGGGCCAACGACCTCATCGGAAACGATCCGGGCGGGGGCTGATAGTTTACCGGAATTGAGGATATTGGCCAGATCCTTTGCTTCCAGAACGGTCGTTTGGTTGTTCGAGCCGCCCATCCTGATCTGCGAGGAACCACCAGTGATGGCATCGTCGACAGTCGGGGCTGAATAGACGATATCGTCGAGAACAATAGCGATGGGCCGGTGGGTAGGCGCGGCCTTGGTGGTCATGTCAGCCCAGATCTTCGTGCCGGGCTTGTTCATGGTCATCTGGACGATAACGGCGCCGGTGGTGGGATCGAAGTCCTGGTCGGCACGTTCGATGGCATCCCCCTCGAGCCTGGCTTTATCTTGTCCCGGGATGGTCTTGATCGCATAGAGTTCCACCTGGGTGGAAACCTTACCATTCTCATCGACGGGGGGCTTGCCCCAGAGAAACTTGAGGTCCGTGGGAAAACTATTGCGCACCATCGGGAGACTCAGCCAGGTATTGATCTTGGAAGTGTCGCGGATGTTGGCAGCGGCGACGGCGGAAGAATTCATGGGCTGCCCGTTCCGGTCGACCATCGGATGCAGAAGCGTGAAAAGGGCGTTCTGGTTGAGAGCGAATCTGGAGCTGTCCTTTTTAGCGGTGGAGTCGCTTGCGGTCGAGTCGGCTTTAACGCCGTTCAGGTAGTTCTGCACCGCCTTGTCCGCATTTCCGAAGTCTCTTCCAAAATCCTGGTCCGTCAGCAAATAGACATCCCAGAACTGGAGGTTGGCGGTGTTGGTGAGGTAATTGCGGACGCGGTCGGGGTCGGTGGCGCCGGCAAGCTCGACATTGATGATGGCACGGTTCTCGTCGAGACTGATGCTGGGCTGAGCGACTCCAAACTGGTTGATCCGTTGATTGATGACCTGATAGGTCTGCTGCATGGCGGCGCTCGCCTGGTCATGGAGATAGCTGATGACGGAGGCGTCGCTGGCGTCGTAGGTCAGCTTGTTGCGGTTGGTATTGGAGAAGAGCGGGGCCAGTTTGCCGCCGGGTTCGATCTCTTTATACGATTCCGCGAAGAGGTCGATCAGGTTGCCGTTATTGGTAAGCTCCTTCTGTTGTGCCCTGGCGATCGCTGCGAGCAGCTGCGGGTCGCGCGGATTGTTGGAGAGGGTCTTGATCAGTCCGTCCAGCGCGATGTTGAGGGTTACGCTGATACCTCCCTGAAGGTCGAGGCCCAGCAGCAGTTCATCCTCTTTCGATTTCTGATAAGTCGTTCCCCACCAAGTGATCTTGGTTTCGCCGGTGGCCTTGAGCAGACTATCCTTGAGGTGATTGAATGCCTGGTCGATGGTGTCCTGATAGGAGGCCCGTGCTTCTTTGTCGGTGGGATATTTCAACGCGGGCTTGATGGGATAGAGTCTGCCTGCAAGCTGTTTTGCTTTCGCATCCATCGCTGACTCGTGGTTGTTGACGAACCAGGTGAAGGAAAGCTGATACACGGAGATGAGGATCAATAAAGCAGCGAAAATACTTACCAGTGCTCTCATTTGAAGTTGAGATTGTTTTTTTGGAACGGCAAATATAGGTTTTTCCGCCTTTAGGCGGCTCAAATTTCCTACCTTAGCGCCCGAATTTTGTCAAACTATGCAATTATCTTCCATTCTTTCCCGATTTAGTGAGCCGGAAACCCTCAAAATGGCCAAGCTTGGCCGCGAATTGAGAGCGAAAGGTGTCGATGTGATCGATCTGAGCCTGGGCGAGCCCGATTTTGACACACCCGAGCATATCAAGGCGGCAGCCAAGAAAGCGATTGACGACAATTGGAGCCATTATACTCCGGTTGCGGGCTATCCGGACCTGCGGGAGGCGGTGTGTTTCAAGTTCAAGCGGGACAATCAGCTGGATTACAAGCCGGAGAACATCGTGGTATCGACGGGCGCCAAGCAGAGCCTGGCCAATGTGGTCCTGGCGCTGGTAGACGAGGGGGATGAGGTGATCATTCCAACCCCGTACTGGGTAACCTATTCCGAGCTGGTCAAGATCGCGCGCGGAAAGGTGGTTGAAGTGCATACGACGCTGGAGAGCGGGTACAAGATCACTCCCGCGCAGCTGGAGGCGGCGGTCACGCCGCGGACGAAGGTGTTTCTGTTCTCTTCGCCCTGTAATCCTTCCGGAGCGGTGTACAGCAAGGAGGAGCTTGCGGCGCTTGCCACGGTATTCCGCAGGCATCCGGAGGTCTTTATCATCTCGGATGAAATATATGAATACATCAATTTCGTGGGGAAGAATGAGAGTATAGCGCAGTTCGCTGACCTGAAGGATCGGGTGATCATCGTGAACGGGCTGAGCAAGGGTTTTGCGATGACCGGGTGGCGGCTGGGGTATATCGCGGCACCCGTCGAAGTTGCCAAGGCTTGCGAGAAGCTGCAGGGACAGTTCACCAGCGGGACGAACAGCATCGCGCAGAAGTCGGCGGTGGTGGCGTTGACGACCGACCTGGGACCTTCGGTTGCGATGGTCCAACAATTCGCTGAGCGCAGGAAACGTACGCTCGAACTGGTGGAGGCGATACCGGGGTTGCGTTGCTTCGAGCCGGAAGGGGCCTTCTATGTGTTTCCGGATGTTTCGGCTTATTTTGGCAAGAGCGATGGGGTGACTACGATCCGGAATTCGGCGGATTTCAGTATGTATCTGCTGAACACGGCGCATGTCTCTTCGGTGATGGGGGATGCGTTCGGGGAGCCGCGTTGTGTAAGATTCTCGTTTGCCAATAGTTTACCGAATATTGAGAAAGCGTGGGGGAGGATCAGGGAGGCGTTGGCGAAGCTACAGTAGGGGACTTCTTCGCGGCTTCGGTTAAGTAGCGACTCGTTGGAGGAGTTGCTGATGTAGGGCCAGGACCTGGGGCAGGACAGCCTGCTGCCCATCGTTTTGGATGACGGCATCACAAAGCTGCATTTTTATTTCCTCATCGATTTGATTCCGCATGCGTTGGAGGACATCCTCCCTGCTGAGGCGGTCGCGTTCCATCGTGCGTTGTATCCGGAGCGACAACGGGGCATAGACCCCGATGATAAAGTCCAGATGTCCCGCGGAGGTGGTCTCAAAGATCAGGGCGGCTTCGCGGATCGCGTAGGGCGCGTGGCCGGCCATCGATTGCATCCATTGTTCGCCGTTGCGAATTACGGCGGGATGAACGAGGGAATTCAGGGTTTCGAGCCTGGCAGGATCGGAGAAGACTTGTGAAGCCATCCACGGGCGGTTGAGCGAGTCATTTTGATAGGCTTCGGGCCCGAATTGATCGATGATCTGCCGTCGCAGACCGGCGTCTTCGTTCATGATGCGTTTGGCTTCCCGGTCGGCATAGGATACGGGGATACCAAGCACTTCAAAGATCTGTGCGATGGTGCTCTTTCCGGAGCCGATCCCGCCGGTGATGCCGACGCGTAATATGGAAGACATGATTATTTCTTGTCGGCTGCTGCCATTACGGCCTTGTTGGCGTTCTGGCTCCATTCGATGGAGATTGCGCTTTTTTCGACTTTGAGGTAGCTACCGGGGCTGGTCTCCATCAGGATCGTACCGTCATCGTTCACCCGGTTGACCGTTCCATGAATTCCGGCGATGGTCACGATCTTGTCGCCTTTCTGCATTTCTTCCTGGAATTTTTTGGCCACTTTCTGTTTTTTTGCCTGGGGGCGGATCATGAACAGCCAGAAGACCAGGATCATGCCGCCGATAAGGAAGATCTGATAGGTGCCTGCTCCGCTTGGGGCAGCCTGCAAAAGAACAACTGAAAGAGAATACGTCATTTTGTATTGTTTGTATTGATGTTTTACGATGTTTTTCTATTTACTACTACAGTGAAGTACAGGGAATAGTTTTGGCTGCCTTTGGTGTTGGCAGTCACGAAAAGGGTCTTGCGGTTGACGCCGGGGTGGCCCTGGCTATTGAATGTGGCGCTGATGTGGCCTTCTGCACCTGGTGCGATCGGTTCCCTGGGCTGTTCGGCAATGGTGCAGCCGCAGCTGGGCCTTACCTGTGTGATCACCAGCGGGGTGGCGCCGGTATTGCGAAAGCGAAAGTCGACATCTACTTTTTGTCCTTCCGGGATCGTACCAAAGTCCTTTGCCGAGTCAAGCCATTGGATGGAGGTATAGCGGGCGGAGTCGCGCATAACTTGTTGCATCGCGATGGCGCGGTTGTCGTTTCCGCCGCAACCAGCGAGAAGTATTGCTGCCAGGGCGGCGCAGCAGAGCAGCGAAAAGGAATGCAGATGGCGCATGGGCGGGGTGATTTTTTGCAAACGTACAGGTTTTTTGGATTGCGGCTGCAAATGGGGCTTTAGTTCGCTTTGAAATTGACCTTGTGCATCTTGTCTTCCCGGACGAGATCCTTGTGGATATTGTCGAGGATCCCGTTGACAAATTGACCGCTCTGGGGGGTGCTGTAGTCCTTGGCCAGATCGATGTATTCGTTGATGGTGACTTTGGGTGGGATGGTCTCGAAATAGAGGAATTCGGCCACGCCCATTTGCATGAGGATCATATCGAGGGTGGCGATGCGTTCGGCGTCCCAGTTCTTCAGCCGGGGCCGGATCATTTCCAGGATGACCTCCTTCTTGTCGAGCACGGTCTCGAGGAGACTGACGGCAAATTCCTTTTTATCGGGGCTGATGATCTCCTGGAAGTTGAGGGAGCCGGGTTTGGCCAGATAGCTCATCAAGATCTGGCAGATCATTTCGCCGTCGTCGTCCCAGTTGGAGAACAGTTCTTCGATGTGGGTGAGGAAGGCTTCGCTGGGGAGGACGATGGTGGTAAAAATGTATTCGATGATCTCTTTTTCGGTTTTGCGTTCGCGGCCCTGTGCAGTGGTATAAGTACCGTATTCCTGCGTTGCGGCAAGACCCTGATAGAGGCGGCGGATCAGGTCCTTGTTGTCCTGGAGCTGCGGTTTGTCGGCGGTGGCGGCGGATCGCCAGGATGGGTCTTCGAGGATCCTCCAGAGCTGTTCGTTGCCGGCCAGCTTGGTATTGACGTGGAGGTCGCTGTCGCTGGGGAGATGTTTGGAGGCGCGTAGCCGGGAATCGGTCTCGGCGTAGCGGGCGATCTCGGTGATACAATATATAAGGTAGGTTAACAACTGCCGGGACTGATCGAAATGTTTTTGCAAGATCCGGGTGGGCTCGCCTGGTCTGGCCGGTCCTTCCTGCGCTTCCAGGGTATAAAGGGTCTGCATGACTTTCACCCGGATATTTCTTCTGCTGATCATTATAAGAGCTTTGCGTTGTTTGCGGGGGCAAATATAGGTTTTTTTTGGGGAGTGGGGTTCATCCGTATCGAAGGATTCTCTTTAACTTTAGCGCCGATGAAGATTTTGCTTATCACACTGGGCGTGTTGTTGCTGGGCGTACTTGTGCTCGCGGGGCATATTTATGTGGAAATGAGGCCGCGGGCGGATGCGCATTCGCGGGGCATGGCGCGGATCGACCTGCATCAACGGATCGGGCGGGCGGATGCAGACAGGATTACGGCCTGGTTGTCGCGGCAGAAGGGCGTGGATCATGTGCTGGTCAATCCGGGTGCGGCGATTGCGGTCTTTACGTATTGGCCGGCGAAGGCGAAACCTGGGGTGATCATCCGGGATTTCAGGGATAGCCTGCCGTATGTGCGGGCGGAACGGTACTTACCGACGGCGGCGGCGGTGAAAAAAGGATGTCTGATGACGGCGACGCCGGCGACCAATAAAATATATGAGTTTCTAAAGCATCTCTTTTAATGATAGTACCGATGAGAAAAACGGCCCTGGCGGCGACTATTTTCCTTAGTGGAGTTATGATATTGGCGACAACGCTGACCCCTTCCTGTCATAAGAGCAGTGGATCCGGGGGCGGCCATACCTTCTATGACTCGCTGGGTGGGACGGTGTTGGTGACCGATCCGGCTAATTATGGTCAGACGGTGGAGCAGGGTTATCTGACGATCCGGACGATCGTGGATACGGCGCTGGTGATCATACAGGCAGATACACTGATCAACAGCTATTTCAGTATCATGGTGAATGAGGATACGTTGCATGCGGCGCCGACAGAGTATGACAAACTAAGCGTGAATATCACTAATTTCCTGGCGGTGGCGGCGGGGGCGAAGGACTATAGCTATACAGGTCTCAGTATGTCGGCGGCGCACGATACGGCCACCAATGCCTACATTTTAACCCCTGTCGACAGTGCGGCCTTTAATGAATTTGCTTACGATCTGGGCTTTTCGGCGTCTCATGTGGTTGCCCCTTATACACTGTCCAGTCAACTGATCAGTCAGCTGGGCCATCTGCTCTACCGGTACGAAGGCCAGATAGTTCAGCCGTAGTACATTGATAATCAGATTGTTGATCCATTTACTGACATGATGGTTGCTTACGGCTGAAAAATTGACACCCGGCAGGCAAGGTGGCGGGCCGGAGTATTTAACAAAACTGTAATTATGGCAAGTATGGCGGTTTGATGGTAATTGCGAGGGGTTTGGTATAAAATTCGTGTAGCTTTGCCGTCCTGCATCTTCGCAGGGAAAACTCTTTCATCAAAACAAAAATCAATACAACTATGGGCAAAAAGTTAAACGTTACCCCTTTAGCAGATCGGGTAATTGTGAAGCCAGCTCCAGCTGAAGAAAAAACTGCCGGCGGTATTATTATCCCCGACACGGCGAAGGAAAAGCCGCAGCGCGGTACGGTCGTAGCGGCGGGTCCAGGGAAAAAGGATGAGCCGGTAACGGTGAAGATTGGAGATACGGTCTTATATGGCAAGTACGCGGGTACCGAGATCCAGATCGAAGGAGACGATTTCCTTATCATGCGGGAATCCGACATTTTAGCAATTGTATAATTCTATCAAAACTGAAATAAAATGGCAAAACAACTTTTTTTTGATATCGAAGCCCGCAATAAGATGAAGCGGGGTGTTGATATTCTGGCCAATGCGGTTAAGGTGACCCTGGGTCCAAAGGGCCGTAACGTTGTGCTGGAAAAGAAATTTGGTGCTCCTTCTATTACAAAGGATGGGGTGACTGTTGCAAAGGAGATCGAACTGGAAGATCCGATCGAGAATATGGGAGCGCAGATGGTGAAGGAAGTAGCTTCCAAGACGGCTGATATCGCTGGTGACGGGACGACGACGGCAACTGTGCTGGCTCAGTCGATCATCGCTGAAGGCCTGAAGAATGTCGCTGCCGGCGCCAACCCGATGGACCTGAAAAGGGGCATCGACAAAGCGGTTGAAAAAGTAGTGGCCAGCCTGAGCGCGCAGTCTCAGACGATTGGCAATGACAAGAACAAGATCGAGCAGGTGGCGTCTGTCTCCGCGAATAATGACGCCAACATTGGCAAGCTCATCGCGCAGGCGTTTGGCAAGGTTGGAAAGGAAGGCGTTATTACGGTAGAAGAAGCCAAGGGTACGGATACGACGGTGGAAGTGGTAGAAGGGATGCAGTTCGACCGCGGCTATATTTCTCCTTACTTCGTGACCAACAGCGAAAAGATGGAAGCCGAGTTGCAGAACCCGTACATCCTGATCTATGACAAGAAGATCTCTGCGATGAAGGATATTCTGCATATCCTCGAGAAGGTAGCGCAAAGTGGCCGTCCGTTATTGATCATCGCAGAAGACCTGGAAGGGGAAGCGCTGGCTACCCTGGTGGTCAACAAGCTGCGTGGAACGATCAAGGTGGCTGCGGTGAAAGCGCCGGGTTTCGGCGATCGGAGGAAAGAAATGCTGCAGGACATCGCTATCCTCACCAAGGGGATCGTGATCAGCGAAGAACAGGGGTACAAGCTGGAAGGCGCTGACCTCAATTATCTGGGTTCGGCTGCATCCGTTACGATCGACAAGGATAATACGACGGTCGTCGGTGGAAAGGGTAAGAAGGAAGATATTACGGCCCGGGTCAACCAGATCAAGGCTCAGATCGAGACGACGACTTCGGATTACGATAAGGAGAAACTGCAGGAGCGTCTGGCCAAGCTGAGCGGCGGGGTTGCCGTGCTTTACATCGGCGCTGCGACGGAAATGGAAATGAAGGAAAAGAAGGACCGTGTGGATGATGCGCTTCATGCCACCCGCGCTGCCGTTGAAGAAGGTATCGTCCCCGGCGGTGGTATCGCGTATATCCGTGCGATTGAGTCGTTGGAAAAGCTGAAAGGCGCCAACGAAGATGAAACGACGGGTATTGCGATCGTCAAGAGAGCGCTGGAGGAACCCATCCGGCAGATCGTGGTCAATAGTGGTGTTGAAGGCAGCATTGTCGTACAGAAGGTGAAGGAAGGCAAGGCCGATTTCGGTTACAATGCCCGCACCGATCAGTATGAGAATCTGTTGAAGGCCGGTGTGATCGATCCCACGAAGGTGACCCGGATCGCGCTGGAAAATGCCGCTTCGATTGCGGGGATGCTGCTGACCACTGAATGTGTGGTTGCGGACAAGCCCAAGAAGGAAGAGCCTCATGCTCATCCTGGTGGTGCACCGGGCATGGGTGGAATGGATTATTAATAGTCGCTTTGCGAATATGGGGCCCCGCGGACGCGGGGCTTTTTTTTTATCCGCCACATCGTCGCGAGGGCGACACTAATCAGAAGATTTCGGTTGCGCGGAACTGCTTTGCCGGCGATTTTCAGAGTATGCAAAATGCGAACTTTTGGTGACGAATTGGTGATTCCAGGCGCCTTGCCTCTAAAGGCAAGGGACATCATTGTTCTATAAAATACTGATTTACAGTTATTTGTATGCAGACAATTGACAGACAGCCTGGTGCGGGGATTCCTTGTAGGGGATTCAAGTTCGCATTTTGCGAACTTTTATTTTCGCCCCCCCGGTAGACCCGCTTAGTGAGGTTCGGGGTTTGTCTACCCATTTCAATATCGGTGAATCTGCGATCGATCTTGCTCCGTATATGCTGCATGCCCCCTATCAAGCTTATATTGATCGCAGTCGTCCTTGTCGTGGGGTGGTGTGCTGCGTCTAATGAACGGAAGCCCGAGGGGAATATGGAAAAAATGCAGAGAGAGGTGTCAAAGCCGACGGCGAAGTATCTGGCGTTGGGAGACTCGTATACGATCGGCGAATCGGTCGGTCCCGATGAGCGATATCCCGCGCAGGTGAGGCGGCTATTGGCGGAGGAGGATCATGTGGACTGCGGCGATCCCGAGATCATTGCGGTGACGGGATGGACGACGGGCAATTTACTTGACGCGGTGGGCGGCGCGCCAGGCGGCGCGGAGGCGGAGTCTTCCTACGACGTGGTCAGTCTGTTGATCGGGGTGAACAATCAGTATCAGGGGCGGAGCCAGACGGAATACCGGGGGCAGTTCGCGGAGCTGCTTCAAAAATCCATCCGGCTGGCGGGAAACCGGCCGTCGCATGTGCTGGTACTGTCGATCCCGGACTATTCGGTCACACCATTTGCGCGGATGCAAGGCCGGGATACGACATGGATTGCGGCGCAGATCGATTCGTTCAACCGGATCAACTACGAATTGGCGCGGGAATACCAGGTACACTACCTCGACGTGACGGCTGAGAGCCGGAAGGCTGCGGCCGATCCTTCGCTGATTGCGGCGGACGGATTGCATTTTTCGGGAAAGGAATATGGGGCCTGGGCGAGATTGATGGAGCCTGTTCTAAGAGAAATATTAAAGGCCGGTCATTGACCGGCCTTTTGCTTATAAATTATTTGATCTGATTAATGTCTGCCGCCGACGCTGCCACCTCTGAAACCGCCGCCGCCGCCGAATGACGGAGAGTAGCTGCGGGTGGGGGCGCTAAAGCTGCGGAAATTATTGGTGTTATTATTGGCGGGCCGGAACGAATTGGGGTTCCTGCTGCTTACATTCGAATTGTACGCCGTGGTGTTGGTCATTCCCGGGCGATAGACCGTGTTGCGGGAAGAGGAGGTTACCCCGTAATGGGCCAGGCCTGTCTTATAGTTGGTGGTATTGAAAGGCCGGAGGTTGTTATAGACGGACATGGGTGAACTACCGACCACAACGAAACCACCCCCGTAATACGGGTTGTAGAAATATGGGTTATACCAACTGTTCCAGAGAAAGTAGTTGTTCCACACCATGTAGGGGTCGCCGAACCCAAACCCTAATCCATAGCCGGAGCCAAAGTAAGGACTATAGCCGAAACCAGAGTAGGGATAATAAGGGGCGCCAAAGCCGTATCCGAGACCACCACCATAGTAGGTGGAGGCGGGGGCATAATAGGCGTCGGCGGAGTTATAATCGTCGAAATAGGACCAACGATCATAATCCTGGGATTTCATCTGGATGTATTGATCATTGGGCGCAGCGGATACATAGTCGGATCCGCTGGACTTGCCGGAAGAATACATGTCCGGGCCGTTCTGGGCATTCTTCGAGGATGAGCAGCTGCTCAATCCGATCATGGCGGCAAGCGCGAAAAAGGTAAAGGTATATAGCTGTCTCATGGTGCTGTGAATATGATAATTTTCAATTTGAAGTGCTAAATTTGCGCTCCTTACGGAGACGATCCTCGCACTGTTATCGTAAAGTTACAATAATATACGGGGCTTTTTAGGGAAAGGTTAACTTTTTATTGTTAAAAACTGATTAACATCTAAAATGGGCAAGGAAATAACGAGCCGGGGCCAGGATTATTCGCAGTGGTATAACGACCTGGTGATCAAGGGTGGTCTGGCGGACCATTCTGAGGTCAAGGGCTGTATGGTTATCAAACCCTATGGTTTTGCCTTATGGGAGAATATGCGGGACCAGCTGGACCGGATGTTCAAGGATACGGGGCACGTCAACGCCTATTTTCCCCTGTTTATCCCCAAAAGCTTTCTCAGCAAAGAGGCGGCGCACGTGGAGGGCTTTGCCAAGGAATGCGCGGTGGTTACACATTACCGGCTGATGAACGATCCAAACGGGGGTGGGGTGGTCGTAGACCCTGCCGCGAAGCTGGAAGAAGAGTTGATTGTCCGGCCGACGAGTGAAACGATCATCTGGAATACCTACAGGGACTGGATCAAGAGTTACCGGGACTTGCCCTTACTGATCAACCAGTGGGCGAATGTGGTCCGCTGGGAGATGCGGACCCGGCTATTCCTGCGCACGACGGAGTTCCTGTGGCAGGAGGGTCATACTGCTCATGCTACTGCGGCGGAGGCGATCGCCGAAACGCGGCAGATGCTGGATATCTACGCTCAATTTGCGGAGGACTACATGGCCTTGCCGGTGATCAGGGGGGTCAAGACTCCAAACGAGCGGTTCGCCGGCGCGGTGGATACCTATTGCATCGAGGCCTTGATGCAGGACGGGAAGGCGCTGCAGGCGGGTACGTCGCATTTCCTGGGACAGAATTTCGCCAAAGCGTTCGAGGTGAAATTTTCGGATAAGAGCAATCAGATGGAGTATGTATGGGCTACCAGCTGGGGCGTTAGTACCCGGTTGATCGGCGGGCTGGTCATGGCGCATAGCGACGATGACGGGCTGGTGTTGCCGCCGCGTATCGCTCCGCTGCAAGTGGTGATCGTGCCGATCTACAAGGGAGAAGAAGGAAAGGACAAGTTGGATGCCAGGGGCAGGGAGCTGGCCGCACAGTTGAAGGCTGCGGGGATCAGGGTGAAATTCGATGATAACGACAACAACCGGCCGGGCTTCAAATTCGCGGAATACGAATTGAAGGGAGTACCGGTGCGGATCGCGATGGGGTTGCGGGATCTGGCAAATAACAGCGCCGAAGTGGCTCGCAGGGATACGAAGGAAAAGACAACCCGGCCGCTGGATGGGCTGGCGGATTATGTAAGGGAACTGCTGGAAGAGATCCAGGGAGCGATGTACCGAAAGGCGCTGGCTTTCCGGGACGCCCGAAGCACGCGGGCGGATGATCTGGCCGAGTTCGAGCGGCTGCTGGATGAGAAGGGTGGGTTTATCCTCGCGCATTGGGATGGGACGACCGAGACGGAGGAAGCCATCAAGGAGAAGACCAAGGCCACGATCCGCTGTATCCCGCTGGAGCCGGAATTGGAGGAAGGGAAGTGTGTATTTTCGGGTAAGCCCAGCCGGCAGCGGGTTCTTTTCGCGCGAGCGTATTGAGGCGGGCATTTTAGGCGGTTTCCAAACTTTTGTTTACTTTCAAGACCCTAAACAACCTGAAATGTCTGACACAACTCAAAGCCATCTTTTTGAGCTATCAGTCGATCACGAGTCAATCGATCATCTGACCGAAACGGCGAAGTGGGGCAAATTCCTGGCGATCGTCGGATTCATAACGTGCGGGCTTCTTGTAATCTTTTCATTCTTCGTGGGATCGCTCATGGCCGGCACTTCGGCCCTTGTGCCGTCCCCGTACCCGAGTACGGAGTCCCGGGCCGTAAGCAATCTCGGCGGCGCATTCTTTACGATGATCTATATTATAGCAGCGGTGATCTATTTCTTTCCCTGTCTTTACCTCTACCGTTATTCGGCCCGGATGAAGGCTGCGCTGAATACAAATGACCAGACGAAACTAAACCAATCGCTGAAGAGCCAGCGGATGTTGTACCGATATGTCGGAATCGTGACGATCATAACTATTTCACTGTATGTAATTGGCCTGCTCATCGGCGGAACGGAGATGCTGTTTATGCCGCGCTAGGCGGGCGGGTTTGTCAAATCGCGGGTTAACCGGCAAATTATGGATACTACAAACGAGCTGGGCCAGCCAGAACTTTTGGAAATGCACCTGGATTATGACGGGGGCAATACCTTGCTTGAGGCGGTTCGCTGGTCAAAATTCCTGGCGATCGCAGGCATCGCCGGTATAGGGCTCCTGTTAATCGCTGTGATCGTCTATATCCCATTTGCATTGGAGGGTTATGGTCAGCTGACCCCGGAGAGTGCAAATGTCATTGCGATCCTGCTTATCACCGTGGCATTCTACCTGGCTGCGCTTGTCGCTGCGGCTATCATATTGTTGCGGTTCTCCAGATTGACAAAGCGGGCCATGGATCGGCAGGATCAGCTGATGTTCAACCGGGGATTGAAGAGCCTGAAAGTGACTTTTATCATCCTCGGGTTGCTATCGAGTCTGTCGCTGGCAGGCCTTATATTCGGTCTCATTTATTCGACGTAAACCCTAAATTTATGGAAAGTCAGGAACAACCGGAACCAGTCTCCGATCTGGATAATTTCTTCCGGATCAACTTCGATGGGGTCAGCCGCGAGCAGCTGAAACAGATCGCTGTCTGGGCGAAGATCTGTTCCATCGCGGGAATGCTGGGGTACGTGATCCAACTGTATCAATGGCTGTTCGGGCATAGCCGGTTTGGCGGGGGACGCGGTGTGTTGGGGGTACTCTTGTATTTGGTTATTATCGGCGGCGGGGGTGTCGTCAATTACTTCCTTTTTCGTTTTGCCGTAGCAGTGAGCCGGGGTGTAGCGAATACGGATGCGCTTCATGTGAACAGCGGGTTCAATAGCTTGCGGCTTTACTTCAGAGCCGCGGGAATGCTGGTGATCGGCCTTTTTATTCTTGTCGTGCTGGAGATTATTGGTGCTTTGCTATGACCAGGCTGAATAACTTCGGGTATCACCGGGTCGAATAGTAGTTGTAATCTTTCAGCAAGGTCTGCAGGAATTCCAGGGAATCCTCATTGTCTTCGATGTGCAATTTTGAGCGGATGCGGGTGGCGATCCGGATGGAAAGGTCGTAATCGCTCTTTTTCCGGACGGCGCTAATGATCCCCTTGAGCGTATTGATATCCTTGTCGCTTAATTGCATGACCTGAGGATAGCGGGGCTGGTAGTTATCGGTCAGCTCCGTGAATACGGTATCTTCCCAGGATGTCCGGTTACGGGTATCGATCAGGATCGTTCCGGCCACGATATCGCCGATCCGTTGGGCATAGGGGGTTGCGATCACACAGCCGATGCCGCCAAAAAGGAAAATGGCGCTCCACCAGGGGAATTCCCCCATGGTGATCGCCGGCAGGATCCAGGTTGGAAAATCGATTATGCGGAACAGCCAGCGAACAATGAACTGGCTGATGGATGGATTGCCGCCGTCGATCGTGATCACCTTGATCTGCATGGCCTTTTTCCCGACGGTTTGGCCGTTGAGGAAGATCTCGGTCAGCGGGAAATAGAAAAGTGCCGGCAGCGCAATGATGATCTTCACCGAGACGGGGGGGTCCCAAAAGTAGTCCCGGCCGATCCGGAACACTTTGTTCATGATATATATCCAGGCGATGATGATCACGATATCGATCAGCCAGGCGAAGAAACGCTTGATGAATGGCGCGATCATGAAATCAACCTCAATGTTAAAGCCGGTATCCAATTTGACCTGGAGCATGCGTTGCCTGGTTGGTTTTCAGGATTATATTTATTCGGGTTTAGTCACTATATTTATCGGGTTATCTCGCCGGGTGGTGGTTTGATCATCTCGCCAGGCGGTTGCGATGTACAAAGATAAATTTAATTTTTTCCAGTGAGAGAGGGTCTCTTTATTAAAAAAAATATTGATAAGTGGAAACAGTATCAATATGAGCCTGCCAATGATCCCGATGAAATGGCCGGCCAGTTCACGGAACTGGTCAATGACCTGGGCTACGCAAAGACTTTCTACCCCCACAGCAAGGTCACTCAGTATTTGAACGGGCTGGCTTCGCGGATCTATCTGGGGATATACCGCAATAAGAAAGAAGAATCTTCGCGGATCCTGCGGTTCTGGAAGACCGAACTGCCGATGGTGGTGTATCGTTATCGCAGGGAGATCCTGTATTCCTTTTTCATTTTTATGCTCTTTGCTTTGATCGCCGTCTTCTCGGCAGCTCATGATGAAACATTTGTCCGCGGGGTGCTCAGCGATAGGTATGTGGATATGACGGAGGACAACATTGCCAAAGGGGATCCTTTTGGCGTGTACAAGCAGGAGAACGGGCTGAATATGTTCATGCATATTGCGCTTAACAATGTGCAGGTGGCGTTTGTCATGTTCATTGCGGGTTTCCTGCTGGGGATAGGGACGGTGTGGTTCCTGTTCCAGAACGGTACAATGGTAGGGGCGTTCCAATATTTCTTCTTTGCCCGCGGGCTTGGATGGAAGTCGGTGCTGGTGATCTGGATACACGGCACGCTGGAGATCTCCGCTTTTATCGTCGCCGGCGCGGCGGGTTTAGTCCTGGGGAACAGTATACTTTTTCCCGGGACGCATAAGCGGCTGCATTCGCTGAGACGGGGGGCAAAGGACGGTCTGAAGATGATGGTCGGGCTGGTGCCGATCTTTATTGCGGCAGCTTCATTGGAGGGGTTTGTGACGCGGTACACTGCGATGCCGATCTGGCTGAGCCTTTTCATCCTGCTGGGCTCGCTTACCTTTCTTATCTGGTATTTCGTTCTTTACCCGGTGAAGGTGAATAAAAAAATGAGTTCTCTATGACAGGCGGGTACCGGGCAGGGATAGTGGGCGTATTGCTTGGGCTGCTGGCATATGTTCCGGCCGCCGCTCAGTCGGGTGACACGGCCGTTGTAACGGTTGGGGATTCGAGCGCGGTGGTGGTGGACAGCGCGACAGGGTCTAATAGCGTCGAGCCGCATGTCGTGCGACTGATTGACGATTCGGTGGTGAGGGGCTGGAAGGGAGATAAGGTGTACGAATATGCCAATGATTCCACTTATTGGCAGTGGTATGCGGACATGCGTCAGGGGCAACCCGGCAGTCGTTCTTATGGCGGGGGGCCTTCCGGGGGATCTTCGGCGGATTCGCCTTCGGAGGGGCCGTTGACGCGGATGCTGGCCAGCAAAGGATTCGAGTACTTCATTCTTTTCCTGTTGGGCGCCATTTTGGTCTTTGCCATTGTCCGGATCATCCTGACCAACCGGCTGCAGCTTTTCTACCGGCGCCCAAAGCCGCTTACGGCGGTCAAGCCCGGGGGAGAAGAGGATTTGACGGAAAATGATCTCGAAGGGCAGCTGACCCATTTCATCCAAATAAAGGATTACCGGCAGGCCGTACGATATCTTTATCTGAAGACCCTCCGGTTATTGAGCGACCGGGGAATGATCCGGTATCACCCCGAATCGACCAATCACGACTACTGGCAACAGCTGAGCGCGACCTCGCAGGGCAGGCCATTCCGCGACCTGATCACGATCTACGAGAATGTATGGTATGGGGAATTTCCATTGGGAGATGCCTTATTTATGCGGCTGCATCGGTATTACGAGGAGTTCTATAAATCTGTCCGAGCATGAGGAAACGGTCCCGTGTCTTTGTCGCCTTCGCGCTGCTGCTGGCATTGGCGTCGTGCCAATCGAACCGGGCCAAGTACATCGACCGCCGGATTACCTTAAAGCCGCGGGATTTTATTCCCTATGGCAATAAGATAGCCTTTGACGGGTTGCCCTATCTATTTCCCAATGCGACGATCTCCACCAATACCAAACCGCTGTCCGGGCTCTCTTCCAGTGAAGGGAAAAAGGTCTACCTGGTCTTCGGCGGCGTGATGGATCCGAGTCAATCGGATATCAATTCCATTCTTGATTTCGTCGGCGAAGGGAATCAACTGTTCGTCTCTGCGCGGGTGTTCGGGGACTCGTTGCTTCATACGCTGGGGGTGAAGGCTTCTTATGGAGAGCTGAATCTCGGGCCGATGGACAGTCTTAAAGTGAGCCTTGATGATCCGGTAACCCGGGACTCACTGAACTTTGCTTATCCGGGGGATTCGTTTGACGGCTGGGTGGATAGTCTCGACGCCCAGTACACGACCGTGCTGGGCCGGGATCATCTGGGGCGGCCAAACTTTATCCGATTCAATTATAGGGGCGGGGGTTCGCTGTATCTGCATTTCGCGCCGCTGGCCTTTAGTAATTTCTTCCTCCTGCACAAGAAGAACATCGCTTATTATCAGAACGCTATGTCGTATCTGTCCGCTACGGCGCAGGAGGTAGTGTGGGATGACTATTTCACGTCACCACAGCGGCGTCGCTCAGTGTTCAGTTTCCTCTTCAGCAATTTAAATTTTTCCTATGGTCTCTGGCTACTGCTGCTGCTCTTGCTGTTAATCTACCTGGTGGAGTCCAAACGGAGACAACGGCCGATACCGGTCATCCAGCCGCTTCAAAACACCTCCCTTGACTTCGTGCGGACGATCGGGCGGCTGTATTTCCAGCGCCGGGACAATCACAATCTGGCCAGCAAGATGGTCATGCATTTCCAGGACCTGGTCCGGACGCGGTATAACCTGACCGCTTCGGCGCTGGATGAGGAGCTGGCGGTCCGGCTGGCCCATCGGACGGGTTATCAGCAGGAGGCATTGTCACGGCTGATCGGGTATATGCGGGTGTTACCGTCAAAGGCGTACGTGCCGGATGAGGAGCTAATGGATTTTCACCGGCAATTGGAAGCATTTTATAAAATAGCATAACATGGAAGAGAATCTATTTGAACAAAGGACGGAACTGGCGGACTTGCAACGGGCAGTGGATGAGCTGAAAGGGGAGATCGGCAAAGTGATCGTGGGACAGGAGCAGATGATCGAGCTCTTGCTGGCCGGGATACTGGCGGACGGGCATATTCTGATCGAGGGGGTGCCGGGGGTGGCCAAGACGCTGACCGCGAAATTACTCAGCAGGGTCATATCCGTCGGCTTTTCGCGGATCCAGTTCACTCCGGACCTGATGCCCAGCGATGTGATCGGGACTTCCGTGTTCAATCCCCGTGAAAGTAGTTTTCAGTTCAAGCAGGGACCTATCTTCAGCAATATCATTCTGATCGATGAGATCAACCGGGCGCCGGCCAAGACGCAGTCGGCCCTTTTCGAGGTGATGGAAGAACGGCAGATCACGGTCGACGGGCATACCTATCCGCTGAACCCTCCGTTCATGGTGGTGGCGACCCAGAACCCGATCGAGCAGGAGGGGACGTATCACCTGCCGGAGGCGCAGCTGGATCGGTTCCTGTTCAAGATCAACGTACAGTACCCGACCGCGGAGCAGGAGTTCCGGATCGTGGCTAATCATCATCAGCTGAGAGGTGACGTCAGGATCGAAACGGTAGCTGCGGTATTGTCAGCGGAACGGGTCAGCGACTTGCGCGAAAAAGTGAGGGGAATTCATGTTGAAGAAAAACTGATCCAGTTCATTACGACGATCGTGGGGGCTACGCGCAATCATAAGGCGATCTATCTGGGTGCATCTCCGCGGGCGTCGATCGGTATCCTGAACGGCAGCAAGGCGATAGCGGCGATGCAGGGGCGGGATTTCATTACGCCGGAAGACATCGTTTATATTGCGCCGGCCGTGCTGCGGCACCGGTTGGTGCTGACACCGGAGAAGGAAATGGAAGGCGCTTCGGCAGATGATGTGATCGATGAGATCATCCGTTCCATTGAGGTCCCGCGATAGAAAAAATTATATGTCACTCGTATCGAGATTCTATAAATCCCTGTTCATTTCGCGCCGCTGGTATCAGCTGGCGGTGGGGATCATCGTACTGTTCGTCCTGGCCTACGGGATACCCGCGCTGTTCACGGTGGCGCAGCTCCTTCTACTGTTCCTGGTGATGGTGACCCTGCTGGATTATGTTGTATTGTTCGCCACCCGGCAGCCGGTAGTGATGGAGCGGATCGTATCAGACAGGTTCAGCAACGGAGATGACAATGTCGTGCGGCTGGAGTTCCGGAATCGGTATCCCTTCCCGGTCCTGCTGCAGATCATCGATGAGGTGCCGGAACAGTTCCAGATGCGGAATTTCGTGTTGAAGACTGAACTGAAAGCCGGTGCGGAAGGGACGCTTGAATATCGTCTCCGGCCGGTACAGCGCGGGGAATATGTGTTTCACAATATTAATGTCTACATCAAGAGTCCATTTCAGCTGATCGTGCGGCGAAAGGTTATTGCAGCGGAGACGATGGTCAGGGTGCTCCCGTCGTTCCAGGCGCTGAAGCAATTCGATCTGCTGGCGATGTCACAGAATCTGGCGGAGAGCGGGAACAAGCGGATGCGGAAGCTGGGGCATAGTCTGGAGTTCGAGCAGATCAAAGAATATGTCACCGGGGATGATCTGCGCAGCCTGAACTGGAAGGCGACGGCACGGAGGGGAGGAGAGCTGATGGTGAATAATTTCACCGATGAAAAAAGTCAGCAGGTTTATTGTCTGGTGGACAAGGGGCGGGTGATGAAAATGCCGTTCAGCGGCATGAGTCTGCTGGATTATGCGATCAATGCCACGCTGGTCTTGTCCCGGGTAGCGCTGGTACGGCAGGATAAGGCGGGGCTGCTCACCTTCTCCGATCAGATCGGTACCTTCCTGCCGGCGGGACGAAAGACGACGCAGATGAGCCATATCCTTGAGATCCTCTACAACCAGCAGACCCGATACCAGGAGACCGATTACGAGAAACTGCATGCCATGGTGCGGACGCGGATCACCCAGCGAAGCCTGATCGTGCTGTTCACGAACTTCGAGTCCTTGTCCGGGCTACAGCGGCAGTTACCCTATATCCGGTCGATGGCGCGGCAGCACCTGGTGCTGGTGGTCATCTTCGAGAACACGGGTTTGGATCAGCTCAGGAAGATGGAAGCAGAAACGATCGAAGACGTATATACGCAGACGATCGCGGAGAAATTCGCGTACGAAAAGCGGCTGATCGTGAAAGAGCTTCAGCAGCATGGGATTGCGACTATCCTGACCGCTCCGGAGAACCTGACGGTGGCGACGGTTAATAAATATCTGGAGATCAAGGCGAGGCTGGCGATATGAATATGGAGAAAGAGCTGCATATCTTTGAGCGGGGGCAGGCGTTGCTGATCGACAAACCGCTGGACTGGACTTCCTTTGACGTAGTTCGCAAACTGCGGCGGCTGGTGAGGACAAAGAAAGTCGGTCATGCCGGGACCCTGGACCCGCTGGCTACGGGGCTGCTGATCGTTTGCACGGGTAAATTCACCAAACGCATTAATGAGTACATGGCGCGGGAGAAGGAATACACCGGAACGGTGACGCTCGGAGCCGCTACGCCTACGTATGATCTGGAGAGCGAGCCGGTTTTCGTCGGGGATCATGGCGAGGTGACGTTGTCGCTGGTGAATGAGGTGATTGCCCGGCGGTTCGTTGGGAATATCCTGCAGGTGCCGCCGGCCCATTCGGCGATCAAAGTAGGTGGGCAAAGGGTATATGAGTTGGCGCGCAAGGGCAGGGAAGTGAAGCTGGAGCCGAGGCCGGTAGTGATTTCCGCGTTCGAGATAACGGCGTTCCGGCTGCCGGAGATGACGTTCCGTGTCGTCTGTTCAACCGGCACGTATATTCGAAGTTTGGCCAATGATCTGGGAGCGGCGCTGGGGTGCGGAGGATACCTGAGTGAGCTTCGGCGGACGAGGATCGGGGAGTTCCGGGTGGAGGATGCGATGACGATGGAGGGGGCGGAAATCTATATAAACGATATGTTCGCCGATCAGAATGGGTAACCGATACCCAACTGGAAGGTGCCTTTGAAAAGATTGAGGTTATGGAACCAGACATCGGAATAGTTGATACTTCCGGGGTCTTTGAATTTATATGCGTAGTCGAGACGGATGAGGAAATATTGAAAGAGAAGGCGAAGCCCGGTGCCACCGTCGACGGCGATTGCTTTGTAGAAGCTGTTCAGCTGAAAATCGCTTCCCTGTTCCGCCGGGGACGTATCGATTGGATGGCGGTCCCAGATATTGCCGGCGTCGACATACAGCGCGCTCTGCAGTTTGACGCCGCCGAATATGGTACCGAGGGGGAAGCGGTATTCGATATTGCTTTCGAGTTGGATATCGCCGAACCGGTCGAGGATGCCGCCATCGGCGGTGTCATAGAATTTTGCCGAGCCCAGGCCGAGTTGACGGATGGTCCAACCGCGCATGGTGTTGGGGCCGCCGGCGAAATAGGCTTTATAAAAGGGCAGCGTCTCCTGTTCGGGGCCCGGTTTGCCGTAGGCGATCCCGCCGCCCGCGAATAGGCGGATGGCCAGTTCAGTGGTACGCCAGGTCCAGTGGCGCCGGTAGGTGACGTCGCTCTTGACGAAGCGCCAGAGTACGCCGTCGTTGAGGGACTTGATCGCGCCCAGCAGGAGACCGCTATTCTCAAGGCTGAAGGAGAAAAAGTCGGTGGCGATCCCATGTTTTTTTACTGAGCTGTAGGCAAACTGGAAACTCATTACGAGGCCGGTCTTGAAGGCGAGTTTGAGCGAGGGAAATGAATCAAGATAGTGCGCGAAACTGTCACTTTGGTGCAGATCGGTGTATTCGACGTTGAAGGGGCGGAACAAGAAAGACTTGTTGCCGACATTGGACTCCCAGCCAAAGGAGCCATTGATGGACCTGACGTTGAAGAACTCCTTGTCGTCGGAGGTACGGCGGTCGGTATAGGAGGTGTTGCCGCTCATGACGGTATGGGTACTGTCTTTGGGAAACCATTTGCGGAGAGGGCATATGTTGGGTCGACCGATTGGTTTTGGAAAGGAGATTGAATGGGAAAGGGTGAGATCGGTGGTCTGGATGAAGCTGCCGCCGAATTCGACGCCGGCCCGAAGGTTGGTTGTCGACTGGACGGCTTCGCGGAAAGCGTCCCGGTTGAGGAGCGTAAGGTTGACGGCGGTGCCGAATAAGGTGCCGGTGGCCAGGATATCGTTGGTGTTGCGGCTGGCTTCGAGGCTTGGTGCGATATCGTATTTCTTGTTCGGGTATAGCTTTAGGGTGGCGTCAAGGACAGAGTCGGAACTTTCGGCGGGTTCGAGGGTCATTGCGGCCTGTTGCCAGGCGCCAAGCTGGTTGAATCGGTTGACGGTCTGGACATATTTTCGCCACTGGTATTGATCACCGGGCAGGGTGTAGATGTTCTCGAGGAGGGTCTTTGTCTTGAATTTGTTGGTCCGCGTAATAAAAGTAAATCCTTTCGCGCTGGTTGTATCGATATTGGTGAGGGTCACGGTGTCTTCCTGGAGGATGGGAAGGTCGGGATAGACGGTGACGCGGCCGATGGTATAGGGGATAATGTGGCTGGAGTCCAGGACGGGCCGCTGCATGACGACGGCATTCATGGTAGGGTGCTCCCTTCTTAGTCGCAGCTTCTCCATGAGTGCGGCCTGCTGGAAAGGGTCGAGCGTTGGATCGAGGAGACCGGCGAGCACGGTATCGCGTTCGATATAGATATCTTCCTTGGTGAATTTGAAATAGCCGTGGTTTTGGAAAAGGGTGACGAGGCGTTCCCGTTCATCGGACATGATCTGTTTTGAATAGGGCACGCCTTTCCGGAGCAGGGATTGGCTGCTGGTCTGCAGAGCCAGGGCCTGGAGCTCGGGTGTGGTAAGCGCGTACCCGACGGAGTCGAGCATGAGCTGTTTGCCCGGCCAGACGCGGAAATCGACGCGAACGCGATATTGGTCGAGTTCAGGATGGCGTTCAAACCGGATGGTATCGCGGCGGATCGTATCTTTAATCGTTGGGGTGAAATAGCCGGATGCGTTAAGCAGGGCGACCATGAACCCGATCGAACGGCGAACATTGATGGTATCGAAAACGGGCGGGTTCATGACGCCGCGGTAAACACCGGCGATGGAGACTACCTGGACCCGCAGACTGTCGTCGAGCTGATTGGCGAGGCGGGATGCGAGGTCCTGCTTTTCGGAGGGTTTCATATTCCCTTCTACCTTTACGTTGACGGCAAAGACAAATGGGCGGCGGAGAGGATACTTGTGCGGAACCGTGCAGGCGAAGAGCGAAAGTAAAATCGCTAACGCCAACAGGTAGGCAGGGGAGAGAAAAGGAACAGTATTTTGCCGGCGCCGCGAAATAAACAAAGTGAGCAAACCCAATTCGATTTTAACGTTTTGTTATGCAGATATCGAAATCTCAGGTCAAATATATTCAAAGTTTGAGCCATAAAAAATTCCGCGATGAAGCGGGTGTGTTTGTGGCGGAAGGCCCCAAGGTTGTAGGTGAGCTGTTGGGGATACCGGGGATGCGATGCAGGCAAGTGTATGCGGTGAGGGAATGGATCGCTGCAACGGCGGGGTTATCGGGTGTGCCGGTTCTGGAGGCTGGGGAAGCGGAGTTGGAACGGTTGTCGGCGCTGGCCACACCGAACCAGGTAGTAGCGGTCTTTGAGAAGCCGGTATTTCCGCAGCCTGACTTTAACAAAGGAATAACCCTGGTGCTGGACGGGATACAGGATCCGGGCAACCTGGGGACGCTGGTGCGGGTTGCGGACTGGTTTGGATTGTCGGCGGTGTTGTGCAGTCCTGACAGCGCGGACGTGTATAACGGCAAGGCGATCCAGTCAACGATGGGGAGTGTCGGGCGGGTGCCGGTGGTCTATGCAGACCCGGTGGCTGTGGTGAGTGGGTATACTGAAATACCGGTCTTTGCGGCGGTATTGGGGGGTCAGGATTTGTTTGCGATGGAGCGAATGGACCGCGGTCTAATTGTGATCGGGAATGAGTCGAGGGGGATCAGGGCGGGGTTGCTGGAACTGGCGACGGACCGGGTGACGATCCCGGGAGCGGGGATGGCCGAATCGCTGAATGCGGCAGTGGCGGGTGGGATTATCGTGTCGTATCTTGTCGCTAATCGTTAGCGGAACTGGATCGCGCGCACCGGCTGGACTTTTCGGATGACGAGGGTCGGGATCATGAGAACGAGGAAGCAAATCAGGAAGGTGCCGGCATTCACGAGGAGGAAGTGCCACCATTCGAGCTTGACTACGGCTTTGGAGATGAAGTAGGCGTCTTCGGGGAGGGTGATGAGCCCATAACGGTTCTGGAGCCAGCAGATCAGCAGGCCGAAGGCGTTGCCGAGCAGCAGGCCAAACAGGGTAATGATCGCTCCCTGGTAGAGGAAGATGCGCTGAATGACGGGATTGGGTGTGCCGAATGCTTTGAGGATGCCGATCATTCGGGTACGTTCGAGCACGAGGATGATCAGGCAGGTAACCAGGTTGAGGGTGGCGACGATGACCATAATGACCAGCACGATAGCGATGGTGATATTCTGGAGATTGAGCCAATCGAAGATATTCGGATAGATCTTAACGGTGGTACGGCTGTTCCATTCCTGGGGCAACTGGGGAAAGATCAGGCTGTCAACGAGTGAGGCCTGACGGTAATCTTTGGTGAAGATTTCATAGCCGCCGATCTGGTTATCCTTCCAGTCGTTGAGCCGCTGGACAAGCCTGAGGTCTCCGATGGCGATGATTTTGTCATAATCTTCGATGCCGGTCTTGAACAGGCCGGAAACGATCATCGGCCGGACGCGAAGCTGGCCGCCGGGTTGGATGAAATAAATCAGGACCTTTTCACCAAGCTTAATTCTGAGTTGCGTGGCGGTATAGGTAGAGATTACAATCTCATTGCTGTAGGTCGTGTCGGGGAAGCGGATCCACCGGCCGCTTTTGAGAAAGCTGCTCAGGTGGCCGAAGTCATAGTCTTTTTCCACGCCTTTCATGAGGACGACCTCAATGCCTTCGGTGCTGCGGATGACGGCGTTCTTGGTGGCGAAGGCTTGAATGGTCTCGATGTCCGGGTTGGCGTGGAGGGTGCGCAACACGGTATCATTGCGTTCGATCGGCAACTCTCCCGTGAGGGGCGCGTCGTTACCGGAGCGTCGTTGGACGTGTATATCGCCCCAGAGATTGAAGACTTTTTGACTGATGGCGTCCTGGAAACCCCTGGTAAAGGCGAGGGTGAGGATCATAGCCGCGACGCTGATAATGGTAGCGCTGATGGCCAGGCGGATAATGAACCTGGAGAAAGTCCGTTGACGGTTAAAAGCGATACGGCGGGCGATGAAGGCGGCTACGTTCAAGTGGATTTTGTTATTTGTAATTGGCGCAAACTCCTGATTCGTAAAAATAGACTAATTTGCTTTTACATGAATCGCTTTTTCTTTTTGGTGTCAATCCCGATCATCGGGTTGGCCCTTGGGGTTGATGCGCAGCCTGTATCGGATATGGTCGTTTCGCCGTCGATTGGAACTCCGCAATTGTATCCCGCCGGAAATCAGCCAGGATATCCGATCATCCGGCTGAACAGTTCGGATCAGCTGGAATTAAGCTTCGATGACCTGGACGCAGATGTCAAGGCTTACTATTATACGTTCCAGCTGTGTGATGAGGACTGGACGCCTTCGACGCTCAGCGAGATGGAATTCCTGAAAGGCTTTTCGCAGGTCCGGATCGACGACTATCGGAACTCGTCGGTTGCGCTCGTACGGTATACGCATTATCATGCTGTCCTGCCTGATCAGAATTGTGTGCCGACCCACTCGGGAAATTATCTGTTAAAGGTGTTTACAGACGGGGATACGTCGAAGCTGGCTTTCGCGCGGCGGTTCCTGGTGGTCGATTCGCGGATCAATATTCAGTCGCAGTTTCTGCAACCGGTGGATTACAATCTCGCGCAGACGCATCAGCATCTTACCTTGAAGCTGAATGCGCAGGCGATCAATCCGCAAAATCCGCTGGATCAGATCAAGGTGGATATCCTCCAAAATTACCGATGGGACAATGTCATCCGGAATCTCCAACCCAATTTCTATGTCGGCAATAATATGGAATATACCAGTGACAATACTATCCTGTTCGAAGGCGGATCGGAATGGCGGGGGGTCGACCTGCAAAGTTTCCGGTTCCAGAGCGACCGCGTGCAGACGGCCAATTATGCCAAGACGGGTACGGATATCATCCTGAAGGCGGACGGGGATCGGTCTGCGCTGGCCTATGTGTTCTATGCGGACCTGAACGGGGCGTTCTTTATTCAGACGACGGAAAGCATCAATGTCAACTATCAGGGGGACTATGCGTCGGTGCTGTTCAGTTTTGCGCCGAAGGACAAGGCTGAGTTCCCGGATAAGGATGTGTATTTATTGTCACGTTTTACGGGGGGAGTGGTAAATGATTCGTCCAAAATGGTGTTCAATCCGACTAATGGGCGGTATGAGCGGCGGTTCCTGCTGAAGATGGGGTATTATAGTTTCTGTTATGTTACGGTTGACCGGAATGACCCGGACAGGAGGCCGTCCTTTGGGTTGACGGAGGGTGATCATGTGGAGACGTCAAATGATTATATGATCCTGGTGTATTATCATAGTCCGCTTGGACGGGGGGATGACCTGATCGGGATGCAGCGGTTCAATAGTAAGACGGGGAAATAGGGGTTGGAAATAAAATTTTTCGACAATTCAATGTTGTTTATCTTTGCCGCGGCAAAGTCTTATACGACCAGCTCCCGCTGAACCCCGCCAGGGCCGGAAGGCAGCAACGGTAGGTGGTCGTAGCGGTGCGATATAAGTAACTTTGCCATTTTTTATTTGTACAAACCGAACTATATATGAAATTCTTCATCGACACGGCCGATCTGGCGCAAATTAAGGAAGCAAACGATTTAGGGATTTTGGACGGGGTTACTACCAATCCTTCTTTGATGGCCAAAGTGGGTATCAAGGGGGAGGAGGCGGTGACCAAACATTATCTCACGATTGCGGAGATGGTAAAGGGGGATGTTAGCGCGGAGGTGACGGCGGTAGATTTCGACGGGATCATTGCTGAAGGTTTGAAGCTGCATGCGATTCATCCGAATATTGTGGTCAAGGTCCCGATGATCAAGGAGGGGATTAAGGCGTTGAAGTGGTTTTCTGACAACGGGATCAAGACGAATTGCACCCTGGTATTTTCGGCGGGTCAGGCGATCCTGGCTGCCAAGGCAGGGGCGACCTACGTATCGCCTTTCATCGGGCGTATCGACGACTCCAGCTGGGACGGAGTAGAGTTGATTGCCCAGATCGCCAATATTTATGCTATACAGGGTTGGGAAACGGAGATCCTGGCCGCTTCCATTCGGAGTTCGCTTCATATCGTAAAATGTGCGGAGGCCGGCGCTGATGTGATCACTTCCCCGCTGGAATCAATCCTGGGGCTGTTGAAGCATCCGTTGACGGATATCGGGTTGGCGAAATTCCTGGAGGACGCGAAGAAATTCAAATAAGATAAGGCTTAGCGGCCGGCTGATTTGTGGCTGGCTGGTTCAGGGACACGACTTCTCCAATGACGATGACGGCTGGATGGGAGAGTTGGTGTCGGAGAGCCAAAGCAGGAAGCTGCGAGGCTGTTCCAATCGCTATTTGCTGTTCCGGGAGGGAGCCGTCCTGGATGATGGCGGCGGGCATTTTGCCATACCCTTCGTGCTGGCACAGCTGGGAAATGGCGGCCAGTTGGTGCATTCCCATATAGATTACGACGGTGGACTTACTGCGAAGAGCGAGGCGAAGGTCCCCTGACAGGCTGCCATCTTTGCGGGTCCCGGTGATGATCCAGATGCCGTCGCTCACGGCACGGTGGGTAAGCGGGATGCCGGCGAGACCAGCGGTCTGCATGCTGCTGATGCCCGGGATATAGGTCACTTGCATGCCCAGTTCACGGGCAAATAGGACTTCTTCGAATCCCCGGCCGAATATAAAGGGGTCTCCGCCTTTGAGGCGGATAATTTTCCTGCTTGTTTTTGCTTTTTCTCTTATCAGCTCGTGGATCTGCTCCTGGGTGATCGTGGCGCCATGCGGGTGTTTGCCGACGAAGGTACGGTCGCAATGGGGTGGGGCGAGGTCGAGCAAGGCGAGGTTGGCGAGACGGTCATAGAGGATGACGTCGGCTTGACTGAGTGCGCGCCAGGCTTTGACGGTGATGAGGTCGGGATCACCGGGGCCTGCACCCAAAAGAATCAACTCCGCTTTGTACATATATTATTTATTTTTATATCGTCTATTTAGTGCAACATAGGCAAAATAATCAATGTTTCTCATTTTTACATTGTCTAAGTCACGGATATAGGCGAAAAAAAGCGTATAATTGCGAAATATAATTACATATAAATTAATTCTATGTATTATTCTGAGAATCCAGTCGTCGTGGTGATTGGGAATGGGATGGTGGGTCATCGTTTCTGTGAGCGGCTAAAGGCAGCAGGGGAACCCTATCAGATCGTGGTCTTCGGAGAGGAGCCGCGGCCGGCTTACGACCGGGTGCATCTCAGCGAATATTTCAGCGGGAAATCGGCTTCTGATTTGAGTTTGCCCATGAAGGGCTGGTTCGATGAGGACGAGATCATTCTTCACCTGGGCGATGCGGTACGGGAGATTGACCGGGCGCAGCAGGTGGTCCATTCTTATAAAGGGGTTGTTCAGCATTATGATGTGCTTGTATTGGCGACGGGTTCCAGTCCTTTCGTTCCTGATATCAGTGGCGTGGACAAGGAGGGGGTGTTTGTTTACCGGACGATCGAGGATCTCGACCGGATAAAAGCATATGCGCCGCGGGCGACCCATGGCGCAGTTATGGGGGGAGGTCTTCTGGGGTTAGAGGCCGCGAAGGCCTTACTGGATCTTGGGGTTCCCAAGACGCATGTGATCGAGTTTGCCACGCGGCTGATGCCGCGGCAGATCGATAGCGCCGGCAGTCAGGCACTGGAGGCCAGTCTGCGGCGGCTGGGGTTGGAGCTGCATCTGAACAAGACGACATTGGCGATTGAAGGGGCGGGTAGGGTGGAGGCGTTGCAGTTTGCCGACGATACCCGGCTGGCGGTGGACATGGTAGTGATCTCAGCGGGGATACGGCCGCGGGATGAGCTGGCGCGGTTGTCGGGGTTACCGGTAGGGACAAGAGGCGGTATCCTGGTGAATGAGCGGATGCAGACGGCTGACAAGAATATCTATGCGATCGGCGAGTGTGCGTTGGTCCAGGGTATGATCTACGGGCTGGTGGCGCCGGGGTATGAAATGGCTGATGTGGTAGTCAGCAATCTGGCCGGTGGAGATAAGCGCTTCACGGGGTTCGATATGAGCACCAAGCTAAAGCTGATCGGCGTGGATGTGGCGAGCTTCGGCGATCCGTTTGTGGCCGAGCCGGATTGCCGGACGATCGTCTATGAGGACAGGCATAAGGGTATCTACAAACGGATCAATATCAGTTCCGATGGGAAATACTTAAAAGGGGGGGTGTTGATCGGGGATGCGGGGGCGTATCATCTGCTCTTGCAGACGGTGAATAACCGGCTGGTGCTGCCGCCTGATCCCGAGGATATGATCCTGGGGAGCAGGGGGGCCGCCGCCGAAGGCGGCGGCGTGATGAGCCTGCCGGGGGAAGCCCTGGTGTGCTCCTGTGAATCGGTCAGCAAAGCGGTGATCTGCGCTGCGGTGGCGGAAGGGTCGGCCACCACGGTGGAGGCGGTGAAAAAATGCACGCGCGCCGGAAGCGGCTGCGGCGGCTGTATCCCGTTAGTTAAAGATTTGATCGCCGGGACCATGAAAGCAGGCGGCATGTATGTGCGTAATGTAGTCTGTGAGCATTTCGGTTACTCCCGGCAGGAGCTGTTCGATTTGGTCAAGCTGCATGAGGTGAGGACGTATGACGAGGCGTTGCACCGTTGGGGTAAAGGCGACGGCTGTGAGGTCTGCAAGCCGGTGGTGGCCAGTATCCTGGCCAGTTGCTGGAACGAGACGATCATAAAGCAGGCGCCGATCCAGGATAGCAATGACCGATATCTTGCCAACATCCAGAAAGGTGGAAGTTACTCCGTAGTGCCGCGGATCCCCGGCGGCGAGATCACGCCGGATAAGCTGATCGTGCTCGGCAAGGTGGCTAAAAAATACAACCTGTATACGAAGATCACGGGCGGGCAGCGGATCGATCTTTTTGGCGCCCATGTAACCGACCTGCCTTCGATCTGGGAGGAGCTGATCGCAGCGGGATTCGAGAGCGGACATGCCTATGGCAAGGCGCTGCGGACGGTAAAGAGCTGCGTGGGCAGCACCTGGTGCCGGTATGGTCTTCACGACAGCGTTTCGTTTGCCATCGAGATCGAGGAGCGCTACCGGGGGATCCGGGCGCCGCACAAGATCAAGGGCGGGGTCAGCGGCTGTGTGCGTGAGTGTGCGGAAGCGCAGAGCAAGGATTTCGGGGTTATTGCGACAGAAAAGGGGTGGAACCTGTATGTCTGCGGCAACGGCGGCTCGAGGCCGCAGCATGCGCAACTGCTGGCGGTGGATATCGACAAGGAGAGCTGTGTGCGGTACCTGGACCGGTTCTTAATGTTCTATATCCGTACGGCCGACCCGCTCACGCGGACGGCGACCTGGCTCAACAAAATGGAAGGGGGGATCAGCTATTTAAAGAATGTGGTGATCAACGACAGTCTGGGGATGGCCCTTCAGTGGGAAGAAGAGATGCAGACGCTTGTCGATAGCTATCATTGCGAATGGGCTGCGGTGGTGGGCAATCCCGAGCTGCGGAAGCAATTTGTACATTTTGTGAACGCGCCCAGGAAGAAGGACCCGGAACTGCAGTTCGGGGAATTGCGGGGACAAGTGAAAGCAAAGGACTGGTAAAAAATATTTTTATGATCAATACATCCATCAAATGGCTGGCGGCTTGCCGGGAGGAAGATGTTCCGGCAGAAGGGGGCGCCTGTGTACTGCTCGAAGGAGAACAGATCGCGATCTTTCGGTTCGCCCGGCGTTCGGAGTGGTATGCTACACAAAATCTTTGTCCGCATAAATTTCAGATGAGCTTGTCGCGGGGGATGACGGGGAGTTCGGGGGAGACATGTGAGCCGAAAGTGGCTTGTCCGTTTCACAAAAAGACTTTCTCCCTGCGAACCGGCGCCTCTCTCAGCGGTGAGGAATATCGCATCCGGACGTATCCGGTGCGTGTAAAGGGGGGAAGGGTATATGTAGGATTTGCGGCCGAGGATTGAAAGAAGTTGTGCATCTTTGGCTAAATTTCTTTCATGCGGGATATCACACACAAACAGATCTCGCTGCGGACCGCCAGCGCAGTGGGTGTTGTCTTCTGTTCCGCGGAGACGATCTCCCTGATCCGGGAGGACAAATTGCCAAAAGGGAATCTTTTCGACGTGGCGCGGGCGGCGGGGTTCGTTGGCGCCAAGCTGACGCCGCAGCTGCTACCGCACTGTCATCCGGTTGCCATCGACGGGATGGAATTGGAGTTCGAATTCCTGGACAGTGAGAAGCATGCTGGTCTGCTGACGGCGGAGGCGTTAATGCGTTCGGGTATTGTTATCTGTGGGGAAGCGAAGTCGATCGGGCGAACGGGGATCGAGATGGAAGTGTTGACAAGTGTTTCGGTGGCGGCGTTGGAGATCTATGATATGTTGAAACCGGTCGAAAAGCAACTGGAGATAGGCTATATACGGCTGCTGGAGAAAAGGGGGGGCAAGAGCGATCGCGAAAGGTATTTTGCGACTTCTCCGTCGTGTGCAGTGCTGGTGTGTTCGGACTCGACGGCGGCGGGGAAGCGGGAGGATAAAAGTGGCCGGATCATTGTGGAAATGCTTGAGGCGGTGCGTGGGGAAGTGCGGCACTATGTCATTGTTCCGGATGACAAGTCCCGGATCCAGGAGCAGATCAGGGAGTGGGTAGCGGAAGATATCCAGTTCATCTTTACGACAGGTGGAACAGGACTGGGGCCGCGGGACCAGACAGTCGGAGCGGTAAAGGAGCTATTGGAGCGGGATGCCATGGGGATTGCGGAAGCGATGCGGGCTTATGGGCAAATGCGGACGCCGATGGCGATGATGAGCCGTGGAGTGGCGGGTTCGATCGGCGAGACGTTGATCGTCACGTTACCCGGGAGTTCGGACGGGGCGCGGGAGTCGCTGGAAGCGATTTTGCCGGCGGTTTTCCATGCGCGGAAGATGATGAAAGGAGGGGGACATTAAGATGATGAAAGGGGGGACATTAAGATGATGAAAGGAGGGACATTAAGATGATGAAAGGAGGGGGACAATAATATGGTCAGCTTTCGGGAGGCTCAGGAGATGGTGCTGGCGCAGGCGAGGTCGTTCGGCGTCGAGGAAATCCCATTGGATTTGGCGGATGGACGGATATTGGCGACTTCGATATGGGCGGATCGGGATTATCCACCTTTCCCACGGGCTACCATGGATGGCTATGCGCTACGGCATGCAGACGTGGAGAGGGGTATTTGCCGGTTCAGGATTGTGGAGACTTTGTTGGCCGGGTCGCAGCCGGTTGGCCAAATTGAAAGCGGGGAATGTTACAAGATCATGACCGGCGCTGCGGTCCCGCGGGATGCTGATATCGTGATCCGCCGGGAGGACGTTGTGGAAGAGGAGGAGATGGAAGTGGGTGTCAAGGAGCCGGAATCATGGCGACGGTATCTGAATATTGCCCTCCAGGGAGAAGATTTAAAGGCGGGGGATGTGGTTTTTGACAAGCCATGTCGTTGCGGGCCGGCGGTTGTGAGCCTGCTTGCTTCGCTCGGCCAGTCTGTCGTGACGGTGGCACGGATTCCGCGGGTGGCGTTGGTTACAACGGGAGACGAGGTGGTCGACCCGAAGTTGCCGGTGGGCCCGGTTCAAATTCGCAACAGCAATCATTATATGCTGCAGGCGGCGCTGCGGCGGGAGGGGATCCGGTTGAATGGAGGCGCCCATGCATCGGACCATCCGCTGTTGTTAGCCGGTGCGTTGCAGGAATATTTGTGCAGCGATGTCCTGATTGTGACTGGCGGGGTTTCGGCGGGGGACGCGGATCATGTTCCGCGGGTATTGGCGGAACTGGGCGTGCGGCCGCTTTTTCATAAGATCGCGATGCGGCCGGGCAAGCCGACGTGGTGCGGAGTATTGCCGGAGGGCGGGATGGTATTTGCGTTGCCGGGGAACCCTTTCTCGTGTCTGGTCAATTTTTCCTTATTGATTGCGCCTTATTTATATGCTTGCTGGGGATTGGAACGGTCGATGCCCATTTCGCTCCCGTTGCGGGAGGCGAAGAAAAAGCGGACGCCGCTCGATGAGTTTTTCCCGGTGCGGATGGCAGGGGCGCCGGCGATGCTCTCCCAACTTCTGCTGAATGGTTCGGGGGATATTCGGCTGGGGATGGGGGCGAACGCGCTGGCGCTGCATCCGGCAGGCGTCGACGACCTCGGGGCCGGGGAGGAAGTGGCGTTTTATTCCTTTGTATAGGCGCTGAGCCGATCGGGGTCGGAGATCCGGATGAGTTTGCCGTCGGCGTGAATCAAATTTTCCTGTGCGAGCTCGTTGATGGTGCGAAAGACGGTTTCGTAGGTAGCGCCCACCAGGGAGGCGAGGTCCTGGCGGCTGAGGGTGATCCCGAGATGGCCTTCGGGTGTTTGGCCAAATTTGTCCTGAAGGGCCAGGAGCGCGCTAGCGACGCGGCCTTTGACCGGCATATGTGCGAGGTTGCGCATTTTACGTTCTGATTCCTGGAGCTCGCCGGCGAAGAAAAGCAGCAGTCCATACATGAAATCCTGATTGACTTTGAGGGAGGCCTGAAAGAATGCGAGGTCGATAAAACAGGTGCTGACAGGCTCGATGGCAGTGGCGGAGATTGGATAGACAGTCTCGATCGGGGTGGGGTTGGCGCGCTGATGGGATGTCGGGCCAATGGGCTGGCGCCCGAGGCCGCGGTGGCCGAAGATATCGCCCTTCTGTGCGAAGCGAAGAATGATCTCCTTTTCCGTCCCCCAATGTTTGTGCACTTTGACCGTTCCCGTGGTGACAAAATAGATGCCCCGCACGGGCTGGCCCTCCTCAAAGATGCTTTGTCCCTTCCTGAATTGCAGATTCTTGCGATGTGATTGAACGGCCGGCTTCCATTCGGGCAGGCATCGTTGGCACAAAAAACAGGTTTCCAGGTCGCAGTTATGAACTTTCTTCATCCGCTATTGAGTGACGCTATGTTATAGGGGCAAATTAAGGGTTATTTCGGCGGGTAACTGCTTAAGTTTTTACAAATTAAAGAAATAAATATATTATAAATGGAATCATTTGAGTTGTTTTTTGCCACGAATTGCCCTAATTTTATTACATGTACCATATATAATGAATAATTATCGCCATTCTTCTGCAAATTGTGTTACATTCATTATTTTGTAATGTGATTTCCCTTTCTGCGATTGCTATCCATTCCAAAACTGCGGGTTGGGGGCTTGTTCCGACCAAAGTTTCATGACGGTTGCTGCCATATGCTTTTTTAACCAAACAAAGCTAACTGTTATGAAATCGATTATCATGGTTGCAGGAACGGTTGTTCTAACATGCGCCGGGTTGAAGGTCCAGGCACAATTATCCTTGACCGGTCAGCTACGGGTTCGGTCGGAGCTCAGGGATGGCTATGGTACATTAGAGACGCTGGGGAGTCAGCCGGCGGTGGTAACCACCCAGCGAGCGCGGCTCACGTTTCGCTATCAATCTTCACGTGTGATCTTTCAGACTTCGGTACAGGATGTGCGAGTGTGGGGAGCGGACGCTTCTACCATCGACAATGCAGACGGTGCGCGGCTGGCGGTGCATGAGGCCTGGGCCGAACTGATCCTGGCCAATGCGGCGGACAGCAGTTTCGGGCATTCTGCGATCCAATATTTGAGCTGTCGGATCGGGCGGCAGGAGCTCGTGTATGATGATCAGCGATTGCTGGGCAATCTGGATTGGCTGCAGCAGGCCCGCCGGCACGATGCGATGGTGTGGAAGGCAGTCCAGCGAAGCTGGAGCGCGGACCTCGGCGTTGCGTTCAACCAGAATACCGACGCCTTCAATTATAACGGCACCTACTATACGCCGGACAATATACCTGCCTATGTTAAAGACAGCAAAGGCAACCTGGCGCCGACGCCGGCGGGTTTCGTACCGCTAACCAATGCGTCGGGGATGAGCGCGAATAATGGAAAGCCTTTCCTGGTTGCGGCGCCGGGGACGAACGGGGCGACACAAAATTACAAGTCAATGCAATTCCTTTATGTGGCAAAACAATTAGGTAGGGCCAGGCTTTCGGGGTTGGTGCTTTCCGACGACTTTGGCCGTTACAGACCGGATTCGGTGCGGAATATCGCCGGGACGGACACGGGGTATATCTATGGCTGGCATTTTAATCAGCCGGGCGTCAATGTTCGGGTGACCGGTGGGTTGTACCTGACGGCGCCGCTGGGTCCTTCCCAGCGTTGGAAGTTGGTGGCAGGAATGTATTATCAGACGGGAAAGAACCCTTCGGGGGCGCGCCTTTCTGCCTATACGTCCACGCTGTCGCTTACATACAGCGGGAGGTTATTTTCCGGCACTGCAGGTTGGGATTATCTTTCGGGTAATAATGCTTTTTCGACGTCAACGACCGATCACCGGTTCGATCCCTTGTATGGCACGCCGCATAAGTTTTGGGGCTATATGGACTATTTCTATGCCGGAACCGGATCAGCGGCGGGCGGCCTCAGCAATCCCTTCCTCAAAGCGAAGTATAATTCCCGGGCCAGCCCGTTGGCGATGGAGCTCTGCTATCATTATTTCGGGCTTGCGGCCGAGCAGAAAGACCAGAAGGGGGGCACCCTCAGTAAATACCTGGGAAGTGAAGCGGATTGGATCACGGATTACACCCTGAACAGTTGCACGACGCTGGAGGCTGGCGTCTGCGGGATGGCAGCGACCCACAGCATGGAATATGCGAAAGGGATAACTCCGGGGACGGCCCACCTTCATTCCGGCTGGGTCTATCTTCAACTGAACATTCAACCTGAGCTGTTTAAAAAATAATTTATGATGAATACGCCAATGGACCGGATCGAGTTATTTTCATTGGGGAGCATTCAGATGCGAACTTTCCATTTGACCTGGCTGATGTTCTTTGTATGCTTCTTCGGCTGGTTCGGGCTGGCGCCACTGATGCCGATCATTCGCGCCGATCTGGGACTGACCAAAGTACAGGTTGGCAATATCATCATTGCTTCAGTGTCGTCGACGATCATCTCCCGGCTGATAATCGGGCGCTGCTGTGATATTTGGGGGCCTAGGCTGACGGCGGTGTGGCTGCTGCTGATCGGGTCTATCCCTGTGCTGTTAGTGGGGTTGGCGAGGGACTATACTTCCTTTCTGTTATTCCGGCTAGCCATCGGAGTGATTGGCGCTTCGTTTGTGATCACCCAGTTCCATATGTCGCTGATGTTTGCGTCGGCGGTAAAAGGGACAGCAGGTGCCATCACCGGCGGCTGGGGTAACCTCGGCGGCGGGGTCACCAATATGCTGATGCCGGTTATCTTTGCCGCGATCGTTGGCTTCGGGTACACACCGCATTTGGCGTGGCGGTATGCAATGGTCGTACCGGCGCTCATGATGTGGTTGATTGCGTTCTTGTATTACCGTTATACCGAAGATACTCCTGCCGGCAATTTTTCTCAAATTGACCGGGGGGTGAAGACCGGACCAGGGGGTGGGCAGGGGAATGAAGCTTCGCCCGGGCGTGGGTCCGGATGGCTGGCGGCGCTGGCTGATTGGCGCATCCTGGCGTTGACGCTGGCGTATGCGGTATGTTTTGGGATGGAGATCGCTTTTGACAATGTGGCCAGTTTGTATTTTGTCGACAACTTTCATCTCAGCACCGGCCGCGCGGGTTTGTGGGCGGGTGTTTTCGGCGCGATGAACCTGTTTGCCCGGGCGCTTGGGGGGATCCTGTCGGATAAGGCCGGGTTCCGCTGGGGCATGCGGGGAAAAGGGTTCCTGCTGGCAGTTGTCTTGTTTCTGGAGGGGCTGGCGCTGCTTGCCTTTGCGCGTGCCGAATTACTGACGCTGGCTATCGGCTTCATGTTACTGTTCGCGTTGTTCCTGAAGATGGCTAACGGGGCGGTATATGGGATTGTGCCTTTTATTAACGAGAGAAGGACAGGGATGATCGCCGGGGTCGTGGGCGCGGGGGGCAATTTGGGCGGAATGATCTTCGGGTTCCTGTTCCGCTCGGCGAGTTTCCGGTATGCGGAGGCTTTCGGAGCGATCGGGATGGCGGCGGTCGGCGTTGCGGTCTTTGTATCGTGCGTCCGTTGGGCGCCTGATGAGCAGCGGGTCATTGTGGTAGATGCTGCACCTGCGGTTGAAGGGGCGGCAACCGCGACGGCTTAATTATTATCATGTCATCCAATCATCGTCATACCCAGCGTTATTCTTCGATTTGCTGCTATTGCGGGGTGGGTTGCGGCGTCACGGTTTACAAGGACAAACAAGGGCGGATCGGGGTGGAGGGTAGCCCGGATTACCCCGTTAACAAAGGTATGCTGTGCAGCAAGGGGCTCAATCTGCACCACACGGTCAATGACCGAAAGGACAGGTTGTTCTACCCGCAGATGCGGCCGGGCAAGGCTGTTCCACTGCAGCGTGTCAGTTGGGAGACTGCGCTGGACAGGGCCGCGGCGGTGATGCAGACGCTGATCGCGAAATACGGACCAGATTCAGTGGGCTTTTATATTTCGGGCCAATGCCTGACGGAGGAATATTATGTCATCAACAAGTTGGTGAAGGGCTATATCGGCAGCAACAACATTGACAGCAATTCGAGGCTTTGTATGAGCACGGCGGTTGCCGCCTACAAACTGGCGCTGGGTGAGGACAGTGTGCCGGTCAGCTATGAAGACATCGAGCTGGCGGATTGCCTGTTTGTGATGGGCGCCAATCCCGCCTGGTGTCATCCGATCTTATGGCGGCGGGTGGAGGCGCATAAGGCAGCCCATCCGGAGGTGAAGGTTATCGTGGCTGACCCGCGGCGCACCGAAAGTTGCGCTGAGGCCGACCTGCATCTGCCATTGAATCCGGGAACGGATATTACGCTTAACCATGCGATCGGGCGGCTCCTGATCGAACAGGGAAGGATCGGGCCGGTCTTTATCCGCGACCACACGGCCGGATTTGAAGACTACCGGCGACAGGTATTCGCACGCACGGTGTCGGAAGCGGCGGCGATCTGCGGGCTGGAAGAGGGGGACATCCGCCTGGCGGCGAATTGGATCGGCGGAGCGAGCGGGTACCTCAGTTTCTGGACGATGGGGCTGAATCAGAGCGCCTTCGGCGTAAATAAGGTTCTGTCGCTCATCAACCTCCATTTATTGACGGGCCATATCGGGCGGCCGGGGTCGGGGCCTTTTTCCCTTACGGGTCAGCCGAATGCGATGGGGGGCAGGGAGACGGGCGGGCTCGCCAATTTGCTGCCGGCGCATCGGGAACTCGGCAATGCCGTTCACCGTCGCGAGGTCCAGCAGTTCTGGGGCAGCGGTCCGATCGCGGAGCAGCCTGGCCTGACGGCGACCGAGATGATAAGCGCTCTGGAAGATGGCCGGATGAAGGCGATCTGGATCATCGGGACAAATCCGCTGGTAAGCCTTCCCGATGTGCGGAAGGCGGAGAAGGCGTTGCAGAGGGCGAAGTTTGTCGTAGTCCAGGATGTCAGCAGCCTGCCGGAGACGCTGGCTTATGCCGATCTGATCCTGCCGGCCGCGGCTTGGTCGGAGAAGGAGGGAACGATGACGAATTCGGAGCGAAGGATTAGTCTGCTGGACAAGGTGGTCGAACCACCCGGCGAGGCTTTGCCGGATGCGACGATCATTTGCCGTCTTGCCCAAAAGATGGGATTCCCGGGATTTGATTATCGGGATGCAGCGGCGATCTTCCGTGAGCATGCGCTATTGACTGCCGGGACATCTATCGATTATAGCGGTCTTGACTACGATATTCTGAGAGAGCGCCGGTCGGTGCAATGGCCTTATCCGCCGGGGAAGGCCGACGGCGGGACGATCCGGCTGTTTACCGACGGGCAATTCCTGACGGTATCGAAGCGCGCCATCTTTCATGCTGTCCCGGATGAAATCCGTAGTGAACGGCCGGATGGGGACTATCCTTTTATTCTCACCACCGGCCGGATCCGCGACCAGTGGCATACGATGACGAAAACGGGAAAGGTCAATAAGTTGAACCAGCATTCTCCGCAGGCATTTCTGGAGATGCATCCCGAGGACGCCTGCGGTCTGGGTATTGCCGGCGGCGAGATCGTGGTCGTTACCTCCAGGCGGGGGGACGTACGGGTACCTGCCCGGCTTACGGAGACGATCAAACGGGGAGTGGTTTTTTTGCCGATGCATTGGGGGAAGTTGATGAACAGCGATCTCAACCGGGCCAACAACGTGACAAGTCCGCTGGTCGATCCGGTCAGCAAGGAGCCGGATTTCAAGTACTGTGCCGTTCGGGTCAGCAAATACAAGAAGCGGCGGGAGCGGATCGTGATCGTAGGCGCGGGGGCGGGGGCGCATGCTTTTGTGCGCAGCTATCGTGCCATTGACCGGGAGGATGAGATCATCGTCTTTAATAAGGAAGAGCAGCCTTTTTATAACCGGGTGCAGCTTCCTGATTATATTAGCGGCACCCGGCAATGGGAGCAGCTGGTGCGGATGACGGCTGAGGAGGAACTTTCGCTTTCGGTGGTATTGCACCGGGGGATCAGCGTCACGCGGATCGACCGGGCGGGCAAATTCGTTGTGGATTCGACGGGGGCGGTGACCCATTACGATACGCTGATCCTGGCGACGGGCAGTCGCGCGGCGCTACCCCGGCAGGCGCCTTCGCTTCCGGGCATCCATACGCTCCGAAGCCGGATGGATGCGGACCGGTTCAGGGCGCAGGTTACGCCGGCCAGTCAGGTCATCGTCGTCGGGGGCGGGTTACTGGGGTTGGAGCTGGCGGCTTCTTTGAGGGAGATGGACATCCGGGTTTCCATCGTCCACCGCAGCTCCCGGTTCCTGGACCGGCAGCTTGACCCGTTGGGCAGCCAGTTGTTGCATGAAGAGATCATTGATCAGGGATGTGAGGTCTATTATTCTGACGAGGTACAGTTGTTCAATGGCCAGTCCAGGCTTACGGGGGTTCGGCTGCGAAGCGGGCGGGTGCTGGAAGGCGATGCGTTAGTGTTCGCGATCGGCACGGTGCCGAATATCGAGATCGCCCGGGAGGCGGGGCTGGAGCACCGGCGCGGAGTAGTGGTAGATGGGTACCTCCGGACAAGTGACCCGCATATCCACGCGATTGGGGAGATTGCGGAGTTCAACAGCAGTCTGTATGGTTTCACGGCGGCAGCCGAGCAGCAGGCGGGGATCCTGGCGCGGTTCCTACACGGGGATATCGCCAGTTACTACACCGGTACGGTCCCCATGAATATTATTAAGATCCATGGGTTCGAACTGTGCAGCATAGGGTTGGCCGACGCGCCGGACAATCCGGAATATGAGGAGATCGTCTTTATCGATAAGGCCCGGCGTTATTACAAGAAATGTATCGTACATCAGGACCGGCTGGTGGGTGCGATCCTGATCGGCGACAAAGATGAGTTCATGGAATTCCGCGATCTGATCACCCGGAAGATCGAGCTAAGCGACAAGCGGCTGCAACTGCTGCGGAGCGGGACCAGGGCAGAGCCGGTGCAGGGGAGATTGGTATGCAGCTGTAACAATGTCGGGAGCGGTAATTTGCGAAACAGGGTTGAAGGCGGGTGTCGCGATCTGGCGACATTATGCGCGGAAACGGGTGCGGGGACGGGGTGCGGGAGCTGCCGCCCTGAGGTGAAGAAGATATTGGAGGAGGCGTTGGCGAATGTTCCGTAAAAACTATATAGTCAAGATCAATTTGCCTGGCGGCATTGTGGCTACCGGGGACCTGTATACGATTGTGGAGGCGGCAGAGCAGGCGCGGGTGGAGGATATGCAGTTTGGGGTCCGGCAGCAGTTGTTCTGCTCGGTCAAGGATCGTTACGGCGAGGAGTTCCTGCGGACACTGGAGGCGGCTGGGATCTTCTATGAGACGGAAAAGGAGCGCTTTCCAAATATTATCAGCTCATATGTGACGGAAGGGGTATTCAGCAAGTCAGCATGGCTGAGCGAAGGGTTGTATAAAGACATTCTGGATGGGTTCGAGCATCGGCCGGCGTTCAAGATCAACCTGGTAGAAAGTGGTCAGTCCTTTGTTCCCTTCTTTACCGGCCACCTTAATTTCATCAGCAGCAGCCTGAACAACCACTGGCATCTTGTGGTGAGGCGGCCGGGGACGAATGAGCTGTTTCGCTGGGAGCGGATGCTATATTCGTCTGAAATTGCGCGGATCAGCGGGCTTCTGGAGGAGGAGCTGGGGAGTGGAGGAAACGGAAGTCTTACTGCAGGGGCTATCGTGGGGGGACCTGCGGCGCCCGAACTCAGGCTGCCGACGTTCCGGCTGCCGTACTACGAGGGTTTTTCCCGGTATGGAAATAAATATTGGCTGGGGATCTATCGGCGGGAGGAGTTTTTCCCGGTTGCTTTTTTGAAGGATCTTTGCCTGATCTGCCGGAAGACGAAGATTGGACAACTCTATTCGACGCCATGGAAATCGCTGCTCATCAAAGGTATTGAGGAGGATGAACTCCCGTTGTGGGAATATATCCTTGGCAAACACCGGATGAATATCCGGCATGCGTCCAATGAGTTGAACTGGCAGATCGAGGATCATAGTCCGGATGGGCTGCGGTTGAAACGATATCTTGTCCGGCAGCTGGATCAGGAAGATATCCGGACGGAGGGTCTCAGTTTTGCGGTAAAGATCCAACGGGGGTCTGGGCTTCCGGGTTCGATCATTATCCGGAAGCAGGCGGAGATCAGACCGGGACAACTGAAGCTTCTGGACCGTTATGAGCTCTGGCACACGGCCGATTTCGATCCGCATACTCGGGAACTGCTGCTGTATCGAAAGGACCTGGAGAAGGAAATGCTGTTTCCGTATGTGGTGTCGCTCTGTAAAGAGTTCTATCAGCTGCAGAGTCAGGACAGAGAGCTTTTATCGGAAGACGGGCGAGGGATGATGCCCGGCCAAAGTTCAGGAGTGGGCGTCCGGGAGGAGGTATGGCAGTGTCCCGACTGTCTGACGCAATATCATGCGGATTATGGCGATCCGGGGAGCGGGGTAGCGGCGGGGACCTCGTGGGGGGCACTGGGAGAGGATTATGTATGTCCGGTGTGCGGGACATCGTGGGAGGAATTCAGGTTGGTGGAGAAATTGTAACTTTATCGATGATGGAAGTGATCAGGGATCAATATGGAAGGACATTTCGGACCTTGCGGGTGAGCTTGGTAAGTCATTGTAACCTTGGCTGTGTCTATTGCGTCGCAGGAGAAGACGAGCTGCGGGAGTGGAATGAGGGCCCGAAACAAAGTCTTGAGGCGCCCGAATTGCTGGAGGTTATCCGGCGGTTGCATCAGCGGCTGGAGTTGGAAACCGTCCGGCTGACGGGCGGCGAGCCGTTATTGTATCCCGGGTTGGCGGGTGTGGTGGAAGGGCTTCGTTCGATGGGTATCCACCGGATCAGGATGACGACGAATGGGTCATTGCTGGATAGGAAGGCGGCTGAGTTGGAGCAGGCCGGACTTCAATCCATCAATGTGTCGCTGGATGCAGTCGACGAAGCGGTTTTTGTGCGGATGAGCAGGCGGAATTCGGTTGCACGGGTGATCCGGGGCATTGATGCCGCCCTGGATGCGGGGTTGTCGGTAAAGCTCAACACGGTGGTCATGAAAGGGATGAATGACGGGCAGGTTTTGCCCTTACTTGAATTTGCGTTTTCGCGGGGGATAACGATCCGCTTTCTCGAAGTGATGGCGATGGGTCATCTCTATCATCATTCGGAACAATACTTGTTATCGCGGCAGGAGATCCTGCAACAGATCGGGGAACGGTATGCGCTGACCCCGCTGGAGAGGGAGCCGTCTTCTACGGCGCAGTACTGGATGACGGACCGGGGGCAGCGCGTAGGGATCATCGCCAATGAAAGCGAGCCGTTCTGCCGGGATTGTGACCGGCTGCGGCTGGACAGCGGCGGCCGGATCTATGGCTGTCTCAGCAATAATCATCCGATCGCGCTTGGGATCGGCGAGGCTGCGGCCGAGTGGGATGGGAAGCTGCGGGCGGCGCTGGCGCAGAAACAGGCGGTACACTTCACCGGTAGTGAGCTGAGTATGTTACAAATAGGTGGATAGGATTATTTGGGAAATACAATACAAACAGATCGATTATGACAATTCACGTTTATGCAGGATTAAAAGATTATTTTCTGCCGGAATTCGAGCTGACAGAGGAGGTGGGTAATATCGATCAGCTGAGGGCCTGCCTGCTGGCGATCAATGAGCAGGCAGCCAAACTGCTTGCGGCGTGCCGGTTTGCGGTGGCGGATGGTTTTGTTGACAGTACTTATAAATTCAAAGCGCATGAGATCGTCATCGTCGTTCCACCCAGTAGCGGAGGGTAGGGAGGGCGCCCCGGATGGGGCGGTGAAGGGCGTGGTGGACCGGCCGATCGACCTGGTCGGGCTGCTGGCGGCGGGGCATCATCCTGCTGCAGGTGCGGTGGTTCTGTTCAGCGGCGAAGTGCGGGAGAGCAACCTGGGGCGGGCCGTCGCTTACCTGGAATTTGAAGCCCATGTGCCGCTGGCAGAAAAGATGATCTCAGAAATTCTCATCGAGGCAAAGGCGAAATGGCGGCTCTCCGTTGCGATCGCTCAGCATCGGATCGGCCGGGTGGGGATCGGTGAAACGGCGGTAGTGGTCATCACGGCTTCACCTCATCGAAATGAAGCCTATAACGCCAACCGGCATATTATTGACCGGATCAAGCATGAGGCGCCGATCTGGAAGTGCGAGCACTATCAGGACGGGACGAAGGAATGGGGGAACAATTGCAATTGTCAGGCGGTGACGGGCGATATGATGAAACATATTTATGAAACAGAGCGCTGACAGGGACAGGGCTGGTTTGATCGGCGTGGTATTGTGCGGGGGCCAGAGCAGCCGGATGGGTCGGGATAAAGGACTGATCGAGCGGGATGGGATGGTGTGGGCGGCGCGGATGGGGATGAAACTGGCGCCTTTCGGACTGCCGGTGGTTTATTCGATCCGTGCCGGACAGGAGGAGGCCTATTCGGCTGTTCTGCCGGAGGCTTGCTTCGTGACCGATGTGATGGGCTGGCCGGGGCCGCTAGATGGGTTGTGCAGTGTGCATATGCGGCTTCCCGCAAGTGATCTGTTGCTGTTGGCTTGCGATATGCAGGATCTGGATGAAGGGACGGTGGGGGAGTTGATTGCCACATACCGGATGGAGGATGACGCGGAATGTTATGTTTACCAGGACGGGGATTATGCGCAGCCATTTTGCGGGATATACAGGGCCCAGGGATTGAAGAACGCATTTGCTGACGTTGGCGAGGATTGGAGCTTACAGGCAGTGATCCGAAAAATGAAGACGAGGAGATTGGGGATAAGAAAGGGCGAGGCGTTTGAGAATTATAATTCGATGTAGACGCCGTTCTATTTTTTATGCAAATTTTCGAGTTTTTGGAGGAAGAGAGTCCGGGCTGCGTCGTCCAGGTCGATTTCCTTTGCAAGGATGAGGGATCAAAAAGAAAAGGCCCGGAATAACCCGGGCCCGGCAGCATTTAGAAGGTGTTGAGTTTAATTCAGCTTCTTCTGTAATCCGGCGTCGATGGCGTCGAGGAATTCTTCCGTGTAGAGGTAGTGTTTTCCATGTTCGACGTTGTTGCCATGGATGCAGATAGCGAGGTCTTTAGTCATCTTACCGCTTTCGACGGTCTCGATACAGACGGCTTCGAGGGCGTCGGCGAAGTCGATGAGGGGTTGGTTGTTGTCGAGCTTGCCGCGGAAGGCCAGGCCCCGGGTCCAGGCGAAGATGCTGGCGATGGGGTTGGTTGACGTTGGTTTCCCGGCCTGGTGGTCGCGGTAGTGGCGGGTGACGGTGCCGTGGGCGGCTTCGGCTTCCATAGTTTTGCCGTCCGGCGTGACCAGGACGGAGGTCATCAGACCGAGGGAGCCAAAGCCCTGGGCGATGGAGTCGCTTTGGACGTCACCGTCGTAATTCTTGCAGGCCCAGATGAAGTTGCCGTTCCATTTGAGGGCGCTGGCGACCATGTCGTCGATGAGGCGGTGTTCATAGACGATACCGGCTTCCTTGAATTTCGACTTGAATTCGCTGGTGTAGATCTCTTCGAAGATATCCTTGAAGCGGCCGTCGTATTTCTTGAGGATGGTGTTCTTGGTGCTAAGGTAAAGGGGCCATTTTTTGTTGAGCGCCATGTTGAAGCAGCTGTGCGCAAAGCCTTTGATCGACTCGTCGATATTATACATGGTCAGGGCAACGCCGTCCCCCTTAAAATTGTACACTTCGAAAGTTTGGGGGGCGCTGCCGTCCTCTGGGGTAAAGGTCATGGTGAGCTTACCTTTTCCCTTGATCACGGTGTCCGTTGCGCGGTATTGGTCGCCGAATGCGTGGCGGCCGATGATGATCGGAGCGGTCCAGTTGGTGACGAGGCGCGGTACGTTCTTCATCACGATCGGTTCGCGGAATACGGTTCCGTCGAGTATATTGCGGATGGTGCCATTGGGGCTTTTCCACATTGTTTTGAGGTGGAATTCCTTCACCCGGGCCTCATCGGGGGTGATCGTGGCGCATTTGATGCCTACCCCGTATTTCTTGATGGCGTTGGCGGCGTCGACGGTCACCTGGTCGTCTGTCTGGTCGCGGTACTCGATACCCAGGTCAAAATATTTGATATCGATTTCCAGGTAGGGTAGGATCAGTTTGTCCTTAATAAATTTCCAGATAATTCGGGTCATTTCATCACCGTCCAATTCGACAACGGGATTTGCTACTTTGATGTTCTTGGCCATTTTGCTTCGGTTTTTACATTCAAAAGGATAGCAAACGTACAGGAAATGAGGGAAAAACCGATGGCTTTTTTGTATGTTTGTATACCAAACTCTTTTTGACCATGTTAGAAATGTTACGACAATACATTTCGGCGTACGTAGCATTGACAGGCGAAGAATTTGCGGTGCTGGCGGATAAGTTGGTGGTCCGTGAATTTGACAGGCGGCAGCTATTGGTGCGGGTGGGGGAGGTGGAGGAATACCTGAGCTTTATTATAAAGGGTCTGGCGCGCATGTATTTCCTTAAAGGGAAGACCGAAATGATCACCCATATTGCCAAAGAAGGGGAGCTGATTGGCTCATCCTCGTCTTTCCTTTCGGGCAAACCTTCCTATTACCATGTAGAGACGCTGGAACCCTGCACCGTACTTTCCATTACGCGGGCAAATCTGGAGAGGGCTTATCAGGAGAGCCCAAAGATCGAAAAGCTGGGGAGGCTGGTGACTACCTATTTCGTGCTGCAGAAGGAGGAATGGGAGCTGGAGTGTATGCGGCTGGATACACGGGAGCGGTTCCTGCGGTTCATCGGTAACAATCCCGAGCTGCTGACGCGGGTGCCGCAGAAGTACCTCGCCTCCTACCTGAATATGAAGCCGGAGACGTTCAGCCGGTTGAAGAATCATATAAAAAAACGCCCTGTTGCGGGGCGACCTTGATAACGCCTTGTCGGGGCGACTCTGATAACAACCCCTACGGGCAATTTTGATCTAGTATGGCCTATTCCGCCGCGACATATCAGGCTGCGCTCGAGAAACTGCATCACTACCTGCAGGGCCATGCGCCCATGACCAGGCACGAGTTCCGGCAGATGGAGCCATTCCTCGAGATCCGCGAATTCGATAAACGGGTCAGGGTGATCCATGAGGGGGAGGTTGAGCGTTATCTGAATGTCGTCGCGTGGGGGCTTGCCCGGAAATACCTGCCGGTGCGCAATAAGGAGATCACTATTCAGCTGGCTTCCGAAGGGCATATGATCCATTCCGAGCTTTCCTTTCATTATCGCGTGCCGTCAAGGGCGGTTGTGGAGACGATCGAGCCGACTGTCTTCTTCTCGATCTCGTATGATAGCCTTGAACAGCTGTACGAGCAGATCCCCGGGTTTGAACGGCTGGGCAGGCTGATGATCACTGATCTTTTTATCAAGAGCGATAACCGGTATTTCAACCAACTGCGGAAGAGTACCCGGGAGCGGTTCCTCGAGTATGTCCGGAATCATCCGGATATGGTCCAGCGGGTACCGCAAAAATATCTGGCTTCCTTTCTAAATATCAAGCCTGAAACGTTTAGCCGGCTCAAACATCTGACGAGGGGGAAAGGCGCGAAGGAACGGGGGTGAGGGGGGCACGCGGGTGAGGGGGGTACGCGGATGAGGGGTA
>Ga0210383_10000240_pt1 | contig 53606 bp, 37 predicted proteins | sample IncBWC14OmetaG_FD_160072 | JGI IMG/M metagenome (GOLD analysis project Ga0210383, IMG submission 160072) | Forest soil microbial communities from Barre Woods Harvard Forest LTER site, Petersham, Massachusetts, United States - Inc-BW-C-14-O ...
GCCGCCGCTCACCCCCCCTGAACCCCCCGGGTCATGGAACAAGTTCACGCCATCCCGCCAAAGACTTTGATGCACATGCCCGCTGCATCCTGGTAACGTCTCGCTTACCTTCGCCATGAACGTTGGCAGCACGCCATGCCGGTACGCGATCTCTTTCACCCCCGACTTGAACAGCACCGCCCGGTCCGCCGCCTGCAGCACATCCGAATAAAGAATAGCCGCTTCATATACCCCGGGGCCCGTCTCGGTATGCAGCCCCTCCAGCGGCACGCCAAACTTCTTCAACTCATCGAACAACGCATGGAAATAGGCACTTCCCTGGGAAGCTCTTAGAATGGAATAGCCAAACATCCCCCCGGTCATCGGTTTCAACGCGGCAAACGACCGGTTCGCAGGATCGTCCGATGACGCTATGAAATTGAACCACTCAAACTCCTGTGAGAAATAGGCCGTATACCCATCCAATGCCGCCTCCTGCACCACCTTCTTCAACAACCCCCGCGGACAAACCGGCAACGCGTCATCGCCCAACCGGAAATCAGCCACAAAGAACGGTAGCCCGTCCTCCCACGGCACCCGCCGCATTGTATCCAAATCCACCACCGCCATCGCATCCGGGTACCCCGTATGCCAGCCCGTAAAAACGCCGTTATCATACGCCTGATCCCCGGAATCCCAGCCAAAGACCACGTCACAGAAGCCAAATCCCTTCGCCGCGATTGACTTGAACTTGTCAAAGCCAATAACTTTTCCCCGTAAGATCCCGTCGATATCCGTGATCGCCAACTTGACCTTATCCGTCCCCGCCACCTCCAGCTGATGCAGCAGATCATCGATTGCTATATTCATATGCCTTTCTTTACAAATAAGCGATACCAAATATATGCTAGCCCGAGAATTAAGAAATAAATGAGAGATAAAATAATATTCAGCCAAACCAGCGCCACCAGGCAAGCCAGCCCCACGACCAATGCCACGATCGGCGTGACCGGATAGCCCGGCGCCCGATACGGCCGCTCCAGCCCCGGCTCCTTCCGCCTCAACGCCAGCACCGTGATCATGCCGAACACATACAAAGTGACCGCCCCCAGTACGGAAATCGTTACGATCTGATCCGTCCTGCCGGACAACAAAGCAATGATCCCGATCACCATATTCACTATGAGCGCATTCACCGGTGTCTTCCGCCGCTCATTCACCCGCCCCAGCGCCACCGGCAGATATTTAACCCGCCCAAATTCCAGTGTCGCCCGGCCCGCTGCGAGAATGATCCCATGAAAGCTCGCAATCAAACCCATCAGCCCGATCGTGATCAGCAAATGATAAATGACCCCACCCGTGCCGGTTATCCTCGACAACGCAAGCGGCAACGGACTGTCCGATTCATCGGCCCCCGGTGAAGGATACACGATCGCTTCCCACCCGCCCACCCCGATCGACGCCAGATACACGATCACACACAATACGATCAGTGTCGCCAGCGCCGATCCAAAGCCCAGCGGGATATTCCGTCGTGGGTTCACCGCCTCCTCCGCCACATTCGCCAACCCCTCCAGCCCAAGAAAAAACCACACCGCAAAAGGTACCGCCCCCCATACCCCCACCCACCCATGCGGCAATGCATTCTGCTCAATATTCTTCCACTGAAAATGCGGGAAAGTCACACCACAAAACAAGACCAGCTCGAACACCGCCACCATCGTCACCGCCAGCTCGAACCCCGCCGCCGCCCGCACGCCATACATATTCAGTGCCGTGAACACGATATAAGCCACCACCCCGATCTCCTTTGCCCCCACACCAGGCACTTGAAGATGAAAGTACGCCCCAATCGCCGCCGCAATCGCCGGCGGCGCGAAAAGGAATTCGATCAGCTGTGCCACTCCCGCCACATAACCCCAGTCACGGTTCAACCCCCTCGTCGCATAATCGAAGACCCCGCCGGCCTTGGGGATCGCACAAGCCAGTTCCGCATACGAAAAAGTAAACGTGATGTAAAGGATGATCGCCCCGACTGTCGCAATACCCATCCCCAGCGTCCCACCCTTCGGCAGTCCCAGATTCCAGCCAAAATACATGCCCGAGATTACATAGCCTACACCCAGGCCCCACAGCATCCAGGGCCCGAGACTGCGCGAAAGATTAGCCATCTCTCAATATAACAAAAAAAAGGATGCCGCCCCTTCGGGGCGGCATCCCTCCAGCTCCGATATGAAAAGACAATTTAATTCGGTGTCGGCGTATACGGCGACACCGGCCAGTCATCCCCGTCGAAACCTGTCCTGGCCACCCCCTGGATCGTCAGCGTGTCTCCCGGGTTTGCGGTAAAAAGGAATTGCAGGTGCAGACTGTCGGTCACCACGCCCGTCCTGGAATGCCCTCCCTTTGGAAAGATCTGACCGGCTGCCCACTGCACGGAGCTGCCGGGCTGGTATAGATTCGCTGTCCCGCCCGACGATAAGGTAAAGTTGCTCAGGTTCACACTCAACAATGCCTTTACGTCATAGGGCCCTCCAATGTAGCCCAGATCGTCCGCCCAGACCGAGTCTTTTGTATTTTGAGACGCATTGTAAGTAGAAAAGAATATATGATTTGAGGCGGTATCCGGACCCGTCGTCGGAGTGAGGGAAACTACTCCGTTGACCGATGAATAGGCCATCACCCACCATCCGTTGGAAACCTGCTGAACGGCGGTGCCGCCGTAGTTCTGCCTCTTCGTACACGACCCAAGCAGGCAGACGCCCGCAACAAACCCAATCGCTGATAATAACTTGACCATATTATTTTTTTTTGCTTCTAATTAGTTTGATCCCGAACCTACTGCCCCCACCATACCGGTGAAGTGATGGGAACGGTAGCCGGGGCGTTCGTATTCCGGGACACCTCGTTATATGGATAGATCAGCCGTTTGGGCATCTGCCCCGGGCCCAGTACGGAATTGTCGACGACAACCAATTGACCCGGGATATAACTCGGGTCGGTCGAATAGACCGCGCTCTGCAACGGCAAACCCGTTCGGTTGAAGTCGAAGTAACTTTCAATCCCGTGACAGCCATATGCGCTGGCGGCCCATTTCTGACGCATGACCTGCGCAAGAGGAGTAAGCGCCAGTCCGTTTTCCATCTCTGCCCCCCACGCGTAAGCGCCGCCCGCCGCAATAAAGGAACTGGCATCGTTGCCCGTATAGTTGAACGCCGCGGTTACTCCCAGGTTGTACAAACTTTTCGTATTCGCACCCCCGTTATATCGAATGTCTGCCTCCGCCTGCAGGAAATAGGACTCAGCCATGGATATAAGTTCGACCGGGTCCGTCGGCGTTTCCGTGAAAACCGCCGCGGTCGCATAGGCGGAATTGATGGAACGGAAATCTCCCTGATTGATCCCGGTGATCGGATAGCCCGGCGTTGGCGTATAATAGGCATTCACCCTCGGATCGTTGTTCGCGTTCAGCCAGGAGAGCATGGTTACGCTCGCCCGGAGGTTCACCGGCGTATTCAGCTGCCGGATATTTTGCTCATACAGCGGGTTATCCAGACCGGGTGCGTTGGTGAAATTGGTTATGCTGGCATCACCCGTTGAGGTTCCCAGGAAAGTAGCCCCGCTGCCGATCAGGGCGGCGACCCCTGCCTGCGCAGCGCTCGGATTGACATTGACCATCCGCAGGTACATCTTCAGCTCGAGCGTATTGGCAAAGGCGATCCAGTTGGCGATGTTGCCCCCGAATACCAGGTCCTGACTCCCCATATTGGTATTGGTGTTGGCGGTAAAGTCCTTCCCCAGTGCCGTATTGATCTCCGCGATCAGACTGTCATAGATCGCCGCCCCGCTGTCGAACTTCGGATTCAGCTGTGTGGCTCCCTGAAGGGCCTCGGAAAAAGGCATTGAGCTGTACAGGTCTACCAACACTTCGGCCGTATAGGCCTTCATCACCGTCGCCATCAGATAAGAATTCCAATCCTGCTGACCAGCAGCCTGATCGATCACGTATTGATAGTTCTTCATCCCGTCAACATACATCTGGCTCCAGGGACCCTGTATAAACCCATCCGTGTTGGGCAGGTTGTAGGAATCCACGTCGGTGTATTGCTGGGCCAGGGCGGCCTGGGTAAAGAACTGGGACCACATCCCTCCCACAATGGCCAGATTCCCGCCGGTGCTGGCGATCGTCGCCAAAACAGCAACAGGAAATACCTCTGCCGGTGTCCCCTGAGAAAGGCTTGGAAAGTTCGGATTCTGGTTGATATTCAGCTGTTTTTTGCAACCTGCTCCTCCCAGGATCACCACGAACAGACAGGCGCCAAACGCAATTTTTTTATTAAGTAGGTTCATATCCTGATTCCTTATTTTGATTAAAAGGTTGCTTTTAAGATGATGCCATAACTCTTCAATAGCGGAGGCCCGGCCAATTCACCGTATTCCCCCTGAAGGTCATTGCCCAGCTGGGTGGCCTCCGGATCAACATAAACATTATTCTTCGGTGTCCATAGCAGGAAGTTTCGCCCGTACACGCCAAGCGATGCCATCGACGCCTTCACCCCCGAAGCCCATGACCTTGGGAGGGTGTAAGACAAGTTAATATCCCGCATCTTCAGGAAAGACTTGTCAATGATCCGCTGCTGGTCCGCGGCGCCGGAAAAGCTGTTGCTTTCCGAATAGGCATTGTAGTATTGATCGACTTCCCCTGCCCCGTTCGAACCGATATAGGTGGTGTTCGGTGCATATTTGCCGTTGCTCACCTCTACCACCGAATTGGGATAGATAAAGGGACGACGGTCATTATATACTGTCGGAGCGGCGTTTCCAACGAATAAGGCCAGGTTGGCGGTTCCACTAAACATAACACCCCCATATCGGAAGTCGAGGGTGCTGTTGAGGGTCCAATTCTTATAGGTGAAGGTATTGGTGAGCCCCATCTGATAGGTATAGAGACCGCTGCCCATATAACCCTTGGTCAGGTTCAGCCCATAGAGGGGCGTCGTATTGGGCAAGGGGAACCCGGTATAGGGGCTGACCACTACCTGCCCCGCTGCATTCGTCTGGGGGATGCCCGTATAGATAGAGGCGACGGTCTTGCCGACTACAGCCCGCATCTCGGCATCAATGGCCTCTGAGAACCCGAACAGCAGCGGATCCTGCGATGCACCGGTCAGTTCCAGCACCTTGTTCCAATCCCGGCTGAAGACATAGGCCAGCGTCCACGTGAAGTTTCGGGTCGAGACTGCCTTGAGATTGAGGGTTAGCTCTATTCCCTTATTGCCGATTGTACCCAGATTCTGGACGAGGGTAGAATAACCGGTGGATGGCGCTACAGGAACCGCAAAGATCTGTCCTTTGGTCTTTTTGTCGTAAACCGTCACATCCAGCCCGATCCGATCCTTCAGAAACCTGACTTCAGCCCCGGCTTCCACTTCGTTCGTAAAGATGGGTTTCAGATTGGCATTGTTGATCTGGTCGGAGACCCCAAACCCACTGACCCCGTTGAACGGTATCGTGAGCGATCCGAATGGCAGGCCGATCGTCCCTGACCCGAGCTGCGACAACGTTTGATAGGGAGCGGGATCAGAACCAGTCCTCCCGTAAGCCGCCCGGAGTTTCAGGAAGGAGATCGCGCTGCTGTTTCCGATCAGCTGGGAAGCAACCCACGACAAGTCCGCGCCCGGATAGAAAATAGAATTCGCGTTGATCGGCAGGGTCGATGACCAGTCGTTTCGGACATTTCCCGTCAGATAGAGCTGCTCCTTAAATCCAAGGGTGACTTGTCCGTACAATCCGATCCTCCGGTACATCCCGCTTTGATCGGACACCGTAGGCGGGGTAGCTGTATTACTGAGGTTAAAGAAGCCCGGAAGGATGATCGGAGTGATGGAAGCCACTTCCGACCGCTGTGTTGTGGTATAATAGTTGCCGCCCGCCAATGCATCCAACGAGAAATCGCTGCTCAGATTCGTATTGTACTTCAGGATAAGATCCGCGTTAAACAACCCAAAATAGTCGGAGCCCTGTGAAACGCCGCCATAATCGGGCGTTCTGGGAAAACCTTCCGGATTGGTAGCCGGAAATCCGTCCCAGGTATTGGCCAACGCAAAAGCAGAGTTCTTCCACTCAAATGTCCGGGCGCTGGTGATGTCCCCGCCGACCCTCAATTCCGCGCTGAACTGCGGGGTGAACTTGTACCCGAAGTCCAGGTTCCCGAATACCCGGTCAAGTTTTTGCTGATTTCCGTTGTTGACCAGCCCAAAATATGGGTTTTCCGCATACGGCGTGAAGAAGTTATTGATGTTGAAAAACTTGTTGTTGATGTCTTTAAAGGCCCCGATCGGAAGGTCCACCGGGATCTGCAGCAGGGATTGATACACGTCGCCGCCCGCAGAAGTTCCCTGGCCCGTGTTCGGAACCTTCAGTGTCTGTCCAACATAGTTGATGGAGGTATTAAAAGTAAAATTCCCGTAGTTACTGTTCGTTCGGAAGGACAAGGTATTGCGCTGCTGGGTGTTGCCGTTATCCGGTACGATCCCATCACTGGACACGTTGCCATAGGAAAAATAGAACCGGTTCGTTTCGCTGCCACCCGAAAGCGCAATCGTGTTGTTGTATTCGTGGCCCGTCACATAGAACTGCCGCAAGGGGTCCTTGATGGCCACGTAGGGTTTGGTCAGTTGCTGCCCGTCCACGATCGATCCCCAACCACGCACCTTGCCGTCGAACGCGGGACCCCAACTCCCATTTTCGTCGAGGACCGCGACACCGCCCCAACCCGTTCCGAACTGGTTCTGATACGTCGGCAATTTTCCCGCCTCGCTCATATTGAAGGATCCACTGTACTCAACCTTCAGCTTCCCCGCCTTGCCTCGCTTCGTGGTGATCATGATCGCCCCGTTCTTGGCGAGGCTCCCATACAGGGAGGCTGCCGCCGTACCTTTAAGGACGGTAATGCTTTCGATATCGTTAGGATTGACGTTGTTCATCCCATTCCCATAATCCGCTCCGTCCGTTCCGTTCGTGGAGCCCTGAAAAATGGCGTCGCTCATCGGCACCCCGTCGATTACATATAAGGGTTGGTTGTCACCCCCGGAGATGACCCCATAGCTCCTCAACACCACTTTGGTGGAAGACCCCGGTCCCCCGGTATTGGAAATATCAGCCCCTGCGATCTTTCCTTCAAGACCATCCAGGACACCGGTGACGCCGTTTTTGTTGATGGTGCCCGTATTAAAGGTTTGGGTAGCATACCCGACCTTGGCCTTCGCCGCAGTCTGACCCAGCGCAGTTACAACCACCTCGGTCATCGAAGTGCTTTTCCGGCTTACCTTGATGTTGAGCGTGCTCTCGGCGCCGACGGTTATTTCCCTGGCGACCATACCCGTGCCGCTGACGACCAGGATATCGCCGGGCCTGGCGGAAATGGTAAACCGGCCATCCTGATCCGCATTTACGCCCCGGCGCGATCCTTTAACCTGAATGGAGGCAAAAGCGGCGGGCTGCCCCTGGTCATCCGTCACTGTTCCCTGAATCAGCCTGGCTTGCCCAAAAGTCCAGAGGGAGCAAACCAGCAATGCCCCAAGAAATACGGTGGCCATAATAGGACCGTGCAGCCAAATTCTAAATAGTAGCTTCAATTTTCGCATTGTTGACAGTTTATATTATATATTGATCTCCCTTGGACGAGACCCCTCCGGGCCGCATAAAAACCGCTACCCGCGTTATTGCGCGGTTAAATCAGAACTCTCATGTGCGTAGAAAGCGGGACATGTGTGTAGATCAGTGCAGGAGAAATCTTAAGTAGGAGACAAAAAAATTAATCATTTTCATGCTTGATGACCGGCGGTTTGTAACCGAAGCCGGAAAATTAACAGCTGAAGGGGAGGAAAATGAATTTGAAAAATGCGCGCAATCCAACGACGAAAGACCATTCAAAAAATGTGCGGGAAATGGCCAGTTATAGGCAAAAAAAAGCAGGTGGTAGAAACCACCTGCGGGTCACATGAGAAAACTTCTAGAGACAGCTTAAACTAACCGGGGAAGCTGCCCCTAAAAAATCGTATCCCCGGAGGAAATGTTTTTAGCAAACAATCGCCACAAAGTAAATACATTTTTATTTCGGTAACGCACAAACTAACTCAAACGGGAAAATCCTAATCTCAATGGTTGAATTACATGGACGAAAGGTTTCGTGCTCTCAAACCACTCAACACGCGCACGCGCGCATTCACAATAAATTAACTTTTCTATCACAGTACAATTAAAGTACTTTCCGTTATTCCCATTCTACTACGCAGCCAACGACATCTCCCGATTTCCTAACATACTAAACCGATCAGCCCCTGAAAGGCCTGAACGAATGCTGCTATGAACAATAACAAGGTACTCCGGGACAGAACGGTCCGATTAATCGGAATCCCCGCCTTAGGCATACTTATCCCTAACCTGGCAGGGTTGATCACCAACCGTCTTTATCGGTCTATCGAATTAGTAGGCAGTTATTTATATTTTATCGCCGTCTTCCTCCTCGTCTGGGAAGGCAACATCCGGCTGATGTACTTTATCCGGGCAAGATACCCGTGGACCCGGGGTTCATATTATAAAATAATCATCGCCCTCTTCTTCGTTAACGTCATCTACTCCAGCCTGATCTCCTGCCTGCTCCTCAAGACATGGAAGACCTGGTCCCGGGAACCCACCAACGACAACATTCCACTGACCAACGCCGTTTTCCTTATGGTCATCGCCGCCTGCTTCATCGCCAATATCTACGAAATTCTATTTCTTAATCGCGAAAAGGAGCAGAATGAAACCCGCGTGGAACAACTCAATATCGCCAAAGCCCAGGCCGAGCTCGAAGCCCTCAAGAACCAGATCGACCCGCATTTTATTTTCAACTCCCTCAATACGCTCTCTTTTCTGATCACCCGCGACCCCCGGAGTGCCCGCCGCTACAACGATACCCTCGCACTCGTTTACCGTTATATCCTCGGTAACCGCGACAGAGACCTCGTACTGCTAAGAGAGGAAATCGATTTCATCGGCAACTATTTCTATCTCCTGAAGATTCGCTTCGCAGAAGCCATCAGCATGGTCATCGAAATCACGGATCTATCCGCCGAAAATTTCCTCATTCCGCCGATCTCCATGCAAACCCTGGTCGAAAACGCCATCAAACACAACGAATTTACCGAAGCCACCCCCCTCAACATCGCCGTATCCATCTCATCCGACTACGTCATCGTCAGCAACCGAATGAAACGCATCAGCGAACCCCAGCCCAGCTCTAAGATCGGCCTACGCAACCTCGATAACCGTTACAAGCTGATCACTAAACGCAATATCATCATCGAAAATAATTTCGAAAGCTTTACGGTGAAATTACCGATCATCAGATTCTGAAACCGCTACGCGAACAATTTGCAACATTTGCTGTTATACAGCGTCATATAATAAAGCCGATCTCAAATGAAAGTTTTAATTGTTGAAGATGAGCAGCCGGCATTTTGTAACCTGGCAGAGGAATTGCACGTCATTGATGAAAAAATCGAAGTAGTAGCAGGCTGCAGCAGCGTCGAAGAGACCGTCCGCTGGCTGCACGAAAACCCGCACCCCGATCTGATCCTTATGGATGTCCAGCTATCCGATGGCCTCTCCTTCTCCATTTTTAAAAATTGTAAAGTCACGTGCCCGGTTATCTTCACCACCGCTTACAATGAATACCTCACCGAAGCCTTTCGATTTAATAGCATCGACTATTTGCTAAAACCTATTAGCGCATGGTCTCTGAACAACGCCATCCAGAAATACAAGACCCTACAGGCACATTTCGTCGGCGCCCATGAACACGCGGACCATCCCGCCGCCGATCAACATTCATCCGATCATCACGCCGCCGAACCCCAGTCCTCCCTGCCTGATTTCATTTCAAGGTCCGACCGGAAGAGATCCCGCATCCTCGTCCGTAAAGGTGCAGAGTTCCAAACCGTCCGCATCGAAGACGCCGGATACTTTTTTACGGAACACAAACTGATCTTCCTCGTCGATAAAGAGAACCGGAAATACATGGCCGAGAAGAGCAACCTCAGTGAGCTGGAAGAAGAACTGGACAGGAACCTGTTCTATCGCGCCAACCGAAAATATATTATCAACGCCAATTATATCAAACGCTTCAAACCCCTGGAGAAAAGTAAGATCAGCGTCGAGCTCACCCTGCCGGTCAACGAAGAGATCATCATCAGCCAGGAGAACTCCGCTTCCTTCAAGAAATGGATCGGCGAAAGCTGACCGGCCAGCCACCCCAGTCCCCCCGCCTCAACTCCGATTCTAACTGCGGCGAATTCGCCGCAGTTAAAACTTCCCCCAAAATCGACACACCCCCGCGGAACATCGTCCGAACATCGTTCCTCGTTCGTTCTCGTTAGAGCTTCGGCCCGCAACACCATTGCGGCCCTCGCTCGCAACCTTGCGGTTGTCCTTCGGTTCCCTCGGGTATCCTAAAAATGTAAATAGAACGCCGTCCCAACCCCTTCCACCGACTGAACCTGAATATTTCCCTTATGAAGGAGCAAGATTTGTTTGCACAAACTCAACCCGATCCCACTCCCATTTTTCTTGGTACTGAAGAACGGAATAAAAATATTCTCCATCACCTCCGGCGACATCCCCATCCCATTGTCCGCAACCTTGATCACCGGCCGCCCGCTGCCCACAGCATTCGCTGACAACGTGATCAACGGCTGCTCCCGGTCCTTCACCGCCTCGATCGCATTCACCACCAGATTAATCAATACTTGCTCAATCAGATTGGTATCCGCCTCCAGCGAAAGATCAGGGTCGATCAGCAGGATCTCCAACTCGATTTGCTTTTGATCGAGCGTCGGCTGCATTAAATGATGAAGATTTTCAAATAGATCGCGCGCAAAAACCCGCTTCAAATTAAGCGTGGTGATCTTATTTAGATTCCGGTACGTCTCCGCAAATTTTAACAACCCTTCACTGCGCCGCCGGATCGTCCCGATCCCCAGCTCCAGATCCTCCAGGGCTCCATCATGATGCCCCTCCAACACCCGCGACGTCTCCTGCAGCCGGTGCAGCATCGTCTCCGCCAGCGAAGAGATCGGCGCCACCGAATTCATGATCTCATGCGTCATCACACTCAATAGCTTTTGCCACGCCTTCGCCTCCGTCTCATCCAACGCCTCATTCACATCCTGAAACGCGATCAGCTTATATACCCTGTTGTCCGTTTGAAAAGCCGTCGCCGCTATTAACGTCTTGAAGACATTTTTATCCTTCGTCAGTTGGATAATCTTGCTGTCCCCCGGCCGTAGATTCAGGATCTCATGGTACAAGGCAGAATCCCGGCGCTCGAGGCTTGCAATCGTCTTCAGATAAGGTACCCCGAGCATATTCTTGAACGACTCGTTCATCCAGCCGATCTCCCCGCTCTTATGCTCATAGGACAAAATACCCGTATTCACCAGCTCCAGGATCTTCTGCAAATACTGATACTGCGTCTCTTTCTCCCGGCTGATCAGCTTGAACGTGGAATTGATCTCGTTGAACCCCTTCCGTAATGACTGCAACTCCAGCGGCGCCTCCTTTACATCGAAATAACGGGAGAAATCCCGGTAATGGATCGACTCTACGAATTGCTCCACCTCCTGCTGCGCCTTACGGTGGAAATTGTAGAAATCCACCAGCAGCAGGCCAACCACCAGCAACCAAAAAACCAGGTACGGATACTCCCCCTTGATCAACAGATAGGATGCCAGCGCCAGCGCCAGGAAAAGCCCAAGTACCCGGATCAACATCCGCTCCTGGTAACGTTTAAATACCATAGTTAAATATCATATTTACTCAATCTCCGATAAAGTGCCGTTCGCGTCAATCCGAGCTCCTTCGCCGCCTTGGAGATATTTCCGTTGTGCTTCTCGATCACTTTCAGGATCGCATTCTTTTCGATCGTACTCAACTTCAGCTCCTGCGGCTCATCCGCCTGCGCAGGCGCCGACTCGATCGGCGAAAAGATCAGATCCTTCGCCTGCAGCACATCCCCCTCCGCCATGATAACCGCACGCTCGATCGTATATTGCAGCTCCCGGACATTCCCCGGGAAATGATACGACTTCAGCTTCTCGGCCGCCCTCGAATCGAAGTCATGCTGCGGCTTCATATACTTGTTCGTATAGATCTTGTCGAAATGGCGCGCCAGCAGCAGGATGTCGTCCTCCCGCTTCCGAAGCGGCGGCACCATGATCTCCACCGTATTGATCCGGTAGATCAGGTCCTTCCGAAAACGGTTTTCATTCGCCAACTCCGACAGCGGAACATTCGTCGCACAGATCAGCCGGATATCGATCGGCACCGATTGATTTGTCCCCAGTCTCGTCACCTGCCTGTTCTGCAACACCGACAGCAGCTTCGCCTGCTGGTGCAACGAGATATTCCCGATCTCATCCAGGAACAAAGTTCCCCCATTTCCCGATTCGAAACGCCCCATCCGGTCCTCCCGCGCATCCGTAAATGCCCCCTTCTTATGACCAAAGAGCTCACTTTCAAACAAGGTCTCTGTCAACGCCCCTACGTCCACCTTTATATATGGCTTTTCCGCCCGCAGCGAATGCTGATGTATAGCCTTGGCAATCAAATCTTTACCTGTTCCGTTCTCCCCCAGGATGAGGATATTGGCGTCCGTAGGTGCAATCTTCTCCACCTTAAAGAAGATGTCCTTCATCACCTCCGATTCGCCCAGCAATTCCGACCCGATCACCGAATCCACATCCTCCGAGCCGCCCACCCGCTTCGGGTCATTCCGCCTCAACGCCTCCTTGATCGTGGTAATCAGCCGTTCATTATGCCACGGTTTGACCACAAAATCGCTGGCCCCCTCCTTTAACGACCTGACTGCCAAGTCGATATCTCCATAAGCTGTGATCATGATCACCGCCGCCGCCGACCCGAACTCCTTGATCTTCCGAAGCCAGAACAACCCTTCATTCCCGGTATTGATCGAACTGTTAAAATTCATGTCCAGCAGGATCAGGTCAAAACTTCGCTTGGACAGGATCGCCCGCATATTCTCGGGATTCTTCTCCGTCACCACATCCCCCGCCTCCGTCTTCAATAATAACCTGACCGCCGTGAGGACATCCGGATCATCGTCGATCACCAATATGGACGCATTCTTAAGATTCATAAAAAATTATAGCATTTGGATGCAACATCTTTCTACTACAAGCATACCTTAAATGTAAACTTATAGCAATTAATTATTTACGCAAAATCCGCAAAAACGGGAACTGTATCAAAACCGGACAGTTCTTGTATCGAAAGTGAACTATGAACCGGACATTTCGCATCTAATAAATTGTAAATCATAAGCTTCCTAATCTGGCATGTCTTTGATAGAATACGATTGGAATTTTCTCATGTGTGTAATTCTCCCGGTATCTTTATATTGGGAGATTTTTAAAAATCCAGCCGGACTACCGGTTGGGGAATGCTAAACCAAAAAAAAATTCTTAATCGTGGTAGACATTGTAAGAAAGAAAAGAAAATGGGGGCCCAAACGCCTCATGACAATAGGCGGAATACTGGCCCTGGTGCTGCTGATCTTTTCAGCCTTTTATTTTACCCGCGGCGGCAACAAGCTGAACGTCGATCTCGATCGCATAACCATAAGCGAGATCAAACAGGATAAGTTTCAGGAGTCGATCCCCCAGAACGGTACCGTCATGCCCCTCCTCACCGAATACGTCAATACGGTCGACGGTGGCCGGGTATCCGAGATCTATGTAAAAGACGGCGATATCCTCAAACGGAACCAGCCGATCCTGAAGCTCATCAACACCGACGTGGAAATGAATATGGCCAACACCGCCACCAACGTTTCCACCACGCTGGCGCAAATGCAGCTTTCCGAGATCAACGCGCAACAGAACAGCGTACAGAAACTGACCTCCCTGAAGGATTACGAACAGGTCTACCTGGAAGCCAAACGCGTCTTCGACGTGGATACGATACTCTATGCCCGGCATGTCATTGGCCTCCAGGAGTATACGACCGCTCTCAACAACTACCACGTGTACAAAGAGAAGCTGGACCTGCAGAAGGAGATCCTCCATGAGGATACCCTCTCCCGCGCCCAACAGGAACAGCAGGATAAAGAGTCTTACGCCCGTGCCAAAGCGACCCTGAAGGTCATGCAGCAGAAGGTGGACCAGCTAATCGTCACCGCCCCGATCAGCGGGCAGCTGACCTCCCTTGACGCGGAAATAGGCCAGACCAAAACGAGCGGCTACGCCCTGGCACAGATGGACTCCCTCGGCGGCTTCAAGGTCAGGCTGACCGACGTGGACGAACACTACGTCAGCCGCGTCTTCCCGGGGCAGACCGGAACCTTTACGCTCCAGAGCGACTCGACCGTCTATGTGCTAAAGATCACGCAGGTTTTTAGCGCAATCACCAACGGCCGGTTCATGGTGGATATGCATTTCGTCGGCAAAGTGCCCCAGGGTCTCCGCAAAGGTCAGACTCTCCAGGTGACCCTGGCATTGAGCGATGAGCGCACAGCCATCCTGGTACCCAAAGGAGGATTTTACCAACAGACCGGCGGTAACTGGATCTTTAAGGTCAGCGACGATGGGAAAACGGCTTACCGGGTTGATATCCAGTTGGGACAAACGAATCCGGACTATTACGAAGTACTCTCCGGCTTGAAACCCGGTGATAAGGTCGTAACTTCCAGCTACGAGAACTATACCAATATGCAGACACTTGTACTGAAGAAATAATGTAACATTTGGCACCCAAATGCCGTCAATAATGGATTAAAACAATTGTTATGAAACGCAAGAACCTGTACGCCCTGGCCCTTCTGCTCTTCCTGAGCACCGTCGCTTTGTCAAACGAAAGCGCCCGGTTCCGGTGCGGGACGGCAGGAACGACTTGCCCCGGCGCGACATCCGGGAGCCCCGCGACATCCGGGAGCCCCGCGACATCCGGGAGCCCCGCGACATCCTCGACCGCCGCGACACCCTCGACCGCCGCGACACCCTCGACCGCCGCGAAATGCCCCGCGTCTACGCCCACATCCGCCCCGACCACCGCGGAAACCCATGTTCTTCTCCATACATTTATTAAACTTCTCTATATCTAAAAACAAACGAACACTAAAACAGCTCCAATTATGATCAAGATTTCTGAACTCCAAAAAACCTACCGCACAGAAGAAGTGGAAACGATCGCCCTCAACAAACTCAGCTTTGAGGTAAAAGATGGCGAATTTGTGGCCGTGATGGGCCCGTCAGGCTGCGGCAAATCGACGCTCCTGAACATCCTCGGCCTGCTCGACGATCCCGATGGCGGCAGTTTTTTATTCAACGGTACAGAAGTTGCGCATTTCAACGAGCGCAAACGCGCTGACCTTCGCAAACGGAATATCGGTTTCGTGTTCCAGAGTTTTAACCTGATCGACGAGCTGACCGTATTTGAAAACGTGGAGCTGCCGCTCATTTACCTGGGCGTCAAGGGTCCCGAAAGAAAGCAACGCGTCGAAGTCGTCCTCGATAAAATGCAGATCATGCACCGTCGTAACCACTACCCCCAGCAACTGTCCGGTGGCCAGCAACAGCGTGTCGCCGTCGCCCGGGCCGTGGTCAATAACCCGAAGCTGATCCTGGCGGACGAACCGACCGGTAACCTCGACTCCTCGAACGGTAACGAAGTCATGCAGCTGTTAACTGACCTGAACGAACAAGGGACGACCATTATCATGGTAACCCACTCCGAACACGATTCCCGCTACAGCCATCGCATCATCCGCATGCTGGACGGTCAGACCGTTACGGAGAATATATTGGTCTGAACGGCCGGAGGCCGTTCGCGTCGCTTTGCGACGCAGACATGGGAGGACAGCGGACGCGCCAGCGTCCACAGCTGGGCAAAGCACATTTGAAACGGTCAGCAATGACCAAAAATTAGCTTGCTATGCTTCGCAACTATCTCAGGATTGCTGTGCGCAACCTGGCCAAGTACAAGTTCATCTCCTTTATTAACTTGTTCGGCCTTACTGTAGGCATCGCCTGCTGTCTCCTTATTCTAACCTATATCCTCCACGAGACCAGCTACGACCGGTACAATAGCAAAGCCGACCGTATCTGGCGCGTCACCCGTAGCTTTAACAACGCCGACGGCATTGTCTCGCTTCACCTCGGAACCGTGGCGCCGCCGGTCGGCCCCCTCCTGCGCAACGACTTCCCGGACATCCGGAAGATGACCCGCCTGCTGGAAGAGAACCGAAGGCCGATGCGTTATCAGGATAAGATCTTCAATGAGACCGCGATATTTTTTGCGGACACGAATTTCTTTGAAATCTTCGACGTGAGCCTTCTTGAAGGCAACCCAAAAACAGCCCTCACCTATCCTAACTCCATTCTCCTGACACCGGAAGTCGCGCGCAAATACTTCGGCGACACCGACCCGATGAACAAGGTGATCCGGATGGATAACCAGATCAATTTTAAGGTGACCGGCATCTACAAACCTTTCCCCGACGCCGCCCACCTCCACCCAAACCTGCTCCTGTCCTTTTCTACCCTCAATGACACCACCGTCTATGGCGAGAAACAGCTCATGACCAACTGGGGTAACAACTCCTTTTTTACTTATCTCCTCCTCCCAAAAGACTACCCGGTCAAAAGCATGGAGGCCCAATTCCCGGCCTTCCTCGACCGGCATTTCCCCATGAAAGGCGCTCCCCCGGGGATCAAGGCACATCAGACGACCAAACTCTCTTTGCAGCCCCTTACCAGTATCCACCTCTACTCCCACCTCGACAGCGAAGCGGAACAGAACGGGGACGCCGGCCGGATCACTACTTTCGCCGCCATCGCCCTCTTCATCCTTCTGATCGCGTGTATCAACTATATGAACCTCTCCACCGCGCGGTCCTCCCTCCGCGCCCGGGAGATCGGCATCCGGAAAGTCTCCGGTGCGCTGCGCGGCGAGATCATCCTGCAATTCCTCAGCGAATCCATCCTCATCTCCTATATCGGCCTTATCCTGGCCGCCGGGCTGACCTGGCTTACCCTTCCGGCGCTTAACTCGGTCACCGGGCTGACCCTGTCCGTCGAAACCCTCATGAGACCGGCCATCCTGGTTCCTCTGGCCTTCACTCCGCTGGTGGTGGGTACCCTCTCGGGCCTCTACCCGGCCCTCTTCCTCTCGGCCTTCCAGCCCAGCAAGGTCCTTAAAGGCCTTTTCAAAGCCGGCTCCGGCAGCATCTCCTTCCGAAAAGTGCTTGTCGTCATCCAGTTCGCCATCTCCATCGTTCTCCTGATCAGCACGGCGATCGTCTTTGAGCAGCTCCATTATATGCAGAACACCGCCCTTGGCTTTAATAAGGACCGGATGGTGGTCATGAGCTATAACGCTGGTCTGGATAAGACCTACGAAAGCTTCCGCACCCACGTCCTGCAGGACCCCCATATTACCGGCATCGCCCGGTCCAGCCGTATCCCCAGCGGTCGCCTGCTTGATGAGCAAGGCGCCTCAACCCAAAGCGGTGATTCACTGAAACCCGTAACGGCAGATATCAAAGTCGTCACGATCGATCAGGACTTTCTGTCCGCCTACAATATTCCAATCGCAGCAGGCCGCGACTTTTCACGGTTATACGCCACCGATACGAATAACTTTATTCTCAACGTCGCTGCCACCAAAGCCCTTGGCATCCGGGATCCCCGCGAGATGATCGGCCGGAATTTCAGCTATGGCGGCACCAAAGGAAAGGTCATCGGGATCATGAAGGACTTTAATTTTGAAGACCTGCACCAGTCCATCCTTCCCATCATCTTTAACATGCCTCCACCCAACGAACCGGCCAGCTACGATTTCGGGAATATCTCGGTCAAACTCGCCGGTAACAGCGACAATATCAACCAGGCCCTTCACTACCTCGAATCGACCTGGAAAACCTACGTCCCCGAAGCGCCGTTTGAATATACTTTCCTCGACGAACGTTTCAACCGGCTTTACCTGTCCGAACAACGCCAGGGCAAACTCTTCACCGTCTTCTCGGGGATCGCCATCTTCATCGCCTGCCTCGGCCTCCTGGGTCTGTCCGCCTTCTCGATCTCTCAACGCATCAAAGAGATCGGCATCCGCAAAGTGCTTGGCGCCAGCGCCGGGACCATCGTAAGGCTGCTCTCCATCGACTTTCTGATCCTGGTCGCCATTGCCGCCGTCATCGCCTGGATCGTCGCGGCAATCGCCATGTATCAGTGGCTGCGAAATTTTGCCTACCACATCGCTATCCCGGTGTGGGTATTCGGGGCCGCCGGCATCCTGGCCGCCCTGATCGCCCTCGCCACCATCAGCGTCCAGGCCTTGAAGGCCGCCTGGGCCAACCCTGTGAATAGCCTGCGATCAGAATAATACAAGAAATTGCCATGCTAAACAATTATTGGAAAGTCGCCCTACGTTACCTGGTGAGATATAAAGGATATACTGCCATCAATATCCTCGGGCTGTCGGTTGGCATTACCTGCTGTTTATTGATCATGCTGTTTGTCCGCAGCGAACTAAGCTACGACCGCTGGCATACAAAAGCCGACCGCATTTACCGGGCCTGGGTCGACGAAAAAGATGAGGGGAAGGATTTCATCAACACGGTCACGCCAATCCCTCTGGGGCCCGCCCTTCAGGCCAACCTTTCGCCGGTGGAATCGACCTGTCGGGTATTCAACTTCAACAGCCTCGTCAAATATGCCGGCGCCGGCTTTTCCGAATCGGTTCACATGGCTGACTCCAGCCTCTTTTCGATCTTCGACTTCCCGCTGAAAGAAGGCAACCCTAAAAAACCTTTTCCCAACGAAAACTCGATCATCCTTTCCGAACCGGTCGCCCGCAAATACTTCGGCCAGAACGACCCCCTGGGAAAAACACTGGAACTACAATTGGGATCGGATACAGTTTTGTTCACCGTGTCGGGCGTCGTCACTGACTATCCCGCTGAATCCAGCATCCGCTTCGGCATGCTGATCCCCTTCACGAATGACCATTATTTTTGGAACGAAAGGGTCCGGACCAAAGCCTGGTCGCAGGTATTTGCGGAAACCTACATCCTACTCCGTAAAGGGCAAACCGGCGCATCCGCCGAAGGACAATTTCCCGCAATGGTGCGAACCGTGCTGGGCAACCGTTACAAACCCGGCGCCTACAACATTCACCTCCAACCGCTGACGGCCATCCACCTGGACACGTCCCTGCCGGCCGGCATCGAGCCCATCAGCAATCCAAAATATTCTTATATCCTCTCCACCATAGGCTTCCTGATCCTCCTGCTCGCCTGCATCAACTTCATCACCCTGTCCATTGGCCGTTCCGCAACCCGGGCCATGGAAGTGGGCGTCAGAAAGGTGCTGGGGGCGGAAAGACAACAACTGCTCCGCCAGTTCTGGGGCGAGGCCTTCTTACTTACTCTTGTCTCCGTCATAACAGGGCTGGCGCTCACCTTCCTGCTGCTTTCACCCTTCAACCGGCTGACAGGGAAGGAGCTATCACTTCCGGTTGATGGTTATACGATCGCGTATTGCTTCCTGCTGTTGATCCTCATCGCCTTTATCGCCGGCATCTATCCCGCCATCATCCTATCAGGTTTCAATCCCGTCGAAGTACTCAAAGGGAAATTGAGGACCGGAAACAGTACCGGCCTGTTGCGCAAAACATTGGTCGCCGGACAATTCGTCGCTTCCATCGCCCTGATCGTCTCCACCCTGGTGATCCATCAACAACTGGATTATCTCAGGGACAAAGACCTCGGCTACCGTAAAGACCAGGTGGTGATCGTCCCCACCAACCGACCACGGATGGAAGGAAAGCGACTGGCTGAGCTATACCGGACGGAACTGCTCCGGCTGCCAAACGTGGAAAATGCCAGCACCGCTATCTTTAGCTTTGCCGAGACGCCATGGATGGACATAGGCTACACCGGTGACGACCAGCAATACCGGAATTTCGAATTCAATGCCGTCGATCCGGCCTTCCTGCCGACTATGAATATCCAGCTCGCAGCAGGAAGGAATTTCCTGCCCGGCAATAGCGCCGATATCAGCTCTTCGATCCTGGTGAATGAGACCCTGGTGAACCAATACGGCTGGAAAGACCCGATCGGTCAGCGGCTACCCGGCGCCTTCAATCAACGTATAGTAGGCGTCATGAAAGATTTTGCCGTGGAATCCCTCCACACAAAAATCCGGCCGCTTGTGTTGGCCCTCATTCCGGATTCCATCCTCAGTAAAGCCAACGATGTAAGCTTTATAATCGCCCCCCAGCCACGCGTCTCTATTCGCCTCCGGGCGGGCGACCTGGCCCGGCAGATTGAGGTACTGAAAGCTGCCTGGCATTCCGTTGCTCCCGGTCAGGACTTCGAGTATAATTTCCTGGATCAGACCATCGCCCGTCAATACGCACAGGACCAACGTACCGGTACGATCGTGCAGCTGGCATCGGCCCTGGCCATCTTTATCGCCTGCATGGGTCTGTTCGGCCTCGCAACGCTCGCCGTTGCCCGCCGCACCCGCGAAATTGGAATCCGCAAAATACTGGGCGCGGGCATTCCCGGGATTGTCGGGCTATTGTCGATGGAATTCATGATATTGGTGCTGATCGCCGCCGGGATTGCTATTCCCCTGGGCTGGTGGACCATGCACAACTGGCTGCAGGATTTCGCCTATCAGGTTCCAATCCGCGGATGGATATTCCTGGTAGCAACCATCGCGGCCTTATCGATCACATTATTGACCGTTGGCATCCAGGCCCTGCGCGCCGCCGCAGCCAACCCGGTAAAAAGTCTCCGAACCGAATAATATCAACCTTTACAACCATACGAAATGTTCACCAACTACCTGAAAGCCTATCTGCGTAATCTTTGGAAAAACAGGACCTTTACCTTCCTCAATATTATCGGCCTCGCCGTCGGCATCACCTGCTCCACCCTTATCTTCCTGTGGGTAGAGGACGAATTCAACTGGGACCACCAATTCACGGGTAAGTCTAAATATCTCTACCGGGTCGAAGACAGCCAGACCTACGATGGCACTACCTATACTTTCGAGGCCACCCCAGGTCCGCTTGCCGCCGGAATGAAGACCGACATCCCCGGCATTGCCAATACCAGCCACCTGACCTGGTCCATCCAGGCCTTGTTCACCCACGATGACAAACCCCTCTACCAAACCGGCAACTACTGCGACCCCTCCTTTCTGTCCATGTTCAGCCTGAATTTTACGGAGGGCAATCCCACCTCCGCCCTCAACGATATCCATTCCCTCGTTATCAGTCATGACATGGCCGTTGCCTTCTTCGGAACTGCCGACCCGATGGGCAAAACGCTGAAGATGAATAACGCGGACCAATATACGATCACCGGCGTCATTGACGACCTCCCGTCGAATACCTCCTTCCGCTTCCATTGGCTCGCCAATTATCAGGCTTTCTACAACCAGAACCAATGGCTGTCACGATGGGGATCTAACGGGATCATGACCTTCGTCGAACTGAAACCCTCCGCTGACCCCGCGGCCATCAACAAGTTGTTCTACCACTATGTTGAAAGCAAGTACCCCGGCGCATCCATGAGAGGCTCTATCTTTCCGATGACCGACTGGCGCCTCTATAGCGCCTTTACAAACGGCAAAGAGGACCCTTCCAAAGGCCGCATCCAGTACGTCCGCATCTTCTCCCTGATCGCCTGGATCATCCTGGTGATCGCCTGTATTAACTTCATGAACCTCGCCACCGCCAGCTCGGAGCGGCGCGCCCGTGAAGTGGGTGTCCGAAAAGTACTCGGCGCCGGTAAGGGTAAGCTGGTCGGGCAGTTCATCGGCGAATCCGTGCTCATGGCCTTCCTCGCCGTCATCGTCTCCATCGGCCTCACCGCTCTGGCCCTCCCGGCCTTCAATTCACTGGTGGAAAAGCAGCTCGCCTTCAACCTCCTGAGCCCCCTCCACCTCATCGGCCTGCTGGCCATCGGTCTGCTTTGTGGTCTGCTCGCCGGATCATATCCCTCCTTCTACCTTTCTTCTTTCAATCCCGTCTACGTCCTCAAAGGCTTAAAGGTCAAGGCTGCGGGGGGCGCCGTCTACATCCGCAGGGGTTTAGTCATCCTTCAGTTTGCCACCTCCATCGTCTTCATTATTACAACCATAATTATTTACCAGCAGCTGCAATACGTCCAGCACCGCGAGTTGGGGTACGAGAAACAAGGCCTGTTCTACATGAGCCAGCAAGGGAAGATGAACGATCATTTCGACGCCATCCGCAACGACCTCATCCATACCGGCTTTGTCAGCAACGCGACCCTCAGCACCAACTCCGTCCTCCAACTCGGCAGCAACACCGGGGACTTTGAATGGACGGGCAAAGACCCGAAGAAACAGGTGCTGATCACCGTCGAAAATGTCAGCCCGCAATATATTTCAACCATGAACATGAAGCTGGCCGCAGGCCGCGACTTTCACGAGATCGCCGCCCAGGACAGCAACAACATCATCATCAACGAGACCCTGGCGCGTATCATCAGTAAGCATGACGTCGTCGGCAGCCTGATCACCCGCGATGGCGGGAAATCGCAATGGCGCATCGTCGGCGTCATCAAGGATTTTGTCTACAATGACATGTACCAAAGCGCGGACCCCCTCATCCTGTTCTGTGACCCTGTTAACACCTTCACCATGTCCGTCCGGCTAAAGCCAAACGCCGACGCGCCGAAAGCGCTGGCCGCTGCCGAACGGGTCCTGAAGACCAACAATCCCGGCTATCCCTTCGAGTACACATTTGTGCAGGACGACTTCGAGAACCAATTCAAGACCGAGACCCTGACCGGCCGCCTCTCCGGCATCTTCGCCGCCCTCGCTATTTTTATCTCCTGCCTCGGCCTCTTTGGGCTCGCAGGCTACGCCGCCGAAAGAAGGACCAAAGAGATCGGCGTCCGCAAAGTGCTGGGCGCCTCCGTTTCCGCGCTGATCAGGCTCCTTTCGGCAGATTTTCTCCTTCTCGTCCTCCTTGCCTGTGTCATAGCCTTCCCGATCGCCTGGTGGATCGGTCATAACTGGCTCGGCAACTACGCCTATCGCACCGGCATCAGTTGGATGATTTTTGCCTTCTCCGGCGTCGGCGCAATCGTGATCGCACTGCTGACTGTGAGCTTTATTACAATCAGAGCCTCACTGGCCAACCCTATAAAAAGCCTTCGGACCGAATGATCCCGATTCCTGGGAACCGAATGATCTTAACCATCGCATATGATCAAAAATCATTTTAAGCTCGCCTGGCGCAGCCTGATCAAACGACCAGCCTACTCCGCCCTCAATATCTTCGGTCTCGCGATCGGGATCGCCTGCTGCCTGCTGATCTTTCACTACGTTGCCTACGAACGCAGCTACGACCGCTTCCAGCAACACGCCGGCCAAATCGTCCGGCTCCGCCTCGACGACTATCAGGAGGGCCGGCTCGCCTGGCAATCCGCCACGGTCTATCCCGCTATCGCCCCGACAATGAAAAAGGAATTTCCCGAAGTTGAGCAGTTCGGGCGCCTCATCGACGCGAATATCCTGATGACCAATACCGAAAAGAACATCAAATTCAACGAGAACAAAGGTTACTATGCAGACCCGTCGATGCTGCAGATGCTTGACATCCACCTGCTCGAAGGCAACCCCGCCACAGCCCTTGACGGTCCCGACAAAATAATCCTCTCCGCAACCACCGCCCGCAAATACTTCGGCAGCGAAGACCCGCTGGGCAAACACCTGAAGGGATTGGAACGCGGCGCCACCGAATACTATCAGGTCTCCGGCGTTTTCCGCGACTACCCGGCTAACTCCCACCTGATCATCAATCATCTCGTGTCCTATTCCACCCTCAACAAGATCACCCGTACCCTCTGGCACGACTCGACCAACATCACCGAGACCTCCTGGGGCTGGTATGACTATTATGACTATTTGCAATTGAAACCCGGCGCCGACTGGCACGCGCTGGAAGCCAAATTGCCGGCTTTCTGCGACCGCCATTTGAACAATATCGAGTGGGCTAAAAAGCACAACATCCGGGAAGAGCTCCACCTGATGCCCATGACCGATATCCACCTCTACTCGAACTACAACCAGGAAGCAGAAGTCAACGGCAACGGCAAAGCGGTCAGTTTTCTTTTTCTGATCGCCTTCCTGATCGTCGCGATCGCCTGGGTCAACTACACCAATCTCGCCACGGCCCGCTCCCTCGAACGGGCAAAAGAAGTTGGACTGCGGAAAGTGCTTGGCGCGATCCGCACGGACCTGGTCCTGCAATTCCTGACGGAGAGCTTCCTTCTCAATATTCTGGCCCTGGTCCTTGCAACCGGTGCGGTCTTCCTCCTGGCGCCTTCCTTCGCCACCCTGGTGGGCAGTGATGCCGGCGACTTCACCCTTCCCCGGACTTACCTGCTGGGCTTCCTCGGCATCTTTTTTCTTGGCTCGTTTTTATCCGGCATCTACCCTGCCTTTATCCTCTCGGGCTATCACCCGATCACCGTCCTCAAAGGGCTGTTCCGCAACAGTACGCGTGGCCAGGTCCTCCGCAAAAGCCTGATCGTCGGCCAATTCGCCATCTCCGTCATCCTGATCACCGGCACGATCCTGATCTACCAGCAGGTTCAATACATGCGCCGTCAACAGCTGGGCGCGAACATCAACCAAACCCTCGTGCTGAATGGGGCTACCTCCGTGCAGGACTCTACCTTCAAGGGCATCTTTCAACCCTTCAAGACACGGGTCCTCCGGCAGCCGGGCGTACAATCCATCACAACCTCCTCGAACGTCATGGGCCAGGAGATCTATTGGACAAATAGTGTCGCCCGCCTTGATGAACCCGCCAAAACCAATACCATGTATATTCTTGGCGTGGACTACGACTTTCTCCCCGCCTACGGCCTGCGCCTGGCCGCCGGCCGCAACTTCTCCCAACAGTTCGGCACGGACAAAAAGGCCATCCTCCTCAACGAGACCGCGGCAACGCTCTACGGTTTTAAGACCCCCGCCGACGCAATCGGAAAGAAACTACTCATCAACGACACCTCAACGATCATCGGTATAGTCGCCGACTATCACCATCAGGGACTCCGTCAGGCAATCAACCCGATGCTCATCAGGCTGCTCCCGAATTTCGAAAGTTATTATTCGGTGAAATTCGCCACCTCCGACCCCCACGCCACGATCGCCGGCATCCGGACGGCCTGGGACCGCTATTTCCCCAATGACCCCTTCAGCTATTTTTTCCTCGACGAATCCTTCAGCCAGCAATACAAGGCTGATACCCGCTTCGGCGAAACGTTCGGCCTCTTTGCCACCCTGGCGATCCTTATCGCCTGTTTCGGCCTGCTGGGTCTGTCCGCCTACAACGTTCTCCAACGTACCCGGGAGATCGGGATCCGCAAAGTTCTCGGCGCAACGGAACGTAGCCTCGTCTTTCTGCTCTCCAGGGAGTTTTTCTTCCTCGTGCTCATCGCCCTGGTGATCGCTGTCCCCGTCAGCTGGACGGTCATGCACAGTTGGCTGCAGGACTTTGCCTACCGCATTCCAATCCAGTGGTGGGTATTCGCCCTGGGGGGCGCACTGGCCCTGGTGATCGCCCTGGCTACGGTCGGATTCCAGGCCCTTCGCGCCGCTTCAGCCAATCCGGTGAAATCCCTGCGCACCGAATAAATAATGGATGCAACATTTATGGACCGCCGCCGTCTTTTTAATCTACAAACCGGATAACTATGCTCCGCAACTTCTTCACTGTCGCACTTCGAAACTTGCTCAAACACAAAATCTTCTCCTTTATCAACATCTTTGGCCTGGCCCTCGGCATCGCCGCCAGCCTGCTGATCGTCCAGTACGCCCGTTTTGAGCTCAGTTATGACCGTTTCGAGCCGGGCGCCGGCCAGATCTATCGCCTTCAGCTGGACCGGTATAACAATGGCAAACTGAGCACCCGTTGGGCCGCCGGCGCTACCGGCCTCGGGCCCGCTGTCAAGGACGCCTTCCCTGAAGTAGAATCCTTCGCCCGGCTCCGCTCGAACTCGGCAATCGTCTCCTACAAGGACCACGAATTCAGGGAGACCAAAATCTACACCACCACCGACGATTTTCTCCGCATGTTCGGTTACCGGACGCTGGCCGGCGCTGCCACCGGCGCACTCAGGGACATCGGCACGGCCGTAATGACAGAATCCACCGCCCGTAAATATTTCGGCAGCGAAGACCCTATCGGAAAAACGATTTTCCTGAACAAGACCGATCCCTACAAAGTGACGGCTGTAGTCGCCGACCCCCCCACGAATACGCACCTGAAATTCGATATCCTGATCCCCTGGGCCAATCTCGTTCACGACAGGGGCCCCGACGTCAATACCGTATGGTTCTGGGACGGGTTTTTCAATTATATCCGCGTACGCCCCGGCACCGACCCTGCCCTCCTGGAAAAAAAGATCGCCGGAATGGTCCACGACAAGTGGGGCGCGGACATGCAAAAAACCCATGACGGAATGGTCATCCACCTCCAGCCCTTGTCCGACATCCATCTATACTCCCACTATATGGCGGAAGCAGAGGTGAACGGGGACGGCAATGGGGTCTATTTCCTGCTCATCATCGCCGTTTTCATCATCGTCATCGCCTGGATCAATTATATCAACCTCGCAACTGCACGCGCGATCGAACGGGCAAGAGAGGTCGGGGTACGGAAGGTTCTGGGCTCGCTCCGCCGCCAGCTCATCGGTCAGTTCCTGTTCGAGTCCCTGCTCATCAATGTCCTGGCCGCGGTCCTGGCCGTCCTGATCATCCTCGGTTGCCTTCCGCTCTTTAATTTCGTCACGGGCCATGACCTCTCGTTCTCCCTGCTGAAAGATGCGGACTTCTGGTTGATGCTGGCAGGCCTGTTCCTCATCGGTACCCTTCTCTCCGGCGGCTATCCCGCCTTCGTGCTCTCTTCCTTCAAGCCAGTTGCTGTATTGAAGGGAAGGCTTTCTAAAACCGGTCATGGAGTATTGTTGCGCCAGTCGCTCGTTGTCATCCAGTTTGTCGCCTCCGTTATCCTCATGGTCGGCACCTTTGCCGTATACCGCCAGCTGGATTTTATGCAGCACCAGGACCTGGGCGTAAAGATCGACCAGACCCTCGTACTGACCGGGCCCGGCGTTCTCGATTCAACCTACAACAAAAAGGCGGATGCCTTCAAGAATGAAATGCTGCGGGTCCCGGGCGTTCAACAAATGACGATGTCCACCGAAGTCCCCGGCGCTAAGGTTGGCTGGAATGCGGGCGGCATCCGTCTCGTGAACAGCGACCCAACCACCGCTAACCAGTACCGCGTGATTGGGATCGATCAGGATTTCCTGAACGTCTATGGGCTCCGGCTCCTGGCAGGCAGGAATTTCTCCCCCGGGCTTGGCGATTCCTCTTCCGTCCTGTTCAACGAAGCGGCCGTCAGGAAACTGGGCTTTACCAAGCCCGAAGAAGCCATCAACCAACGAATCGAATTCTGGGGAAGACAATATACGATCGTCGGAGTGGTTACCAATCATCACCAGGAGTCCCTCCGCCAGGATTATGATGCCCATATCTTCCGCTTCATCCCGGAAGTCAATTCCTATTATTCGCTCAAGCTGGCCACCAGCAGCAACAACTGGCCGGATATCGTCACCGCAGTGCAAAAGCAATACAAGAACTTCTTCCCCGGCAATCCCATCGAATATTTTTTCCTCGACCAGCACTTCGCCGAACAATACAAAGCAGACAGACAATTCGGCCGTACCTTCGGGCTCTTTGCCGGTCTCGCGATCTTCGTCTCCTGTATGGGTCTCCTGGGCCTTGCCGCCTTCGTAACCTCCCAGCGAACAAAGGAGATCGGTATCCGCAAGATCGTCGGCGCCAGCCTCTCCCGCATCCTGCTGCTCCTGACGCGGGATTTCATGAAGCCTCTTGTCATCGCTTTCCTGCTGGCCATCCCGCTCACCTGGTGGCTGCTCCGGCAATGGCTCGAGAATTTCGCCTTCCGGATGCACATCGATCCCTGGATCTTTATCCTGCCCATCCTGCTGGTTCTGCTTATCGCGCTGCTGGCGGTCAGCTCCCAAACCCTACGGGCTGCCTCCGCCAACCCCGCCAATAGCCTGCGTACCGAATAAATCGAATAGACCATCATATGCTTATAAGCTATCTGCTCACCGCCTGGCGCTCCCTTCGCAAGTATTTCGGGGTGAGCCTGATCAATATTTTGGGGCTCTCCGCCGGCATGACCACTGCCGTCCTGATCTTTCTCTGGGTGAACAACGAGACGTCCTTTGACCGCGACCACCCGGACTCCGGCCACATCTATAGGATCACCTCGCACATCGGCAGTGTGAAATGGACCTGGGAGACCGCACCGCTCTTCCTTGTCGAACCCATCCGAACCAGGATTCCCGAAGTCAGCGCCGTAGCCTGTCTGAACCCGGCATACCCCCCAACGGTCCACATCGGAACGGAATTGCTTACCGAACAGCACCTCGCCTACGTGGACAGCGCGTGGTTCTCGCTCTTTCACTATGATTTTGTGCGCGGAAACGCCGCCGGCTTCTTCAGCCACCCCTTTAATCTGCTTCTCACCCAGTCGAAAGCGCGTACATATTTCGGTGACCAGGATCCTATCGGCCGGACAATCCGCATCGACAGCATCACCTACCGGGTCGCCGCCATCGTCAAAGACAACCCGGCCAATTCCAGCTTCCGGTTCGACATGCTGATCCCCACCGACGCCTGGCTGTCGGACGCCGATCATCGGAAATATGACTATGAAAAAGGCAATTTCAGCTATCAGATCTTCCTGAAGCTCCGGCCGGACGCCCAGCCGGCGAAAGTAGCCGCCGCCCTTACCGGCCTTCTTCGCGTCGGAGACAAGAAAGATCAAAATGAGATTACGCTTACTGCACTGAAAGATATTCATTTCGAGACCGATCTGACCTTTCCCAGTGATGCGATCGAACATGTTAATCGGAAAACGGTCGATATCTTTACCATCCTCGGCATCTTTATTCTTTTGATTGCCTGTATCAACTACGTCAACCTCAGCACCGCAAGGTCAAGCACCCGCGCTAAAGAGGTCGGCGTCCGAAAGATCATCGGCGCCAGTAAAGGCAGTCTTTTCGCGCAATTCACCTTGGAGACCTTCCTCGTCAGCCTGGCTTCGCTGCTTATTACCGTCTTGCTGGTTGCCACACTCCTGCCCTGGTTCAGACAGCTAAGCGGCAGGGACTATCTCAATCCCTTCGGCTCCGCAGCGACCTGGAGCATCTTCGGTCTTACGTTATTGATAGCGACGACCCTGAACAGCATCTATCCCGCGCTCATGCTTTCTTCCTTCCGCCCGCTCAACGTGTTGAAAGGCATTACCCTCCTCCGCTTCAAAGACGTCTCGCTCCGTCGCGGCCTCGTCGTTCTCCAATTCACGTTCTCGATCGTACTGATCGCCGGCACGATCATCATCCAACGCCAGCTTCGCTTTATCCAGCACCTCGATCCCGGCTATACCCACAGCCAGGTCTTCGAATTCAGTATGTCCTGGCGGCGGGGGAATCTGGCGCCCGGTATTCTACACGACCTGCAAGCCGTCAACAGCATTGCAGATGTTGCCACCGCCGACGAGTCCATCGTAAATATGCAAAGCATGAATGGCGGGGACTACGATTGGGATGGCCGGGACACTGGTTTCAGGCCTACCCTTTTCCAATTTGCCGCAGACGAAGATTTTGCCCGGGTCATGGAATTGCATCTTCAGCAAGGCCGCTGGTTCGATCGCACCAGGCGCGAAGACAAGCACAATTTTATCCTCAACGAGACCGCCGTCAGGGAATTCAATATCCATAAGCCGGTCATTGGTCAACACTTCCGCTTTCATCACGATACCGGCCAAATTATCGGCATCGTCAACGACTTCCATTTCGCCAGCCTGCACGAAAAGATCCGGCCATTTATTTTTCATAGCCCCACCGGAGTTCATACAACATTTTACATAAAAACTCAGCCGGGTAAGACCCCGGCAGCGCTCACCGCAGCCCGCGCGATCTGGCAACGCAACATCACCGACGCACCGTTCGACTACCATTTCCTCGATGACGAATTGAACAACCTGTATAAAGCGGACGCCACAATCTCTACCCTGATACTCCTCTTCTCGGTCATCGCCATCCTCATCTCCTGCCTCGGGCTCGTCGGCCTCGCCGCCTTCACCGCCCAACGCCGGACCAGGGAGATCGGTATCCGCAAAGTGCTCGGCGCTACCATGTCTAATATCATAACGCTGCTATCCTGGGAATTCATGCGCCTTGTGCTGATCGCCGTCCTCATTGCCACCCCGATCGCCTGGTGGTCTATGCACCATTGGCTGCAGGACTTCGCGTACCATATCCCGCTCGGCGCCTGGACGTTCGCCTTGGCCGGTGCGATCGCCATCGGCATCGCCCTGCTAACGGTCAGTAGCCAGTCGGTCAAAGCCGCATCCGCCAACCCGGCAAAGAATCTCCGAACGGACTGAACGGCCCGCCCAGGCCGCCTGTTCCTTCCCAAAAAAACCTTAGCTTAGATACATGAACACGCTCAAACCAGCCCTTCGCCAACTCCGGAAATATCCGGCCTTCTCCTTGATCAACCTCGGCGGTCTCTCCATCGGGATCGCCGCCTCCTTTGTCCTGCTCGTTTATACCCAGCGTGAGCTCAGCACCGACCGCCATTTCCGTGACGCCAACCATATCGTCCGCATCGGTACCGACTTCTTCCAGATGGGCCCCTTCGCCGTCAGCCAGCCAATGCTCCGCGACTTGTCCATCGCCTCCTGCAAGGACGTCCAGGACGCTACCGCCATTGAATCCGATGGCGAGACCCCCATTCGCACCAGCACCGCCGACCGCGCATTCACCGGCATCACCCCCTACTATATCGACAGCTCTTTTTTTCGTGTCTTCTCCTACGAAACATCAACCGGCTTTATCCCTCCGAACGGCCCCGCCCCCGGCGAAGCCGTCCTCTCCGCCACCCAGGCCGCTAAATTCTATGGAAAGGCCGACCCCATTGGCAAAACCATCTACATCGGCAAGGACATGACACCCGCCAAAGTCATCGCCGTACTGAAAGAGAGCTTTGCCAAATCACATCTCGACCCCCAGGTTCTCCTCCACCGCAATCCCAGCCCCGACGCCGGTTCAGCCATCTGGACCTCCTGCAGCCTGTATAATTATATCAAACTAAAGCCTCAAGGCACGATCGCCGGCCTCAACACCTGGCTCGAGCGGGTCCGCGAAAAGCTTGCCTACCCCTCCACCGGAACCACCAAACCGTATAGCCAGTGGAAAACCAGCGGCGAAGCCGTCTCCTTTATTACCCAGCCGCTCACCGATATCTATTTCCACTCCGATCTCAAATTCGACCTCACCCCCGGCGGCAACCTGACGCAGGTCAGACTGCTCAGCGCGATCAGTCTACTCCTGATCGCCCTTGCCGTGATCAACTATGTCAACCTCGTAACCGCCCGGTCCTCCATCCGCGCCAAAGAGATCGGTCTCCGGAAAACCTTCGGCGCCCACCGCCTCCGCCTCATCATCCAGATGCTCAGGGAATCCATTCTCTTCAGCATCCTCGCGATGACCGTCGCCTGCGGCCTCATCCAGGTCATCCTCTTCGGCTATAGCTCCCTGACAGGCTCCGCCCTCACCGGCCCCATCCCCTTCCTGTCCGCCAATTACGTTTGGTTGCTCCTGTTCTCCATAGCAGTCGGCCTTGTTGCCGGCATCTACCCTGCCATCTACCTGACCGGTTTCCGCCCCGGGCTTATCGTCCGCTCCACTTCCGGGACCGGCCGCAATCGCCCCATCCTCCGCAATGCGCTGGTGACACTCCAGTTCGCGATCGCCATCGGCCTCCTCTTTGTCTCCTTCGTCGTCTATAGCCAACTGCAATACATGAAGACGAGAGATAAAGGTTTCCGTTCGGACGGCGTGATCGTCATCCAGAATGCCGCTGAGCTGAAGGACCGGGTCGACGCCTTTCGCCGGCTGATCGACCAGCAATCCCAGGTCGCCTCCACCAGCCTGTGCTCCCGGACACCCGCGGGCAATAGTATCGTTATGGGGTCCTATAAGACTTCCGGCATGCAACAGCCCTTGTTCATCCAGGAATTCCCCGTCGACGAGCGGTATATTTCGACCCTTGGCCTCCATCTCGACGAAGGGCGCAACTTTTCCAAGAACCTCCTGTCCGATACGAACTCCCTTATCCTGAACGAATCGGCCGTCGCCGCCCTCGGCCTTTTCCATCCCGTCGGGTCCGTGATCAACGGAAGCCAGCATGTCATCGGCGTGGTCAAAAACTTCAATTTTGCCTCCCTGCACGAGAAGATCCACCCCGCTCTGCTCAAACTCTACCGCGAAGGAGGTAGTATTACCGATATCGTCATCCGCCTCCAAGGCGGCCACCCGGCCGATTTCCTTGCGTGGCTGAATCGCACCGGGCAGGAATTCCTCCCCGATGTTCCACTCGAAATCAGCTTTATCGATGACAACTTCCGCCGCCTGGCTGAAAAGGAACGCCTCCTCGGCCAGGCCATCAACTTTTTTACCGCCCTGGCCATCCTGCTTGCAACCCTCGGCCTCATCGGCCTGACCTTATTTACCATCGAACGCCGGACAAAAGAGATCGGCATCCGGAAAGTCCTTGGCGCAGACAGGATCGGTATCCTCAAATTGATCTCCGGTGATTTCATCCGGCTGGCGATCATCGCCTCCGCCATCGCTCTCCCCGTTGCGGGGTGGCTTGTCAGCCGGTGGCTGGACAATTTCGCGTACCGCGTCCCGATCAGCGCCGGGGCCGTCATCCTGACTGAAGCCTTGATCGGTGGCATCGCTCTGGGTGTCATCACCCTGCTCACCCTGCGTGCGCTGATTGCCAATCCAGTACGCAATTTGCGAACTGAATGAGCGCAAACCAGGCTTCCCGCCCCGACGCCGGCCCGCGCCGGGCATCCGGACCGCCGCCACCCGCACCTGGCATCCGGACCGCCGCCACCCGCACCTGGCAACTGGACCACCGCGACCCGCGCCTGGCATCCGGACCACCGCGACCCGCGCCCGGAATCCGGCCCCCCGGCCCGCGCTCCAAACGCCCGGGCCGGCCCCCGGTCCTCCGCCCCACCGGCGGTTGTATCAAAACCGGACAGTTTTTGTATCGAAACCGGACTACCGTTCGGCCAATTGCCGTATATTTAAATGGTATTCAACACATTAAATGCTGGCATGTGATTGAAAGAAACAAGTCGACCAGCATAAACTCTAATAAAGAAATATGATAGAACTGAAGCGCATCTCCAAATGGGTCAACGTTGGCGGGAAACCGAATTTCATCCTCAAGGACATCAATCTTCACATCAAGGAAGGCGAGTTCGTCTCGATCATGGGTCCCTCCGGGTCCGGTAAATCCAGCTTGCTCAACGTCATCGGGATGCTGGACGACGCCTCCGAAGGCGAATATTTTTTCTTTGGCCAGGCCGTCCATACCCTCAAGGAGAAACAACGTTCGCAGCTGTACAAACAATACATTGGCTTCGTCTTCCAGGCCTACCACCTGATCGACGAGCTCACCGTATACGAAAACATCGAGACACCGCTCATCTACCAGAACGTAAAGGGCTCCGAACGCCAGGCAATGGTTGCGGATATCCTCGACCGTTTCCAGATCGTCGGCAAAAAAGACCTCTTCCCTACCCAACTTTCCGGCGGCCAGCAGCAGCTCGTGGGCATCGCCCGCGCCCTCATCGGCAAACCCAAACTGCTACTTGCCGACGAACCCACCGGGAACCTCAACTCCCGGCAAGGCGAAGAGATCATGGAATTATTCAAACAGCTCAATAACGAAGGCGTTACCATCATCCAGGTTACCCACTCGGAAAAGAACGCCGCCTATGGCACCCACATCATAAACCTGCTCGACGGACGAGTGGACCTGTGAAATCAAAAACTATCGCAGCAATAAATGAACATGATCATGCAACGACCCACAATAGGACTGGCAACAGTATCTTTTCTTCTGTTGTTCCTCCAACACTCCGCTACCGCCCAGACCCAGGGCGCCGACTCCCTGATCAGTGAGATAAGTTCCGGCCCCGCCGTCAGATACCCCATCCAGGCATGTATCGACAGTGCCGTCAGCAACAATTCAGGCGTCAAGGCCGCTGAATTCATAGCCCGCACGGCGCACAACACCTACCTTCAGGGGTTTGGGAGCATGCTGCCGTCATTTAGCGCGCAAATCCAGTATTACAATAGCGGTGGTAAGACCGTTAACCCAGTATCCTATCAATATGTAACCGAGAACTTCAACCAGGGGAATGGTAATCTCCAGGGACAGCTAATCCTCTTTAACGGCTTCAACCTCTCCAACGCCCTTAAACAATTTTCGCTGTCCTATGAAGCCGATATGAAAGACTGGCAATACCAGAAAGATCTCATCACCATAACGGTTATCCAGGACTTTCTTTCCATTTTGGGCACCGAAGAACAGCTGGACCTCGCGCAGAAACAAGCCGCCGACCTCCGCCGCAGGGTCGATTTGGTTACTATACAGGATAGCGTTGGCGCCGCTGCACACAGCGTGCTGACGGACCAGCTGGCCGCGCTAAACGGCGCCGAACTGACGATCGTCAACACCAAAAATCTCCTGGAACAAAGCAAAATGAAACTGGCCTTTGACATGAATACCCCGTATTCTCCCAACATGGACGTCATCAAGCTGGGCGTCGATACCACACCAGTACTGTATTCGTCTTCCGTCGACCAGGTATACCAAAATGCAACCCATCATATCGCAGCCATCGCAGCGGCCGATTTGCACCTGAAAGCCGCCCAAAGAGGAGTGGCTTCTACAAGGGGAGCGCTTACCCCACAGCTTTCGCTGATCTATGGTCTCAACAACAACTACTCCACGGCATCCAACCTTAAATTTGGCACCCAGTTCCAAAACGATTACAACTATTACCTTGGTTTGAATCTGAATGTGCCCATTCTGAATGGCTTTCGGAATAGAGTCGCCTATAAAAATGCTCAGGTTAACCGTGATCAGGCACTGTTCAACCAAAAGACGATAAATAACAATCTGCGTCAGGCCGTTGAAGCGGCCTATGTCACCATGGTACAAAACTTCCGTACCTACGCCGTTACCTTTCGTCAGGTCCAGAACTACGAGGAGTCTTACCGCGAAGCCTCCATCAAATTCGATAATGGCGCCCTCGCCTCCCTCGACTATGTGATCTACAACACCAACAAGAACGTCGCCGAGCTCAGCCTCATCTCAGCGAAATACAGCTACCTCCTGGCTTCCAAAGTCCTCGACTACTACCAGGGCACACTGACCTGGTAACGATCCCGCACACCCGACGACCCGTCAGGTCGCCCAACAGCTGCCCTCAACGTCTTAGCCACTCCCTCAGCAGAGTGGCTATTTTTTCGCCCTCCACCATAAATCCATCATGCCCATACGCCGAATCGATCTCCACCAGCTCCGCATCCGGCAAATGCGCTGCCATAAAGAGCTGCTCTTCCACCGGACAAAGGATATCGCTCGCAACACCGATGAGTAAGGTTTTCTGATCGATTTGCCGCAGCACCGCTTCGAGACTCCCCCCACGTCCCCTCGCCAACTGATGGCTATCCATCGCCTTCGTCAGCAGCCAGTACGCATACGCGTGGAACCGGTTGATCAGCTTATCCCCCTGATACTCGATATAGGAAGCCGCCCGATACTGATCCAGCTTTTCCCGGTCAGGATCCGACTGCGTCCGCACCATGATCCCATAATTCCGATAGGTTAAGATCCCGATCGCCCGCGCCGCCTTTAACCCCCGCCGCCCAGCCTCCGCGGTCGGCAACTCCCAGCTCGGATCAGCTTCGATCGCCAGTCGTTGGGCGGTATGCACCGCAATCCCCCACGCACTTTCAGCAGGCGACGTCGCGATCAGGAAGAGCTTGCCGATCACCTCCCGCTCCATCACCGCCCATTCCAGCACCTGATACCCCCCCATACTCCCACCCATCAGCAGGTGGATCCGCTCGATCCCCAAATGCTTGCGCAGCAGGATGTGCGCCTTTACCATGTCCCGGATCGTTACGACCGGGAACCGCTGATAATACGGCTCGCCGGTCCGCGGATCGATACTCAACGGCCCCGAGCTCCCATAACAGGAGCCCAGGATATTCGCGCAAATAATGTAATAGTCCTCCGGTCTTATCACCCCCCGCTCCCCTACCACCCCCGGCCACCACTGCGCCACATCCGAATTGGCCGTCAACGCGTGACAGACCCACACGACGTTGCTCCGGTCCCTGTTGAGTCGACCATAGGTATGGAAGGCAATCGTGATCCCGGGCAGCACGGCGCCCCCTTCCAGCTCGAACGGCTGGTCATATTGAAAATAATTCATGGAGCCAATTCTCTATTAGGATGCAAAATAAGGGCTTAGAGATCGTAAATTTGCAAAAAAATTGACTATGGTCAGGATTGAACTCAGCCGGGTTGAAGGAGATTACGGCTTCGAAGCCAAAGACGCCTATGGACACAGCGCCCGTATGGACAGCAGCCCCGAGACCGGGGGCCAGGACTTCGGCATCCGCCCCATGCAGATGCTGCTCATGGGTCTGGGCGGCTGCAGCGGCATCGATATCGTCTCGATCCTCAAGAAACAACGCCAGACCGTCGACGGCTTCCGCATGATCATCGATGGCGACCGCGAAAAAGGAAAAAATCCCACCCTCTGGGAGAAAGTACACATCATCTTCGACTTGAAAGGACAGATCGATGCAGACAAGGCAAAGAAGGCCTGCGAACTATCCATAGACAAATATTGTTCCGTAGCCGCCACCCTCCGCGAAGCCCACTGCAAGATCACCTGGGAGGTCCGGGTCAACCCATAGCTGAACCCCTTATGCGAAATCATACGTATAATTCAAATTCATACGCATAAATCAACAAGAGTCTCTTCCACACAAACATCACCCCCTCACAACAAAAACAACCATGTCCACACACCGCATCACCGAAGCCATTCGTATCCGCGCCAACCAAACCCCGGACAAGGAGCATTCCTCCCCGCTCTTCCTCACCAGTAGCTTCTGCTATGACGATGCAGAAGACATGCGCGCCGTCTTTGCCGACGAGAAGGAAGCCTTTATGTATAGCCGTTTCAGCAACCCAACCGTCAAGGAATTCACCGACCGCCTCTGTGCCCTCGAAGGCGCCGAAGCCGGTTTCGCGACCGCCTCCGGGATGGCCGCCGTTGTCGCCTCCTTCCTCAGTTTTCTCAGGACAGGCGACCACCTGCTCTCCTGTAACGCGATCTTCGGCAGCACCCACACCATCATTACCAAATACCTTCCCAGGTACGGCATCGAACACAGCTACGTCAATGCCACCGACCCGGCCGGCTGGGAATCCGCCATCCGGCCCAATACAAAAATGATTTACCTGGAAACCCCCACGAACCCCGGTCTCGATATCATCGATCTCGAATCCGCCGCCACCCTCGCGCGTAGATACAACCTGATCCTGACGGTGGACAATTGTTTCGCAACACCGATCGGCCAGCTCCCCCTCGCATACGGCGCCGACCTCGTCGTCCATTCCGCCACAAAATGGCTCGACGGCCAGGGCCGCGTCCTCGGTGGCGCCGTCGTCGGAAAAAAAGACCTGATACAAGAAATTTACCTCTTCTGTCGCAGTACCGGTCCTTCCCTCTCCCCCTTCAATGCCTGGGTCCTCAGCAGAAGCCTCGAGACCCTCGATGTCCGCATGGAAAGACATTCCTCCAACGCGCTGCACATCGCCCAGGCACTACAGTCCCATCCCGCGATCACTAACCTCAGATACCCTTTCCTCCCCAGTCACCCGCAATATGCGATCGCCAAACGCCAAATGACCAACGGCGGCGGTATCGTCTGCTTCGAGCTCAAAGGGGGTCTTCAAGCCGGCCGCAATTTCCTCGACAAGCTGAAGATGCTAAGTCTCACCGCCAACCTCGGTGACACCCGCAGCATCGCCTCCCATCCGGCCAGCACCACCCACGCCAGGCTCACACCGGAAGAACGCGCCGCGACCGGCATAACCGACGGCCTCATCCGGATCTCCGTCGGCCTCGAACACCGCGACGACATCCTTAATGACATCCTCCAAGCCCTATAAAATAAAAAGGAATGAACTTCGTCTGAGCTTCACCTACTCCCCCCATATCTCGCCCTGCCCCTTGAGCCAGTCCTTCACCAGCTCCGTCGTAACCGACTTCGGCCGCTCGATGGGGAACCCTAACGCCCGATCCCAGCACAGGCTCGCCAGCACACCCAGCGCCCGGCTAACGCCAAACAATACCGTATAGAACTCATACTCGACCAATCCATAGTGGACCAGCAGCGCCCCGCTGTGCGCATCCACATTGGGCCAGGGGTTCTTGATCTTCCCCAGCGACTGCAGGATCGGCGGTACCGTCTCGTAAATATTCCAGACCGTCTGAACCAGCGGATCATCCGACAAGTGTTTCTTTGCAAATTCCATCTGCGCGGAGAAGCGCGGATCGGTCTTACGAAGCACCGCGTGCCCATACCCCGGTACAACCTTTCCGCCCTCCAGTGTTTTCTTGACATAGGCAGCGATCTGTTCCGAAGAAGGCAGCTCCACCCCCAGTTCCTCCCGCATCTCCAGGATCCACTTGATCACCTCCTGGTTGGCCAGCCCATGCAGGGGCCCGGCCAGCCCGTTCATCCCCGCTGCGAGACATAAATACGGATCACTTAGCGCCGATCCCACCAGATGCGTCGTATGCGCGCTCACGTTGCCGCCCTCATGATCCGCATGGATCGTCATATACAACCGCATCAGCTCCCGGAACGTCTCATCCTCATATCCCAGCATATGCGCAAAATTCCCTGCCCAGTCGAGCAAACCGTTGGGGTGGATATGATCCTCCTTCTTATACTTTCGGCGGTAGATGTATGCCGCAACCCGGGGAAGCCGCGCGATCAGGTCCATCGAGTCATCGAAAACCGCATCCCAATAGTCTTTTTTGGCCAATCCCTTTGAATACTTCGCCGCAAACTTGCTCTCAGTCTGCAAAGCCATAATGGCCACCACGAACTGTGTCATCGGATGCGAATCCTTCGGTAACGCCTCTATGGCCGCAAAAACATGGTTTGGCACATGACTCCGCCTTTGCCAGTTCGACGTGATCTCATGCACATCCTCATCCGTCGGCAGTTCGCCCAGCAACATCAGATGGAACAACCCCTCCGGCAACGGCTCCGTCCCGCCTTGTGCCTTCGGCAGCCGTTGCTGCAATTCCGGTATCGAATACCCCCGGAAACGGATCCCTTCCTGCGCATCCAGCAAAGAAGTCTCCGTGACCAATCCCGTAATACCGCGCATCCCCTGATAGATCTGAGCCAGCGTCACCTCCCCGATCTTATCGTTTCCATGCTCCTTTAGCAATTCCTTGATCTCGCCGGATAGCTCGTCAGCCTTCGTTTTGAACCTCTCTTTTGTAAATGCCATGTTCGCGGATTTTCAGCCAAAATTAGCTCATTTGGGTGTCTTCACATAGAAGACCCACGCCACCCCCGTAAAAATAATATTCGGCAGCCACGCCGCCAGCATCGGCGGCAAATTTCCTTTTGTCGAAAAAGTCACCGCAAACTTATCCATCACAACGAAGGTCGCTGCCATCACGATCCCCACAGCAAGATGCAGCCCGCTCCCACCTCTGATCTTGCGCGATGCAATGATCGCCCCGATCATCGACATGATGATCACCGAGAACGGCGTCGCATCCCGATGATAGAGCTCCACCTTGAAGGTATTGAGCCCCTCCGCTCCCCGTACCTCCTCCATATGGATAAACTGATGCAACTCCGGAGTCGTCAGCTTGTCCTTCAGATAGTCATCCCGCCGCAATTCACCGGGCTGCACATTCAGATTGATATGCAGGGTATCCAGCCGCTTTAACGTCTCTGCCGGCCCGCTGATCGTCCGTTCGATAACACCGTTCAGCTTCCAGTCTTTCTTATTGGCGTCCCACCGGATCGTCTCCGCCTTCACCGTATAGTAGACCGTGTTGCCCTTTAGCTTTTGCAGGAAAAAACTGCTGGCCGTCTTGTTCGCCGTATCGTAATACCGGAAATCGACAAACGTATGCGGGTCCACCCGCAGATAATAGCTGCTTGTGTTTCGCGTCGGATCACCATTGTACGTGCTGTTGCGGTCGACATAGACCATCTGGAAATTCGTCCGGATCTCATTGGCCCGTGGTACCCAATACTGACTGGCTAGCCAGAAGATCACCGACAGGAGGACGCCACCGATCAGGTAAGGTCTCAACATCCGGTTGTACCGGACTCCCCCCGCCAGGATAGCAATGAACTCCGACCGGCCCGCCATCTTCGAACTGAAATAAATGACAGCGATGAAGACCATCAGCGGAAAGATCATCGACATGATAAAAGGAATGAACCCGATAAAATAGTGGGTGACCAGCTGCCAGAAGGTAAGCCCCGATCGCACAAAGTCATCCGCTTTCTCGCTTGTATCAATAACCACCGCGATAACCGTGATTACCAGCATCGTAAAGACAAAGGTGCCAATGAATTTCTTTAATATATAGCCATCTAGCAGCTTGAACATTGGCCGCAAAGATAGACTTTTCCACATTCCCCCGCCGACCGGCCACAGCTAAGCGTTTCTCCTTAACTTTACCTTAACCTGAAAAATACCTGGCGTACAATAATCCATTAACGCCATTAATGAATCCCGGATCGTGGTGCTGTTATACATATACTTTGGCTTGCAAATCATTCTGGCCTCCTGGCTTATCCAGCCGTTTTTCTTGTTGCTGATCCACGTGATTGAGAAAATGATCGGCACCCGCCCGCCCCGGATTTCCACCTCCACACCGGTAAAAGATTACACATTCGGTATCCTCATTACCGCTCATCAGCAAACAGATTTCCTTCCCCCGATCGTCGACTCGCTCCTGAAACAAACCTACACCCGGTTTAACGTTTATATCGTGGCCGACGACTGCGACATCAGCCCCCTGAACTTTACCGACCCGCGCATCCGGGTCCTGGTCCCGCCTTCCGCTCTTCATGATAAGGTGGCCTCCCTCCAATTCGGGATAAGGCACCTCACCGATAAGGAGGAAGTACTCGTCATCTTCGACCCCGACAACCTCGCACATCCCGATTTCCTTCGCACCCTCAACGTATGGTACAATAGGGGTTATGAGGCCGTGCAAGGTAACCTCCAGCCCAAGAACAGGGACGGGGTATACGCCAAGCTCGATAGCCTCGGTGTCCTCATGGGCAACTTCGTCGAACGCGAAGCGCGGTCCATGCTGGGCCTTTCGGTCAATATCTGGGGCTGTGGGGTATCGGTAAAAAAAGAAGTATATCAGAAGATCATCTACAACTCCAAAAGCCGAACAGGCGGCTTTGACAAACACATGCAAACCGAAATTGCCCGCAACGTCGACCGCATCGGCTACGCCCGCGAAGCCATCGTATATGACGAAAAAGTGGATGACGGTTACAACTTCGAACGACAACGCATCCGGTGGATCGGCGCCTATTTCAAATTCCTGGGTGAAGCATTCCGGCTGCTGTTCACCGGCATTCGTAACCTGGACTTCAACCTGATCTACTTCAGCTACAACCTCATTCGCCTTCCCTGGTTCCTGCTGCTGCTTTTCGCCGGCGCCATCGCCGCCAGCGACTGGTTGATCTACCCGTTGCTGACCCATATCTGGCTGCTCATCCTTGCACTTTTTTTCCTCTCCTTTGTCTCCATCACCGCCATGCGTGAGGAAGGCCGCTCCGTCTCCAGAGGCCTGCTTTTTATTCCCCTGCTCTTCTATCACCAGGTCCGGGCCCTCTTTCGCCTCCGGGCCGGCAGCCGGTCCATGCTAAAGACCGGGCACTCCAAAATAATTTACATCGACGAGATCCTTCGGAACTCACAGCCTCGTCTTTAATATTTCAACCTGCCCGCGCTTCCAGCTCCCAAAATCGCCTGCCAATATATGCGCGCGCGCCTCCCGAACCAGATGGAGGTAAAAAGCCAGATTCTGCACGCTGGCGATCGTCAGTCCAAGGATCTCTTTCGATTTGATCAGGTGCCGCAGATATGCCTTGCTGTAATACTGACTGGGCACACAGTCGATACCGTCATCGATAGGCGAAAAGTCGGTTTCCCATTTCTTGTTGTCAATATTGATCACCCCCTTCGAAGTAAATAACATCGCATTTCGCCCGTTACGGGTCGGCATGACACAATCAAACATATCCACACCCCGGCCGATACATTCAAGAATATTCCACGGCGTACCCACTCCCATCAGGTACCTGGGCCTCGACACCGGCAGCAATTCGCAGCAGGCCGCACAAATATCATACATCTCCTCCTCCGGCTCCCCGACACTCAACCCGCCGATCGCATTGCCTGGACCATCCTTGCCGGCCACATACTCGCAGCCGGCCTTCCGAAGATCGGGATATACGCTCCCCTGTACAATGGGAAAAAGGTTTTGCGTATAGCCATATTTATCGGCCGTCCCATGGAACCGCTCCCAACACCGGTCCAGCCAGCGATGCGTCAGCCCCAGCGACCTCTGTGCATAAGCATAATCGATCGGATAGGGCGGACATTCATCGAAAGACATGACGATGTCCCCCCCGATAATTCGCTGAATATCCATGACCCTTTCCGGACTAAACAGGTGTCGGGACCCATCAATATGCGACTGGAATTCAACCCCCTCCTCCCGGATCTTTCGCGTTCCGGCAAGCGAGAAGACCTGATATCCCCCGCTGTCCGTCAGGATCGGCCGGTCCCACCCATTGAATCGATGCAGCCCACCCGCCTGCTCCAGCACGTCCAAACCCGGCCGGAGATATAGATGATAAGTATTTCCCAGTATGATCTGCGCTTTGACATCCGCCGCCAGCTGTTGTTGTGACACGGCTTTCACACTGCCCACCGTCCCGACCGGCATGAAGATGGGAGTTAAGATCTCCCCATGGTCGGTCTGGATCTTCCCCGCCCTTGCCGCCGAATCCGGACACGTTCCCTCCAATTCAAATTGCAATTTTGCCATAATCGGGCCGCAATTTACCGATTAAACTTTGGTTAACTCCCCATCAGTTTTCACCTTGCCATTTAAATTTGTACTTTCGCCCCAGGGACTCCCGGCTCAGGCCGGCGCACCCATTGAACGCTTATGACTAAACTGTATTTGAGTTTCCCCTGGCTCGAACTGTTGTTTATCGTTTTTTGTCTGATCACCCTGGTACAACTGGTGTACTATGTGTGGTTCTTCAGAAGGCTGGCCTTCTATACTCCACCGAACAAGGAACAATCCCAGCAGCACCCCGTCAGCGTCATCATCTGCGCCCGCGACGAAGCCGCCCGCCTGGTCACTCATCTTCCGGGTACCCTTGTCCAAACCTATCCCACCACGCACGAAGTGATTGTCGTAAATCACAATAGCCAGGACGATACCCGCTTCCTCCTCGATGAATTCAAAAAGACCTTCAAAGGCCTTCATATCGTCAACCTGGAACACGAAGCACTCGGCATCCCCGGCAAGAAATACCCGCTTAGCATGGGCATCAAGGAATCCCGCCACGAGATCGTCCTCCTGACCGATGCCGATTGCATGCCCGCCAGCGAATTCTGGATGCAGAAGATGCAGGACGGCTATAGCGACGGTATTGAGGTCGTGCTCGGCTATAGCCCTTACACGAAAAGCCCTGGGGTGCTCAACAAGCTCATCCGGTTCGATACCTTTCATACCGCGCTCCAATACTTCTCCTATGCGCTGGCCGGCGTTCCCTATATGGGCATCGGCCGTAACCTCTCCTATAAGAAAGCGGTCTTCCTCCGCAACAAAGGCTTCTCCGCGATCAATCATATCCCCGGCGGCGATGACGACCTTTTTATCAACAAAGTCGCTACAAACAAGAATACGGCCATCGTGATCGACCCCGACACATTTATGTTGTCTGAGCCCAAAAAATCGTTCGGCGAATGGTTCCGCCAAAAGACCCGGCACCACAGCACCGCCAAATTCTACAAGCCGCAACACAAATTCCTCCTTAGCCTCTATGCAGCGTCCTACTTCCTGTTCTATCCCCTCCTGATCGTCAGCCTCTTCTTCGACTGGAGACAGGCCCTCGCCATCTTCGGCGTCCGCCTCATCGTCCAGGGATTCACCTTCCAAAAAGCCATGCGCCGCCTCGGCGAAGAAGACCTCTTCCCCTGGTGGTGGCTGCTGGATATCTGGATGTTTCCATATTACATAATCTTTTCATCCGTGATATGGAAAAAACCCCGGGCCAGCTGGAAATAGCGCTGCAATACTTCGATGATTTTTCAACCGAAGAAATCAGGCAGCTGACCGCCCTGGATGATCTCTACAAAGAATGGAATGCGAAAATTAACGTTATCTCGCGCAAAGACATCGACAGCCTCTATGAGAAGCATATCCTTCATTCCCTGGCCATCGCCGCTGCCTTCGATTTCCAGCCGGATATGGAAGTGATCGATATCGGCACCGGCGGCGGCTTCCCCGGTATTCCCCTGGCCATTTTTTTTCCGCAAACTAAATTCCATCTCGTAGACAGCATTGGCAAAAAAATAAAAGTAGTCGATGCCGTCGCCGCAGCCATCGGCCTGAACAACGTCACCACCGCCCACATCCGCGCTGAAGACATCAAAGGCCGCAAATTCGACGCAGCCGTCTCCCGCGCCGTCGCCCCACTAAAAGACCTCTGGACCTGGTCCCGCCCCCTCCTTCGCAAACCTCGCATCACTCCGCACCTGTCTGGTCCCAACCCCGTCCCTTCCGGCCTCATCTGCCTCAAAGGCGGTGACCTCGCCGCCGAGATTTCCGAAAGTGGCCTCCATCCCCGTATTATTGAGATAAATCAACTTTTCGACCGGGAATATTTTAATCAAAAATACCTCCTCCAGGTACCATTCTGATCCCGCCACACTCCCACCGGTTCATCCCCACCCCTCCACGCCAACCAAAACTACCCGGAAACCCCAAAAATTACCACAAAATGGTATTTCCAATTTGCCAAAGCATCAGACCTTTGCATCATGACTATCTCTGTATGCATAGTAGACGATAACAAGGATATACGCTCCGCACTCGAACAGATCATTATGATGGCGGAAGGATACACGCTTGCAGGCTCATTCGGCGACGCAGAAACCGCCTTGCAGAAGATTCCCCTCATTCGGCCCAACGTGGTCCTCATGGATATCAACCTCGGCGACGGCGAAAGCGGTATCGACTGCGTACGCCAGCTCAAACCACAGCACCCCGAGACCCTTTTTATGATGTGCACGATTTATGAAGAGGACGAGAAGATTTTCGAGGCCCTCAAAGCCGGCGCCAACGGCTATATTCTCAAGAAGACCGCTCCCGGCAAACTGCTCGATGCGCTTCGCGAGCTCTATGAAGGCGGCGCCCCTATGAGCAGCCAGATCGCTCGCAAAGTCGTCAACGCCTTCCAGACCAAACCCGCCGATACCCCCGATATTAATACCGCCGTCAAATCCATCAATGTCCTTTCCAACCGGGAAAAAGAGATCCTCGAACTCCTCGCCCGCGGCATGCTATACAAGGAGATCGCCGCCAAACTCTTCATCAGCCAGGAGACTGTGCGCAAACACGTGTATCACATCTACGAAAAGATGCACGTCAATAACCGGGTCGAAGCCATCAACAAATTCTACGGCCGATAAAAAACGCGCGCTACCAATTAAGCTCCAGTTTATTGTTCTTTCGATCCACATCCGCCATCCGCTGACTCGGATCGATCTCCACAGACTTGATATCCAGCAAGCGCCGGTTTAGCTCGAACGTATACGTCGGGCTCGTCCATCTCCAGGGTTCGAACGTCGTGCGCTTCATGCTCATATCCTCGGCAGGTTTTGCCCCAAACATCAGATACTGCGGAATATACGCCATCTCCTTACTGCTATCCTTATACGTCACCACTACATCGATCGGCATCGGCATATTGCCGTCCATCTTCAGCCGGATCTCCGATTTCCCATGGTCCTCCCACAGGCTGTCGATCGCATAGTCGATCGTCTTGGTCGTATTGATCCAGTATTCCTTATACCAATCCAGCTGCATCCCGCTCACCTTCTGCGCGACGACCATGAAGTCATTCACGTTCGGATGCTTGAACCGCCATAACCGGTAATACTCCCGCAGGATCTTATCCCTGACCTCCTCACCCGCGATATAGCCCAGCTGCTCCAGGAACATCTCCCCCTTCGAATAGCTGGCGATACTGTACCCGAAATTCGTATTGAAATGATCGGCGTGCGTGGTCAGGGGCTCTTCCAGCCCGCTCTTCACCAACATGTAATAAGAGCTGTATGCGCCGAAATGATGTACCGGAAGCTGGGTAGTATCCCTCGCTACGATCTGCTGCAAATTCGCGTTGCCCGGATCACGCTTCAGCCGCTCCCCCCAATAATAGGCGACTACCCGCGCCGCCGCATAGCTCGTGAACCCCTCATCCATCCAGGCATACTCCGACTCGTTCGTCCCCATCATCCCCTGATACCAGCTGTGCATCCACTCGTGGAATGCCGTGCCTACCCCCGGATTGTTGATCAGCGTGCTCATCGGGTATTCCATCCCCCCATCTCCCCCATGCACAAACGAATATTGCTTCCAAGGATAGGGCCCAAAAGTCCTTTCTATAAACGGGAGTACCATCACCGCCCCATCGGCCAGATTATTCCATAACGTATCCTGATGCGGATCATGAGCTTTGTTCTTATAAATTACATTGATCACCATCCCGTCGCGCACGCGGCGTACCAGGTGTTTGAACTCCGGATCGGCCGCCCCCTTGATGTTGTGGACAGTCGGCGCCACGAAATGCCAGATCAGCCTGTCTCCCGCCGGCCGCACAACTTTCGTTCCCGGCGTCTCATACCCATACCCCACCTGCGCCGCATTGACCAGATATCCCGTTCCGCCCAGCAGATAGCTCTTGTCGATGGAGATCGTTACGTCGTAGTCTCCCCATACACCATAGAACTCCCTGGCCACATACGGCGTCGGATGCCACCCTTCGTAATCATATTCGCACATCTTCGGATACCATTGGCTCATCGAATAGCGGACACCCGTCTGCGGATTGTCGCGGCCGCTCCGGCGGATCTGCAGCGGCACCTGCGCTTCGAACTGCATCTGGAAGACGACGGTGGAATGCGGCAGGATCGCCTTATCGAGCTTCACTTTCAGGATCGTCTCGTCTACCTCATAGGTTTGCGGCACCCCGTTCATCGAAAGCGACAACACCTTCTGATATCCGATCTCATCCGGCTTCAGGTTAAGGATCCGGTCCCGTACCCGTGGATCCCAGTCCTGCTGCTCACCCCCGCGCCGGCCGGCGTTATAGGTGATCTTGCCAAGCTCCCGGCTCCGCGTATCCATCATGCTGCCCGGCTGAAATGCATTCCAGTACAGGTGATAAAAGACGTGGTCAAGGGTATCCGGGGAATTGTTCGTATAGGCAAGCGTTTGAGTTCCCGTAAACCGGTTGGTCTGAACATCCATCGACACATTCATTGTATACTTCACCCGCTGCTGCCAACGATCCGGCTGCGCCACAGCCTGTAACCGGACCAGGCAAAGCGCCAGTCCGAAAAAAATGATCTTGTTTATCATAATGCTGCATTCTCTTTGATCAACCGCCCACTGCTGTTGAACAACAGATTCTTTTTCTGGAACGAACTCTTCTCGATCTGAATAGCATACTGCGTCACATTGCCGGGCAGATACAGCACATCCACCGTCGACACCTTCCAATCCCCATCCGCATACAAGCTCTTCGAGAAACCATCCTGCACCTCGGCAGGCAGACTGGTCTGTGCAATCCTCTTCATTCCGGACTGCCATTCCCCCGTATTCTTGAACTTCGCCGTCAGCGCATCCGGACCCAGGTAAAAGCTGGCCTGCCAAAAACCGAGCTTGTCGGACCAACTCACCTGCGACGCGGTGGGATACCTGACTTTGAAGGAATCGGTTACCACGGAGGGTAAGCTTCTCAGCTGCGCATGTGCCGGAACAAAGGTCATCAACAATCCGCCCAATAAAAGGCAATAAAAAACGGTCTTTTTCATATCTACTTGCTTTAAAGGTTATACATATTCAACTGATCTCACTGTACTCATCCGTCTCCATCCTCCCCCGGGTCCTCCTCGCCCTCCTTCTCCCTCTCTCCCTCCGCCTCCTCTGTCTCCGTTTCCATCCTCCTTCGCCCCGGAGCCCCCTCCACGACCAGCACCACCTCCCCCTTCACGCCCTGCTCCCTGAAATGCTCGCAAACCGCCTTCAACGAACCCCGCCGGTTCTCCTCGAACACCTTCGTCAGCTCCCGGCTCACGCAACAACTCCGTTCCTCCCCGAAGTATCCCATCATCTCCGTCATCGTCTTCACCAGCCGAAGCGGAGATTCATAAAAGACCATCGTCCTTTCCTCCATCGCCAATTGCCGAAGCGCCGTCCGTCGCCCCTTCTTCGGCGGGAGAAAACCCTCGAAAACAAACCGGTTCATCGGGAGCCCGCTGTTCACCAACGCCGGCACAAAAGCCGTCGCCCCCGGCAGACACTCCACGCCGATCCCGATCCGGATACATTCGCGGACAAGCAGAAAGGCCGGATCAGAAACCCCCGGCGTCCCCGCATCCGTGATCAATGCCATCTTTTTTCCCTGTAGCAGCTGGTCCGCCAAATGGTGCAGGATCTTGTGTTCGTTGTGCTGGTGATACGGCGTGAGCGGCTTGATGATCTGATAATGATTCAACAACCGGGAGGAATTCCGGGTATCCTCCGCAAGGACCAGATCCACCTTCTTCAGCACCTCCAAAGCTCTTAGCGTAATATCCTGCAGATTACCAATGGGAGAAGGAACAATATAGAGCAAAACAAGAAATTAATTTAAGTCTCAGCAAAAAATTGTCCAAATATAATTTTTCGCCTCGACACCATAATGTCGGTAAACTTCGGTCTTCGACCTCGTTTACGAACGGAACTCCGTCCCGTTCAGTGCGATCTCGAAATATTCCATGACCGGATTCGCCAGCAGCTTTCGCCCCGCTTCCTCCGCTACCTTCCGCGCTTCTTCCGCCGAACTCGCTTCGATCTGGAGGTAAATGCTCTTCCCGATCCGTACATCCTGGACATTGCGCAGCCCCAAACTCTGAAGCCCGCCCATCACCGCCTTACCTTGCGGATCCAACAACTCCTTCAATGGCATTACTTTCACCTGTACCGAAAAATTCATGTAAGCTTATTTTTGAAGGCCAAAGATACAATAATGTAGAAAACAAATACCACCGGAACCGCCAGCCATTGCAGGAAAATAGCCGCCACTACCGCCAGCACCAGCAAGATAATTTTTGGCATATTGCTGCGCAAAGAAGAATTGTTAAATTTTAGCGCCATCAGCGGAAGGTTGCTGATCATCAGATAACCGATTACCAGGATCACCCCATATAACACCCACTTATTCAGCAGCACCGTTTTCACCGCCGCGTTATACGGGTACCATTGGATCAACGGCAGCGACGCGATCAGCAAACCCGCCGCCGGCGTCGGCACACCCTTGAACCCATATTCCTGCGAATGATCGATATTGAAACGTGCCAGTCGGTACGCCGCCGCGCAGGGGATCAGTAAGGCCGGCAACAGCCACAACATCGAAACATCCAGGGCATTTGCCTGCTTCGCAAAGCTCAATCGCAAAAGCTGGTAGAGGATCATCCCCGGCGCCACGCCAAAACTAACGACGTCGGCCAGCGAATCCAGCTCCCTCCCCAACGGACTCGTCGCCTTGAATAACCGCGCCACCAATCCATCGAGGAAATCCACCAGCGCCGCCAGCCCGATGAATATCGACGCCAAATTCGTCCGTTCAGGCAGATCGATGTACTGGAGCGGCCCGTTCCCGTATGGATTGTTATTATCCAATGCCATGATACCATTCTGTAAGATCAGGATCACCGCGAGACAACCAAAAAACAAATTCAGTAACGTGAACAGGTTAGGAATGATTTTCATTCGTGAAAATATGTGCGGGAATTACGCATTCGAAGAAATTAGCGAATTCCCGCAAACCGCTAATGTCTGACCTACCGGTCAAGCCGGCCTACGGCCGACTAAAGTACATTTTTATTTCGTTAATCATCGCTTATTCATCAACCCTTCGATCTCTTCCGTCGTGATCGGTACCTTCTCCATCAGATCGAAATTCCCGTCCGACCTGATCCAGACATCATTCTCGATCCGGATCCCCAACTGCTCCGCTTCAATATAAATCCCCGGCTCCACCGTCAGCACCATCCCTTCCTGCAGGGGCTCGCTGCGCGGCCCCAGGTCATGTACATCGATCCCCAGGTGATGCGACACCCCATGATACATATACTTCATGTACGCCGGGTTCTCCGGTGCCTGATCCCGAACCTCGGCCACCGTCAAAAGCCCGATGCCAATCATTACTTCCGTGGCCTGCTCTCCCATCGCCTTGCCGTATTGCGCCAAACTCATTCCGGGTTTCAACAGCTCCTTCGCATGACGATGCAACGACAACACCGCATCATAAACCTCCTTCTGCCGCGCCGAAAACCGGCCATTCACCGGCACCGTCCTCGTCATGTCCGCATTATAACCCCCATAGGCAGCGCCAAAATCCATCAACACCAGCTCCCCACCCCTGCATTCACCAGCATTCGAAATATAATGGAGCGTTCTCGCCCGGTCACCCGAAGCAACAATGCTTTCATACGCCGGACCCGTCGAACGCCGCGAGAGAAATCCCCGCCAGATCTCCGCTTCGACCTCATATTCCATCACCCCCGGTTTGATAAAGGACAACAAATGCCGGAAAGTCGCTCCTGTAATATCCGCTGCCTCCTGCATCAATGCCACCTCCCGCCCCGTCTTGACCGCCCGCAGGTCCCGCAGGATACGGGCCGACCGCCGGTACTGATGCAACGGGAATCGCTCTTTCATCTCTTGTATAAAGCGATATTGCCGGGTGATCAACGGGCCGCTCCGCCGGTCATTCTCATTCGTTCCCAAAAACACGAAGTCAGCGAGATATACCCATTGCTGCAATAGTGCATCCAACGTATCCATCCATATCACCGTCGAAATTCCCGAGATTTTCCTCGCCTCATCCGCCCGCAACCGCCGCCCATCCCATTTCTCCTTCGTCTCGTTCGGCCGCATCAGCACCAATACCTCCCGGTAACGCGGATCAGGATGCTCCGGGAAAAGAATGACCATGCTGTCCTCTTGTACGATCCCCGACAACCAGAACAGATCACTGCTCTGCCGGAAAGGGTAATGCGCATCCCCATTCGACGGCATTTCATCATTGCTTACAAAGATGGCAATGGAACCCGGCTCAAGCGCGGCAGCGAACCGCACCCGGTTTTCAGTGAAAAGCTCCGGTACTTCAGGATAATATTTCATGTTGTACTACGCCACCCTCGGCGTTGTAGGCCAGTGAGGAGGAGACAAATTTATTGAATGATTACCAAATAGGCATTTTATTCCGACAGCCTCTAACTAACGTTCGTTAGCCATTGACCAAATTTTAACCACCCCCGCCTATAATTTGATAATATCAAAATTCACCCCCCTTTACTGGCGTGCTAATGAAAAAAATAATTTTAGCTTTGTCGAAACAAACGATTGTCTATGCCAGCGCCTGTCATTGCTCTCCCGACGGACAGCCTCACCCGTCTCGGTCTGCGTATCTCCGATACCATCCACTACCAGTTGCCACCGGAAGACCTCGTACTGCACTGTCTTCGGCGAAAGGAAGGAGTGACGGGCGATACCGGTGCGCTCGTGATCCGGACAGGCGCCTTCACGGGCCGTACGCCCAAGGACCGGTACATCGTTAAAGACGAGATCACTGCCGCCTCCGTCCATTGGAATGACTTTAACCAACCCATCGACCCAGCTCATTTTCATCGCATCTTTAGCGCCGTTACCGCATGGCTCAACAAGACCCCGGGGCTCTTCGTCCGCGATTGTTATGTCTGCGCCGACCCGCGCCACCGCCTCAATATCCGGATCATCAACGAGACCCCTTCCGGCAACCTCTTCGCCCATAATATGTTCCTCCGGCCCACCGACGAAGAACTGGATAACTTCCGCCCCGACTGGCAGATCCTTGCCGCTCCCGGCCTTACGCTCAATCCCGCCGAGTGCGGCACCCGTAGCTCTACCGCCATCGTCATCTCCTTCCGCCACCGCCTGATCGTAGTGGCCGGTACCGCCTACACCGGCGAGATCAAGAAATCCGTCTTTTCCATTCTGAACTTTCTGCTGCCCCGCGACCGCAACGTATTGAGCATGCACTGCTCCGCCAACAGAGGTCCCGCGGGCGACACCGCCATCTTCTTCGGTCTCAGCGGCACCGGTAAGACCACACTCAGCGCCGACCCCGGCCGACGGCTCATCGGCGACGACGAGCACGGGTGGACCGAAGACAATATCTTCAATTTTGAAGGCGGCTGCTACGCTAAATGTATCCATCTCCGGGAGGATAAGGAGCCCCAGATCTATCATGCGATCCGCCCCGGCGCCCTGGTGGAGAACGTCAAATTCTACCCCGGTACCGACCGCATCAATTTCGACGATGGCTCTGTCACCGAAAATACCCGCGTCTCCTATCCCCTCTCCTATATCGACAACGCCCTCGAACCCTCCCTCGGCCCCGCACCCACCAATATCTTTTTCCTGACCTGTGACGCCTATGGCGTCCTTCCACCAATCTCCCGGCTTAATCCCGGTCAGGCCATGTACCAGTTCATCTCCGGCTACACCGCAAAAGTAGCCGGGACAGAAACAGGGATAACAGAACCCAAACCAACCTTCAGCGCCTGCTTCGGCGCTCCCTTCCTGCCCCTGCACCCCGGCCGCTATGCCGAACTGCTTGGGCGGAAGATCAAACAGCACGGGGTCAAGGTCTGGATGGTTAACACCGGTTGGTCCGGCGGTCCCTACGGTCAGGGCAACCGAATCCAACTGTCGTATACCCGCGCCATGATCACAGCCGCCCTCGAAGGTGCCCTCGACAACGTGGAATATCAACCCCATCCCGTCTTCGGGATGGCCATCCCCGCCAGCTGCCCCGGTGTCCCCGCGGAGCTCCTCAACCCGCGGAATACCTGGCCCTCCCTCACCGCCTACGATGAGATGGCCGGCCACCTGGCCGATTGGTTTACAACGAATTTTCAGAAATATGCGGAGGAAATCGCCTCCCCCGAGATCCGCGCCGCCGCCCCGGTCCATCCCCGGCGGTCCTGACGTCCTGCCCTCCCCGCTCATCCGGCCCCCCGAACGTCGACCCCAGTGAAATAACCCCCTGGAAATTAAAAAGTAAAAAAAAATTAAAGAAAAAAGTAAAATTCTAAAATAAAATACGAAAC
>Ga0210383_10000241_pt1 | contig 53231 bp, 46 predicted proteins | sample IncBWC14OmetaG_FD_160072 | JGI IMG/M metagenome (GOLD analysis project Ga0210383, IMG submission 160072) | Forest soil microbial communities from Barre Woods Harvard Forest LTER site, Petersham, Massachusetts, United States - Inc-BW-C-14-O ...
CTGAGCCGCGAAGGGTGCGCCCCATGTCCGCACGATCAAGGGATCTTGAGACGACCTAGTCGTCTTCCGCCAATGAATTTTCAGGGATTTGAACTACTCCGCGGACTTGCCGTTCTGACCACGCGAGCTTTCCGTGGTTTCCTGCCGCCCAACCGCACGCGCTTCGAAATCGATGCCCCAGAAATGCGGCGCCGGCGTCAAAAACTCAACTCCCACACGCTGCCCGCGATCCAGCATCTCTCCCACATAAACAATCCGGCATTCCTGCTCGTCCTGCGTCAATAGATTCACGATCACCAGCGTTTCGCCGTTGTCCACTTCATGGCGCAGAAACAGCAGTCCGCCGTGCGCATTGACCACCTGCGTTTCGCAGATTTCCTTGAATTTCCGGCCGTCGTGAGAGCGCCCCAGCGCCTGTACGCGCATCTTGTGAAACATGCGCTGGCTGCGGCGGCTGGTGGCAAACATCGTTTCGCTCATATGGTCATCTTTGCTTCCCTCGCGAACTGCGTCAATTGCCCTTTCGTACAGGTGTTCCCAGCTATTACCGCCTGAAGTCGACAGCCGATTATCCGGCGGACTTCTGCGAAACACCCGGTTAAAAGCGCCCATTTTCCGGCCCCGAAACTTGTTTGTCGATTGCTCTCCCTTTACACTAAAAGAAGCGGCTGCGGCATCAGGTAGTTCGATTCCTGTCCTTCGCCGGCGCAACTTTCTTTGAAATAATTTCGTATGTTGACAAGGAGCACACTCCCCGTGCCCGAGGCATTTTCGTGAACCTTACTGAAATTGTAGAGGGTCATCGCCAGCAGCATCTCAACGAGCTGTGTGATTTTCTTCGCATTCCGTCGATCAGCGCCAAGAGCGAGCACAAGCCGGACATCGAACGCGCGGCTAACTGGGTTGCCGGCCACTTGCGCTCCGCCGGCTTCAAGACTGTCGAAGTCGTCCCCACAGCACTTCATCCGTTGGTTTACGCCGAATCCCTCGAGGCTCCCGGTAAGCCCACGGTACTTTTCTACGGACATTACGACGTTCAACCTGCCGATCCCCTGGATCTGTGGACCTCGCCTCCGTTTCTTCCGGAAGCCCGCGACGGCAATCTCTACGGCCGCGGCACCGCCGACGACAAAGGCCAGGTTCACATCCACCTGAAAGCTTTCGAATCGCTCCATAAACTCAACGGAAAATTTCCGATCAACATAAAAGTGTTGATCGAGGGCGAGGAAGAAGTCGGAAGCGTCAGCCTCTGGGATTACGTGCAGGCAAACAAAGTCAAACTGAAGGCCGACGCGCTGATTGTGTCCGACACCGCCATGCTCGGAAAAGGTGTTCCGTCAATCACTTATGGCCTTCGCGGTTTGAACTATTACCAGATCGAACTCATCGGTCCTGAGCGGGATTTACACTCCGGCGTCTACGGCGGCGCGGTGCCGAATCCGCTCACCATCCTCACGGAACTGTTCGCCAAGCTTCACGACAAGAACTACCGAGTCGCTATTCCAGGTTTCTACGACGACGTCGCCACCGTGCCCGCGTCGGAACGCAAGGCGCTCAATCATCTTCCATGGAAAGCAAAAGATTTTGAAAAGGCGGTGGGAGCTCCCGGCTACTTTGGCGAAAAGGGTTTCACTACCGTGGAGCGTCTGTGGATTCGCCCGACTCTGGAAATCAATGGAATCTGGGGCGGCTATCAAGGTGAAGGCGCAAAAACGGTGATCCCCTCGAAGGCTTACGCCAAATTCTCCACTCGCCTGGTTCCCAATCAGGCGCCAGCGAAAATTGCCAAGCTGGTTGAAAAGCAGGTTCGCGCGCTCTTGCCCAAAACAGTTCGCTGCAACTTCGAAGTCCTAAGCACCGGTAAACCGTGGGTGGCTTCTTATCACGCGCCGATTTTCCAGGTTGCGCAAAACGCCATGCAAAAAGGCTTTGGCAAGAAGGCGGTCTTCATCCGCGAGGGCGGCTCGATTCCGTTCGTCACCCAGATGCACGACACCTTCAAGGTTCCCTGCGTGCTGATTGGTTTCGGTCTGCCAGACGAAAACGCCCACGCCCCCGACGAGCACATTCTTCTCGAAAACTATCACGGCGGCATAAAAGCCATAGCCCACTTCTACGAAGACCTGGCCAACCTCTAGCTCGCTTGCTCTTGTAGGGGTGCAGCCCTGCTTTATCCTGAACTGCGAAGGATGCGCCCCATGTCCGCACGACTAAAACATCTTGAGCAGGTCGTTCTTCCCTCTCTGTGCGCTTCTACGTGGTCGCCAAATCCGCACGCCGTCCCGTGGCGTACTCCAACAACGCGCTGTTCGCGCCGCCAACGGTCTTCAGCGCTTCCGCCACCGCCGTTAAATCCTTCCCACGCAGAATCACGTACATCTCATCCTCGCCAAGCCCGGTATACACGCGGTTGCCAATGCATCCCAGACTAATCATCGCCCCATGAGCCAGCGAAGCAGGGAGCGCCATGCACGTCGGCCGCCCAAGTGCCGGCATTCCGCTTCCCACTCCCGCGCGGTTTGCCGCTTCCTGCAACAGCATCGCTCCAGAAGGTTTCAGCGCGAACAGCACTACATCCGGCGCGCTGGCAGCCTCTCCCAATGGCGAATACCGAATCGCTTTCGGCGCTTTTGCCAACCGCGGAATCTGCGGCACTTCCTCTGGCTTCACGTAGCCCAACTCAAACATCATCTTCAGCGTCTGTTCGGTTTCCTTTTCGCGTTCCGGCGAAAGCGCAATGTTGTGCGTGTAAGCACCAACCGCACAATTGAAGTGGTTCTCCGGCACGGTGTAGAATGTCTGTCCACCCGCCGCCAGCCTCCAAAAGCTGCATCCCGACGGCTCCGTTCCCTCAAACTTCTTCACATCCGCCGGTTCGGCGTCCAGAAAAGACACCGCCACCGGGCGTCGCGCGGGTTTCACCAGCTCGGAAATTTTGTGTTCCAGGTCACGCCACGTTGAATCACTGCCCACGTTTCCTCCTAAACTCCATGAAGAATTACGCAGGATAACACAGGCCGGCCAAAGTCCCGCCGTCCCGCACATCGCCATACCCGCATGAAACCTGCACGTTTTGCACATCCCCACAAAAAAGTCGCATTTTTCCCTTACTTTTTGCTGTTTGCCACTTGCGTTCCTTTTCTGCGTTCGCTATAGTCTCTTGCGGCCCGAGTTTTACCGCAGATTTACAGGGGTTTTTGTGCTCGTGGCCGGCCCCGATCTTTCGGGGTCGATAGACAAATCAGGAGGATAGAGAGAAGAAATGGCAGCCAAGCCACTGAGCAAAACTAAGATTGTTTCGCATCTCGCCGAAAAAGCCGGCACTTCCAAGAAGACCATCGTTCTGTTCTTCGACGAACTGCACAAGCTCGCCGTTAAGGAAGCCAAGGGCAGCGCTGGCAAGTTCGTTATTCCCGGAATCGGCCGCGTGGTCAAGGCGCATCGCAAGGCGCGCATGGGCCGCAACCCACAGACCGGCGAAGCGATCAAGATCAAGGCGAAGACCGTTGTCCGCCTGCGTCCCGCCAAGGTTCTGAAAGACGCTGTCCTGAAGTAGTTGTTTCTGACTACAGCAGTTCATACAAACTTTTCTCCCGCCCGGGAGAAATGCAAATTAAAAGCCCCTGGAACGGATTCACCCGCTCCAGGGGCTTTTCTTTTCTCTCGGAGTTTTCGGGACGGTATCGGTCCTACAACGTCCTCACGTACGCAATCACGTCCTTGATCTGGCCCGGTTCCAGCACATCCTTAAACGGGGGCATCAACTGGTCGCCGTTTTCGATCCATGTCTTCAAGTTATCGTCCGTAACCTTGTTGCTATTCACAGTAAACGTGCCGCGCTTGTTCAAGCCCTTCAGTCCCGGTCCAATCTTTTTCTGGTCGCTGGTGTCGTAATGGCACAGCGCGCATTTCTGCTGAAACAGGTCCTTGCCGCGCGCCACGGCGGCCGCATTCGCGCCGCCTTTGGCTGTCCCATTCGTCTTCTTTGTGCTGTCTTGCCCCAATACCAGGCCCGCTCCCGCTACAGCCGCGCATCCCACCACTATTCCCATCAAAATCAGCGATCGCTTCACAGTTTCCCCCATTCCCGAATTGGGACGCACTATTGTCCCTATTCTTTCCCGCAATTTCCACTCCCGCACCCCTTCACGCCTGCACCCGTCACTTAGGACAGTTTCTCCCTACGCACAGCTAGCACTTTCGTACCTTTGACGCCTGCCCTTCCTCCCTCCACAATCACCCTATGAATCAGGAAACCCTCACGCGGGCGTGGGAAGTCTTGCAGGACGCATATCAAGCGCAGATGGAGGGCGATTACGAACGCGCCGTCGAGCTCTATCAATCTTCATTGGAGCTGCATCCTACCGCCGAGGCGCACACTTTCCTGGGCTGGACCTATCATTATCAGGGCAAACTCCTCGATGCGATTTCCGAATGCAAGCGTGCCATCGAACTCGATCCCGACTTCGGCAATCCCTACAACGATATCGGCGCGTACATGATCGAACTTGGGCAGTTCGATGAAGCCATCCCTTGGCTGCAGCAAGCCGTCGAAGCTCGCCGCTACGAACCGCGCCATTTTCCGCATTACAACATGGGCCGCGCTTATCTCGGCAAGGAAATGTACGGCGCCGCCATGCGCTGTTTCCAGGAATCGATCTCTATCGAGCCGCGCTATTCCCTCGCTCGCCAAGCCCTCGAATCCCTCCGCCGCATGGTCAATTAATATCCCCTGTCGGTGTAGATGCACGGCTTTTGCCATGCATCAATCTCTTGTAGTGGCCGATCTTTAGATCGGCTCTTCCGGGTTTTCTCTTGGGTTCCTCTTCTCCGCGCACTCCGTGTTCTTCCCTCCGCGTCCTCTGTGTTAATTCTTTTCTCCCGGGTTGCTCTGTTCCCCGTTCCCCGGCTTCACGACCCGGTCATAAATCCACAGTAGCACCGTCGTCGCCATCCCAATCGCCACCAACGCCCACGGGAAAAGCTTCGGCGTATGCCGCACCTCTCCAAAATAATGCAACAGCGCCCCGCCAATTCCTCCCGCCAGAAACGATCCAATCCCCAGCGGCAAAAACGCAAATCCCATGTACGTCCCCTGCTGCCCCGCGGGCGCCAGCCGCGAAATGTAATCGTAGTAGCGCGGCTGCTGAATCAATTCACCGATCGCAATCACGATCAACGTGCCATACGCCGCCGCTACGCTCGTATGCAGCCCCAAAACCGCAAACGCCACCATGGACACCAGCGTCCCCAGCAGCACTCCGCGAAACGCCGAAATCTTCTGCGTCATCACGCTGAACGCCACCGTGAACGCAATCACAAAAATCGGCCCAATCGAAAGCATCTTCTCCGTGTCCGCGCCGGCGTCCACGTAGTCGTGCACATAAATCGGCAGAGTAATGAAGATCTGCCAATACACAATCCAGTACCCGGAAAAAATCAGCAGGAAAATCATGAACTTCGGATTGCCCAGCACCTTGCCAAAATTGCCGATGGTCGCGCCCAGGCTCTCCGTGCGCGCTTCGCCGGATTTCCGGGGTTCCTTGAAAAGCAGCAGCACCACGAAAAACATCAGGAACACGCTGAACGACGACACGCGAAACACATTCTCCACGCTCATGTGCCGGTGTACCCACGACGCCACGAACGGCCCCAGCGCACCGCCGATATTCACCAATGTGTAGTAAATGGAGTACCCGATGGAGCGCACATTTTCATTCGAAGCCCGCGCCGTCGTGCCCACCACGCACGGCTTCACCAGCGAAATGCCCAGCGCCGGCAAAATCAGGATGAATCCCACAAACAATCCCAGCGGCATCGCCGCGCGCACTGGCGCCAGCCACGGAGACCCAATCGATCCCAGCAAAAAATACGCCGCGCTCAGGATCAGATATGCCAGTGAAAGCGCGCGCCGGAATCCCAAGCGGTCCGAAATCGCTCCGCCAAAAATCGCCAGAAACCATACCAGCCCGCCAAACAATCCCGAAAGGTCCGTCGCGCGCTGCGTGGGAAAATTCAGCGCTTCGTGCAAATAACGCGCCAGTGAAGCAAACGCCGCGTAATAACTCAGCCGCTCGAACAACTCGCTGACATTCGCCACCCAGAAAGATCGCTCAAATCCGCCGCGTATCTCCGCCACCCGCTCCCCAAATCCCATCCCGCCTCCCACCACAGCACGCCCCAAGCCTACACAACCCGCGCATCATAACACCGCTCCCTGCGCGCGCCCTCGCTTGTGTGGCACGGCCAACTCTTTTCCATCCCGCGTGTTTTGCGGGATGATTTCTGACTGTGCTCTTGGGTTGCTCTTCTCCGCGCTTTCTTCCGCAGGTGCCCCACACGTCGGTGTTGCGTGCGGGTCTTGGGATCGGTTCGCTGATCGCGAGTCTGCGTTACCGCTTGTCCTTCGCCACCGGCTGCCACAGTTCGATGGGGTTGCCTTCCGGATCGTGGATGCGCGCGAAGCGACCGTTGGGATAGTTTTCCTTATCGATATCCACGGTGATACCCGCGGCGCGGAGTTGCGCCGCCATGGCGTCCAGATCGTGAACACGAAAATTGATCATAAATTGTTTGGCGGGGTCGCCAAAATACTTCGTGTCCGCCGCGAACGGCGCGAACGCGGTTGGTCCCGCTTCCTGTTGCCACGGAGAGCTGTCGTAGTCCCTCGGCACCAGGTTGACCCCCAAATTTGCGCGATACCATTCCGCGAGGCCCTTGGGGTCCTTCGCGCGAAAAAACAGCCCACCAATGCCGCTCACTTTTTCCATGTTGGCTCCGGGTATTCTCGAACTTCCAGAAGAGTATCAGTGACTGGGAAATAGTTGCGAATTAAATTTCAGCGACTCCGGAATGTGCGCGGCAAAGTACGTGTAATCATGACGCCCCGGATAAAGATGAAACTCGTGCGCGATATGCCGCGAAATAAGAACCTTATCGAGCGCCGCCGCTCCGGTCTCGAATCCGTAATCGTCCTGGTCTCCGCAATCAAAATAAATCTTCAATCCGGCAAGATTCGCGGTACGCGCAATGGCGATCGGGCTATTCTGCTCCCAAAATACCGGATCAGGCGGGCTCCCAAACGTACCGCCAAGCACACGCGAACGCGGCGACCCCTGCACGCCGCCGAGAAAATTCGGCAGCTTGTCGATCAGCGCCGCGCTATGCGCGCTGACGGAAGAAAAAAGCTGCGGATGCCGGAACGCCAGGTGCAACGCGCCATATCCACCCATCGAAACACCGGAAATCGCGCGATTCGCCCGCCCTGGCGCAACGCGATAACGCTTCTCAATGAATGGGAAAAACTCTTGCAGCAAGAAATCCTCGTAGCGATTCTTTCCATCCCGCGAATTGATGTAGAATCCGGCACCGCCATCCGGTGTCGCAATCAGAAGATCTTTCAGTTCTCCGCGCTCGCGCAAATCCTCCACCACGTTCCAAGCACCGGAATGCACGAAAAACTGTTCGTTATCTCCGAGTCCATGCAGAAAATACAGAATCGGAAAATGCCGCGTCTTATCGGCGTCAAAAGAAGGCGGCAGCACAATGCAGTAAGCGACGCTGCGAGCCAGGATTTTGCTGGGAACGGAATTGCATTCCACTCTTCCCGTGGCCGCCCGAACGCGGCAAGGAAAAATGAACAAAAGCACAACGATCGCGAGCGGAAGCGCAATCACCAGCGGTGAACAGCGAAACCTGCTCCTATTCATAGCGCAGAGCATCAACAGGATTGAGCTTGGCTGCACGAGAAGCAGGATAAAGTCCAGCGACAAGGCTGACAAGCACCGCAAATCCCAGCGCGCTGAAAACCAGCCACCAAGGAACCGAGGAGAGTTCGATAGAGTTCAGATTCTGCCGCTGAAGGTAAACGTTGGTTCCAAATGTAATCGCGCGACCCAGCAGCCAGCCGAAAAGCACTCCGAAAATTCCTCCAAAAAATCCCATCACTCCCGCTTCCACAAAGAAAAGCTGCTGCACATCAGAATCCGCAGCCCCAAGCGCCTTAAGTACGCCGATTTCGCGGCGGCGCTCCAGAATGGCCATCACCAAAGTATTCACGATTCCGAGCGTAGCGACTGCCAGCGCAAGACTCCCGAAGATTCCGAGAAGAAGGTCGAAGACCGAGAAAAAGGTGCGCAGCGATTTCGATGCATCGAGCAGAGAAAATGCGCCGAAGCCCATATTCTTGATGGAAGTTTCCAGAGCATCCACTTGCGCAGGGGATTTTGCACGCACCGAAAGCGAAGGATAGGTCGTCTTATTCGCGGTGTTATCGCGAACGATGTCGCGCAGATCGTTCACCTGTGCGGCGCGAAGAGCCGAAGCAGTTTGCAGCGGCATCAGCAACCGCGCATTTCCCATCCCGCCATAACCCGCGGCCGGTTCGGTTTCCACGATTCCAACGATCTTCAGACGCAACTCTTTCGGAACTACCGAGAAGCCGCCCGGCTCTGAAGAATTTCCGGAAGCTTCGCCAACGGTCGGAGGAGCCAGCGCTTGCCGTTCCGCATAACGAAGCACAACTTCCTGCCCGATAAGCGAAGCCGGCTTGTCCGAAAGATCTCTCGCGAATTCAATCTGCAGGATGGCTTCGTTCGCGGCCGGTGAAGAAAAGAAATTGCCGGCCATGCCGTCAAACGATCCGGAATTACGCGAGGAATCGGGCATCCCGGTGACGACGGTCGCAAAGGGCTTGCCATTAAAACGCACTTCGGTGAAAAAACGAACCTGTGAATAAACCTCGATCACATTCGGCAGCTTTTCGATTTCCTTGCGCGCGTCTTCATCCAGCGCTCTCGGAGTCTTTTCCGAAGGGGCTTCCCGCGGCGGCCGCCCCATTCCGCGAAAATTGTTTTTCGGCGTAACAAGAATAGTGTCGAAGAGTCCGCTCTGCGACAGCCGTTTGGCGGCGAGCTGCTGCAGCCCAACGCCAAGCGAGAGCATGGCCACCAGGGACGCCACGCCAACCGCGACACCCAGCGTGGTCAGCGCGTTACGCAGCAACGCTTCGCGAAGATTGCGAACGGCCAGGTCAGTCAGGTCGCGGGGCTTCATCGCGTCACGCCTTTCTCGACCGCAGCAGCCGAAAGAAGCTTGCCGTCGCCCATGATCGCCAGCCGGTCCGCGAAGCGTTCCGCCAGCGGCCGTTCGTGCGTCACCATAACAATGGTCATCCCCAAACTGCTCCGCAGATCGCGCAGCAGCGAAAGAATGGTTTCGCCGGTGTTGGAATCGAGATTGCCCGTGGGTTCATCCGCGAGGAGAATTTTCGGCCGGTTTACAAGAGCACGCGCAATGGCCACGCGCTGCTGCTCTCCGCCGGAAAGTTCCATGGGGCGATGGCCCAGACGATGGGTCAGCCGCACACGTTCCAAAGCTTCCCTCACGCGCGGAGCACGTTCGGAGCGCTCGACTTCCGAAAGCCGCAAAGGCAGCTCGATGTTTTCTTCCAGCGTCATGCGCGGCAGCAGATTGAAGGATTGAAAAATCATGCCAATGGTGTTTCGTCGGTAGCGCGCCAAGTCCAGTGAAGACAGCGAAGCGATATTTTGTCCGTTGGCAATGATGGCGCCGGATGTCGGACGATCCAGCCCAGCAATGAGAGTAAGCAGCGTGGATTTGCCGGACCCGGAAGAACCGAGCAGCGCGAGGAATTCTCCCGCGGGAACCGCCAGCGAAAGATCGTCCACCGCGCGAACATGCGTCTGCCCCATGGTGTAGTGGCGGGAAACGTGGTCCAGTTGAATGGCGGGCTCGGCAATGGGCATAGGAAGGGCGTCAGAAGATAATACGCGAAGAACGCTCCGAGAATTTCACGGGGACGATGCGCAAGATCATATAGGTATAAGATGCGTCGGCCATCGTACGAGGTGTTTCTGCCCCGGGCGCCGCAATCTTGGTCTTTCGGGGTGCGGGCTACGGCGCGGCGGGCAAACCGGCGCGCTGCCGGGTAGCGTCCGTAATATTCATGCCGGTAACGAGAGCAACGTCTTGCCCCGGCACTTCCGCATACTTGCGATAAGCGGCTGTTGCAGCAGCGCCTGCGGGCTCCGCGATGATTCCCATGATGGAGTAGAGGTCGAGAATCGTATCCAGCATTTCCTGCTCGCTAACCAGCACGACATCATCGACAAGCGCGCGGATCGCAACCACATTTTCCGCTTCCGGCATACGCGTAGCGAGACCATCCGCGCAAGTGTCACAAGTATCGGTCGGAACCGCCCGTCCCGCTTTCCACGACAAAAAGTAAGACGGCGCATGTGCCGCCTGCACGCCGATGATTTTCACCTTCGGCGACAGTTGTTTGACAGCCGCAGCGACGCCGCGAATCAGCGCGGTATCTCCCATGGGAACAAAAATCGCGGCAACCAGCGGAAGTTGCTCCATGATTTCGAGACCGATGGTCGCGGGTCCGGCGGTCAGGTCGGGATCGGTAGCGTCATTCAGAAAGTAGACGCCCGGACGACGCGCATATTCATTGGCTAGTTGGAAAGCATGCGCGAGATCGTCGCCACCCGCTTCCACGATGCGCGCTCCCAAATCCGCGATGCGCCTGCGTTTCACCAGATTGGGATTCGCGGGAAGAAAAATGGTCGCAGGAATGTTCAGAGTTTTGGCCGCCCATGCGACAGCGGCGCCGTGATTGCCGGTGCTGGAGGCGACTACTTCCGCGATAGCACGCTTTCGGAGATTGCACGTCAATGCATGCAGCGCGCCACGCGGCTTGAACGATCCAGTGGGCAACTCCGTTTCCAGCTTGAGATAAAGCTGCGAAGCAGGCCGGGCAAGCGCAGGAGCGGCGAGTAGCCGAGTGACTGGAAAGTGCGTTGCGAGCAAGGCTTGTGCCTCGCGGATTTGCTCTAAGGAAGGAGCGAGAGCCATACATCGATTCAAACATCGAACGAGGACGTTGTCCAAGGCTCGCTGGCTGCAGATAAGACAGATCGGAGAGAATCAGGGCGAAAAGGTGGCGGAAGGTGGCGTAGGAGTCTCCGGGTACAGGCGCTCAAACTCCGGATCACCGTGAAGCAGAGAGAGGTCCGGGTCGCGGCGCGCCCAAACGGCATCTTTGGAACCGGCTTCCCAAGCCTTGCGCAAGGCGTCCAGAGCTTCAGCCTTTCTTTTCAGAAGACAATAAACGCAGGCCACGTTGTAGAGAATGGACGCTTCGTTGGCGCGCAAGGTAACCGCCAGATTTAATTCCCGCATGGCGTCCGATTCGCGCCCGAGTTGAGCGTAGTCCGCGCCCAGCATAATGCGCGCCCGCGCGTCTTCGGGCACCTGTTTCAGGTGATGCTCGAGCGCGGTAATTCTTCGTTGCGTCATCTTGCGCATGCCGTCTACTTTTCCAATGGCGCCGAGCGCATTGATGATCGGCACGTAGACGTTATAATCCTCACCGCTCGCCTCAATGCCCGCTTCCGAAACATCTATCACTTCCTGGTAGCGTCCCGCAGCAAACAGGGCGCGACACAGCAGGTAGTAGGCGCCGTCGCAATCGCGTTTGCGTTCGATGGCTTTTTTCACCATGCGCACCGCTTCGTCGTACAGACCAGCGGCGTACAGCACCCAAGCCTGGCTGATGTGCGTTTCGGGCAAATCCCATCGCAACGCCACGGCTCGGCCGGAAGCCTCGCGCGCGCGTTCCACCCACACCTGATCGCGGCTGAAAAAGGAGTAGTACATCGCGCAAGAATTGGCGCACGCGGCGTAAGCGAGCGCGAAGCTGGGATCCAGCGCTACTGCATTCTCGAACATTTGTAGGGCGAACTCTACGTCCTGGCGAGTCAAGCGTCGCGCGTAGCGCTTGCCGCGCAGATACAAATCATAAGCTTGTAGATTTTCCGTGGGCTTGTCCGCAAGGGCTTCCAGTTCTTGCGGCGAAAGCGTTACGCGCAGGGCTTCGGCGATTTTGCGAGCCATTTCGTCTTGTATCTCGAAAACGTCTTTCATCTCGCGATCGAAACGTTCCGACCACAACGGAAAATCGGTGTGGGTGTCCACCAACTGCGCGCTGATGCGCAGGCGGGCGCCGGCGCGGCGCAAGGTGCCGGTCAGCACATAAGCCGCGCCAAGTTGCTGGCCAATCATGGCCGGGGTTACTGGCTTGTCGCGAAAGGCCAGCACGGTGGGTCGAGAAAAGGTGTTGAGTCCGCGAATCTTGGAGAGCTCGGTGATCACGTCTTCGGTGATGCCGTCGCGCAAGTATTCGTCTTCCTTAGCGCCGCTCTGATTTTCGAAATACAGCACGGCAACGGATTTGTTTGCCTGCCCAGCGGCAACGGCAGGTACGTTCGAAACTTCGCTTTTATCGCTTATAGGGCGGCGACTGGAATCGCGGTTGGAATCGATGTCCCGCTTGATGCGCTTCAGGTCCGCGCGAAGTTCGGAAGCGGTCTGGTAACGCAGATCGATATCCTTTTCCAGCGCTTTGCTAAAGAAATTCTCGATGGCCGCCGGCAGCCGGGAATTCAGCTTGGTCGCGGGAGTGGCCTCGGAATGCAGAATGCCGTCGAAAATCAGCGCTACGGTCGAGCCGGAAAACGGAACCACGCCGGTGGACATTTCATACAGCACCACGCCCAGCGAAAATAAATCCGAGCGCGCATCCAGCTCTTCGCCCCGCGCCTGTTCTGGTGACATATAGGACACGGTACCAATGGAACTGCCTGGGCTTGTAAGAAGCGCGCCTTCCGCGAGGTGCGTCTGCGTCTGCAGCGACGATTCGTTCATGGCTTCCCGCGTAGGTTGGGTGGCCAGCTTGGCCAAGCCAAAGTCGAGTATTTTCGCTTGCCCGCGCTCCACCAGAAAAATGTTGGCAGGCTTGATGTCCCGGTGCACGATTCCCTTCGCGTGCGCGGCTTCCAGGCCGTTGGCAATTTGTATGCCGGCTTCCAGGATTTCGGTTATCGGAATAGGCTTGCCAGAGATGCGATGCTTCAGCGTCTGCCCTTCCAGAAGCTCCATGGCGATAAACGGCCGCCCTTCGAATTCTCCAATGTCGTAAATGGTGCAGATGTTCGGATGATTGAGTGAAGAAGCTGCACGCGCTTCGCGGCGGAACCGTTCGATGGCTTGCGCGTCTTGCGAAATATCGTCTGGAAGAAATTTTAGCGCGACATTGCGGCCGAGCCGCGTGTCTTTGGCCTTGTAGACCACGCCCATTCCGCCGCCGCCCAGTTTTTCCAGGACGCTGTAGTGGGAGATAGTGCGACCTGCAGGAGTGGAAGTGTCCATCGTCGGCCATGCAGTTTAACCCAGCGAATCAACGCAGGCAAATCAGCCGGATTTGGACGTGGAACTGCAAACTAGCCCACCGGCCACAGCTTGCAATCAGCGACTCGATGTAATACAAAATTTTTGGCTTCATCGCACCATGCCAAAGACCATTGATTCCGCAGTCGAGATTCAACGCGAGTATTACACCAAGACTGCTTCACGCTACGAGACCATGCACGCCTTCGAGGGCGTGGACGACCCTGTAAGCAGCCGCATGATTCTGGCGATTCTCCACTCCATGGATGTGCGCAGTCTTCTGGATGTAGGCAGCGCCACCGGCCGTGGCCTGCAGCGATTTGCCGCCAGTTTTCCCGGCGCGTTGGTTTGCGGCATTGAGCCCGTCGCGGCTTTGGTGAAGGAGGGAGTAGCCGCGGGCGTCACCAAACAAGTTCCGTTGCTGCAAGGGACTGGTCAAGCGCTGCCCTTTGGAAACGCAGCATTCGACGTCGTCTGCGAATTTGCCACTCTGCATCACGTGCCCGACCCCCGCAAGGTTGTGCAGGAGATGACCCGCGTCGCACGTCGCGCGGTAGTAATCTGCGACAGCAATCGCTTCGGCCAGGGACCGCTCGCGGCGCGACTCTTCAAACTGTTTCTCTACAAAATCGGCTTGTGGAGCACATTCGACTACATCAGGACCCGCGGCAAGCGCTATCAGATCTCCGAGGGCGACGGACTATTTTATTCGTATAGCGTTTACGATACCTATGACTTAGTCGCCCAGTGGGCGGATCGCGTGTTGATCCTCCCGAGCGTTCCGGGACCTTCAAACACGTGGTTTCACCCATTGCTGAGCGCCCCGGGCGTAATCCTTATCGGTGTTCGCGAATCGAGCGCTAGCGGAGAGAAGCCGTAGCGTTTTTTCGAGGGACCACGCTTCTTCGCGTGGCTTCCATGGTGAAGGCCAGCGATTCCCGGGGAATGCTGGTGACGAACGGCTCGATCATCCAGCCAAGGCCCGCGGGAATATCGCGCGACAGGCTCACCACTTCGTTCTGTACATAAACGCCGCCATCGCGTTCTTCCAGCCGCCACCAGGTTTCCATTCTCCACATGAACCCATTGTCGTCACCTGGAGCCTTTTCTTTTTCCTTCGGCGTGCCTGGATTATCTACTTCGGCGATGCGCGTTGCGGAGCTGCGGCTGTGCGCGCGCGTCGCGGAGTCGCGAAAATAAGTGATGTCGTGTTCGGTGTCCAGAACCACGGTGATTACTTTGTGCCGGCGAAAACGCAGGAAGGCCTTGAAATGGTCGCCGTCGTGAGATTCGAGCTTGGATTTTTCCACGTCCGGCGCATAAATCGAGGAATGCTGATCGTAGTCCTGCAAAACGCGTAAGACATCATCGATCTTGGCGTCGGGGATAAAAATAATCCCTTGCCAGTCATGAATCATGCCGCCGGGAACGGAGACGTTTGCGCCCGCTTCTCCGGGGATGACGCGACGCATTTCGGTTTGGCCACCACGGAGCTTTGCGTAGGCCCGCTCGCGATCGGATGGCTGCAGATCGTCAATCCACAAGAAATTCCCCTGCTTCAGCGCTTTCGAGTTGCGACCTTCCGTGTTTGCGACGTACAAATCGAATGCGCGAACCGTAGCCTGCCCCAGAGCGAAAAGGCCAATAGCGGGAACATTCGCGCTGGAGAGAGTTGCGCCACTGAGGGCGGAGAGGGTAGTCAGAAAAAGCAGGCTACCGGCGCACAGCATCAACAAACGGGGCCCGGAGAGACCGGCGATGGAGAGGCGGAGATTCATCGTCTCCATACTAGATGCGGAAACAGGCGTACTGTCGACATTATAGGGCCTGCCCGAGTTCGGCAAGGGCCAAAAAGCTTCAGGAAGGGAGAGGGAAGAAACTGGCGGGTTGGGTAGCTCGCACACGACCCCTTGCGGAGCCGCTGTCCCCGCGCGGCCCCCAACCCGTTATGAACAGGCTAGGGGAGCAGCCGCAGATGACCAATGGCCCGAAGGCCCTAAATTTCGGGGTACCCAGGGAGTAGTACGAGGCGTTAACCAAATAGATACGACGCGCTCTTCGCATGCTATTGAATTAGAGCAGGTTAGCAGACTCTAAGAATGAGCCCGGCCTGCTTGGTAGCTCAATTCGATTGCTTGCTGGCCGCAGGCGCCTTTGCTTTTGCGGGGATCGTCCCGGTAAGGGCATCGTTTCCATTCAAGAGCCGCAGGGTAACGGATTTGGACTGGCCTTTGCGCACAGGGATGTTCTTCTCCCAGTCGGAATAGGCGCCATTGGACGAGGCGCGGAGGTCGTAGCTATCCTGCTTCAGCCCTGTGATGACGAAATGACCCTTGGCGTCCGCATGAACCGCCCGCGGACGGAGCCCGCCGGAGGATTCACAGGAGATTGCCGCGTTGGCAACCGGCTTGCCGTTCGCATCCAGAACCACCCCGGAAATATTAGTGCCAAGTTGTGCGGAAGACTGGGCGCGGACACTTGGAGCGAAAAGACCGGCTATACTCAAGAAAACCACGAGCAGAAGAATGTGTTTCATGGACTTACGGCTCCCGGCCGTATAGAAGCAGTCTAGCCGGGCGAAGCCTTCCAGTGAGCGGCGCGCAAAGCACTGTTTCGTGGACCGAAACTGGCACAACGGGCAGGCCCCCTATATTTTGGCCTTGGCGTTTAGTCGAAAGGCGATTAGCTTCTGCGCAGGTCCGAGGGAGTCTTTGCAAGGGGGATCCAGATGGCTATCAAGCGGAAGGCCGCGGCACACACCAAGAACAAGAAAAAATCGAACACCGATTTCGCAGCCGTATTTTCGAGGGTGCGCGAAGTAATGAAGTCCTACGATTCGCTGTACAACACAACCACCGACACTCCGAAGCGCTATTACCTGGAAACGAAGGACGGTCGCTACAGAGGCAAGCCAGTAATGTTTGCCTGCGTCATGCTGGGCAAGGCGTACGTCAGTTATCACCTGTTTCCGTTGTATGTGTGCCCGGAATTGAAGAAAACAATTTCCAAAGAATTGAAGAAGCGTATGCAGGGAAAGTGTTGCTTCAATTTCAAGGAGGCGGATGAAGCCTTGTTCAAGGAACTGGCTGACTTAACCGCGTCCGGGCACCGGGCGTTTGGCAAGAAAGAGTGGCCTGAAGGAGCTTAGTGGCCGGGGAGTTTCAGATCGACCGCGTAAACGTCCACGTCGCCATGATCCACGGTGACATATACGGACCCATCCGGGCTCAAGCCCGTGAAGAAACAACGGGCAGCGCCGGAACTAAGCAGATCCCCCAAACGCGTGACACGTTCGGATTCCCGAGTGGCCATGGGAACGCGAAAAACGGATTCTTCCACCTCGTCAACGTCCTGGTAGTACAACGAATCTCCTCCCGGCGACCAGCGAAGTGTGGACGGAAAATTTGCTTCCGCTAGTATGGACCACTTTCGCAGCTTGCAATCGTACAGCAGAATTTGTTTTTTTCTGGGTTGTAGCGCCGCGATAAAACGTCCGTCGGCAGACCAGCGAGGTTCCACCAAGCCTTCGGAGCCGGCCAGCTGCGTAAGCTCACCAGTTTCCAGATCGAGAATGCGAATGGTGGATTCGCTGCCGTCTTCGGTGTTCTGCACATCCAGCACAATCTGGCGTCCATCCGTTCTCCAGTCGCCGGATACTGATGCCCATTTATTGTTGGAAGGAAGAACGCTTTTGGGCGCTCCACCTTGCGAGGAGACCACGTAAAGTCGCGGCTGCTTATCCAACAGAAATCCCGTGAACAGTATCTGTTTCTGGTCCGGCGACCAGTGCGGTGCGAACGCGCCTGTCGCGCCGGCAGTAAGCTGAACGCGGTTCGTGCCATCGATGCGGCTCTTCCACAGTGTTCCATTCTCCCGGGCGGCATAAACCACCCATTGCCCGTCCAGCGAAAAATCCATATCCGTAGCGCCAGACTCGGCCAGCATGGCTGTCTTTTGAGACGTTTTAGGATCAATCCGAAGCAATTGATATTCGTTATGAGAGCCGATGGCGAAGATTCGCGTGCCGTCGTGGATGGCGGTCGGATGATCGAAAGCCATCGGCCCAAAGGTCAATTGCACCGGCGCGCGACTGTAATTTCTGAACAGCCCATGTTTTTCTTCCATGAGCCACAGGTTGGCGTGGGTGTCCACCGCGGGGCTGGTGCGAAGATCGACGCCCGAAGAAAAGGCAAAATAACCGCCATCGGCCAGCCACGTGCCGCTACCTTCATGCGGGCCGCGCTGGTCTTCGGGAAGAACGCGGCGCAGGCCGCTGCCATCCACATTGATTTCCCACATCGCGTCGGTGCCTTCGCTGAGATTGGACTGCGTGAAACGCAAGCGTTTGCCGTCCGGAGACCACATTAGCGAGTGCGGCGCGGGGTGAAAACGAGTGACCACTCGCGGAGAGTTACCATTTGAATCGGCAATCTGGACCGTCTCTCCCTGAATGAAGGCGATAAACGCTCCATCGGGAGACCACGCTGCTTCCTGCGCGGTAACATCGCCGACGCGCACCGGCGCGCCGCCTTGCACCGGCCAACGCCACAGCGGAGTCTCTTCACCGCGATGCGTGAATTGTCCAATCAGGAATTGCGCATGGTCGGGAGAGAGATCGAAAATGCGCGTGTTGTCGAACGGAGTCGGCGTGCGTTGTATGCTCCCGCCTTCAACCGAGGTCTGCATCAAGTTCCAGCCGCTAACGTCGCGGACCACGAAATAAATCCGGCTGCCATCGGTGACCAGCCTTCCCCACGGATCAATCTGTCCTGAGTGCGTAAGTTGCCGCACGTCCAGAACACGCGGTTCGCTTTGTGGCCATAGTTTGTAGGTAAGGAATCCGCAGATTGCGGCGACAATGGCGGCCGCTTCCCACCAGTGTGGGCTGATCCTTCTTTCGGCCTTCTTTTGAATGGAAGCAATCGGTGGGCGACCAAGTTGTTCGTCTTCTAGCGGAAGCTCCAATCCATCCAGATCAGCGTCGGAGCTTGCGATATGAACGGCGGTAGTGATTGGGCGTTCCTCGGAACTGGAAAGCTCCACGGGAGCGATGAAGCGATAGCCCTTGCGTGGAACGGTTTCAATAAAGACAGGATTGTCGGCGCTATCATTCAACGCCGCCCGCAACTTCATCAGTGCGGTGTTCAAGCTGCCGTCAAATTCGACAAAGGTGCCCTCTGGCCAGACTTTGCGGCGCAGATCCTCTCGGGTAAGAATGTCTCCCCTGGCTTCGAGAAGAAGCGCGAGAATGCGAAAGGGCTGTTCCTGGAGTTTTACGGGGCTGCCTTGGCGCGCTAGCGTACCCTGATCGAGATCGGCTTCAAATAGGCCGAACTTGTAGATGCGGCGGTTCTGGGGTGTGACGGTGTTCAGAATCGGGTCCTCAAGTTCCCAAGACCCGAGTGATTCTACAACAGTTAGGCAGTTGATAGAAAGCTATAAGTTGAGGACAGTAAAAGAGTTGATAGTTGATAAAAGGACCACGAGCAGTTCGTTTGACCGTTTGAGATTCAAGTCTCATTCTTTCGCGAAGTTAGCACTCGCTCAAACCGGGTTCCCCATAATCCGGGTTTGAACGTGCCCTTACATGGTGAGGAGCTCTTTCTAGCAGAGTTTCTTCGCCCTGAACCAGAGGAATTTCCCGCGTTCCGTGTCCACCGTCAAGAAATGCCGGACACGGACGCGGAGTTCCCTTTCCTCCCGAGCCGAACTTCCAAATTCCGCCAACGCAAAGAGTCACGCGCGATCTCTTTAGAGCGCCGAGATATAGACCAATTGTGCACAGTTTTTTGACCCTACCAGCATTACCCTAAATTTGCCGCCTCCTGAGATCGCAATTGAGCAATATTTGCATGCCGTTCCACCAAGGGGAGTTCTAACTAGTTTGTTCCCGGGCATCGCTAACTTCTTCAATTGCCTTACTTTCACTGGCATGCGAGAAACCTGGTTTTTTGGTCTGGTTCGTGCGGCATAGAAAAAAGCCCAGCAATCTGCATAAAGGGGGTTCTGTACCGTGAAACTTCGTGTAGTCTGTACGCTCGCAACCCTGTTCCTTCTGTGCTTTACCGTTTCTGTTTGGTCATCGCCACTGGATGACCTGCACGGAAAGGGAAGCAGGATGCCGGAGACCCAATCGGCCTCGGGTAAGATCGCCTCCGTTGGTGACGCCCAGTTCACCATGAGCATCGGAAAGGATCAGGACAGGAAAGACCTGCAATTTGTGATCGACGAAAATACCAAGGTGGACGGGCAGTTAAGCGTGGGAGCGCAAGCCACCGTGGACTTCAAATTGGATGGCGGAAAAAACATCGCCACACATGTCATCGTTACTCCATCGTCCGGTGTGCAGTCGCGGTAGAAATTCACCGGCCGGAATTAAATAGCAGATAGGAGGGCGCCGCAAGGGGCGTCGCCCTCCGGGAAAAATCGCGCGAGGAATTGCGCCTCACAATTTGTGGCGGGGCAGGGTGAAAACACAGGCTAAGGCCGCCACTCTTCGTTTTCCTCAGGCTCAGGAGGAATACTAATGCGCAGGACGGTCCAGCTCATTTTGCCGCTGGCGATAAGTGTCATTTGCATCTCGCTTTTTTATACTGCGCATCAGGTGCGCGTGGAGCGCCGTAATTTGCGCGACGACCTTTCGCGCCGCTCCGCGGTGTTGGCGGAGAGTTTGCAGGAACGTCTCGAACCCTTCACGGGACGCATCGGAGATACAAACCTCAATCGAATCGTGCAGCGTTACGGAGAGCGAGAGCAACTGGTTGGGGTGGGTGTCTACAACGAATCCGGAAAGAGCGTAGCCACAACGTCTGCCCTACCGGCGGACTTCGCAACGAGACCCCCGCAGGCGGAACGCGCGGCAACCTCCGATCAAGGATTTGGTGGCTTCATCAATTTGCACGGTGAACCGCTTCACGTATACGCAGTTCCCCTGCACAAAGACGATAAGGTAGCGGGAACGCTGCTGGTTGTTTACAGCACCAGTTACATCAACGCGCGAATTTGGCGCGTTTTGCGGTCTTCGCTGTTGACCGCGGCTATTCAAGCGCTGCTGATTGTATCTCTGGCATTCATTCTGGTTCGTTGGATGTTTACGGCGCCGTTGGATCGCACGGTGAAGTGGCTGCGAACACTGCAAAATTCATCCGCGGATACGCCCGCTAATTTGCCGCGCGGAGAATTGTTCGACCAGATCCACTCGGAAGCGCAACAACTTGCCAGTGCGCTGCACACCGCCAGGGCTGCGGCCGAAGAAGAAGCTCATCTGCGCGATTCTCAATCCACGGTGTGGACCGCGGACCGTTTGCGCGTGAGTTTGCGCAACAAGTTGGCGGAAAAATCCCTGTTCGTGGTGTCCAACCGCGAGCCGTACATGCACGTGGTGAATGGGAATGACAATAAAAGCATTCAAGTTCTTGTGCCGGCCAGCGGTTTGGTTACTGCGCTGGAACCCGTGCTGATTGCCTGCAATGGAACCTGGATAGCAAGCGGTTCCGGAAGCGGCGACCGGCTGACCGTGGATGACAAGGATCACCTGATGGTGCCGCCCGATCATCCTGAATATTTGTTGCGCAGGGTTTGGGTTACTCCCGAAGAAGAACATGGCTATTACGATGGATTTTCCAATGAGGGGCTGTGGCCGCTTTGTCATATCGCGCACACGCGCCCCGTGTTTCGTCCCGACGATTGGAGTTACTACCAGCGGATCAACCGGCGTTTCGCGGATGCCGTTCTGCAGGAAATTGAGAACACCCCTTCACCTGTGGTGCTAGTGCAGGATTATCACTTTGCCCTTCTGCCAAGAATGGTGAAGGAAGCAAGACCGGACGCGCGTGTGGCGATCTTCTGGCATATCCCCTGGCCAAACCCGGAAGTGTTCGGCATTTGTCCGTGGCAGGCGGAGTTGGTGGATGGTCTTCTTGGTGGAGATATGGTTGGTTTCCATACCCAGACGCATTGCAACAATTTTCTTGCCACTGTCGATCGCGCCCTGGAAGCGCTGACGGACTGGGACCGCTTTGAAGTTTTGCGGCGGGGTCATTTGACGCGAGTGCGGCCGTACCCAATCAGCGTCGCGTTCTTACCTCCAGCGCCAAATTCTCCGCCAAGGCGGAGCCGTGGTGAAGAGCTGGCCGCACTTTGCGCGGAAATTGGGATTGAAGCCTCCATTCTCGCTCTTGGTGTCGATCGCATGGACTACACCAAGGGAATCATCGAGCGCTTGCGTGGCGTGGAACGTTTCCTCGACCTCTACCCTGCCTACGTTGGCCGGTTCACTTTTGTGCAGATTGGCGCGCCTAGCAGAACGCAGATTCCGCGTTACCAGCAATTCCTAGACGAAGTAGCCGCGGAAACAGACAGAATTAACGGGCGATTCCAGAGTGGCAACTGGAAGCCCATCGTCCTGCTGAAGAGACATCATTCGCACCAGGAGATTGACCGTTACTATCGCGCCGCTACCGTCTGCATGGTCACTTCGCTGCATGACGGCATGAATCTGGTGGCCAAGGAGTTCATCGCTTCCCGCGAGGATGAACGCGGCATATTGATACTCAGCACCTTCACCGGCGCGGCTCAGGAATTAACCGATGCGCTGCTGGTGAATCCTTACGACGTGGAACAGGTGGCGAACGCGATCAATCAAGCGCTCTCCATGAATGAAGACGAAGAAACCGCGCGTATGCGACGTCTCCGGAAAATCGTGCTCGAGTACAACATTTATCGTTGGGCCGCGACGATGATCTCCGATATGAGCGAAATTCGCGTGGACACTCCAGAACGAGAACGCGCCGAGGCAGCCTATCCACAGTGAGTAACAACGGGAATCGCTTACCACACCTATTTTTGGATTGGCCGCGTGTCGCCACGAAGCTCAACTCGCGCCGCTCGGCCATCGTGTTCCTCGATTTCGACGGCACTCTGGTGGATATCAAGCCGCGGCCGAATCAAGTGAAACTCCTTCCGGAAACCCGCACCATTCTCAAAAAAATGTCGCACAACGATCGCCTTCGCGTGGTGATCATCAGCGGCAGGCGCCGCCACGAGATTCAGCATTTCATTGGCCTGGAGCACGTCGTGTATCTGGGTTTGTATGGCTGGGAAAAGGGCGGCGCGGTTCATCTGTCCTTGGACGAAGAGATTGACCTGGTGCGGGCGCACGTGGCTCTGGCCGAGAAACTGGCTAAGTTCACGGGTGTCTGGATCGAGCCCAAGCAGCTTAGCCTTTCCGTGCACGTGCGTGAAGCACGGCCGCCGGACGTCAAAAAAATTCAGCGAATCGTTGGAAGCGTGCTGCGAACTTTCCAGAGTACCCTTCGCCTACAGCAGAATATCCGCGATTTCGAGGTTATGCCGCGTTCGGCTTGCAACAAAGGCGATGCGATACGCAAGTGCCTCGCCTCCGGAACACCGCGCGGCACCCTCCCCATTTTCTTTGGCGACGACTATTCCGACGAGCCGGCGTTCGTGGCCGCAAGGACGGGAGTTTCCGTGTTAGTTGGAGAGCCGCGACCGACACGCGCAAAATTCAGATTGCGCGGGCCCGCAGAGGTCACCGAAGCGCTTTACCGCATGGAAGCGGCACTGCGGTAGAAGCCAACGTCGCGGAATTTGTATCGCGAGAAATTTAACTGACGAAACTTTTGCCGACACCCGAACAACTCAGCGAAGATCGCCGGAATCGATGCCGTTTTTGCGGGCCTCGTTCTCCACATCTTCAATTTTGGCCTGCATCTGCTTCTTTTTGTCTTCCAGTTGCTTCACCTGATCCTCAACCGGCACCATGTTGTAACCCTGATTCATGTTAATCCCGCCGCTGGGGCTGTTGTTTTCTCCTTTGAAATTCTTCAGCTGCGCGATGCTTTTGTCCGCGGCGTCGATCTGCGATCGCAATTGTCGAATCTGGTCCTTGTAGCCATCGATCTGTTTTTGGCGAACATCCTTCGCAGCCGCCCCTGCGCCTGTGGAGGCATTCTTTTGTTGCGAACCAGCAGAATCACCTTTGTCTGCGCTGCCAACCACGGAAACGCTCCCTGGGATGGAGCTGACATCGTCGTTGGTCCATACTTTCTTAAGTTTCTTCTTCTCTCGCGTCGCCGGCGTCGCTTTCCCGGACGCCGCTGTCGGCGCGGGTTTAGCACTTGCAGGTGCGCTTGCGCTGGAGTCCTGCGATTGTGATTGCGCCAGACAGGGGAGCGCCGCAAGGAACGCGACCAAAACCAGCATCGAACGGTTCACGGTCTTCATTTTATGCTCCTAAGGCAACTGATTGGCAGGAACGCCCTTCTTGAGGGCTTCGTCAACCAAATCATCGATCTGCTTCTTCAGTTTCACCGCTTTTTCCTTCAGTTTAACCATCTGTTGATCTACAGGCACTCGTGAAATGCCTTTGTCGAAGTCGCGCACGTTCGTGGAAACCGGTTCGCCTTCTTGAAAAGCCTTATACAGCGCGAGCTGTTTGTTGACGTCATCCAATTGCGCCTCCAGCTTCTGCAAATCTGGCCGCACGGTAGCACCGGTCGCTGAGCCCGTGGGCTTGCTCGTCGTTCCTAGAGACTTTTGACTGCGCTTGTCGCCGACAACCGAAACAGTGCCGCGAGCCTCGTTGAGGTTTTCGTTGGTCCAGACCTTCTTCGCTGGAGCAGCGTTCGTGTTGGCGTCCGCACCAGGAGTGGGCGACGAAGTTGGGGATACAGCCGGGTCCTGGCTTCTGGTTGCGGGGTCAGACTGCGCCGTCGCGGGCAGCGCCGCGAGCAGAAAAACCGCTGACAGCAAAAGCGCGAACGGCAAAACAAAGGGCGCGATTGAGAGCCGGCTAGACATGGAAACCTCCGACTAAGAGGCTAGTTCTAGTACCTTCTAACCCACTATAGTCGATTAAGTTTCAGGGGTCTGCAGCACCACCCTTCAATTTGCCCAATTCGGCACGTACCGTGGCTACGGCTTCCTCGGGCGGTCCCACCCTCTTGTAGTTGGTGAAAAACGTGCGCTCGTGAATCGAGATGGGAACAAAAAATTTGCGCCCGTCGAAATCGTATTGCTGAAAAGACGGCAACCAAACGTCGGGCTCGACCTCATAGCGCTCTTGCATGAAGTGGCTGCCCTTATAGATCCTGGCGACAAACAGAGCGATGGATATGTCCTCGGTCACAACGCCCTCAATCCTCGCAAGTTCCGACGTGGCTTCGTCGATCCAGACTGTGCCCCGGACCTTCGGAAAGACCATGGTAGTGCGTGTGGTGGGTTTGTAGCTCGGATTTGGCTCCAGCGTATATTTGATCAGCTTCCGATCGCCGCGCAGTTCTTCTCCCACGCGCGTGAAAATAAAGGCTTCGTGGGTAACGTCCAGCAAATCATTGCGCTCTTTCCGCTTGTGTTCGAGCTTGGCATAGGCCTCTTCCTGAGCGGCGCCGCGCTGTGCTGCCCACACCAGAGCCTTCTCCAGCTTCTCCAGTTCGACGATATAGGTCTGCGCGTTGCCGGGCTTCCCGTCAGCGGAGAGCGGTAGCTTGTCCGTTCCGGTGCCAGCGGGGAACACGCGGTAAACCTTCACTTCCGGAGTGGTGGCAGTGCTTCCGACTCTTCGAATTTCGGTGCGTTCGGTGCGCTCGAATTGGTCCATGGCCTGATCGGTGCGCTTTTGATTTTCGACCACCTTGCGAAATATGCTGGATGTGGCTGGGTTGGTCTGGGTAGGGTGCGCTGTGCTCGCAAGCGGGTCTTGAGACTGCACCGCCGCGGATGAACACAGCGTCATGGCCGCAGCCAGGGAGGCAGCGCAAATTATTGAAAATAAGCGAGTAAGACGCGACTCCGCGTTTGAGCTATCGTACTTGGACCGCCCACTCATTCGCCGCAAAATCATGTCCCGGCTGCTCCCCGAAGGGTACAATAGCGCTGTTTCCAGAGTACACAGGCCAAGCTAGTGAAAGCAAAGCCTACCTGCCTGCGTCTAATATAGGAACGATTTCGCTACCTGCACGTATGTATAGAGACAACGGAGACTGATTTGGGTGTAAGTCCCATGGATGGCCTGACCGGGGTGCCGCCACTTGCGGCAGCCATTGGCTTATCTTCGTCCAGAACTCGGGGCTTTCGTGGAGCCTGGGTCATGCTCACGGAGACGCTCAAACTGGCGTTGGACGCCCTGCGCGCCCACAAGCTGCGCAGTTTCCTGACGCTGTTGGGAGTGATTTTGGCGGTCACCACGCTGGTCGTGGTGATGAGTGTGATCAACGGTCTGAACACCTACGTCGCAACGCGCATCGCCGACCTGGGCGCGAATGTCTACATCATCGACCGCTTCGGGATCATTACCAGCGAAGATGCGTTCATCAAGGCCCAGAAGCGGCCGCTGATCACGCTGGAAGATTACCATCGCACTCGCGAGACCATGAAGCTCGCCACCGCTGTTGCTGCCGAAGAAGATCAAAACGCACAGGTGCACTACAACAATCTGCTCATGGAGAACACCTCGATCATGGGTGTTAGTTCAAACTTCGCCGATGTGCGAAATATCAACGTTGCGCAGGGCCGTTTTTTGACCGACGCGGACGACGATCACCGTTCGGACGTAACCTTCATCGGCGCGGACCTGGCAAAGAAATTTTTCCCAAACTCCGATCCCATCGGAAAAACCATTCGCGCCAAAGGACAGAGCTACGAGGTCGTGGGTGTTGCAGAAGCCATTGGCACTGCATTTGGTCAGTCGGAGGATAACTACCTGATGATTCCGCTGATGACCTACCGGAAAGGCTGGCATCGGCCCACCGATTGGGTAGCGATTTTCGTGCAAGCGCCGGGTGCTGAGTTGATGAGCGCCAGCGAGGATGAAGCGCGCATGTTGTTTCGCGCCTGGCGGCACCTCCCTTACGAGGCGGAGGATAACTTCGCGATTCTGGGATCGGATTCCATCATGGCGTTGTGGCACGACCTCACTGGAAACCTCGCGTTTGTCGCTGTCGCGCTAGTCAGCGTTTTCCTGGTGGTGGGCGGCATCGTGATCATGAACATCATGCTCGCCAGCGTTACGGAACGTACCCGCGAAATCGGCTTGCGGCGCTCCCTCGGCGCAAGAAAAAGACACATTCTCCTGCAATTTATGACCGAGTCGGCAGTACTCGCTGCCGTCGGGGGAATGATCGGCATCGTCGTAGCCTACTTCGTTGTCCTGGGCGGTAGGGCCGCGTTTTCCATACCCATGGAAATGCCCGTCAGCGCGGTGATTCTGGCTCTTTGCGTCTCCACCGGAGTTGGACTGTTCTTTGGTATTTTCCCCGCGATGCGCGCTGCCAAGCTCGACCCTATCGAGGCTTTGCGCGCGGACGGATAGCGAGACGCAATGGCACAAGCATACGGCGAAAATCTCAGGCAAGCGCTGGACACTCTGAAGTCGCACAAATTGCGCAGCGCGCTGACCGTGTTCGGCGTCGTCCTCGGCGTCAGCGTGATCATGCTGGTCACAGCGCTCATCGCCGGCTTCGATCACGCGGTGCAAGAACAGATGAAACAGTTCGGTTCGGACACCGCCTTCATCACAAAATGGGACCAGGGACGGCACGGCGGCCCGCCTCCGCTGGAAGAGATTCAGCGCAAGCCTCTGACGTTGGAAGATGCCCGGGCCATTCTGGAGGGCTGCCCGGCGGTGAAGAACATCACCACCTTCCTGCAAACCGGCTGGGGACATTCGCACAGCGTGCGAACCAAAGCGGGAGAAGTTACCGCCATCGATTTTCGTGGTGTGCAGGCTAATTTCGGAATTGTCTATGCCAACGCCACGACAAAAGAGGGCCGCTTTATCAGCGAGGGTGACGACCTCCACAAAGAAAAAGTGGTTATGCTTGGCGAAAACGTCGGGCCGGTACTGTTCCCCGAGGGCAATCCGATCGGAAAAGACGTGATGATCGATGGAAACGTTTTCAGGGTCATCGGCGTCGTGGAAAAGCCAAAAGGCGGATTCGGGATGGGAGACGAAGACCGCCGCGTCTTGATTCCCATCGGAACTTTTCGAAAAAGTTATCCGGATGCGGATGAAGTCGAGATGCGCATGCAAGCCTACCCCGGCGTGCTCAACGAAGCGGTGGATCAAGCCACGGAAGTTCTGCGGCGGCGGCGCAATGTTCCGTACAACGGGAAAGACAATTTCTCGATGGAGACCGCCGAGCAACAGGTGGAAGAGTTCCACAAGATCGTGCAGATGGTGGCCATCGTAACCATGGTGTTGAGTTCCATTGGCTTGCTGATCGGCGGCGTCGGCGTGATGAACATCATGCTGGTCAGCGTCACGGAACGCACCCGCGAGATTGGTCTTCGCAAAGCTATCGGCGCCAAGAGCGGGGATATCACCTGGCAATTCCTGTTGGAAGCGATGACCCTCACCGGCATTGGAGGCGTGATCGCGCTGGTGCTGGTGAATGCACTGGTATTGCTGATTCGCCTGACGCTGAAATGGGAAGGCGCAGTGCCGCTGTGGGCCGCAGTCGCCGGGATTGTGTTCAGCGTCTGCGTGGGCCTGGTTTTTGGCGTGTGGCCGGCCATGAAGGCCGCAAAGCTGGATCCAGTGGAAGCCCTGCGCTACGAATAGTAGCAGGAAAAGTTAGGGCGAAATCTTCGGCTCACCGACGAAGCGGGCAATCGTGCCGTTGGGTCCCACCGCCCAGACTTGACCCTTTGAATACGCAAGCGCATTGAAATTGTCCTGGCTGATGGGCGACCAACGGTCGGAACTGTAATTGATATCGCTGCCGGTGGGGCCAACGGCCACAAACCCTCTTCCGCATTTCGAAACTGCAGAACGATAGCCGCCAGGCATATTTTCCGTTAGACGCCAGGTTTTGCCGGCATCGCGCGACGCGGCGGCAAGATTCCGCGTGAGCTTCGGATCCTGATAGTCGCCGCCAACCGCCAGAATTAAATCGCCATCCGCAACCAACGAAAAAATGCCAGCGGACGCTTTGCCGCTGAAGATCGGCGTTTCGGCGACGCTCCAGGTGCGGCCAAGATCGGGAGAATGAAACACGCGAGCCGCGGGGCCGCCTGTTCCAAAGTAAATATCCTTGCCCTGGAGAATCATTGACGAATTGCTGGCCGCGAACGCGCCTTCACTTGCGAGGGCAGGTGGCATGTTCTCGCGTCCGAGTTCTTGCCAGTGTTGGCCGTCTTCCGTGGAGATCAGAAGAAATTTGCCGTCCACGGGGTCACTGAGGGCGAAACAGTGCGATTCGTCGCCACACCTAATAGCGTCGAGAAAAAATGCCTTTCGCGGATCGGAATATTGTTGGGTCCAGGTCTTGCCGGCATCCGAAGTCTTGTAGATGCCGGAATTTTTTCCTTCTCCACTGGCCATGACATACGCGATGTTTTCTTTAAATGCTTGAACCCCGCGAAAGTCCAGGGATTCCGCGTCGGGGATGTGCAGTTGCTTCCAGTTCTTGCCGGAATCCACCGAGCGAAGCACCACGCCGTGGGAACCAACTGCCCACACTACGCTCTCGGGAGAGAAAGATGTTTCCAGAACAACGGACACACCGCGAAGGTTCGTGTCCATACCGCTAGTCTTGACGGACCACCACTGGCCGGACCCACCAAACGTGAGGATAAACACAAGAATCCAGAGCGACATGGGGAGAGAGTCTACCAGAAGAGGGCAAAAAGCGAGGCGAAGCAGCTACTTCTTTGTCGTGGAAATGACGTTTCTGGCTTCCGGGTGTTTTGGCGACCAGTCCTCCGGCGGAAACGCAACACGCCAGAAACTCGGGCACGGGGTCGAAAACTCCAGTCCAACTTCGGATTTTCCAGCGCGCACCGGGCCGAGAAAAACAACGTGGCATTCCTGCTCTTCCTGCGTGCGGTTATGAAAAAGGTGAACCTTGCTCCCGCTGGTGATACGCGCTTGCATCAGCACCAGCGCTCCATGCGCATTGATTGCCAGGGTCGCGGTTTCTTCGGAGAAGGCTTTGTTTTCCGCGTCGGTGCCGCGAATGCGTACGCCCACCTGCATCAGAACGCGCTGGCTCCGCCTGCGCGGACTTGGGGTGACAGGAACATTAGAAGTCTGACCCATAAAACCTCGTTTCCTTGAATATACCGCCCGGGGCGCGAAAGTCGAGCGCAACGAAAATTTCGTATCCCAAAGAGATATATTAGTGGAAACCGATAAACGTTTACTCAACTGTCAAGACGCAAGTCCTCAGCGCATCTTGCAGCCGCGCGCTCGAATCAGGCGCGAGCGTCCATCGGGACGTACGAACGCGTATCGTGGCCCAGGTAAATTTGCCGTGGCCGCGCTATCTTCTGCTCCGGGTCCAGCAGCAATTCTTGCCATTGCGCGATCCATCCGGACATGCGCGGGATTGCGAAAAGCACCGGGAACATGGTGGTCGGGAAGCCCATCGACTGGTAAATCAGGCCGGTGTAGAAGTCCACGTTCGGATACAGCTTGCGCTTCACGAAATAATCGTCTTCCAGCGCGATTCGTTCGCACTCCAGAGCGATTTCCAGCAGCGGATTCTTTCCCATCAGGTCGAAAACTTCGTAGGCCACATTCTTGATAATGCGCGCGCGCGGATCGTAGTTCTTGTAAACGCGATGCCCGAAACCCATGAGTTTCGTTTCCCCGGCTTTCACGCGTTTGATGAAATCCGGAACTTTTTGCACGCTCCCGATTTCGTGGAGCATGCGCACCACTTCTTCGTTGGCTCCTCCATGCAGCGGCCCGTAAAGCGCCGCGATGGCCGCCGCGGTCGCGGAATAGGGATCGACATGCGAACTGCCGACACCGCGAACGGTGTTGGTCGAACAATTCTGTTCGTGGTCGGCATGCAGAATGAAAAGAACATCCAGTGCGTGCTCCAGCGTGGGGTTCGGCCGATAGCGTGTTTCACTGGTTCGGAATAGCATGTTCAGGAAATTTCCCGGGTAGCTCAGGTCGTTGTCCGGGTACACATACGGCATGCCCAGAGTGTGCCGGTAGGAGAACGCGGCAATCGTGGGCATTTTGCCGATCAGCCGATAGGTCTGCTTACGGCGGGATTCCGCGTTAAAAATGTCCTTGGCGTCGTTGTAGAAAGTGGAAAGCGCGGCAATGGTGGAGATCACCATGCCCATCGGATGAGCGTCGTAGTGGAAGCCATCCAGAAACTTCTTGATGCTCTCGTGAATGAAGGTGTGATGCGTGATGTTCCATTGCCAATCTTTCAATTGCGCTGCGTTGGGAAGTTCGCCGTGCAATAGAAGATAGGCAGTTTCCAGATAGTTCGATTTTTCCGCAAGCTCTTCAATCGGGTAGCCGCGATAACGAAGAATTCCCAGGTCGCCGTCGATATAGGTGATGCGGCTGATGCACGCGGCCGTGTTGTTGAACGCCGGGTCGTAACTCATCATGCCGAATTCCGTTGGCTCGACCTTGATCTGGCGCAGGTCCATGGCCCGAATGGTGTCGTGGGTGATGGGAACCTCGTAGCTTTTGCCGGTGCGATTGTCGGTAATCGTCAGAGTTTCCCGGCGCGATGTGGAAGGAGCGTCGGCGGTTTTAGACTGCGTAGTCGGAAGGGCAGAATCCATGAAGAACACCTCGAAAAGAGACGCGATGGGTGAAGCCGCGTCAACAACTCACTCTACACCAAAGGGCCAGCGCGTGGAAATTGTGCAAAAGGACAGGGCGGTGCGCGGAAGAGACTAAGGGGAGAAGACGGCGATCGCTAAGGCATAGAAGGGGAAAGGGATAAGGAGCAGTTGGTGCGCATACGACTACCCTCTTGACAATAGTCGTGCAAACGAGTATTGTGTAGGTGTTGGAATGGGAGGCTCCATGATTCAGATTCGCAAGAGCGAGGAACGCGGCCACGCTGACCACGGCTGGCTGAATACCAGATTCACATTTTCGTTTGCCGATTATTACGATCCGAAGCACGAGCAATTCCGCACGCTACGGGTGATGAACGACGACCGCGTGGCGGGCGGCGGGGGTTTTCCCACGCATCCGCACCGCGACATGGAAATTGTTACTTACGTGCTGGAAGGCGCGCTGCAGCACAAGGACAGTATGGGCAACGGCTCGGTGATTCGTCCCGGCGACGTGCAGTATATGAGCGCGGGAACCGGAGTGGCGCACAGTGAGTTCAACGCGTCTCAGAAAGAGCCGGTGCATCTGTACCAGATATGGATGTTCCCGGATAAGAAGGGCTACAAACCGGCGTACGATCAGAAACATTTCGACGACGCGGAAAAGCGCGGCAAGTTGCGGCTGGTAGCTTCACCGGATGGGCGAGACGGCTCGGTGAAAATCCGCCAGGACAACGAGCTGTACGTAGCGGTGCTCGCGCCCGGTCAAGCGGTGAAGCATGAGTTGAACAAAGAGCGGCACGCTTATGTGCAGGTGGCTCGTGGCAGCGTGACGCTGAACGGCAAGACGCTGGAGGCTGGAGACGGTGCGGCAATTTCCGCGGAGAAAGCAGTGGAGTTGACGGGAGTGAAGGACGCGGAAGTGCTTTTGTTCGATCTGGCGTGACGAGAAGGGATCAGCGATCAGTGACCAGCGATCAGGATGCGGTGCGCGGAGGTTCGTGATTCGCCGATCGTGATTCGCAGCGCGAAAGTAGGAGAAGGGCGGGAGCAAATCCCGCCCTTTTTGTTTTTGTTCTCGATTTTATTTTGTGGCGGGGCGAGACCAGCTTGGAGCCGCGGCAAGGAGACCAATAATCATCGCGACCAGCAGGACCAGCAGCGAGGTGTACAACGGAGTTTTTGCCGTCATTAAGTAGACGATGCCGACGGCGAGGAGAAAACGCACGCGGACTAGAGTGACGATTGCGGGTTGCTGCAATCGTGCGAGTGCATCGCTGGGAAGCGGCGCGCTGCCTTCGGGAAGAACGCCGCGAATTGCTTTCACGCGCGGAAGAATCAAACCGAAGCCGATAGCGAGCGCAATGAAGATGCCAATGAACGATGCGGGAATCCAACCTTGCTTCATGGCGTCCGTCAGCGAGGCGAGATAGCCGCCCGAAAGAATCAAGAGCAATAGCGCGGGGCCAGAGATGGGAAGCGAGAAACGGTAGACGCGCAGCCAACTGCGGGCCTGCTCTGTGGTCGTGGCGCGACGCAGCAGCGCCGACGCAACCCATTCGAGACCGTAACCGACGAAGAGTCCGATCAAGCCAACAAAATGCAGGAAGAGTGCAACGGCGTAGGTTGTCATAGTGGCTTCATTTTACAGCGCGAATCTGGCGGTCGGGGATGTGGCCAAAAAATTCGGCACTTCAGGGGCTAAAGCCCATCCGTCGGAAGGCCTTACGACGGGGCTGAAGCCCCGGCCCCCTAAAGAGAAGAAGAATTCTCTGCGAATGGAAAGTAGAGCGCCGCGCATGGTCAAGACTTAGTGCGCTGGAATTCGCGCATGAAATGCACCAGGGACTCGACGGCGACCCGGCCCACGGCGTTATAGAGAGAGATGCGCATGCCGCCGACCGAGCGGTGCCCGGGTGTGCCGATCAGATTGGCAGCCGTAGCGTCTTTGCCGAACTGCTTTTCGAGCGCTTCGTCGCCAGGCGCGGCGGAAGTCCCGCCCACGCGAAACACAACGTTCATCAGCGAGCGCGAAGATTTCTCCACCGGACAGCTGTAAAAACCCTTGCTGCCATCGATCGTGTCGTAAAGAAGTTTGGCCTTGGCTTCGTTGCGTTTCTGAATGCCGGTCAGGCCACCTTCCGCGGCGATCCATTCGGTGACGAGCCCAAGCGTATACACCGCGAAGGTTGGCGGCGTGTTGTACAGCGATTTTTCCTTGATATGCGTGCGGTATTGCAGCACCGTGGGCAGATTTTTGTCGGCGCGTTCGGCAAGATCCTTGCGAACGATCACCACCGTAACGCCGCTGGGGCCAAGATTTTTCTGCGCTCCGGCAAAGATTAATCCGAATTTGGAGACGTCGATCGGGCGCGAACAAATGTCCGAAGACATGTCCGCGGCAAGCGGTGCAACGGAAGCGGGTACGGAATGATACTGCGTGCCTTCAATGGTGTTGTTGGTGCAGTAGTGCGTGTAGGAAGAATCGGTAGAGAGGCGAATCTCTTCGGCGCGCGGCACGCGGGTGAATTTCTCCGCTTCGGTGCTCGCGGCGATGTGGTGCGGAATACCTTTCTTCAGTTCGCCGATGGCTTTGGCTGTCCATGCGCCGGTGTGCAGCACGTCTACCGGTTTTCCCGGCAGGCACAGATTCATCGGCACCATGGTGAACTGCATGCTGCCGCCACCTTGGACGAAAATCACCGCGTAATCGTCGGGAATCGCCAGCAGCTTGCGAAGATTCTGCTCGGCAGCGTTATTGATAGCCTCAAATTCGGCGGAGCGGTGCGAAAGCTCCATGACGGACATTCCGGTGCCGCGATAATCCAGCAGTTCTTCGCGTATGCGCTCCAGGACGGGAAGCGGCAGGGCCGCGGGTCCAGCGTTGAAATTGAAAGCACGCTTGATGTGCGTCGGTGCAGTGGTAGTGCTCACGGGTCAGAGGGCCTTTCGATGAGATTTGCGGCGCGTCGGAAGCGGGGCTGCCGAGGGAATAAGTCCGCTATTCAGGATAACAGAAGATGTTGCGCTCTCTCGCAGTGTTCCAGTTCTCGACATTCGTCCGAAATGGCGTGTTCTTGATAGTGAGCATGCTAAGCGGAATGCCGCCGCTGTTTCGGCCCTTGCGGTGCTCTTGAAAATTGGCTTCCTGCCGATAGAGAAGGAATGAGCGGTGAAGTCATGCTCGAGCAACGGTCGGCGGTGATGGTTCTGGTGGACGCTTCGTGGGAAGACCAGAACGGAACATTGCAGACCACGCGCGCACGCATGGAGAACAGATCGACTTCCGGCGCTTGCGTACGCGTCGCCAGAGCCATCGAAGTGGGAGCGCAACTCAGGATTCGTTCGCACTGGGAGCAATTTACCGGCGTCGCCAAGTATTGCCGGCTGGACGGGAAAGAATTCCTGGTAGGGATTCAGCGGGATCTGTAGAGGAGCGCGCTCCCCCAGGCTGGCGGATCCCGTGCCGGATTCCACTCAAGGTGCGAAGAATGTTCCGTCGCGGAACGGGACACAAAGCGGGGGACCAAAGGGGACGCGAAACGACACGCGAAACGGCGTTGCGGTTGCGGCCGGAACGAAGGGTGGACGCTTCGCGCGACGCCCGCGAGCCGTCCCGCGGGAGTTTCCTGCTCCGGTGCGGCCCGTGCGGAGGGTGGAGCGGGAGTTGGAACGAAAGGTGGGGCGCGTAACGAGCACTTCTGTAGATGGCGTCAGCGCGGAGGGAGTTAGCGGAATCGCGGCTACAGGCGCGCGAATGGCGAGCGAGGTGCTCGCAGTTACCGTTTATCGCGCCGCGGGCATCACCAATCCGCGCGGAGGCTACAGCATCGTCAAGATCGTGGAGATGCATCACAGTGAACACCTGCGCGCTTTGTCCACGGATATGCGCCGCGCCTCCATGTTGATGGCGCTGGATGCCGCGGGAGTTCCGCTGAATGAAGTGTTGCGCGACGCCAAGACGCGGCTGGAAGCCATGTACGAAGCCGAGCAGCGCAAACTTTGCGAAGTGGAATGGGCCCGCAAGGAAGAAGAAAATCTGCAGATTCGCGCGGAATTGGAACGCGTGAAGGCGCAATACCTGGCGCGCATCAACCGTAATCTGGAAGCGGTAGCGCGGGAAAAAGCGCGCTTCGCCAGTTGGCAAACCCTGAACCAGCAGGAAGCGCAAAAGATCTCCGCCGCCGCGGAGCTGTGCCTGAAGCCAGCCGCCGCGGATCCGCCTGCTCCCGCACCAGAGCCCGCGCCTGCCCCCACCAGCACGCCAACGCCAACCACCAGCCACGCCGCAACCGCCGTCAAAGTGGTGTAGACATTCAAAGCGTAATTGCGAGGGCAATCGACCAGGCAGCTCCAAGAAAGCAGAGGACCTTCGTGTGTTCCTTTCGCTAGGATCCTTGGTGAGTTTTGATCTCTCGTGAAAGTTCCTCGGCGAAACTTTCAGCCTCTTTTTCTCGAATAAACTCCGGATCGCCGGGCATCTTGTGAAGAATATTCTGAGCTTTTACAAATGCATTCTTGAGAGCGCTGTCCTGCGGCTCGCCGAGGAGAGCATAGATTTTGAATTTCTCCCTACTATCCATGAGTGTAGTGGCTCGCTCCAACCATCTGTTTGCCTTCTCGACTATTGAAGTAGGCTCAATCAAATCAAACGAGATGGGCTCGTAGAGATGCCAGACATCGTTCTTCCAAGAATGGAGGAACTCATATTCATAGTTCGGGTGCAACGATACGTTTGGGAGCCAAATGCGGTGTGAGCAGGCGCCTTTCCAGCGGCTCATGATACACTTTCCAGACTTCGTCGTCATCGCGGCGTGCCGTTTCCGACTGAGATGCGTACCGCTCTACGGATTTCTGAAATAGGTCTTTGAGCGTTTCATCGAGGTCATACGTAACGCCGGAACCCGGTTGCGAGAATTGAAATGAGCTGTCATCCGGGGGAAGTGTCTGTTCGTCTCGAATTTTTCGAGTATCTGCTGCTGTCCTTTTAACTCCAAAGTTTGAACTATCAACTCCCCTTTCTTTTCATTCACTTACGCACTCTATGAGTTTCCATACCTTATCTAAACGCTTCTCTTACAGGCAATTGCGCACTCTTCAGCAAAAAACCGGGGGTACCCAGATCGCCCTGCACCCTTCCGCATCACGGGTCATCGAAACCCGCCCGCCTCAGAAGGCGGCCGCTACACAGCTGGGGAGAGCCCGCCTCCGCTTGGGGGCAAATGGGAAGCGGGTACAGCGTTCCTAAATGGAACGAAACACTGCAGGAAATTGTGTTTGGGTGGGGGTTGCTATGGCAAGATACTCTAACTGACCTTTACCCGGATTTGTGGGTTTATGGGGCTTGCGCGGGGTTTATGGGGCGTTACAGGGGTTCCGCCTAGGAGAATCGCGATGGCTACTTCCGTTTGGAAGGGCTTTTTGAGCTTCGGTTTGCTTTCGATACCGGTTCGCCTGTTTTCGGCGGCTCGCGGCGAACGGATTTCCTTGAATCAAATTCATTCCGTGTGCCACTCGCGGATCCGCATGCCGCTGTATTGCCCGACGTGCGACAAAAAGGTGGAGCGCTCGGAAATCGTGAAGGGCTATGAGTACGACAAGGATCAGTACGTGCTCTTCACCGAGGAAGAGCTGGACAACATCGAGCCGGACTCCAGCCGCACGATGGAAATTGTAGAATTTGTGAAGCTGGCGGAGATCGATCCGTTGTACTTCGACAGCTCCTATTACGTGACCCCCGAACCCGAAGGCAAGAAGGCTTACCACCTGCTGCAAAAGGCGCTGGAAGAATCCGGCTACTCGGCCATCGCGAAATTGACGATGCATCAGCGGGAACATACGGTGATTATTCGTCCGCACAAGAATGGACGCATCGCTGGCATGACGCTGCACACTATGTTCTACCAGAGCGAAGTGCGCGAAGTGGCCGAATACGGGCAGGACCAGGACATTGAAGTTCGCGACGCGGAAAAGAAGCTGGCGGTGCAACTGATCGAAAACCTGGCGGCGAAATTTGAGCCGGAAAAGTATCGCGACGATTATCAGGAAAGCATGCGCGCGTTGATCGCAGCCAAGCAGCAAGGCAAAGAAATCGCTCCGGTCACGCATGCTACGCGCGCCCCGGTGATTGATTTGATGGCGGCGCTGAAACAGAGCCTGGAGAAGAAACCTGTCAGCCCGGCCAAGAAGCCGCCGGTGCGCGCGATATCCATCGCCAAGGAAACGAGAAAAATTTCCAAGAAGGCGTAAGCTAGGGTCATGGCGACCACGGAACAATTCAGCCGCGCGGATCTTCTGCGGATTCTGGACATTTCGGAGAAGCAACTGGGGCGCTGGGAAAAACTGGAATTCGTCTCCGCGTTGCGGCCGGGCAGCAAGGATTATTACGACTTTCGCGACCTGATCAGTCTGCGGACCACAAAACAACTACTGGAAAAGGGAGTTTCGCCGGACCGGTTGCGGAAATCGTTGCAGGCGCTGCAGCAGAAACTTTCCGAAGTGCAAGCGCCGCTGAACGAACTGCGCATTGTTTCCAACGGCAGGGATGTGCTGGTGGAAACGGCGGGGTCGCAGCTGGAGCCGTTGTCCGGACAATTCCTGCTGACGTTCAAGACGCGCGAGCTGTTGGACAATGTGGTGTCGATGCCGGAGCGCAATCCGGAATCCCTTTTTAATATGGCGGTGGAGTATGACGCGGACCCGTCGGCGCGAAGTAAAGCTGCGGAATTGTACGATCGCGTGATCAAGCTGGAGCCCGCGCACGTCAACGCGCTATTGAACCGCGGAATGATCGATTACGAGCAAGGGAATCTGGAAAGCGCATCGGACTTTTTCAAACGCGCGGTGGATGCGGAGCCGAACAATCCGGTGGCGCTGTTTAATCTGGGCAGCGTGCTGGATGATTTGGGATTGTCGGTGGAAGCACAGCATCATTTGCGGCTGGCGGCGCGGTTGGATCCCGCAAATGCGGATGCACATTACAATTTGGCGATTATTTGCGACAAGATGAATGCGTTGGCGGAAGCGCGCGATCATTGGAATGCCTACCTGAAGCTGAGTCCCGCCGGGACGCAAGCGGATTATGCGCGGAAGCGGTTGACCTCGTAGAAAATTCAAGAAAGACCCCCCAAGAGCACGGCCAGGAATGGCTGTGCCACACGAGTAACCTACGAGCATAGGCCGGGATCATCCCGCAAAGTACGCGGGATGGAGAAGAGTTGGCCGTGCCACAAAGACTAGCCCAAGAGCGACCAACCTAAGGTTGGCTACTACAAATGTCATCGCGGTTAGCTGGGAGTGGAGCGGTAGGCGCCCATGAGGCGAGCGATCAGGACGGCGAGGTAGAGGATGCCGAGGATGGCTTCGAGGATGGCGAAGGAACGCGCCTCCGGCAGAACCGCAACAACTCCAGTGGCACCGAGCGAAGTGATGGTGCCGAAACTGAAGTAGACGAAATCGAAACGATTGGGAACCGTGTGGGGGTTGATGAGCGGATCCATATAGAAGGCGTTTGGATGGAGCTTGGTGAGCAGGTTGTAGACGCTGGCGAAGCTGAATCCTACGAGCAGATAGATGCACAGGGCGCCGAAGATGGTTTCGGAGTTTGGTTCGCTACTGGAGAAAACGTGGCGGAAAAGGACCACGATGATGAAGACGTCGAAAACAAAGCTGAACAGGATGCTGGCTATGGCGAACGCACCACGATCGGCGGAGGGAATCATGACGCGCTGAAGGATGGCCGGGATTGCAAGGACCAGAGCCAGAATGAGCAGGCTGCGGCGGAATCCGGCCGCGTAGACGCTGAGAAGGATGACGGCGCTTCCGAGCAGGCGAAGCGCGTAGTAGCTGAACTGGCTTTCTTCGGCGTAAGGGTAGATGACGAGCGTGGCCAGCAGGAAAAGGAAGAGCAGGAAGAAGCGGTGACCTCGGATGGGCGATGCGCGGTTGGATGCGATTGCGTGCAATGTGCCTCCGGGAAGAAGAATCATTCAACTACGAGGACGGAGAAGGATGCAAGGAGTGCGTGTCGCGTTTATTGGGAGAAGAAAAGAAAAACCCGCACCCTTAAGAGCGACCCTTCGAAACTCAGGGCAAGCAGGTGCGGCGCCCTGACGGAAACAGCGAACCCAAGAAGCACAGCCAAGAATCATCCCGGAAAAGACACGGGATGGAGAAGAGTTGGCTGTGCCACCAAAGAGGGGCACGCTGGGCTAAAGCCCAGCGCCCTACACACCCTGAGGCCACGCACGGCCGGTTATTCGCTTTGGTGGGGGAGCAGGGAGAATTCTACGCGGCGGCGGATGGGGTCGATGCGTTCGGCGCGGACGCGGACCTGATCGCCGAGTTTCCAGGTGAGTGGGGCGGATTGCTTGCGACCTTTGCCCGAGGAGGCTGCGCGGGAAGAGCTGCCTGCCCGGCCGCGGCGCGAGCCTGACGAATCGGGCATGGCGACGATGGCGTGATCCTGTTCGCGATAAGTGACGCGAGTGCCCGCGGCTTCTTCCAGCGCGGTGATGGGCAAGAGTCCTTCGACGAAGACTTCGAAGAGTTCCACGAAGCAGCCGAATTTTTGCACGGAAATGATCAAGGCGTCGTATTCGTCGCCGAGATGCTGCTCCATGTACTGTGCGGTTTTCCACTCGACGAGTTCGCGCTCCGCGGCGGCGGCGCGGCGCTCGGTTTCGGAAGTTTCCTGAGCGATTTCCTCTAAATGCGGTTGGGAATAAAGAACGCCTTCGACGCCGACGGCGGGCTTGATCTGCGCTGGCGGCTTTTCCTGCGGATGCGCGATGGCCCATTTCAAAATGCGATGGACGATGAGGTCGGGATAGCGGCGAATGGGCGAAGTGAAGTGGGTGTACTCATCGAAGCCGAGGGCGAAGTGGCCGAGCGGGTCGGCGGCGTAACGCGCTTGCTTGAGGGAGCGAAGCATAAGGTAGGAGAGGATGCGCTCTTCGGGTTTGCCGGCAATTTTGGCGATGAGGCGCTGGTAGTGCTGCGGGGTGATGCGAATTTCCGTGCCGGGTAACGCAATGCGCATCTGGCGTTCGCGGCCGTGACCGTAGGAATCGGGGCGACCCGCTTTTGCGGGAGCGGGAACGTTGCCGTGGCGGACGGCGACTTCGCGTTGGTGAAGATTTTCGACCCCCAGCGAATAGCCAAAGGCGCGAGCGAGTTCTTCAAATTCGAGAACCTTGCGTCCATCGGGCTTTTCGTGAACGCGATGGAGTGTTTTGATGCCGCGTTGGATTAAGTAATGCGCGACGGCTCGATTAGCGGCGAGCATGAATTCTTCGATGAGGCGGTGGGCGATGTTGCGTTCGCTGCGGGAGATGGTAGCGATTTGCTGGTCTTCGTTGAACTCGACGACGGGAGCGGGGAGGTCGAAATCGATGGAGCCGTTTTCGCGGCGGCGGGCGTTGAGGAGCAGGGCGAGTTCGCGCATATCGCGAAAATTGTGCGCCAGCGCGGCGTAGCGCTGGTTAGCGGCGGCATCGCCTTGCAGAACTTTGTTCACGTTGGTGTAGGTCATGCGCTCGGCGGAGCGGATGATGCCCTGCACCATGCGGGCACTGGTGATGTTGCCCGCGGGGTCGAGCTGCATGATGGCGCTCATGACGAGTCGATCTTCGCGGGGATTCAGCGAGCAGATGCCGTTGGAAAGCGATTCGGGAAGCATAGGAATGGCGCGATCGATGAAGTAAACGGAGTTGCCACGGAGGCGCGCTTCGCGGTCGAGAGGGGCTTCGGTGCGAACGTAATGGGCGACGTCGGCGATGTGGACCTGCAGCTCCCAGCCGCCGTCGCCGCGGCGTTCGACGTACACGGCATCGTCGAAATCGCGCGCGGTTTCGCCGTCAATGGTGACGATGGGGAAATCACGGAAGTCTTCGCGACCGGCGAGGTCAGAATCGGCAACAGGAAGTGCGAGGCGTTTGGCTTCCTGTAGAACATCTTCGGGAAAAATGTACGGAAGATGATGCTTGCGAATGATGATTTCGGTGTCCACACCCAGATCACCGGGGCGTCCAAGAATTTCGATGACCCGGCCGGTGGGGGAAGAACCGCCGCGGGGAAAGCGAATGAGTTCGACATTGACGACGGCGCCATCGAGTTTGGCGACATGCGGGAGACGCTTGCCGCGAGTGGGCGGGCCGAGGGCGAGTTGTTCGCGAAGGGCGGGAGAGAGTTCGTCGCCGGGGGTGAGTTCGATTTCGGTTTGTACGCGGGGGTCGTAGGGAATGACGACCGGACCGCGAGAGACGTAGCGGAATTGGCCGACGATGGTGGGATGCGCGCGATTTAGGATGCGCACGATGCGGCCTTCGGCGCGGCGCGCACCGGACTGGCCGCTCAGGCGCGCGACGCGAGCGACAACGTGATCCCCGTGCATGGCGTCGTCGACGTAATCGCGGGGGATGAAGAGATCGCCGTCGAGATTGGGGATGGGGACATCGGGGACGACGAAGCCGTAGCCATCGTGATGGAGCACGAGGCGGCCGGGGATTTCGTCGCGGGAAGAAGCTTGCTGCTGCGCGGGCCTCTGTTGCGAAACGGCGGGTTGGTTGTCCGTGGCTGCGAAGGGCTTGTTGTTGCTGCGGAGAATGAAGCGCGAATGGGAGAGTTCCTCGACGAGGCCGCGTTTTTTTAATTTTGCGAGCATTTTCAGCAGCGCGCCGCGATTGGATTTCTTGATCTGCAGGCTGCGGGAGAGGTCTTCGACGGATACGGGATTGTTCTTAAGTTGCAGAAAACGCAGGATGTTATCAGGGCTTAACTGAGACGGCCGAGACATACAGAGGAACCCCTTTCCGGGGAGCGCAACAAGTCCGCAAAGATTTTAGACACTTTTTTTCGGATGGCTGTAACTTTTTTTGGGTTTCGGCGGTTTCATAGGCAGGCCAACACACGGCCGACTGGCCGCCCTCCGTCAGGCTGGTCGGCACTCCCCGAAAGGGGATATATAGGGAGGCGGGAAGACCTGGCCCGCCTCCCTTTCCTATTTTATGGTTTTTCTACAAGCTCTCGGCGTGAAGCCAGGCGATCATTGATTCTTAAATTTGCTTGAGCAGCTTGAGTTCAGCCGTCCTAGCTTTGACCCACCTTAATGCACATGCACCTTTCCGTTCTTGTCGAACGTGAGCACGACGACAGTCCTATTCAGCAGCTTGCCGAGCACCGTGCGCGGATGGTACTTCCATTGCTCCACGGCCGCGGTCGCCGCATCGGCCAGTAAAGGATCGCCCTCGATGACTTTCACTTCTTGCACCGTGCCGTCGTCATTGAGCGTTACATCCATCGCTACCTCGCCGTGAACGTGCTTGCTGGCGGCCTCCGGCGGATAAACCGGCAGCACCTTTGTCTCCAGCTTTGGCTCGGGTTGGAACAGCGATGGGATGGTGAGGGACAATCCATAGCCGAGCTTGCTGAGGTTGGGGTTGCCGTCCAACACATCCCGATTCGCTTCATAAATCCTTACCCACATGTTTCGATCGCCATAGACCAGCTTCGCGATCCCTTTGAGTGTGCCGCCGTCTTCCGCTTCACCCACGATATAGTTGAACGGCTTCATTTTCGCGACGTAATCGTCTTGCGCTTTCATGGGAGCGGCGGCGTATTCGCAGCAGCCGCCCCAGTCGCCAATTTCCAGGCGAATATCCAACCGAGCAGCCTTGCCTGCGGTAACTTCCACGCCTTTCACGATCGTCGTCTTGAACCCGTTTGCCTCGGCCTTGACGTCGTATTTGCCGGCCGCCAGATCTTTAGCGGCGTACTCTCCCGTCTTGTTGTCAGTCGTGCGAGAGACGACTTGATTCGTGGCAATATTCGTAATCGTAATCGTCGCGTTCATCACCACAGCCCCGGACGCGTCGGTCACGGTTCCGCCGAGCGTGCAACATTTTTCCTGATCGCCTCCCGATTGTTGCATGGGAGCAGTCGTCGGCTCCGCCATCGCCGCGCCGGCCGCGAGAGTCGCTTGTACTCCTATCGCCAGCACAGCCGCCGCAACCTGCCGGCCTAATCGGGATCGCGGCGCACTCGCCGCAGAGTTCGGTCGAGTGGGCAACTCAAACTCGTCCAGTTCATTCTTTAATCGCAGTCCCTGCAACAAAAACTCGTTTCGTTTGCGCTGTTCGCGGTCCCGTAGCATACGTACCTTCCGCAGGGCGGCGGCATCCATCTTTCCCATTCCGGCTGCGCTTAGCTCGATCACTTCCTCCAAGAGCTCCAGAGTGTCGAGATTGACTGCCCGAACCCAGGCGTGCGCCCGTTCGCACAAGTCGTCGCGGCCGTGAAAGCGTTTCCGCACTGCGATCATGTGGTCGAGCCCAATCGTTTTTTGCATCAGGCTGCCGTCGCCCCAGGAACGGTCATAGAAGAGTTCGAGCGAGATGGTGCAGGCGAGGTCTGCCACCGGGTCGTACATGCTGTATTCGCGTGCCCGATAGTCACCTCGCGCACGTCCTAGTGCGATCATCCGCTTCTCCAGCGGAGTACCTGCATAGATCTCCGCGCGGCAAAAGTTCAGTGGATTCCCCGCAAACCTGCGCATGAAGGCCAGGTCGGCCCGCAGCGTGTTCAAATTCGCATCCGGATTGAACGTCATGATGGTGAACTGGGCCGAGATGTCCAGGTCCGCGCAAATATCGAGAGCGCGGATCGATTGCCCGACAGTCTGATGCCGATCCAATGTGAGAAGGCCCATCTCCGTGGCCGATTCAATCCCCATGAAGATGCGCACCAGTCCCATTTCTTTCAGGCGCCCGAGTACGTCCCGGTTCGCATCCGCCGGGCGGCACTTAATTAGTAGTGCGATATCTTCCATGCCGCGACTTTTGAACGCCTTGTCGAACCCCTCGATTCGCGCCTGGTTGTGCGCCACCGACGGCACCAGAAAATTGTCGTCGTGAAAAACGAACTGCCGTGTACCTCGCTCGCGATAAAGCTCCACCATCTCGTCGGCGATCAATTCCACACTGCGTTGGCGAAATTTTTTGCCCGGTGCCAGATTGTGCAGAGTCGTGATGCAACAGTAGGCGCAGTTCTCGTAACATCCGCGGCTCCCCATCAGAAAGCTGGTGGGCACTCCGGCAATGGTATGGATTCGCCCGTGCCGCTCCGGAAACGGCAAAGTATCCAAATCGTCCAGCGTGCGGCGTTTTGGCGTGAATCGCACCTGGTTGTCTTCCCTATAGGCGATGCCGGTAATCTTCGGCAAGTCGTCCAGGTTCGCCGCCGCCGCAACTATCTCTAGCAGCGTTTGCTCCCCCTCGTGGATCACGATGATGTCGAGTTCGGGATGGTGCTCCAACAGCGGCTCTGCCGCGCACGAAGCGTAATGTCCGCCCGCCACAATCAGTTTTCCAGGGTGAAGTTGTTTGATCCGGCGGGCCAAGGTGAGAAATTCCTGCGCGCGCGATTGGAAACAGACGGACAGTCCGACGATCTCCGCCTCGCCCGCCTGTTCGGCGACCGCCTCCACATCGTCCACCGAATTGAACACGGCCAATGACGTCTCATGCCGCTTCGCCTGCAGTGAAGATGCTAAATATCGGATGGAGAGATTCTCCTCAAAGTCCGGACCCGCCAGAAGAACGCGCATGGACCCTCCCGCCCGTCAAATCTAGAACGCGCTCATTGTACATTCTTGCATCAGCGATATAGGCCGCGGATTAGGCTGTCAGCAACCTCTTCGCGTACCCTGCGTTCTGCGGTGCTTCACGGAGGCGATGGCTTGGGATTGTCGGGTGGGCTGGATTCGGATATGGTGCTGAGTTTGGGATATTTGGAGGTGGGGTACGGTGAAGCGTTGCTGGTGGATGGTGGTGATGCTGGCATTTGTCGTCGGGATTGGTCCGGCTAAGGCGGCCGCGCAGGTTAGTTTGAACGAGGCGGCGAGCGAGTGGCAGATTTGGACCGGCGGTGGACACGGGATTAACGGGAGCCAGTCTGGAACCGGCGTGTGGAATTTGGGATTGCGGTATGGACTGGTGTTGACGGCACCGCATGGACCGTCATTTTTGCGTGGGCGGCTGGAATACGCGTTCGACGTGGTGCCGGCGTGGGCGATTATTCAAAAAACGAACACGGCGTATGGCGGGGGAGTGAATCCATTCGCGTTCAAATGGATTTTTACGACGCCGAGAAAAGTGAAACCGTTTTTTGAGATTGAGGGTGGAACGCTTTTTACGAATACGAAAGTGCCGGAAGGGACTTCGCAGATAAATTTCACGACCAGCGGGGCGCTAGGGATGCATATTCCCGGGGAGAACCATACGTATAGCGTGGAAGTGCGGTTTATGCACATTTCGAATGCGGGAATGACCAAGCCGAATCCGGGGATTAATACCATTCAGGTGCGGTTGGGTTGGGGGAATTTTCGGCGGTAGGGTTTTGCGATGGCGGTTACCTTGAAATGGGTGGTGAGGTATATCGCCAAGCGGCTTGAGGGGAGGGCAGGACGGGGCCATCCGGTCGGTATGACAAGAATCTCGCGTCTCGGGGGAAACCAATGCAGCGAAATATTCTCAGGACGATCGCATTAGGAGGCTTTGCGCTGGTTGTCGGGCTCAGCGCGGCGGGGCTGGCGCAAGCACAGGACGTCAAAGCACCATATCCGAACATGGCGCCGCTTGATCAATACCTGATGGAGCGAAATGCCGAGATAGCGCTGGCGCAGAGCGCTGCCCCTGAATCCATCTCACGGGATGCCGAAGTCAGGGTCCTCGGACGGCATGGCTACGAAACGGCCGTCAAAGGCAAGAATGGTTTCCTGTGCCTCGTGGAGCGATCGTGGATGTCTCCGTTTGACTTTCCGGAGTTCTGGAACCCCAAGATGCGAGGTCCAATTTGTTTCAATCCCCCCGCTGTGCGATCCATTCTGCCACTCACTTTCAAGAGGACGGAGTTGGTATTAGCCGGACTCTCCAAAGCTCAGATTATCGATGGCATCAAGGCATTCGATGCGAAAGAGCTGCCCGGCCTGGAACCTGGCGCAATGTGCTACATGATGTCGAAACAAGGATACCTTAACGACTCCGCCAGGCATTGGGTTCCTCATCTGATGTTTTACGTCCCGCTTACAGATCCGAAATCTTGGGGAACGGATCTGCCGGGGTCTCCAGTTATGTTGAATCCACAATTTCAAGGCGCTCCGGAGCCAATAACCGAGTTCATGGTCCTGGTGCCCAACTGGTCAGACGGAACAGCTGCACGTTAATGACAGGTCCGTCTAAACGGATGGAGATGCGAGTTGGAGCGTTCGGAGAGTGCCGCACCTACGGCGCTGGTAGATCGCCGCGTCTACTTACCCAGCGGTGACGCGCTGGGCTAACTTCTGCCGCGCCTCCGGCGCTTGTTGGCCCCACGCGGAATATACCGGCTACATTTGTGTGTCGCGTTCGTGCTAAAGCCCAATGCTAGCCAAGAGCGTAATGTCGGAGCTAGAGGTCCGACCCCTGAAGAAAAAGAGTCGACGAGCCGGCGCTTCGCGTGTTCAGGCGAGAGTTAGAGCGGCTTCTTTTGCTTGTTGGGCTTCGCGAGCGCCCTGGTTGGTCATGTCGTGCTCGGCGAAACCGATTCCAACTTTTTTGAGGAAGGCGGTGGGAGGATCTCCGCCTGCGAAAATCCACACATAGTCATTGGGGATGGTGCGTTTGGAGCTATTTACTTCGATAATTACGGAATCGGAGCGAAATTCAACAGGGCTGGAGTTGAAGAGAACTGTCAATTTTCCTTTGCGGATGAAGTCCTGGATGCGTTGTTGATTGCGCTCCTTGATTCGGGAGAAGGCAGCCTGGCGGTAAGAGAGCGTAACGGTGTTGCCGACCTGGCTGGCGAGACCCATGGCAGCTTCCACGGCGGAGTCTCCGCCACCAACGACGAGGATCTTTTTATGGACATAATGATCGGCTTCGATCAGGCGGTACATCACCTTGGGAAGATCTTCGCCTTTGACGCCGAGTTTGCGAGGGCTGCCGGACTTGCCTAGAGCGAGGATCACAAATCGGCCGCGATAGTGACTCTTGGGAGTTGAGAGGGTGAAGAATCCGTCCGCATCCCTGACGATGTTTTCCACTTTTTCGCCGCTACGGCATTTGAAATCCGTACGCTTCATGATCTGCTTCCAGAATTCGAGCAGATTTTCTTTGGAGAGCTCCGTCTTTTTGAACTTGCCGTAGAGAGGGAACTGCACCGGACTGGTCATCACCAGTTTTTGCCGGGGATACTTAGCAACGGTGCCGCCGATTTCCGATTCTTCGAGCGTAAGGTAGTTCAGTTTTTTCTCGGCCGCGCGAAGGGAAGCGCTGATGCCGGCGGGACCGGCGCCAACCACAATAAGGTCGTATATGTTTTGAAACGAAGATGCGGAACCCGCGGAAATGCGGGAGGCGATGGTGTCGACGCAATCGCGGCCCTGATTGACGGCATTCTTGATGAGCGCGAGTCCGCCGAGTTCACCGACGATGAACATGTTCTTGACGTTGGTTTCGTATTGAGAAGTGAGCGTCGCTAGGCTTGCACCCACGCTGGGGCTGGCCATGACCATGGTGATGGCGCCGACGGGACAAGCGTCGGCACAAAGGCTATGACCGATGCATTTGTAACCATTGATGATCATGGCTTTGCCGCCGACCATGCCCAGCACGTCGCCCTCCGGGCAGACCAGAGTGCAGGCGGCGCAGCCGATGCAGTAATTGTTATCGATATGCGGGTGCTGCGATTGCGGGCCGTCGGACCGCAACTTGCCGCGTTCGGCGGATTCGCGAACCTTGGCGGATTTTTTCTTCTCCTTGCGCAGATGATAGAAAAGAAATCCACCGATGATGATGACGGCGATCAGGAAGGAGAGGAAAGTATCCATTTTGATTGCCTAGAGGCGATAGCCCATGTACAGAGCGAGGCCGATGTGGACGAGCGCGAGAATCGCGAAGGCGTAGCTGAAGGGGCGGTGAACCACGTGCCAGAGTTTGAAGACTTGCTGGGTGCGCGACAGGAAGAGGATGCGCTTGGAGAGGGCAGCTTGTTTGCGAGCGATGGAGATCGCGTTTTCCACGCCGTGGTCGTGCGTGCGCCGCAGACCGAGGAAAGAGACCAGCCAGGAGCCGAAACCCGCTACTTGAAGACGGAGCAGGGAAACCTGGAACGGGCGCTTGAGGTCAATCGCAATCATGCGAACGAGGGCGAGCAGAGCGGACATGTTCTGAACGTCCTGGCGGGTTGGAAAATCGTAGAGAACTTCCAGGCGCTTGCCGAAGGTTAGTTTTTGAGCGGCGAGATCCTGGCGGAGAGAAGATTCAACGTCCTGCAATTCTTTCATGGAAAGTTCGGCGGCGTTGAGGTTGCGGGGGATTTGCGAGTAGAGATAACGGCCGACGAAACCGGAGAGGGTGACACAGAGCATGCTCCAGAAGGCCATACCGGCGATATTGCCAAATTTGAAGGAAGCGTGAAACGCGACGATGAGCGGGGCGAGAGTTCCAAGGACCACGTGAAAATCGAGCCAGTGGCGTGAATTTCCCTGGCGCGCGAGCCAGCCCCATTTTTTGCGAAGGGGATAAAGATAAATGAGAAAGAAAAGAAAAACGCCGAGCATGCCGAACTTGATGCCGATGGTGCCGCTGGGTTTGAGTTGATCGAATTTGGGCGAATAAGGACGATCGACGGCGCTTAGCGTGTAGTAGTTGAAGCCGTAGCCACCAATAATCAGGACCACTGCGAGAGCCAACAGCCAGGCAAGCTTTACGCGCAGACGATGGCCGCGCTCGGCGTCTTCGCGGGTGAGCATGGCAGTTCGGACTGCGGCTTCAGCGCTCATGGCTTATCTCCTATTTCCGCGGGCAATTCCACAGGGGTAGCGCCAATGAAGCTTTTTCCGGCAGGCATTTCCACCTGGATGGTTGCGCGGAAGCGGCGGTAGGCGAAGAAACGGTGGACGTTTCGCCAGTGTTGTTTCGGTGTTTCCACGTCGATGACGGCGGACGAGGGCATCCAGTAAGACTCATCGGGATTGTGAAACTGGACGACGCCGTAGTGAATTTCGCTGCGAATGCTGTGAAGACCGAGGTCGTCCATGCCGGATTCGAGCGAGGAGATTAGTTTGACCACGGAACCGCTCTCGGTATCGATCCAGACGTCGCCGGTGAGCGGCAGTGGATAGTTGCGATTGCGCAGTTGAAGGGCGGCGGGCGAGGAAGCGCCTGGGACGGGCTGAAAATGAATTTTCACGAGCGAGCGGCCGTCGGGGGTTTCTTCGGCGACGGGAGTGTAGACGTAGCTTGCTTCGTAGCTCCGGTGAAGAACCAGCAGCATGCTGGCAAAGCCATTGGTGATCAGCAGAGTTCTTCCCGGATCGCGGTAGGCGGCCTTGCGGGTTTCACGCGATTCGAACAGACGCAGCGAGCCGCTACGATTATTCGCCAGGAGTTGATACTCGAAGACGGATTCTTCGCGATACATGGGCTTGCCATTTTTGCCGACGAGCGTTTGCGCAACATCTTCGTTACAAACCACGTTGGAAGTCTGCTCGAAGAATTTATCGATGAGGGTGCGCGCTCGGAGAAGGGTTTCATTGGCGCGTGCGACGAATGCAGGATCGGCGGAAGTCGCTTCCGTTGAGACAGCAGCGGGTGGATCGTTGTGAGCTGGTTGCGCGTGCAGAGGCACGCAGCAGCCGAAGATGAGTACAAGCAATGCGGGCGAGGCGACAGTGAGGGTGCGGCGGGCGGAGGCGAAGTTCATTTGCGAAGGCCCCCGAAACGGTAGCCGAAGACGGTGGACCACTGGTTGTAGCTCATGGCGTTGCCGTCGTACCAACCGAAAAGGCCTTCGACGAAGTAGCGGCGGCCAATGCTCCAATCCAGGGTGGCGTTGACGAATTTGGCGTTGGTGTTGGCGGTGAGCGGAGAATTGAATTTCTGATCGCCGCCCATGATCTGCAGGCGCAAGGTTTCGGACAGACTTTTGGAAAGCGAGATGGCTTCGTATTGGCCGCTGCCGAAAGAGCTGTCGAATTTGGAGTAGTGCAAATCCAGGAGCAGGCCGGTGCCGGCGATATTGGTGAAGGTGATGCCATAGGCCTGGTTCAGCGAACTTTTGGTGTCGGTGCTGACGTTGCTGCGACCGAGGCTGGTGTACAAACTAATGTGTTTGGGAAGTTCCAGCCGCACATCTCCGCTGAAACCTTGAAATAAATATTTGTCGACCAGGCCGGTGCCGATGAGGCGCGGATCGAATGTGGGGAGATTACGGAAGTAGTTGTAGTTGACGCCGAATCCAAGGATGCGGATGGGTTGGAAATGGACGGAGTTGTACGTTTGCGAGATGCCGGTGGGGTTGCTGCCACCGTTGGGCAGCGGGGAAGTGCGAGCGGCATCGGCTTGCAGCGAACTATAAACGGAAAGGTAGCGCTTCCAATTAATGGTGTTTTCGAAGAAAGCGAATTGACGGGCAACGCGCCACTGAATGCTGGTAAGCGCGATGCCGGCGGTGCTGAGGATATGCAGATGATCGAAATCGCCGCTCTCCAAATTGATGAACGCGCCGGCGATTTGTTGATCGGGGTTGTAGCTCCAGGAAGCGGGGTCGGGAGTGGAACCAGCAAAGGCACCTACGGTGAACAAGCGTCCGATACGGCGACCAAAGTAGCCGCCATCGATGGTACTAAGGCTGGGGGCCCAAGGAAGATACAAGCGTCCGACACCGACGGTGATGGGCGAATAGGGATTTTGATAAGTGAAGCCCAGCGTATAGGTGCGATTGATGAGATCGGTAAGGGTGGTCGGCGTAGTGGTGGAGAGGGAAGAAGAAGTTTTGATGAGATTGCCGCGCCAGAAACCGTTGAAGTTCCAGTAACTGCCGCCGATGTGGGTCATGTCGGCTTCGATCATCAGACCGGTTTGCGCGGAGTTGATGCCGGACTCCTCGATGCCGCCGTAGCTGACTCCGAAACGGCCGCGCATGACGCCAACGGGGGATTCGCTGATGTGTTCCTGGGTGGAACGTAGTTCTTCGTCGATAGGATCACCGGATGTGAAGCCTACGAGCACGGGATAGTTGTCTGTTTCGCGAGCGGTTTCGGAGAGGTGGCGGTCCTCCGCGCTTTGCGGGGAGAGAAACGCGAGCTGGCCAACTTGCAGTTCGGCGGCGGTAGAAAGCACATCACAAACGGCGGAGGAATCCGCGACGGAGACGATGTTCAGCTCCGCAATGTGCGGATAGCCGCGAAAGCGCACGCCATCCACGGCCGCGCCATCGGGCGGTGGGGCGATAACGGAGAGCTTCATGCCTTCGGCGAGGTCGGCGTTGCGTCCGGCGTCGATGTAAACGGAATTTTCCGAAAGATATTTGATGTGAAAGACCGCGGGTTTTCCCGCTGGCGGGTCAGATTGCGCGCTGGCGCGTGCCGCCAAAAAGGAAAGCGCCAGGAAAGCCAGAAACACGAGAGATTGAAGGAGTGCCGCGGAGGCGCGCATATCAGCCGCCTCCGCCGTTTTTGTGGCAGTTGTAGCACGTGGTGGCGCCGTAGGAGTAGCCGACTACGCCGCCATGTTTGGGATCCGTATCGTTCTGCGTGTGCGCCGTAGTGGTGTGGCAATTGATGCAAGTGAAACTCGTGAAGTCGGTCGAAACCTGGTGGCAATCGTTGCACTGCGAACCGTGATGAGGAATCGGGAAGAACGGTCCGTGATTGAATGTGGCGCCGAGCCAACTGGAAGTGGTGTGGCAGCCGGAAGTGTCGCAGGTGAGCGGGAATCCCGCGGCAACGTGATTGGGCACGGAGCCACCGAGGGTTTGCGTGCTTTGCCAGGCGGCTTGATGGCAGCCGTAGCAGGCGGTGTTTGCGGAGGTGAGCGTGTAGTTGCCATTGATGTGGCAGGCAGAGCAAGGCGCTTTGGTGGGATCGGCGTGAGCGCCGGTGAGCGGCCAGCCAGTGGCGCTGTGATCGAACTTGCCGTCGGCCCAGAGCAACGTGTCGTGGCAGGTGGAGCATTGTGAGGTTGGGAAGCCGGCGGTGATGTGATTGGGAACGTTGCCGCCCAGGGATTGCGTACTGGTCCAATCCGTTTGGTGACAGCCATAGCAATCGGTGTTCGCGGAACTGAGCGTGTAGTTGCCTCCGCTGTGACACTGCGCGCAAGTGGTGACTCTTCCGGCTGGGGCCAGCTGGTGGGACCCGGTCAACGGCCAGCCTGTAGTGCTGTGATCAAATTTGCCGTCGGACCACACGGTGATGGTGTGGCAACTGGAACAAGCGGCTGCGGAAGTGGGGAAATTCGAAGTGATGTGATTGGGTACATTGCCGCCCAGAGTTTGTGTTTTGTTCCAGTCCGGCTGATGACAGCTGAGGCAATCCGTGGAATTGAGCGTGTAGTTGTTACTGATATGGCAGGATGCGCAGGGTGTCGGCGTGGGCGACATGTGGGTGCCAACGAGAGCGAAGCCGGTGGTGCTGTGATCGAAGGAAGCCGAGTCCCAACCTGCAGGGGTATGGCAAGTGGAACAGTTGGATGCAGCGAAGGCAGCACCGGAGGTGGAATGGACAGGATTGTTGGTTTGCTGCCAAGTAGTGAGATGGCAGCCAGAGTTGCCGCAATTCGTGGGAGCGATGGTGAGGTTGTAATTGTTGTTGATGTGGCAGGAGGCGCAAGGAACGTTTGCGTGACCTTGCGTCAGGAGGAAACCGGTAGTGCTGTGGTCGAAGGTCGAGGCGGTCCAACTTACCGTGTTGTGGCAATTGGTGCAGTTGGCGGTGGCGAATGCGGGGCCGGCAGTGGAATGCGTGGGATTGTTGGTCTGCTGCCAGGTGGTCAGGTGGCAGCCGGAATTGCCGCAGTCGGTTGGGGCGATGGTGAGGTTGTAATTGTTGTTGATGTGGCAGGAAGAGCAGGGAACGTTGGCGTGGCCATTGGTTAGCGCAAAACCGGTGGTGCTGTGATCAAACTTTGCGCCCAGCCAGGTGTCGAAAAGATGGCATTGCTGGCAATTGCTGGAAGCAAAAGCCGGACCCGCACTTGGGTGATTTGGATTGGTGGTGTTCTGCCAATCTTTGAAATGGCAGGAATCGCACTGCGTGCGAAGGCCGAGGAATTGTCCAACGGCGGCGCTCTTGTGGCAGGAATCGCACGGCACAGTGGCGTGCGCTCCGAAGAGTGGGAAGCGATTGTCGTGGTCCTTGACGTTCCGGGGGGCGATATTCCAGCCCTGTACGGTGTGGCATTGCGCGCAATCCGAGCCCATCTGGCGGCGGTGAATGTCTGCGTGGCAATCGGCGCAGTTTTTCCCTATATCGGTAAAGACGGGTTTGGCGTGGCACTGCACGCATTGCACTTTTTCGTGCATGCCGCGAAGGGGGTACTTGGTTTTGTTGTGATCGAATTCGGGGACCGCGCGAATAGGCCTCCAACCGGAGGCGGTAT